>Ga0209275_10000467_pt1 | contig 15809 bp, 19 predicted proteins | sample HubBroMetageREF2_FD_188344 | JGI IMG/M metagenome (GOLD analysis project Ga0209275, IMG submission 188344) | Reference soil microbial communities from the Hubbard Brook experimental Forest, New Hampshire, USA - Hubbard Brook CCASE Soil... | ecosystem: Environmental > Terrestrial > Soil >... | reverse complement strand
ATAGTAGATCTCGAAACCGGTCTCGCCTACGCCAGCAACCCAACCGTATTAGGCCAGGAATTGGTCAGATAGACATTCCGTAAAGAGAAAGAGCGCAGGTCATGTGGGGACAGCCGCCCTCGGCTGTCCGGCGGCGCGCAGCGCCCCCTGCCTTCAAGCCGCGCCATAAGAAGGTTCGTATCAGGGCATCGCTTCAGCGATGCCGTAAAAGCCCCAAATCACCTCGGCTCCAGCCGTGGCACAAAGCTCAAGAACCATACGAACCAAAGGCTCGGGAAGGGCACGGCTTCAGCCGTGCCGTAAATCACACATATTTCGACCTGGCTTTAGCCACTGAGGGAAGGCCGCTTCGCTGTACAATGTCGCCCTTGAGGACGTTGATACTGAGATGACCGATGGCAACCGAGAGCTCGTAGAACAAATTTTCCGGGACGCAAGATTCATCGGCTCCCTGGGAATCGAATTGAAGTCATTCGGTCGCGGCTGGTGCGAGACGGCCGTCAACGTATCCCCTGCTCTTCAACAACAGCATGGATTCGTTCACGCCGGTGTCCTGATGACGATCGCAGATCACACCTGCGGCGGTGCCGCGGCTTCCACCGTTTCGGAGGACAAAGACGTTATCACCGTAGAGAACAAGACGTCTTTCCTGCGCCCCGCCACAGCTTCAGTTCTGTCGTGTCGGGCAGAGGTGCTGCGTTCCGGCAAGAATCTCGTTTTTGTCGAAGCCACGGTGACCGCCGAAAGCAAAGATGGCCGCGTGCTGATTGCGAAAACATCCAGCACCCTGGCGGTAATCCCACAACGCCTCAGACGAGAAGGATAGACTTATCAAGAAACGTGAGTGATCACCTGAGATTCCGCAACGCTTGGCCGTTTCCTTCCACTATCATCTCCCCATGGCCGCCCCGCCAAGCCCATCCCTGGTACTAGCCTTTGAAGATGCACGCCGAGTGGTCGAAAGCCACGCTGCTCAAGTCGCTCCTGGGGGCAACGAAACGCTGGCTCTACTGCAAGCAGCAGGACGAGTCCTCGCCGAGCCCATCGCCGCCGACCGTGACATCCCTCCCTTCCCGCGGTCCACGCGTGACGGTTACGCGGTGCGCGCAACCGATCTGGCGACCCTTCCAGCCCAACTAAAGGTAATCGGAGAAATCAAAGCTGGCCCGCTGCAACTCCCATCCTCACTGAATCGCGGTGAAGCCTTCTCCATCATGACCGGGGCACCAGTTCCGCAAGGCGCGGACGCAATCGTGATGGTCGAATACACATCTCCGAAAGGCGACTCCGTCGAAATCACAAAAGGCGCTGCCCCGGGCGAAAACATCGTCCAGCAGGGTGCCGAAGCCAGACGCGGCAGCCTCCTGCTCGATCGAGGCGCCCATCTCAACGAAACCGCCATCGCTCTCGCGGCCTCGGTCGGCAAGTCGCGTCTGCAAGTTTTTACTCGCCCGCGCGTAGCCGTACTCTCCACCGGCGATGAAATCGTCGCGCTCGATGCCGAAGTCGGACTCACGCAAATCCGCAACTCCAACAGCTATTCGCTGGCAGTGCAGATCCAGCAGGCAGGAGGCGAGCCCGTACTTCTTCCCATCGCCCCCGATGAACCGCGCCGCCTGCGCCAACTGATCGAAAAAGGCCTGCAATCAGACCTGCTGATCATGACCGGCGGAGTCTCCATGGGACGTTACGATTTAGTCGAGCAGGTGCTAGCCGAACTGCAAGCCGAGTTCCTCTTCACCGGAGCAAAGATCCAACCGGGAAAGCCAGTAGTATTCGGCCGAGTCCCGTGTGGCGCGGGCGCCCCCGCCCGCGAAGGGGCGTCAGCCCCGGCGAAGCATAAATATTTCTTCGGCCTACCCGGCAACCCAGTCTCAACCATGGTCACCTTCGAATTATTCGCCAGACCCATCATCGAGGCCCTGGCCGGAATGTCACCACGCCCTCTAACTTTCCTCCACGCCCGCCTGAAGTCCGAGATCCGGGTCAAGCCCGGTCTGAAACGCTTCCTCCCCGCAGTTCTCTCCGGCCAGTATGAAGATGCCCAAGTGGAACTCGTCTCCTGGCAAGGCTCAGGCGACATAGCAGCCCACGCCCGCGCCAACTGCTACATGGTAATCCCGCCAGATCGCGACCAGATCAAAGCAGCCGAGTGGGTAGCAATAATGCCAAGGTAGCAAAAATGCCCCTTCTGTAGAGACGTAGCTTGCTACGTCTTGCATCCAGCGCAACGACTGCCCGCGCTCTCCCGCGCCGCGTCTACCATGTAAGATAGAGCTTCGCATGCCGAAGAAACTCTCCCACTACGACGCCGTCGGCCGCGCCCGCATGGTCGATGTCTCAGGCAAACCGGCCACCCGGCGCGAAGCCGAGGCCAGCGCCTTCGTCCACATGAAGCCGGCCGTACTGAAAGCGCTTCCCAGAAATTCCAAAGGCGACCCGCTCGAAGTAGCCCGCCTGGCGGGTATCATGGCCGCCAAGCGTACGGCTGAGCTAATCCCGATGTGCCACTCGCTCCCGCTTGCGCACGTTGCCGTCAACATGAGCCTGTGCGAGAATGGCGTCGCCATCACCACCAAAGTAGTGACCAAGGCCGAAACAGGCGTAGAAATGGAAGCCCTGGTAGCAGCAAGCATTTCAGCCCTTACAATTTATGATATGGCGAAGGGTCTCGATAAAGGGATCGAGATCCGCGAGATTGTGCTGGAAAGAAAGTCCGGAGGCAAGAGCGGAGACTACCGGCGCCCAAAGAAGTAACGCGCATTCACACTGATTCATGGCAAACGACATCAAACTACTACTTGTAGATGACAACCCAATGGTGCTGGGGATGTTGCAGCAGGCGCTGACTCCGTTTGCGCAGGTCGTGGCTGCCGGCGACGCCGCCGACGCGTTGTTGAAAGCTGTTGACGATCCTCCCGACCTGGTGGTGTGCGATTACCGCATGCCCGGCATGGATGGCCGCCAACTGGTCGAGCGCCTGAAGAGCCGGCCGGCTACGGCGAATTTCTCCGCCATCCTGATGGCGAGCCGGGTTGACATTGATGAGCGCCTTTCGCCACAGGATGCCGCCGACGACTACCTTGCCAAACCTTTTTTCCTGAAAGAAGCCACCCGCCGCATTAAGCGCACCGTCGACCGCATCTCGCTCGAAAAGATGGCAAAGACCGCGCCCTCGGACGGCGTGGTTCGCGGCAATCTTTCGCAGATGAACGTGATCGACCTGATGCAGTCTCTCGAAATGGGACGCAAGAGCTGCCAGCTCAAGCTCAACCACGAAGGCGACAAATGCGAAGTCTTCTTCGTCGAGGGCCAGGTCAAGCACGCGACTTACGGGGCATTATCAGGAGACGAGGCCGTCTTCAAAGTTCTGCGCTGGACCGGCGGCAACTTCGAACTCAACTTCGAAGGCAAGACCGATCAGGAAACCACAAAACTCAATACTCAGGGCCTTCTGATGGAGGGATTGCGCCTGCTCGACGAATCGCAGCGCGATGGCGGCGGCGAGCCTGCCGTCGCACCCGCCGTTGAAGAAAGTAGCGTTGGCGCCGGTGCCAGTGGAAGTCCAGGCGCAGCTAGTTCCGTCACTAGCAGCCCGAGCAGTAGCGGCCGGCGGGAAGAGGAAGAAGATGTCCTCCTCGACAGTTGAGGCGTCATCGCAGGGACAACCGGGGCCAGCGGTGCTCACCGCCGCCGTGGTCACGGTCAGCGATTCCTGCGCGCACGGCGAGCGCGTGGATCTTTCGGGACCAGCCGTCGCTGAATTCCTGAAAAAGCTCGGCTTCCGCGTCGTCGCTACCCAAATCGTGCAAGACGATTCCATGCAGATTCAAAATGCCCTGGTTCACTTCGCGATTGAGGTCCGCTTCATCGTAACCACCGGCGGGACGGGAATTTCCCCACGCGATGTCACGCCCGAAGCCACCGAGGCGATTTGCGATCGTCTGATCGAGGGCGTAGGCGAGCGCATGCGCCTCGAAGGCGCGAAGAAAACTCCGTTTGCCGCTCTTAGCCGCGGAGTCTGCGGGGTGCGCGAGAAGACTCTGATCCTGAATCTGCCCGGCAGCCCGAGCGGCGCGGTGGAATCCCTGCAAGCGGTGATGGACTTGATTCCGCACGCGCTCGAGTTGCTGGATGGACATACCGAGCACAAGTAATCAGGTAGCGCCGGCATCCTGCCGGCCTCGGCGGGCGAAGACGCTTCGCCTTCTACTGTGAGCATGGAGGATCCTATGGCAAATACTTTTGGCACAGATATTTTGATTCAGGCTAAAGACCCAATGAAAGCCGCCAACTTCTATGTCAAGGAACTCGGCTTTGAGATTACGGATAAAAACCCGAAGATGGTGGCCCTCCACGGGCCGCACATCAATCTGTTTATCGAACCCGGCCCAGCTCTCGGTGGCCCAGTGTTGGAAGTGACTGTGAAAAGCGTTAAGAAAGCAAAGGCGAGACTCAAGAAAAAAGGCTGCCGGGTGGTCAAGGATGAGCCTGATTTTCCGCGATGTTATGTCAAGGATCCGAACGGGCTGATTTATAACCTGACGGAGTAATCAGGTTTCTGAGCATCTAGCTCGGCCGTACCGGCTTGTAGGAGGGGAAATGACAACCTCCAACGTTCTCCGGGTCAGAAGGCGTAGACAACGCTTGCCCGCAGAACCGCGCCTCGGAGCCAAAGAACCGCTGCTGGTTTCTGGCGGCTTGCTGACGTTGCTTCTCATATGGGGTCTGCTTGGTCCAGGGTGGGCCGTTCTAGTAGCAGTAATAGTAGCGCTGTGGGCGGGACTAGCGCTCTGGGCGCGTGGCGGATCGCACACACTCCACCCCACCGAGCGTCATCCCCAAGCGCCTGATTACGAGAGGCGTGCCCTTCGGTTGGGTTTGCTGACGCTGCTGCTCGGGCCTGTCTTGCTGCTTGCTCTCTCCGTGCCGAGAGAGCGATTTCAGGAGTAGTCCGCGGCCGCTGCTTCACCCAAGCCCCCCGATTGCGACTGGACCACTTCGCCTTTAGGCGAGAAGCACTGCCATTATGAGCCTAGCTACACCCACATCAACGACCAGCAGGGAGAGCGCATCAGCGTCGAATGGCATCGCGTGAACGATTATTAGGAACGTGAAAGCCGATCGTAGGATGGTCCTGGGGTCAAGGTCAAAGGCGACGGACAAGAGTGTCCGCCCCACACGGGCGTCGCAGCGTTATTTGTTAGAAGCAGCGCTACACATCGCGCGCTTCGCCCGGCAAGCTCGGGGCAGGCTCTTCGCTGCGCAAAGAACGCTTGCTCAGGATGACAAATCGAACTGTATCGTTACCAGCGAGCGGCGGGGTTTGGACCGGGAGGACGGCCTGTATCATAATATTTGCATGGCGTTCCCCGTCCGAGTCTGCGCGGTTTGCTCAGAAGAGTTCGAGCTGAGGCCGGACAAGCCCGGCTTCGCCAACCGTTGTCCAGCCTGCAGTGCGCCTGAAAATACCGACGCCGCTACGAAGCGCAGCACAGACGCCGACGAGCGCAAAACTTTGAAGGAAGCGAACGAAGCCCGCAGGCAAGCCATGCGCGACCTTCTCTACCGCAAGGACAGCTAGCGGTTTTCCAGCCGCCAGCGCTACTGCATCTCATAACAGCCGATGTCGATTTTCTTCTCCCGCACCCGGGGATGACCGTCGAGGTCCAGATCGCCGACCATTGCCGATCCCAAATCCTCTCCACCATTTCGCGCCGGAGAGTCCGGCCGCAGATGAAAGTTGTGCGCATCAACATCGACAAATTGCGGATCCGCAAACCGCGAGTTCCGATCATTCCCGCTACCGGCAACATATTCCTCGAAGCTCGAGTAATCTTTCTGATCGAAACTCCATTTCACTGCCTTCGAGCCGGTGGGAAAGTAATAAATGTTGTGATCCATCGTCACCGTCGGAGCGCCACCCTCCATGCGACCAGACTTGCTGGTCATAGCTAACCCGTGATCGCCCACATAGACGATGTTGTTCTTGAAAACATTGTTGCGCATGTAGAACTGCATCAGGAACTCACCCTGCCCGGTTTTCCATGTGTCGTTCTTATAAAGAGTGTTATTCACGATGACCGCATCCTCGGTGATTCCGCGCTTCAGGTCATATCCTCCAATGCTGACTCCGGCGGCATGGCAGGAATAAATCAGATTGTTGCGCGCGGTGATGTGGCTCGTGCTTCCCACGCGGTGCTCGCTGGCCAATTCAATTCCGAAGTCCGTGTCATGCACGATGTTGCGTTCGATCAGAATTCGGGTTCCCCCATCCACATAGATGCCGTCGGAATCAGGGGTCTGGCCGTAAGCCGGATTGCCTCTCGCGGTAATGCTGTAAACCAGGTTTTCATTGACCACGCCATCGCGCGCCCGGTCAACCGCCGGGTCCGGCGCCGTGTGTTCAAATCCGATCACATCGATTCCAATGTTGTTGTTGTCGTGCACCGTGTTCTTCGTAATGCGAAACCCCGCCACATTCCCGTTCACCACCAAAGACTCGCTTGAGCCCGTCTTGAGATGGTGCACATCATTGCCCTCAATCACCAGGTCGCTGATGGGAGTCGCAGCGTCCGTACCATAAACGGCAATCCCAAAGCCGTTCGCTCCGCTGCCCGGCCGCAACCGCCGAGTCGAGTTCTGCTCAATGTGATGCACATCGTTATGCAGGATCTCGATATGCGACCCGCCCCCAAATACGCGGATTCCGGCGGGAGCGCTGCCAAACTCGCTGGTCCGGTAGTTGCGTATCTCCAGGCCTTGCACGCGCACGAAGCTGACGTTGGTCAGCTTTACCATGCTGCTTTCGCCTTCCGGCGGCGTCAGGCACCCGCCGTCCAGAATCGCGTGCTCCCCCGGCTGATTCTTAAACGTGATGAACCCTTGTTCCGCGTTGCCTGAGGTTTTCACGGCCAGCCGCTGGCAGTAGCTCCCCGCCCGCATATAAACCGTGTACCCCGGTTTCGCAATGTCCGCCGCATGTTGAATTGTGCGCAGCGGCTTCTCAATCGTTCCAGGATTCGAATCATCGCCGCTGGTGGAAACGTAGAGACTGAGATCAGAACGAGCGTCAACCGCAGTGCCAGCCCCCGCGAGCACAAGAATCAGGAAACTGTGGACCAGTAGTCGATGGATAGAGCGCAAGTGATTCCTCCCCGATGACACCCTTGGTATTGTGCCACTCTCTCTAGAAACTCGCCCGCTCGGCGATATAGGATGCCTGACATAGGTGCCCGACTGGGGTGCGAAATAGGGTGCCCCAAGTCTCAGCGCACTTTGCGAGACGTGGGATTCCACTGACCGTGATCTTTCGCGACTCCGATTTTTTTGCGGGACTTGTCGATTGTTTCCGAGTTCCCCACAGGGGTTTCTGAGGGCGCCTCGAACGCTGTCAGCACCGTGGAAGAGCGGCGCTTCAGGGCCGCGTACAGAAGCGAAATCAGCGCGGGATTTCAGCCCCGGGTGGGCGCCTCTGTTACTTCTGCACCGGCGGGACGTACTCTTTGGGCACCGCGGAACCCTCCCCGAAGAAGAACTGGTCCAACTGCTTGACGATGACTTCCTGATCTTCCCGGCGGGCAGGATTCAGGCGGTATTCGTTCAGCAGCATCTTGCAGTGTTCAGTCCACATTCTCCAGGCTTCCTGCGACACATTGTCGTAGACCTTGCGGCCCAGATCGTTGTCGAAGGGAGGTTCGTCCATCCCGGGCATTTCTCTTTTCAATTTCACGCAGAAAACAGTGTGCGCCATACACTTCCTTCGCTCAGGAAATTTGTCTACTTAAAGATTATTACATGGGATAGGGTGGGGAATTGGCTTCGGCTATCAGGCTTCGGGCTTCGGCAGAAGCTCCTGAAGCTAACAGCCGAAGCCCGACAGCCGATTATTTTTCCGGGGCCTTGTCCTTGTTCTCGATGGAGAGCAGCTCGACTTCAAAAATGAGCGTGGAGGCGGGAGGAATCCCAGGGCGGCCGGCGTCACCATAGGCAAGATCGGACGGAATAAACAGTTGCCACTTCGAACCAACCGGCATGAGCTGAAGCGCCTCCGTCCATCCTTTGATCACTCCCGTTACGCCAAATGTCGCGGGCTGGCCGCGCTTGTAGGAACTGTCGAATTCGTTGCCGTTAATCAGCGTGCCTTGATAGTTGCAGACCACCGAGTCGCTCGCCGCCGGTTTCGGTCCCGTGCCTTCCTTCAGAATCTTGTATTGCAGGCCGCTCGCGAGCGTCACTACGCCATCTTTACCTTTGTTGTCGGCCAGGAAAGCTTCTCCTTCCTTCTTGTTCACCTCCGCAACTTTCTTGCTCGCTTCCTGAGCCTCTTGCATCTTCTCCTGCTGCTTCGCGCGCAGATCGTCCTGCACGGTCTTGAGCGCCGCCGCGGCTTCCTCGTCGGTGAGCAGGCTCTTGCCGCCCGCCAGCCCGTCCTTCAGTCCGCGCGCGACAATGGCCGGGTCAACGGGCACTGATTGCTTCTGGAGATTTTGTCCCATCTTCATCCCCAGGGCATAACTGAACTTGTCTTTTTGCGTTTTAAGAGTCAGAGGAACCGGAGTCTTTGCCGCAGTCGCGGAATGCGGCTTCGCCGCGGGAGTCTGCGCCTTGGCGGAAGAAGCTGGCGCGGCAGAAGCTGGTGGAGTCGTCGCTGCCGGTGTCTGCTGCGCCAGGGTATTCCCCAGCAGCATCCCAGCCGCCAATATGCTAATTGCTGTTGTGAAGGATTTTTGCATACAGCCATTGTCACATTGCCCAGACATCTCCGCAAACGAGATGGTTAGCCAAGAAGATGCGGGCAAAAAAAGTCCAGGGGCTATCCGCAAAAAAGGTTGGTGGGCCCGCCAGGATTCGAACCTGGGACCAATGGATTATGAGTCCACGGCTCTAACCACTGAGCTACGGGCCCGATAGTGACAGAGACTACTTTATCAGTCTGTGGGCGGCTGTGTGGGGAATCTTGCGGGGTTGCGGTGTTGCATCAGGGGATTGCTGACGGAGTCAACTGCAAATCTTCTTCCAGGCGGTGCCTGGGACTTATGCTCTGCTTTGCGAGTTCGCTGTGATAATTTTTCACGGCTTCTTTCGGTTCTATTTCGCCGTCGGCGATGGCGCGGAGCATACGAATGAATTCCAGGGGGTGTTCGGAATCTTTAATCCTTCGACCGAACAGTGCGACCCTGGCGCCGTGCTTGCGGGCATCGGCTAAGAGCTTGAAGGCGTCGTATGTGGTGCCGCTGCTGCCTCCCAGAATGCCGACGATGACTGAGGGATCGTAGGCCACGAGCTCTTCGAGAGGGCCGGGGCCAAAGTAGGGGATTTTCAGAAACAGCGGCCGTCCGCTGGAAGGAACACCCGCCAAGGCGCGAACGATCTGGTCGTTCACGAAGGCCGGCACTTGTTCGGGAGACAGTCTGGTGTTGGGGGAATTTGGGGCAAAGACCTCGAGAAAATAGTGGAAGCCGGATTTCTCGGCTTCGGCACGGAACTCGCGAAAAGCACGCAAGCTACGCAGATCCGCTTCCAGATCGTTGTTGAAGGTTATGGAATACAGACCGAGGTCGACAACGGGTGCGCCCTGGCGAGGGGCGGTGAGGCTACCAAACTGCGCTTCCTGGATGTAAGCAGTGGCGAAGGGCACTGAAGGTGAATCGCAATAGCACGCGCCGCGCTGAAGCCAAATGTCGGTGGCATCGTTGATGCGTACGGCCGGGGTGACGTGTGAGCCTTCGAAAAGCCGTTCTTTGTGCGCGAGTGTGTCCAAGGTTGATGCCGATGCCAGCAATACATCGACAAAACCCTGGCGAACGACGGCGCGGATCTCTTCGAGAAACGCGGGCACCGAGCGGAAACCGTGGCCGGAACGGGCTTTGCCGAAACTGGGGATGCCCCAAGCCATGTCGGCATCGCGGGCATCGGCAAGAAGGAAAGTGCCGCGAGAGGGATGGGTGCGGATTTCAGCGAGCTTCGCCAGCAGGAAGTCCATACTCATGTGGATTAGTCCTCGATCACAGGGGCGCGGCGAATGTTGGGATCGGTGAAGATGTCGAATTCATCCGTGCTCGGACTGGAGAATTCGGAAACCACGGCGCCATCGGGGCCACCCTGGAACCAGTGCAAAGTATTCGGGGGAATAGTGTGTTGCTCGCCGGGGCGCAATGGAATCTCGTGAAATACGGTGTAGTGGTTCTTGCTCGCCTCGGGAACTTTGGCTTGGATGCGCGGGGCGGGCGGACCCTCCACATAGAGCCAGACCAGACCCTGGCGGCAGCGAAAGGTTTCCTGTTTGCCGGCGCGCCCATTGACCGGCGGATGGCGGTGTTCGGGACAGGTCTGGCCGGGAAAGAGAACCAACTCCTTGGCGCAATAGCGATCGTTGTTCACGTAGGTGACCAACTCGAGGCCTTCAGAGGCCAGGCGATTCAATCCGAGATCGGCCACTTCGAGGTTGGCCGCCTCTTCGTTGGTCAAGGCAATGCCGACGCCGGCCAGCTTCTGCCGGGCTTCTTTTTGGGCTGCAAGCAGTTCACTTCGTTTCATCTTACCTCCTGCCCTCGCGTGTGGTTCCAGATGCCCAGGCGCGGATCATAGGTCCAGTCTTTGCCACTGTCACTGATATTGTCATTGCTCTTGTGCTTGCCTGGGGCCGCGCTCTCGGTCCTTTCCCAACCTGACTCGATGCGCGCCTGTAATTCCGCCATGGATGGCACGCCGCTCGATGCGTCCCAGGTTTCCACGCTGCAGGCGCCGGCAGCGGCGGCTATGGTCAGTGCTTGCTCGGGCCCGCTGCCGGCGACGATAGAGGCGATGAATCCTGCGATCGCGCAGTCGCCGGCTCCGGTCGCATTGACCTCATGGGCCCGGAAGCAGGGCGCCATCAGTTCGCGAGCGCGCCATTCTGGTCCGAATTGCCAGCCTGCGAGATTCGCGCCATCGTCGGTGGTTGCCAGGTACAACCCACTTGTTCCGAGCTTGATTGCGAGTATAGAAAAACCCATGCTAAAAAGCATGCCCGCGAGCGAGCGAACATCGCCGATATCGCCTGCGCCTCTGGGCGGTTGCCTTAGAGCTACCCGCAGTTCTTCAATGCCGGGAGCGAAAACGGTGACGGCTCGAGCACAATTACGCAGTACGGTCTGCCAATCCGTTTGAGCTGCGGCGCCGCTGATCGAACAGAAGTCCAACGAGGTTCGCAGGCCGCGTTGTCTGGCGCGATGAAACAAGTCGGCCAATTCTCGGCCGCCGTCGGCAGAAATGGCCGGCATCGCCGGAGGGTAGCCAAAATGAAGCCAGCAGCTGTCTTTCAAATCTTCGTCGCGAACGTCCGCCGATGTGAAGACGGCATTGGCGCCTGGAGAAATCAGGAACGCACGATCGAAACCTTCCGGAGCGATGACGATGCTGTAACTCGTGACTTGCCCCGGCGCGATTCGGATCGCGGATTGATCGCCGAGGGGTTGGAGCAACTGGATGGCAATTTCGCCCAACCGGTCGTCCCCCACCAGACCGATTAGCCGCGCCGGGCAGCCTAAGCGCCAAAGTGCGGAGCCGACGTTGGCGACTGCGCCGCCACAGGAGAAGTGCAAATCGCCAGCTTCTGCCAAGCCTCCGGGTGGGGGCCAGCCTTCGGCCAGCGCCGGGGTTAGATCAACGCATAGGTAGCCCGCCACCACAAAATGAAGGGGTTCAGACATTGAGGTGCGCCCAGTGCCGGAACTATCTTACACAGGAAGGTTTCGAGCGCAAACCGCGGCAGTTTGACTCGGGACGGCGGTGTGCATGGGGGAGATCCCTCGTCCCGCGGGAGAACGCGGGCCTTCGGGATGACGAATAGAGGCTCTGAAGGCGTTCTGTTACTCACGTAATCATTTGCATTCCGCGCAAGTGTGCAAAAATCTCCGGGAGGGAAGGTGCACAATGACCCGACGAAGCTTGCTGGTCGCGCTGATGAGCGCCGGTGGCGTTATAGCGGTGGCTGACGTTGCGCCAAAGCCGCAAGACAAGTTTGCCCGCGCGGATGCGAATGTTAAAGAATTGCTGCTGCTGCTGGACTCCGACAAGAATGGCAGGATATCGAAGCGGGAGTGGATGAACTTCATGGAAGCCGAGTTCAACAAGCTGGATAAAGACGGGAATGGAGAACTCGACCAGAAAGAGTTGATGCAAGCCAGAGTCTCGGTCCGGCAGGGTGCTAGGTAAGTCTCGCTCGGGAGATGGTGTCCTAATTTCCTGGAGCAAAAGCCTTTGACCGCGAAGTGCGCAAAGGATTCGCGAAGGTCGCGAAGAAGAGCAAAATCGAAATTCGGCACTGCTAGTAGACGCTTAATCTCCGGCGTCGGTGCACGAGCATACGCCGGTGGGGTAGCCCAGCCAACGCACGAAGAAGCAGGTCAATTCAAGGTTGAAGCTTAACTCCTCTGAGGAGATACTCGCATCCGTCAGAGGGGTCTCGGTGATGCTGTAGGCGCCCGCGGCGCCTCTCTGAATGTGAGTCAGCCAGCCTTTAATGCCAGCCTCCGGGGCCGTAGTGGCGGAGCCGCTGCCAGCCGCCGGGCTCTCGCTGGCGGGGTCGCAGATGCCGCCGGAGGGAACCGCACTGGAAACCTCCTTGACGATGCCGCGTGTGGGGGCGGTGCCGTCATCCAGCATGTTGCCAAGAAGGCTGGTGCTGACGCTGAGGTCGAGGTATCCATTGGCCGTGATCTGGCAGCTGCAGCATTCCGCCATCTCTCCCTGGGTGTCGAAGACGTAGAGGTTCGCGCAGAGGGGCGCGGCGGAATCGTTGCCGTCGTTACTCAGACGCAAATGGGCACTGGGCGCGCCCGCCGTGCGGGCGTTGGTGAAGTAGCCGATGTCGTAGGTGTAGTCCTGAGCCGCAGCCATGCCGGCTCCGAGCACGAAAACGACAGCCAGCAAAGAAAGAAATGTACGCCTAAGTCTGTTCATTGCACACTTCTCCTGAGTAGCGCCCGTGGCCGGGGGAGGAGGAGTCAGCTCGACGCACGCTTCATCCAGAAGCTAGCCCTTCGTACAATCTTTGCAATTACCCAGGTGGGCTAGTCGGGGACGAGATTTCCTAAGGTACGAAACTTACTTCTGTTGGGTTAGTTCTCGAGGGCGATGCAATGCGAGATAGGCAAAGCCGGGTGTGCAGTTGGTAAGGAAGCGAGCCAAACGCGCGATCATTGTGTCGCAAAAAGCGCGACGCTTGGCGCGGCTCGCCCAGGATGACAATATTTTCCAGTGCCGGAGAGTTTCAGCGGGGCAAGATCTCGTTCAATGCCCACTCAATTCGGTCCAATTCTTCACGGATGACCCGGATCGATTGCTGGTTTCTCACGGGGTGGGCCAAGGGAGTGATTCCATCGAGAGCGCCGCGGATTTGATGATTGCGGGCGTAAATGAAGTTAAGCTTCGCGCTCCGCTGTTTTCGATTTCTGAAAGTATCGCTGACGAACTTGGTGGCGAGCCAGGCAAAAACCAGTCCGAACATGGCCTCGATCGGAATGCGATCGGTGGCTCCGTCAAATTCCGAAAACAAAAGCCGGTAGACCGCCTCGCCCATGCCGAAGGACGCAAATAATACAGTCGCTCCGAACAAATAAACTTTCAAGCGCTCGATGGGTTGAAAGCGCAAGGAGTCGTCGCTTCCGTCAGGTGCCGGCACAACATTGATCGCCATGATTCCCCCAAAATGATCGGGTTACCGTTTTCAGGTTACAAAGAGCGGTAGCGTACCGAAGTTCCTGAAATGATACTTGAAATTCGAAGCGATGCGAACCTTAGTTTTTGTGACGGCTGAGGGCGAAAGGGAAGCGAGCCGAACGCGCGAGTATTGTGTCGCAAAAGGCGCGACACGTCGCGCGGCTCGCCCGGGTCCTTCGCGAGACAAAGGGCGTCTCGCTCAGGATGACAAGGCTGAACGAGGATTACCAGCGACAATTACCAGGCTCTGTGCCTTTCCATCTGCTCGTAGTCGCGACGCTTGCGATCGAGGGACCTCTGGATGGCCGCCTGGAGTCTGACCTCATCCTCGTCGTGGAGGCGGACGAATTTGAAGGGCTGAAGACTCCATGAGAGGGGACTCAACATTTCCGCCATGCCAACCACCGAGCCTCTGCGGGTCAGGAACATCAACGTGACCTGGGATCCCTGATCCAGCGGTTGAGACAACGAAAGCAGGCCGCCAGCAAGAGAGATGACCTGCAATCTGCCGGGTACGCTGCGGCCATCCTGGCAGCGAAGTACCGCCGGAGTGATTTCTGAGAGATAGGTTCGCAGGGCACGGCGTGAGGCTGGCTGTAGTGGGAAGTGCGCAGAGTCGAGTGTGGGAGCTGCCTGATGCGGGGAACTTGTGTAGGTTTTGTGCACCATGGGTGCCTGTGCCTGGCCTTGGCGCCAGTCGTCCAGGGCGTTGGCGATGCGTTCGACCTCCTCGCGGCATTTCCTCATCTCGAGCACGGTCTCGAGAGATTGGTCGATCTTCTGGTGCACCTCCTGGAGGTGCGCTTGGGGCGGTTGCAGGACGATGGAATCGAGCGCTTCAATCTCGGCCGGTTCGTCCTCTAGCGCTTCGAGCTCTAGCGCTTCGGGCTCGGGCACGGCTTCGGGTTCGGTCGCTAGTTCGGGCTGGGGCGCTAGTTCCGGTTCCGTCGCCAGTTCCTGTTCGGTTCGGACGGCGCGGAATTCGAGTCCAAAGCAAAAGCCGGAGCGATTGCGAACGACGCCGGCAATGCGAATCCTGCCCATGGTCTGGAACTCGACTTCCATGAGGTCGCCGGGCTGTAAATTGACCCCGCCATAGAGTTCCATGCCGGTGCGGCTCAACTCGGAAACTAGTCCGGGCACAACGATGTTTGCGGCGCCGGTGCTGGCGGCGACGACGACTGGCAAGTGGACGTGATAGCGGGGCCAGCGACGAGTGTTGACCGAGTTATAGCGAAGCAGTGTCATGACGCACGATCTAGTTCAGCAAGCCTGTATGCAGCAGGTACGCCGCAACGGCCAGAGCGATCGTGAGCAGGCCAACGGCCCCTGCAAGTTTGAACCGCACAGGCCGCGGCTCGCTGTCCCGCGCCGAGGCAGCGCGCAGTTTCTTAATCCAATCGTCATCGGACTGGTTCTGACCTGAGCGTTCCCAGACGAGGGTTCCGAGGCGGCGCTGATCGTCGGCCGCGAGCGAAACGAAGCGGAACGGCTGCAGAGTGCTGGTGCCGGGGATCGGCATTTCTGCGCCTCCCATTTCCGCGCCACCCATTTCTACGCCGCCCAGCACGGAGCCGGCTCCGGTGAGGAACATTACCTTGACCTGCGATCCCTGGAGGACGGGTTGAGGGAGCGAGAGCAGACCGCCGGTGAGAGAAATAACCTGGAGTTTGGCCTCCGTGCGCTGGCCATTGGGGAACCGAAGAACAGCCGGGATATTGCCTTGGAGATAGGCGCGCGGGGCACGCCATCGTGAAAGAGGCTGGGGGAGGCTGGTCATCAGAGTACCAGTATTCAGCAGGGTGGTTACTAACAGAAGATTACGTAGGTGCCATTCGAGGTCTCGTTACTGGCGGGATTTGTTACTGACCCTGGGGGTGTGGCGGGGTGTTTGGCTGGGGTGGAGCCCTCGGATGGAAATGGCGGTGGTGGGGGACAGCCGAGGCGGCTGTCTCTACATGGGTTGTGGCGCTGCTTGGGACAGCAGGTTCCTCGCGCGCTTTCAGCGCGCTCGGAAAGACAAGGAGCTTTTTCGGCTTTGCTAAGGACAAAGAGCTGGTTTGGGGTGGCTTGCAAAGGCTTGTGGCCATCTTTATGCTTGATGC
>Ga0209275_10000466_pt1 | contig 15813 bp, 12 predicted proteins | sample HubBroMetageREF2_FD_188344 | JGI IMG/M metagenome (GOLD analysis project Ga0209275, IMG submission 188344) | Reference soil microbial communities from the Hubbard Brook experimental Forest, New Hampshire, USA - Hubbard Brook CCASE Soil... | ecosystem: Environmental > Terrestrial > Soil >... | reverse complement strand
GAAAGCGTCCGCCCGTAATGGTCATCCACGAAGTCGCGTTGTAGTCTACTTGCAGATATTCTAACGTCCCGAAAAAAGTGCCCTGATAGGGGCCAGATGTACCGTCCTGCCGCGCAATAAACTCCCGCAAGTCTGCCCTCGATTCAATCAGCCAACGGTCTCCGAGGGGAACCGCCAGAACGGGAGCCAGGACGGGTTGAAGAAAAGTTGCGCCACCTTGCGTCGAACTGAAGAAGGCAGCGCCTCCTGAAATAATCGGGACATCCGGTTGCTGAGCAGTGACCACCCCTGCTCGCAGGAAAACAAGCATGGAGATCACCAATAAAGGGGCTGGTCTGCAGAACTTCCATCTCACAGTCATCATTAGTCGATTTCGCCCAAGAACCCAATGGGACTTCAGGCGACTCGCCTCCTCCCTTTTACAATTTGAGTGAAACGACTGGCTTCATTTGTCACCAACAGGTCATGAGACTGTAAATTTTATTCTGTCAACGTGAGAGCGCGGACCGCTAAACGAAATGCTCTTCAAGACCTCCGAGAGTCAATACAAAAGCGTTGCAAAGAAGTGACACCGCAGTGACAAGTACGGGCCAGTCGCAATTTATTGTTGGCGAAGTTATTGCGTTGCGTTGGGGACGTTATGAGACGTGTTCATAGTTGTCTGGCGATTGTAGGATCTAGAAGTGTGCCCGGCGTATTAAACGGGCCGCGACTACAGGGTTTTCTGTACGCCAACCGGCAATTTCTCTTGCGCGGCTTCCTGGCGTTGTGTGCTTTCCTAGGGGCAATCGCCGCAACGGATGCGCAGGCACCCGGAACAGGAGCCATCGCTGGAACCGTCTTGGATCCGAGTGGCGCATTCGTGCCCAATGCGCAAATCAGTCTGAGGAACGAAAAGACAGGACTTTCCCGATCACTTTCTACGGGGTCGGAAGGAGTATTTCGCGCGACACTTTTGATTCCCGGAAGTTATTCAATCGAAGTAACTGCGGGCGGATTTGGGACACAGACGCTGCGTTCGGTACCGGTGATTACAAGTGAAATTACTCAGATTGAATTCAAATTGAAGTTAGGTGAGACCTCCGCGTCGATCACCGTCGAAGAATCTCCAGAGTTGATACAGACGCAGAGCGCCACCCTAGGCAGAGCCACGGGTGAGAAGACGATTGTTTCTCTGCCGCTTGCAAACCGAAATTTTTCGCAAATACTCGCGCTGTCGCCCGGCGTGGTGGTGGAAGTTCCGAATGCAGGCGCGTTCGGGAGGAATACACAAAACGTATCAGTCAACGGTGCAAAAACTACCGCCAACAATTTTCAGTTTGATGGAATAGACGCTAACAACATGTCCGAGAATTCCGCTTCAGGATTCGACCCTGAGGTGGGCATCGCGATTCCTGCGCCAGACACAATCGCCGAATTCAAGGTGCAAACGGGAATGTACGACGCGGGATATGGACGCAGCTCCGGCGCGAATGTAGACATCGTGAGCAAGAGTGGCACCAACGAACTTCATGGCACCTTGTGGGAATTCTTTCGGAACGACGCGCTGAACGCGAATGACTTTTTCCTCAATCGCAACGGTCAACCGCGGCCCGTCCTTCGCCAAAACCAGTTCGGCGGAGTTATCGGCGGTCCGATCATCAAGCAAAAGACGTTCTTCTTCGGATCCTATCAAGGCAGCATTCAAAAAAATGGCCAAGCGCCGGGCGCACTGCAGAGTACCTTTCTTCCTCCTCTTACAAACGATCGCTCCGCTGCCGCTCTGGGAAAACTCTTCGCTGGACAGACAGGTGCGTTCGGCGGAGTGCCTGTGGCCCCCGACGGTTCAAACATCAATCCGGTCGCACTCGCCCTTCTGAATTTCAAGCTCCCGAACGGAAGCCTTGCCATACCCAATCCTCAGACCATTCTTCCTACCGGAATAGGCCAGTCCACTTATTCTTTTCCAGGCAGCTACCGGCAGGACCAGTTCACGGTCAATCTGGACCAGTATTTTTCCCAACGCAATCAGCTCTCAGGTCGATTCTTTTACTCACGGGAAACAACAGACGAACCTTTTACTCCGTTTGCCGCCACGGTGCCGGGCTGGGGAACCCATCAGCCAGAACATAACACCATGTTTGTTCTATCTGACACACATACCTTCAATTCCGATCTCACGAACGTGGCGCGCTTCGGTTACATGCGATTCAACGGTCTGCAGACCGGCGACGACCCTATCTCTGCCAGCGACGTGGGCATTGCCACGCCCTCTGGCCTTCCGGTAATTCCGGGCATGCAGATTCAAAACTTGTTCACCATCGGACCGTCAGGCCAGCCGTTTTATTTTCAGAATACCAACACCTTCGTCTGGCAAGACACAGTCTCTATTGTGAGAGGCAGACATAGTCTTCGAATGGGTGGCGAGGCGAAACGTCATCAATTGGTTTTGAATGTACCTTTTACGACCGCGGGATTTCTCCTCTTTCAGAGTTTCCCGGACTTCCTACTCGGACAGAGTGCGGCACAAAATGGCAGCAGCGAGAGCAACCTCTTCGAAAGCGTGGGCGCCTCAGGACTTTTCCGGAAAGATCAGCGCTACACGGATTTCGCCGGGTTTATCCAGGATGACTACCGCGTAACGCCGCGACTGACCGTCAATGCCGGGCTACGCTATGAATATTTTGGCCCTCCGACGGAAATCCATGGCCATCTCTCAAACTTCGATCCGAGCATTGCGACTTCTCAAGTGTCTCCGGGAGGAAGTTTCACAGGATTTCTACTGCCGTCCAACTACAACGGAGCCGTGCCTGCGGGGCTGACGAAAACTCCGAATAGCGGCTTCTGGAATTCGGACTACAAAGACTTGGGCCCGCGGCTTGGATTCGCGTATCGGCTGTCCACCAGTAAACCAGTTGTGGTGCGTGGCGGCTACGGGATTTACTACGAGCGGCTATCCGGCGAATTGGTACTGCAGAATGTCGGACAGCCACCCTTCGCTTTAACTCAGTCTCTGATTGGCTCGCTAAATTCCGCGGCAACTCTGCAACAACCGTTCGCGCCACCGTTGCCACCGAATTCCGCTTTTCCGGTCTTCATTCCTCGTACTCCGGACAGCGCACTTTTTCTGGCTAGCATTGCACGATCCATTCGTAGTCCGTATACACAGCAATACAACCTGAACGTTCAAATGGAAATCGCGCACGATTTTCTGTGGCAGGTAGGTTACGTTGGTTCGAAAACCACTCATCTTTCGGGCTGCATGCAATTCAATCAAGCTCTAATCGCCACTCCAGAAAATCCCGTTAATGGCCAAACGACGACGACCAACGAGAACGTCGCTCAGCGAGTGCCGTTCCAAGGAGTCGCGGGCGGTTCGTATATCTGTGAAACGACTTTTAATGCCAACTACAATTCACTGCAAACCAGTTTGACCAAACGGCTCAGTCACGGGCTGGACTTCCTAGCCAGTTACACGTTTTCGAAATCGCTCGACAATACCAGCGGGACCGGCGGCCTCTCGTCTCTCGATCTCGATTTCCTGGGAAATGATCAAAGCAATCCCAGCAGCTCGCATGGTGTCAGCGATTTCGACCGCAAGCACCGATTCGTCGCCAATTTTGTCTATCAAGTTCCTGCGTTGCAGAGAGGGCCCGGATTTATCCGTCCCATTTTCTCCAACTGGCAATTCTCTGGTGTCATGGTTCTGCAGACCGGCCTGCCCATCACGGTTATCGACAGCACCGCAGGCTCGGTGTTCGGAAACCAGGTAGGCTTTTCGCGGGCAGAATGTACTGGTGCGAATCCGGCCTCTTCGGGCTCGGTCACTTCCCGACTGAATGGTTATTTCAATCCCGCCGCTTTCGCTCCTCCGCCCACGATTGGCGATGGCACTGGTTTTGGGAACTGCGGCGTAGGCATTTTGCGTGGACCGTCACAACGGAATCTCGATTTCGGAATACTACGAAGCTTCCCTATCCACGAGCGAATCGCCCTCGATTTCCGCACGGAATTCTTCAACTTCACGAATACCCCGAAATTCGGTCAGCCCGTAAACGATTTCGCGGCGGGCCCGGCGTTCGGCGTGATCACCTCGACCAGCGGTAATCCGCGGATCGTGCAATTCGCATTGAAGCTGCAGTTTTGAAATTGCGAGGGCAAGGTCGGACGAATCTCGGAGTCTAGGGTCTTCTAGCACAGTACATATTGGGGGAAATCGATACGATCATGAAACTACAAATCTCGTCCGGCGATCCTTTACTTTATGATTTTGAATTACCTTTGTCCGCAACTTATTATTTCCTAGGCTTTCCGATTCAAATCTTCACCAACTCGCCCGACGTCCTTGCCGCAGCTGAGGAGAGTTGGGGTATGTTCGACAACACCCAACACGTACCTCCGCTCCAAATCAAAATTGGAGTGTTACCCGGCAGTTCCAACGAACTCCCTCACGCCCCGGTAGTCCGAGGCCGAGGTCATTTGCTGACGCAAGTCGCCGACTCCGAGAATTTTATGGTTATGGACGCGCGCCAAGGCCTCGCATTCGGCTGGGTGACCGAAGCTGCAGCTTCCAACCTTGCGTACCTCAGATATTACTTCGTTGAAGGTACGGCGTGGATGCTCCTCGAATCTTTGTACCTTACGTCAGTGCATGGCGCATGTGTGGTACTTAATGGACACGGCGTCTTGCTGTGTGGCGATTCCGGTGCAGGTAAATCCTCACTCGCCTACGCTTGCGCGCAAAATGGCTGGAAGTTCCTGTCGGACGATTCCAGTTGCCTCATTCGGAAACGTCCAGGCCGCATCATCACTGGCAACCCGCGCCAAATGCGTTTCAGGGAGTCTGCAATCCAGTTATTTCCGGAATTGATCCACCAACGAGTCAGTCCTAAGGCAACAGGAGAAATGGCGATCGAATTAGCCACGGCTTCAAATCCGAAAATAGAAATGATTTCCGAAGCGTCCGTCGACTACATCGTGTTTCTCAATCGCTTTGACTCTTTGCCAGATGGTCTGGTTCGCTTCTCCAAGTGGAAAGCGCTCGACTGGCTTCGTCAAGTCGTCTGCTATGGCGATGAAAGCGTGCGCACAGCTCACTACGCTACCTTGCTAAACCTGCTGGCTGCCGAAGTCTTCGAGATGCGCTACAGCCAAATGGATTCTGCCCTACGTCTCCTCGAAATGTTAGTCGAGAGAGGTCCGGCGGTGGCCAACAAGGGTTTCGTCGTCGCCGAAGAGCGCCAGAATGCATGAAATTCCGGCATTCCTTCTTGACGCACTTCGCTTCCAAAATGGCCGCCAGAAAATGTTACGGCAAGTCCGTGATGCTGAATGGCAGCGGGTGTTGTCGGATTGGCACGTCGCACGCCTAACCCTTCCGCTACGCCAAGTCTGCGGCGATGAATTGCCCGCTTGGGTGCGAGAGCAGATCGACGTCTCCATCGCGAAAACGAACTTGCGATTTGAACGAATTAAGTCCACTTACTTACGGTTAGCAGAGAACCTTCAGCAGGAGGGTATTCCTCAATTGGTCATCAAGGGCTTTTCGCTCTGGCCCGGCTTCACCGAGCACCCAAAATATCGACCGCAGTCTGACATAGACCTCTATATTCCCCCCGAGAAGGTGTTCCACGCTCGCGATTCCCTCCTAACGCTGGGTTACCGAACCCAATCTGCAGCCGGTAAGCAGGTCTTCGTTGAGCACTTGCCTGCTTTGCAGCCGCCGCACTCGTGGGTTTGGCAAGGGGACAACTTCGATCCCACCATTCCCATTTCGCTCGAACTTCATTTCTCTTGGTGGGACAAGCTCACCACTCGAATCCGCCCCAAGGGACTGAAAGATTTCTGGCCGCGCCGCCAGCAGCGCGAAATCGACGGAATCCGTTATATCGGACTCGCGCCCGCCGACAATCTGGGCTACACGGCGATCAATCTTCTTCGCACAACTCTGAGAGTATTCCCTGCCCCGGAACAGGTGTACGGGCTGGCCCGCTTCTTACACCTGCACCGCGATGATCACGCTCTGTGGTCACAATGGCGGACTCTACACCCCGATTCACTCCGCCGACTCGAGGCGATCACTTTTCGTTTAGCTCAGGACTGGTTCGCATGTCGCCTATCGGATGAGGCTCAAGATGAAGTCAATCGCCTACCATCGCCGATTCACAGATTTCTGGCCCATTTTTCCAAATCATCGCGGTCGCCCGGCTTTGGAGCCATGAAGGACGGCCTCTGGTTGCATTTGGAGCTTTTAGAATCGCGCAAGGATAAGGCGGCAGTCTTTTTCCAACGGGTGGTGCCCATTCGTGCGCACGCAATCCGAGAGGTACTTGGCGACGAACCTTTGCCGCAGCAGCCCTCTTGCAACCACGATGTGACTTCGCACGCAATCACACCCAAATGGCATAGCGTCAAAAACGCGGGCCATTTTATCGCGCGTAGTATCCGTCACAGTGCTCTTCTTCCGATTACGCTAGCACGCGGGTTAGCTTATGGGCTCTCGCGCAAGAATCTGGGCACGCAATTTTGGACCTTCTTCGCCGCCTCGTTTTGTTTCGACCTCGGGATGACCATGTATTTCTTTCTCTACAATATTTATTTGCTCGACCGCGGTTTCAAAGAAGATTTCCTCGGATGGATGTTGAGTGCCATGAGCATTGGTGGCCTCGTTTGCACTATTCCTGCCGGCTTTCTAATCCAACGACTGGGTATCCGAAAATCTTTGCTGTTCTGTATCACGACGTTGTCCGCGGTTTTGGCTGCGCGTGCCTTGTTTGAGCCGAGTTCCGCGATTCTTGGCTTAGCGCTTTTGGGCGGATTTCTCACTACCATTTGGGCGGTAGCCATTTCCCCGGCCATCGCGCTGCTCACCGATGAAGAGAGCCGCCCGCTTGGCTTCAGTGTGGTCTTTTCCTCGGGCATCGGCGTGGGAATTGTGGCCAATCTTGCAGCTAGCCGTCTACCTTCCTTCTTGATGCACTTTAATTCTGCCATTTCCGCAACTCGCAGCAAGCAAATCGTTCTCTTGATCAGTTCGGCGATTGTGGCTCTCGCTGTCGTGCCACTGTTCCGACTGAAAGCCAATACGCCACCTGCCTCGGAAAAAAAGGTTTATCCGTGGAATCCATTTCTGCTGCGCTTTCTACCCGCCCTGGCGCTGTGGAGTCTAGTCACTGGCTCACTGAGCCCGTTGGCAAACGTTTACTTCCAGCAGTATTTGCACACGTCGTTGTCGCGCATGGGCATCATCTTCTCGTTCTCCAATCTTCTTCAGGTACTCGGAATCCTTATCGCGCCTTTTATCTTTCGGAAGCTAGGAATCGTCACCGGCGTCGCCAGTACGCAACTCGTTGCCGCATTACTGCTCGGCTTTCTTGCGGTCATCAGCAGTGGACTGCCTGCGGCGTTTGTCTACGTAGGCTTCACCGGATTTCTCTGGATGAGCGAGCCAGGGTTGTTCAGCCTGCTGATGAGCGGCGTGCCGCAGGAACAACGAACCGGCGCTTCCGCATTGAATTTTCTGGTGATTTCTCTGGTGCAGGCCGGAGCCGTTGCCGCGACAGGCGCTTCGATAGCACGTTTCGGTTATCCCACGGTTCTCGGAGCTATATCAGTTCTCGCCGCGATTGCAGCGACGGCCTTCTGGATACTCCTGGAACCGAGAAGTCCGGTAGACGGCATCAACCCATTGACCGCTCACGTACCGAGTGAGCACTAGATCCAGCAATGCTTCTCGCCTTGCGTAGCAAAGCCACATACAGGCAAAAGGCGACGCTCGACATTACGATCGATAGAACCCGCAGCCACCCCGTGTTCGTAAACGTTCCGTGCAAATCAAGGCGGCCGCGGCTGGCGACCACGAAGACCAGAAGCAGCGCAACCGGCCCAGTAGTTACACCGATGGCCAACCTCCATAGGAAACCGAGATGAACAATTGTCTCTGCCGGGACGAACAGCGCGATCGGAAGCGCCACCAGCAACCAGCCTACAAACGAAAAGAATCCATAGATCAAAAATATCTGTAGTGCCAGAGCAATCTGCTGGCCGGGCCGTCCCATGTGCAACGTTATGAGCTTCGAACGAAGCACAAACGCGTCCGCCAGCAAGATTAGCAGCAGAGCGACATTTCCTCCCATGAGGCCAACGAACGCGTATTTTGCTTGTGTCCAGCGCTGTCGCGAACTCGGTTTCATACCGTTCCGTCTGCATCCTCTTTGAACAGCGGATGGGGAATGAAGGGCCTGGGTGGGAGTTGAAGTTCCTTCTTACAAACGTCGCAACGAACCAAAAAACGTTCGCTCAGCGCAGGCACGTCTGCAATGGCATCGGTCTCGGCCTGTGGAATCCGATGCCTATAGTGCAAATTACGCCGAAAGGGACCCGCATAAGGGCAGAAGGAGGCGCAATTAGATTTGTCTTAAGAACGTCAGAAAGATGCAATCGATTTGTCGCCACTCCGCCCGAGGCGACCTATACCAGGTTCTTGGAGTCTTTGGTGTCTGTTTCTGCCCGAAATTGAACCTGAACGGTTGAAATGTTGGAAAGGGTTGAAACAGGCGAGATCGTGGAAATCGCCGACAGTCATGCGGTCTTTATGCATATTGCTGAAAACAGGGCAAGATGCGGAAAATGCCTAGGTGAGCATCCCCTCACTCTCACCTAAGGCAATCTAGAAGGTGGTTGGGGCATCACTTCGCATCCCCCTATAGCCCCGAGCTATAGGGCTCGTCCGATAAAGTATTGGACTTGTCCTGTCTCCCTCCTCCATTCTGGAGCCGGATCGGATCGCTTGGATCTAGGGTTGTCGATCCTTAGCTCAGAAGGGACTAGATCGCAACGCAGATGGGCTCGCCAAGCCAAATCCATACGCGGGCTCTTGTCGTAAGCGACGGTACGAACGACACTATGCTGTCGGGGAAGTTGCTGCCATGTGGAATTTGAGCACCGACAAAGTTCGCGATATTTTCGAACATGAACCCGGCGTCCTGGTTATCGACTCAGCCCAGCTTCCATGCTTTCTCGATCGATTCCTCTAGCTTTATTTGTCGGAACTTGACCCATGGTGAATAGTGCCGTTCCGTGATCCTGATTGAAGAATGGCCCAAGAGCACCGAAACGGTTTCGAGTGGAACCCCAGCCTTCAGCAGGTTCACTGAAAAGGTGTCCCGAAACCGGTGTGCGTGCCCGTTTATCCCGGCGAGCTCAAACACTTTGGCCAAACTCCTCTGCCAATCGGCTACCGTGGATTTCGGAACGCCGTTCCCCGACCAGAAAAAATATTTGCCGTTCGCGTTCAACCCTTCTAATTCTTCCGCGATCTTTTTCGGCAGAGACAGCCAGACGGGCTGCCCCGTCTTTAGCGTGTAGAGCAACAGTTTGTTTTCGTGGAGCTTGTCTTTTGAGAGCGTCGCCGCGTCCCTGATACGAAGCCCCGAGTAACGCAATAGATTGATGAACGCGCGAATGCGCTTTACGCTATCGACGCCGTAGATTCCTTTGTTTTTGGATAAACCTCCGTGCCCCAGAGGATTCTCTCGATTTCCTCGTCTGTGAACGGCAGTGTGGGGGTCGGCCGCGCAAGAGGGGCCTTAATGAGCTTTCCAGGATTTTCCGACGCCCAGCCTGATTCTATGCAGAACTTGAAGAATGTTCGCAGGCGCTCAAGTTTTTTCCGCGCCGAGACGGCAGCCATCCCCCAAGTTTCCCGGTACGCACGCATTTCCGCGAGCGATAGGGAACTGACCGATCGCTTGCCGAAACTATCTTTCAATTCTGTGGTGAGGAGTGCGTATTTATCGACTGACGCATCCAAAAGTTTGCGAGCCTGACAATCCTTCAGGAATTCCTCGCAAGCGAGAGCAACGGTCCTGTCTTCGTACTTGCCCGACCCACCTTCCCAATCGCGAACCAGCTTCTGCGCGGCCTCCCAGTTTCTGAGGTCGAGGGATTTCTTCAACCATATTCCGTGCAGCGTGCCTTGGGCCCAGATCGGGCATTGGCATTTTTTCTGGGTCCGCAGTGTGTGCGGACAAGCCTTCAATCAATATTATAAATGGTGGAGGCGGGGGGAGTTGAGGCACTATCACCCTACTTGGATGAAGGGAATAATGAAAACATTGGCCATTAGCAATCCTCAGAATCGCCAAAAACCTCTCACTTGTCAGAAACCGGTACAATTTACGGTACATTGTGAGGACGGTACTCTTCACGTCAGGAAGTTCTACTTTCCTGGAATTTTGTGAGCAGCGATTGCAAGAGCGTTTCCCAGTTGTGCAAAACACGCCTCGTCATCACTCTATGATCTGCCCCAACCCCAACTGTCGCCGTCTCCTCGTGCCCGTAATCAATATTTAATTTCGTCTCGCCGTCTTCTTGGAACACAGCGCGGATCGTGGCGTCCACTTTCCGACCGTCGTGCAGTTTGGCTTTGATCTGGTCGCCTACTTTGTATTGCTTTCCGTCTTCTTCGGGTGCCTTCTTAGCCATTCCGCACGTGCCTCCTGTATGGGTACTCAGGATTGCGTAGGGCACGAGCCGTATTGATTTACAAGGCTCTGCTGTGTACGCTTCCGTACGTTCTAGGTGCTCTCCAGCGATGGCTGTCACCTCCCCGAGGTGACCGTGCCCAAAACCATTTTAATTGTTGATGACCAGCCCCTCATTCGGGATGCAACCCGACGTTTCTTCGAGAGCCAAAATTTTGCGGTTTGCGGCGAGGCAGTTGATGGGATTGACGCTGTCGAAAAAGCGAGTCAACTGAAACCGGACCTGATTATCATGGACTTCGTGATGCCTCGTATGAACGGTTTACAGGCTGCACGTAAACTGAGAACTCTCGAAATCCATGTTCCCATTATTCTACTCACGATGTACACAGAGGCCGTACACGGAATGCCTTCATTCTCGGTGGTGAATGCAGTGGTAGCAAAGACTGACGCGGAGGAATTGAAACATCAGGCCTGCATTTTATTAGCCCTTTAAAATGCGTCGGGAAAACGGCCTACCAAACAGTTCCAAACAGAAAATGATTCTGGAAGTTCAGCCCGGCGGCCGCCCGGGTCGTGCGCGTGGGCTGGACGCAGGAGAGCGCAGTTCTATTTTGACAAGACTCAGGCGGCATGCTTAGCGCTGGGCGTCGAATGCTGCGCTAAACGGAAACGAAGCTGCCGGTCGTTACACCCCACGCAGCGATATGGACTTATGAATAGAAAGTGATGGAGTAAGGACTCGATGAAGCCGTTTCTTTTGGATCTATAGATCGTACTTCCACAACTTCGGCAAACTGGGGGCTGATTTTTCCGAAAGAGATTCATAAAACGGCCTTCCTGCGGTTTGGGAAACCAATCCTTCTCTGGTCGTCACGCCACTATATGCTAATGGATGGCGAGATGGGGCGCGCGAGCCCAGCTTCAACTCAGATAGTGCCGTGACTGCGTTCCACAAGTCTCGGTCTTCTTCGGGCGAAAGTGAGGATGAGGAAGCGGCCACTTCCAGATACCGTTCGAAGATGCGCTGTTCAGCTTTTGAGATGAGTGTTGCCGCTTTATCTGACTGGGCATAAAGCAAAGCTTCGCCATAGGCTCTGTGCCAACTCAGAACGACAACTATAGGTTGTGGTTCGCGCACGACGCTCTCGATCCGGAATCCGTCAACCGGGCCTTTTCCGTAACGCAGCTTCATAACAACTAATTCGGCTTGTGCTTCTCAGAGTCCAAGAAAGCAACGAGTTGGTGTCTCGTGAGAATCACCCGGAACTGTTTCACCCCGCTATCAACGTGCGCGTTCATGTAAATCCTTGCTGCTTGTTTCGCTTCTTCAAAGTTTTCTGCCTTCCCAAGCGACAGGACTCTCCCATTTTTCATTAATTCAAGCACATCAATCTTTTTAGTCATAAGAGCCTTACCTTTGGTCCGCGACGAACCTTGCGAGCGCCGAGGACGGAAGCTACATCCCATTACGTGGGACGCCCGCCCATGTGGAGTGAAAGGGCGTCCCGGGGTTGGTTAGCTTGTGTTGGGCAGAAATTACGGGAACGCTGTTGGCTGGGATATTGTCAAAATTGACAGTGTAACTGTGTGGCCCGGTGCGATTTTTCTGGGCGAACCGGCGGACGGGGCGATTGCAAGACAATCCGCGAAGGAACGACTTCGAGTCTTGATCATGAAAATATTCTCCGTAGATGGACAAATAATTGGTAAACGAATTCCGTGAACGGCTGTGACGAGAATCACCTCTCGTAAGGCATCGTCATAAGAGTCAATGAGATCTCGCGTCGGACCGCGCTGCCAATGTTTGGATGGTAAAGTGCAAAGGGTTTATACATCCAGCCGAGTTTGTACATCCAGCCGATACATTTGAGGGCTCTCACATGGTCACTTCCCGTTCCGTCGTGCGGTCAATTCGCGTACTGACCGGACCAATCGCCTTCCTCTTTCTGCTCCTCGTTTTGCTCGGGCCGAAGACGAATGCCCAAACTACTTCCTATTGGAATGGCGGAACGGGCACCTGGAGCGCCTCCTCCGGTTGGAGCCCTTCCGAGGTCCCCAACAACAGTGGGAGCAGCACGTTTAACGTGAATATCTTGGCCCCCAGTTCGGCTGTGTCGATGGACGTACTGAATGTCACCATCGATAGCCTCACCCTTGCGTCTGCAAACTCGCTTACCATCAACGCGGGCAACACCCTCAATCTGGTTTCGGGCACCAGCAATAACTACGGCGCAATTACCAACAACGGAGGGTTACGCAACGAATTTTCTGGCTCCAGCGGCCAGACGTTCAACAACTACGGCACGATTTCTGGCACCGGTGGTATCACCAACGCTTCGGGCGCGTTCAACAACTACGGCACGATTTCTGGCATCGCTTTTGTCACCAACACTCCTGTTGGCTCGTTCACCAACTATGGCACTTTAAGTGGCAGTTTCAACAACTTCGGGAGCGCTGCCAATTACGGTACGTTTTCCACTGCCGGATTTAGTAACGAGGGCTCCTTCTCCAACTCCGGCACTCTTTATAATTCAGGTTCCATTTTCAACTTCGAAAATATGACCTCCGCTGGCACACTAATCAACCATGGCACCCTCAACAATGAGCTTTTCTTTGCCAACGGAGGCACGATCTTTAACGCTCCCGGTGCTTCCATCCTCAGCTTCGACTCGATCGGCCAGTTTCTCAACACTGGCACAATCATCAACGCCGGTACGATCAGTAACGGAGACGGAGATGAGTTCGGCGGTGGTGGAATCATCGACAACCTCTCTGGCGGAAGCCTCACGAACGGAGGCGCCGGGTTCCTATCCGCCAGCATCGTGAACAATGCAGGCACGGTCACAAATGACGGTACGGTCGCCCTCGCTGGCTTCTCAGCCGGCACGCTTACCAACTCGGGCACCATAACGAACGAAGGAGACGGCGCCCACTTCTCCGCCGGTACTCTCTTCAATAGCGGTATGGTCCGCAACAACGTCGGCGCCACCTTGACCGCCGACACATTCATCAACACCGGTATGATAACCAACCAGGGCACACTGGACAGCGGATCCTTCACAAACTTAGGTAGGGTGAAAATATCTGATACGGGCTTGTTCAACATCAGAACCAATTACAATCAATTCGCAGGAAGCACCCTTGTGAATGGCACACTCACCGCAAATGGAAACGCCGTCGTCAACATCTTCGGCGGCTCACTCAGCGGCGGCGGGACCGTCAACGGCAATGTCCTGATGAGCGGTAATATGATCGCGGGAACTTCTGGCCATCCCATGACGTTCAATATCAATGGAAACTACACGCAAAACGCGACGGGTATCTTCACCGAACTGATCAGTGGTAAGGGCAACGGTCAGCTGAACATCAGCGGGACCGCGGCGTTGGCACCTGGGGCTTCCTTGAATATTGCGTTGCTCGGTAGTTTCGATCCCAAGAATGGAACTAGTTTCACCATCATGGATTATGGCTCTGAGAAGGGCATCTTCACGATTGCTGATCCGTATTTCGACCACGGAAAACAGGAATGGGTCATCACTTCATATGCGGGTGGCGATGGAGATGATGTCATGTTAACCGCCGAGGCTTCTAATAGCGTGCACGTACCGGAACCCAGTTCCATGCTTCAACTTCTGGTGGCTGGCCCCCTGTTGCTCGGAGTCGGCCGGTATGTCAAAAGAAAACAGACCGCTGTTGCGTCTTAATCGAAAACGACTCGATCCAATTCGTAAAGCCCTATTGTAAGCTACTCACCGCGAGCTTTGATCAGCTCGCCTTCTTTTTGAGAGAGAAGGCCCTAAAGATGTCTACGAGAAGCATACGGGACGGCGAACGCGGCTTCAGTAGAAATGGAACTCTAGTTCTGGTCGCAGTGATCTCGCTATTGCTAGGCACCGGAGTTGCATTTCTTATCGGCAGTCCTCAGAAGCCTTTGAAGTTCGACACCACTTATCAAGCCGTCCTACTCTCCAACGGAAACGTTTATTTCGGTAAGCTCGAAGATTACGGGAGTAGGTTCCCTGTGTTGACCGATGTGTTTTACATTCAAAGCAGTGTGAACCCAGACACAAAGCAAACAGTGAACGTGCTTGTAAAGCGCGGCCAGGAATTGCACGCACCCGACCGCATGTATCTGAATCCGAGCCAAATCATTCTCGTCGAACCGGTGGGTTCAAACTCCAAGGTGATGCAGTTGATCCTGGAACAGAGAAAAAAGCAGTAGTTGGGCGCAAGTGAGCCGGAGACGCACCGACCGGAGTGCTGGGGCGAGTGCCGACCCGACTCATGCTTGTGGAATCGGTCAAGGGAAGCGTACCATCCATCAGCCAGAAGGGCCTGCCGTCAGCTCTGGACTTTGGAGGAAACATGAAAATAAAAGCAATTAAGTATTTTGCTGCCCTGCTGTTGTTCGTTGGCTTCGTCGCTGCGTCATCTGCGAGAGCCGCCGACGATCCCAACAATGGAACTTGGAAGATGAATGCGGAGAAGTCCAAATACAGTCCTGGTCCCGCGCCGAAGAGCAGCACGGTAACCATTAGAATTGAGAACGGCACCGAAATGTACTCGGCGGAAGGCGAGGATGCTTCCGGCAAGCCGATGAGCGCGTCGTTCACGGCCAAGACGGATGGAACAGATTGTCCCGTAACAGGAAATCCATACGGCGACACGATTTCGGTGAAGCACCCGTCACCTAATCACCTGACCGTAGCGATCAAGAAGGGTGGCAAAGTGACAATGACCGTGCATGTAGTCGTGTCAGCAGACGGGAAAACTCGCACGGCGACTTACTCCGGCGAGAACGCGGACGGCAAAGCAGTTCATGACGTTGTTGTGTACGACAAGCAATAGTGCAGCCGCATCCTCGGAGTGAGGAACCCGCGTGCGCTTTTATGGCTGCGCGGGGGAGGCGCGCTCAAATTATCGGGAGAAAGACCGGAGGGCGATTGGGTTGGGTGTGGTTGAGTGAAGTCGGAGCGTCGGGACGTGTGGACTGCCCCTCGGGACCAGCTGCGAGTTGGTAGGTACCGGAACGAACTTGTCCGAACAAATCAGGAGCTGAGCACAACGCAGGAATTGGTTACTCTCGCAAATCCTCCGTCAATTCGAACCGCTGGTACGTCGCCTTATGTCCGCACTTCAGACACTTGAGACTGGATCCGCCAACAGGGAAGTTCGGTTTGAGAGGAATTTCCAAGCCCAGGATGCCAGGTTCTTCAACACCAGAATGCTTGAACTTTGAATGACATTTCTTGCAGGCCAACATCCAGCACAGCATTTCGACACCTGGTTTTGACAGTAAGCGTTTGCGCCAGCCATAGATGTACTGCGAAAGCCCTAGTAAAGCCAC
>Ga0209275_10000458_pt1 | contig 15950 bp, 14 predicted proteins | sample HubBroMetageREF2_FD_188344 | JGI IMG/M metagenome (GOLD analysis project Ga0209275, IMG submission 188344) | Reference soil microbial communities from the Hubbard Brook experimental Forest, New Hampshire, USA - Hubbard Brook CCASE Soil... | ecosystem: Environmental > Terrestrial > Soil >... | reverse complement strand
TGGGGAGTTAAGGCCGTCTAGGAGGTAGGCGGGCGCCTGGGGAGTTAAGGCCGTCTAGGAGGTAGGCGGGCGCCTGGGGAGTTAAAGCCGTCTGTGGTAGGAACTCCGATTGAGGAGGCGGTGCGCTATGGCATATACACGGGTCCGCCCAGCATCCAAGATTAGCGCTACTACTGCGCTTCGAATGGCGCGTGGCCGGGTGAGAACGCCGGGATCGCCTGCGTAGCGATCGCCTCCACCGCCTGCTCCTCGGCCGCGGTCAGCTCCTCCTCGTGCTCGCCGTCGCACAGCACGCGGAAGTTGCCCGTCACGCCCTGGTCGGCGTGGATCGTGATGCCTGAGAGGATCTCCTCGCCCTCGTCGAGGCCGAGCCGCTCCATGTCGAAGTGCGCCAAGCCAATGCCGTAGGCGGTGTGAGTCGGGTTCTCGCGGTCGTGCGCGGCTACCGCTTGCGCGAAGCGCTCGAGGTTCTTGGCGATCTTTCCTGTGTCCACCATTGCTTTCGGGAGGGTAGCGCGAGCGCTATAGATTGTGGGCAATGGCCGCCAGCCAACCGCTCGACACGCCAGCTCTCGCTTCCAGTGCCGCGAGTGAGATCCGCAGTGATGGTGAGGACGGCGAGGTCATCCGCACGGTGGAGCTGACCAAGGTCTATGCCGGCACGGACTTCGCCGCCGTCGACACGCTCAACCTCAGCGTCCACGCGGGAGAGATATTCGGGCTGCTCGGGCCCAACGGTGCAGGCAAGACGACCACCGCAGGGATGCTCACCACGCGCGTGGTCCCGACGTCCGGGTCGGCATATGTGGGAGGGATCGACGTCGTTGCGCAGCCGGCGCTGGCCAAGCAGCTGCTCGGGATCGTCTCCCAGCAAAACACGCTCGACCGTCAACTGACCGTGTGGGAGAACCTCTACTTCCACGGGCGCCTGTTCGGCATCTCCGCCGTTGAGTCCCGCCAGATCGCCGACCAGCTGCTCGAGCAGTTCCAACTCGCCAAGTGGGCCAAGGCGTCCGTGTTCGCGCTCTCAGGCGGTATGGCGCAGCGCCTGATGATGGCGCGCGCGATCTTCCATCGGCCGGCGGTGCTGTTCCTCGACGAGCCGACCGCTGGGCTCGACCCGCAGAGTCGCCTGGCGCTGTGGGAGATCCTCGGCGAGCTCAACAGCGAGGGCCAGACCGTGCTGCTCACCACGCACTACATGGAGGAGGCCGACGAGCTGTGTGGGCGGGTGGCGATCATGGACCACGGCAAGATCCTCGCGCTGGACACACCAGAAGCGCTCAAGCGCTCAGTGGGCGCCGACACGCTCGTCACCGTCAGGGCCGACGGGGATGCGGACGCGCTCGCTGCGCGGTTCTCACAGGAGCTGAGTGAGGTCACGCACACGCGCTCGATCGATGGCGGCGTCGAGTTGCATGTCAACGGCGCCGAGCGGCTCGTGCCGCGGGTAGTGGCCGCAGCGGAGAGCGGCGGCTTTGACGTGATCGACCTGTCCGTGTCCGAGCCCAGCCTGGAGACCGTATTCATCAGCCTCACCGGCAAGGAGCTGCGCGAGTAATGGCCATCACCGCCGCCAGCGCGTCCGCCACGGCCTTGCAAGACGGGCGCGATCGGATCGCGATCAAGCCCACGCGCTCAGTTGCCAGTGCCAGCCGCATCGCACTGCGCGCGCTGATCCTGCGCGATCTCGTCGTCCTGTGGAAGAACAAGGGCGAGTTCGTCGTGCGCACGCTGATCCAGCCGTTCCTGCTCGTGTTCGTGTTCCTGTATGTGTTTCCCCGTATCGGCCAGGGGATCGGCGGGGGCGCAAACAGGGCGTCCGATTCAGCGTTCGCAACGGTGCTCGTCCCCGGCGTGGTCGGAATCTCGATCATGTTCCAAGGAATCCAAGCGGTCGCCCTGCAGCTCTCCACCGAGTTCGGCTACACGCGCGAGATCGAGGATCGCGTGCAGGCGCCCTGCCCGATCTGGTTGGTCGCCGCCTCGAAGGTCCTATCCGGTGCCGCACAGGGCCTGATCGCCGCGGTGATCGTGTTCCCGATCGCTGCCGTCGTGCACGCTTCCGGCGTGCACGCGCACCTAGCAGTGCATTGGTGGGTGGTGATCACGCTGATCCCGCTCGCCTGCGTGACCATGACCTCGCTCGGTCTGCTGCTGGGAACCGCGTTCGAGCCGCGCAACATCGGCCTTATGTTCGGCTTCGTCGTGCTCCCGCTGACGTTCCTCGGCGGCACCTACTACCAGTGGACGCGTCTATCGCCCGTGCAGGTCGGCGGGATCCACTGGCTGCAGATCGTCGTGCTCGTCAACCCGCTGATCTATGTCAACGAGGGCATGCGTGCGGGGCTCACCCACGCCTCGCACATGCACCTGTACATCGTGTACCCAGTGCTGATTGGCTTCTGCGCCACGTTTCTCACACTCGGGCTGCGCAAGTTCCGTGGGCGGGTGTTGTCGTGATCTCGTCGAGGGATGCGTCAGTCGTCCCCGCGGGATGGCTGCGTCTCAGTGGCAGGCTGTCGATGACCCTGAGCAGGTTCCTCGTCGGGATCGTCGCCCCGTACTTTTCAGCAAGCTTCAAGTAGACGGATCGACGGCTTCGGGTGAGGGTATGACCCGGGCCACTTCATGGCCTCGCTCGGTGACCGCTCGCTTCCCAGGGCCTGGTAAGGGTCCCATCCCAAGCCGTGACTACGGTTTCGCCATGGATGAGCGCAAGCTCCTCAAGCGGCTCGCCCGGGGCGATATGGCCAATGTTGCGTTTGGCGACCTCTGCGCTCTTGCCGAGGCGCTGGGTTTCGAGCTGCGACGTGTCAGCGGCAGTCATCATGTCTTCGCGCATCCGGATATCCCACAGCTGGTCAATCTGCAATCGGTACGCGGACAAGCCAAGCCCTACCAGATTCGGCAGCTCGTAAGGCTGGTCGAGCGCTACGATCTTAGGCTCAAGGACAGGTCATGAGCGACTACCACATCAACGTGTTCTACAGCGACGAGGACGGCGCTTACGTGGCCGACATTCCTGATCTGGAGGCATGTTCGGCGCTCGGCTCAACCGCGGAGGAGGCCCTGGCCGAGGTGGAGCAAGCTAAGCAGGCGTGGTTGGTTGCTGCCAGGGAGGCGGGTAAGCAGGTCCCGGAGCCGCGCTACCGTCCGGCTATATACGTCCGCTAGCCCGTGCTGGACGAAGCACACGAAACGAGCTGATTTGCAGCGGATTCAGCCTGTCTCGATCAACTCGACCCGATAACCATCGGGGTCTCTAACGAAGCAAAGCCGCGAGCCGCCCTCACGCACTGAGTACGGCGGCTTCTCCGGCTGGATGCCCTGCTCGGCCAGGCGCGCGAGCGTGCCGTCGAGATCGCTGGCGGTGATCGCGATGTGGCCGTAGCCCGTGCCGATCTCATACGAGTCCACGCCGTAGTTGTACGTCAGCTCCAGGCGTGGCATGTTGCCGTCGCCGGGCTGGTTCATGAACACGTTGATCGCCTCGTCTCGGATCGGGATGCGGCCGACCTCCTGGAAGCCGAGCGCCTCGTAAAAGGCGACCGAGCGGTCGATATCGGTGATGCGGTAGCAGGTGTGGATCAGTGCCATCGCTCGAGTCTAAGGGAGACGAGCGATGGTCGCTTGCACTCGAGCCCGTCCCACCGTCTCCACGGTGGGCGCTTTACACTTGCGGCCGTGAAGACCCTGATCGTCGGCCATGGCGGGCGCGAGAGTGCGCTTGCTGCTGCCATGGCGCAGCACAGCCAGCTGTACGCGTTCGTGGGTCACGAGAACCCATCGATCGTTCGTCATGTGGCTGCCTCCGGCGGCAGCCACCAGCTCGGCGACGTATGCGATGCGCAGGCGGTCGCCGCCTTTGCCCGTGCTCAGGAGATCGATATTGCGATGGTCAGCGCCGATGAACCGCTGGCCGCGGGCGTAATCGATGCGCTGCTGGCTCAGGGCACGCGCGCCGTCGGTCCCACTGCAGCGGGAGCTGAGATCGAGTGGAACAAGACGTTCGCGCGCTCCCTGCTGGCCGAAGTAGCGCCAGATGCCTTGCCGCTCTTGCGTGTGGTCCATGACGTTCGCGAGCTCGACCACGCGCTCGCGTTCTTCGGCTCGACGCCGGTCGCTGTCAAGCCACCAGGCTTGACCGGTGGCAAGGGCGTGAAGGTGATGGGCCCACATCTGGCAAGCCACCAGCAGGCACGCGACTACGCGCTGGAGCTGCTCCAGCGCGGTGGCGAGGGCGAGGGCGTGCACATCGAGGAGAAGGTCGTCGGCGCGGAGTTCACGATCCAGGCGATCAGCGATGGCAGCACGGTGGTCTTCCCGCCGTCCACCTACGACTATCCCTACCGCTACGACGGCGATCGAGGTCCGGGCACCGGAGGGATGGGCTCGCTGTCGATGGCTGGCCCGACACTGCCGTTCATGACCGCTCGCCACTACGAGCAGGCGTGTGGGGTGATCGAGCTGGTGATAGCGCGCCTGACGCAGATGGGGCGTCATTTCAGCGGCGTCATGAACAGCGGCTTCTTCGCCACCGCCGACGGCGTCAAGGCGATCGAGTTCAACGCCCGCTTTGGCGACCCCGAGTGCATGAACATCATGAGTCTGTTCGATGGCAGCTGGCCGGATGCGATGGAGCGCATAGCCGCCGGCGGACTGCACACCAACGACGTCCCGCTGCGCAACGAGGCGTCGGTCGTGCTGTACCTGGTCTCGCCCGACTACGCGCTGACCGCCGGCTTCGCCGGCGGTGCCCCCCGCCCCGCGTATGACTTCAGCCTCGATCGCGAGCGCATCGAAGCGGATGGTTGTCGCGTCTTCTTCTCTTCAGCCGTGCAAACCGCGCCCAGCTCCTACCGTACCGTCGGCACCTCGCGGGCAGTTGCGCTGGCGAGCACCGCGCCCACACTCGAGCAAGCTCGGGTACGGGTGGCCGACTGTGCCGCCTCCGTGCCCGTGCTCGAGTGGCGCAAGGATGTCGGCGACGAGCGCTACCTAAACGACCTGACGCGGCTCGTCATGCCCGACGACACCGCCGCGGATGCAGCCGGCGCAGCAGCCAGCGGCGCAACGCTGCTCCCGAACGCCAGCTGAAGTGCAAGGATGGCGCCATGCTCGTCGAGCACGCCAGCCATCCGCAGTTCCTCTCCAACACCTACCTCGTGGCCGACGGTGAAGGCGGTCCCGCCTTCTTCATCGACGCCGGCGGGCCCGTCGAGGGGCTGATCGAGACCGCCGAGCGCCTCGGGCTCACGCCCACCCACGTGCTGCTCACCCATCATCACTTCGATCACGTCAGCGAGACCGGGCAACTGCGCAAGCGCTGGCGTAAGCTCGAGGTGCTGATCAGCCAGCGCGAGCGCGATCTGCTCGAAAGTGCCGCGGGCGGCGACGGGGAGCGGGCGCAGCCGGGCCCAGCAGCCGGCATGGGCTCGATCGAGGCGGGCCAGACGCTGCGCTTCGGAGCGCTCGACGTGCGCCCGCTACACACGCCCGGTCATACCGCCGGGATGCTGTCCTTCCTCGTCGGCCAGCGCCCCGAGCCAGACGCCACGGTGACGCCCGGGCGCAGTCCCAGGACGATCCTCCCCGGCGGTCTCGGTGGAGCGGGGCTGGTCGTGTTCACCGGCGACACCCTGTTCAAGAACTCCGTCGGCGGTGTCAGGGCGCCCGGGCACACCACCTACACGGACTTGCGCGACTCGATCATGGGCACGCTGATGGAGCTGCCGCCGGACACCGTGATCTACCCAGGGCACTCCGAGGCAACGTCGGTCGCCCGCGAGTGGGACTCCAACGCTTTCATTCGCGTCTGGCGAGGGCTCGATCCCGAGGGCTCTCAGCCATGCACTGCGCTCGGCCAGCCAGCCTCCCTGGTGCTGCTGGGCGCCGATTACGATGGCGGCACGAAGGCGTGGGTGCGCTGGGAGGACGGCTCGGACGACATCGTTCCCGGGTCGCAGGTACAGAGGTCGTCCTAGCGGATGTCCGCCCGCCCGCTACTGGGCTTGCCTAGCTCCTAGCATGCAAGGCATGGCGCGCGAGAACGAGAAGATCCCGACCTCGCGCGTGAGACGCACGGCAACCGTCGCCACGCTCGCCGCCAGCGAGGCCGTCAAGCAGTTCGGAACTCGCGCGGCGAACGTCACGCGCAGCGAGGAGGCATCCGAGGAGGCCATGGCCCGCCGCCAGCTCGAGACCGCCAAGCAGATCGTGGCGGTGCTCGGCACGATGAAGGGCGCCGCGATGAAGCTCGGGCAAGTGATGTCTTTCCTGGACGTCGGCCTCGTGGCGGAGGAGCACCGCGAGGAGTTCCAGCGCGAGCTCGCCAAGCTGCGCGACGCCGCGCCCACCGTGTCCTTCAAGCAGATGCGGCGGGTGATCGAGGAGGACCTGGAAGAACCGATCTCCGAGGTCTTCGCGTCCTTCGAGCAGGAGCCAATCGCGGCGGCGTCGATCGGGCAGGTCTATCGGGCGACGCTGCTCGACGGGCGCGATGTGGCCGTCAAGGTCCAATATCCGGGCGTGGCCAGCGCCGTCAGAGCGGACATGCAGAACCTGGACATGATCCTGCGCCTGCTCAAGCGGATGACCCCCGCGCTCGACGTCAAGGCGATCGCCGAGGAGATCAAGGAGCGGATCGTCGAGGAGCTGGACTACGAGCTCGAGGCTCAGAACCAGCGCTCGCTGGCGCGCATCTTCGCCGGCCACCCGTTCATAGTCGTCCCTGAAGTCATCAGCGCGCTCTCGCGCGAGCGCGTGCTCGTAAGCGAGTTCGTCGACGGTGTCGGCTTCGAGGAGCTCAAGAGTCGCCCACAGGCCGAGCGCAACCGCATCGGCGAGATCATCTTTCGCTTCTTCCTCGGCTGCCTGTATCGCCACAGGCAATTCTCCGGCGATCCCCACCCCGGGAACTTCCTGCTGCTCGGTGACGGACGCGTGGCGTTCCTGGACTTCGGCCTGTTCAAGCGTCTAGACGCCGAGCCCGTGGAACTCGAGCTCGCCGCCCAGCGGGCTGTAACGGAGGGCGATGCAGCGAAGCTGCACGAGCTGCTCGCGACCTCCGGCTTCCTGCCCGAACCCGAGCGCGTCGACCCCGAAACCCTGCTGGCCTTCATCAAGGACGCAATCTGGTGGTACACGACTGCCGACGAAGACGTGCTGCTCTCGCCCGAGATCGCCACGCAGGTGATGATCGAGAGCTCCGACCCACGCTCCAGCCACTTCCGTGAGATGCGCCATCAGACGATCCGCCCCGAGCACCTGTTTGGCCGGCGCATGGAGATGCTCACGCTCGCCGTGCTCTCGCAGCTGCGCGCCAGCGCCAACTGGCACCGGATCGCCCGCGAGTGGATGTACGGCGAGGAGCCCGTGACAGAGCTCGGTCACGAGGAGGCCGACTTCTACAGGCGCAGCGGCATCGCTGCGCGCGGCTGACTGGGCCCCACGGCCGATCCCGCCGGCCGGAGACCTCATGAAGTCGTTAGAAGCCCGGGTTCGTCTTCACGCGCTTGCGGTCCTGCGGGTGCATACGGCCCTTCGTCTCGAGTGCCTTGCACGCCGCGGCGATGTCGTTGCCGAGGCACATCGTCAGCGAGTGGCCGAGCGTCTCCTTGACGAGCACGCGCATGATCTTCACGTGTTCGGCGTTCGGCGGCAGCGTGTACGCGGGCACCATCCAGCCGCGCTGCGCCGCCAGCTGCGCCGCTACGTCGAACTCGTCGTAGGAGTGCTCCCCCGCCAGTTTGAACGCGACCAGCGGCAGCTGCTCGTCCTGCTCTGAGCCGATCAGCTCGAAGTCGCCGCACGCCACGATCTCCTTTGCGAGCGTACGCGCGTTGTACTTCATCGTCTCCATCACGTAGCGATAACCCGCATGGCCCAGTCGCGCGAAGTTGTAGTACTGCGCGAGCACCATCGCCGAGCCCGTCGAGAAGTTCAGCGTGAACGTCGCATCGCGCTTGCCCAGGTAGTTCTCGTAGAACACGAGATCCTCGGGCAGGTCTGCCTTCTCGCGGAACACCAGCCAGCCGATGCCCGGGTACACAAGGCCGAACTTATGGCCCGAGACGTTGATCGAGCGCACCTGCTCCAGGCGGAAGTCCCACTCCGAATGGGGATACAGAAACGGCCACACGAAGCCGCCGCTCGCGGCGTCGACGTGCAGCGGTACGTCCAGGCCCTGCGCCTGCTTGAGTCCCACCAGGAAGTCATTGATCCCACGGATGTCGTCCGCGTGCCCTGTGAACGTCGTCCCCAGCACCGCCGCTACGCCGATCGTGTTCTCGTCGACGTGCGGCTCCACGTCCTCCGCGCCGATCGTGTACTTGTCCGGCTTCAGCGGCACGATTCGCGGCTCCACGTCGAAATAGCGGCAGAACTTCTCCCACACCACATGCACGTCGCCGCCGAACACCAGGTTCGGGCGCTCGATGGACTTGCCCGCCGCCTGCCTGCGCGCGCGCCACTTCCACTTCAGTGACAACGCGCCCAGCATGATCGCCTCCGAGGAGCCCTGCGTACGCGCTCCAGTCGTCTCGCCCGGCGCGTTGAAAAGGTCCGCGAGCATGCGGATACAGCGCTGCTCGATCTCCGCCGACTGCGGGTACTCGGCATGATCGATGAAGTTCACGCGCAGCGAGTCGCGGATCAGCTCATCTGCCTCTGGCTCCATCCACGTCGTCACGAACGTCGCCAGATTGCGCGCCGGCAGACCGTCGAGCACCGTCTCCTGTTCGACCAGGCCCTTTGCTTCGCGCGCCGACATGCCCTGCCGCGGCAACTTGTGATCGGGTGCCTCCTCGAGTAGGTAGCGGTTGCCGTAGATGCTCTCGAGCTTCTCAATCTGGCTGCGGGTGAGCTCGGTCGGGGAGCTGGCGGGGCGCTTGTCGTCGCTCTGGCGCTCGGATGGCAAGGTGATCCTCCATAGGTCGCAGTACTGTGCTCGACGAGCATGACTGATGACGCGCTCGAGACGGTGCACCTGCGCGACGAGGCCGCGTCGCTCGATGCCATGTTCATCCCCAGCGCGGGCATGCTCTGCTGTTCGCTGCGCCACCACGGCGAGGAGCTGCTCGCGCAGAACGCCGGCGTCAGCGCCTACGCGCACAGCGGCAAGACCATGGGCATACCGCTGCTCTACCCGTGGGCCAATCGGCTCGCCAGCTTCCACTACACAGCCGCTGGGCACAGCGTACGCGTACCGCACGACGAGAGCCTGGTTCGCACCGATGCCAACGGCCTGCCGATCCACGGCGTGATCGGCGGGCAGCAGGCTTGGCAGCTGACGGCCGCTGCCGAGCCCGGCGCGTCTTCGCTGACCGCCAGCCTCAGTTGGAGCCAGGAGCAGCCGCAGCGATTCGCGGTCTTCCCGTTCCGCCACGACCTGCGCTACGAGGTACTCCTCCAAGGCGGCCGTATGGAGATCGCGCTCACCGTACACGCGTGCGGCACCGATGCAGTGCCGCTGGCATTCGGCTTTCACCCCTATCTCTCACCTGCCGGAGAGCGCGAGCGCTGGCAGATCGAGCTACCGGCGATGCGCGCGCTCACGCTCGACGCGCAACAGATTCCCGTGAGCCCCGCTCAATCGCTCGCGCCGCAACGCTTCGAGCTCGACGGCCGGGAGTTCGACGATGGCTTTGACACCGTGCCCGAGCCCGCCAGTTTCAGCGTAGCCAGCACCCGCCGGCAGATCGAGCTCACCTGCCTGCAGGGCTATCCATGTGCGCAGGTGTTCGCGCCCGCCGCCGGTCAGTTCATCTGCTTCGAGCCGATGGTCGCGCCCACCAACGCGCTGCGCAGCGGCAACGGCCTGCGCCTGCTCGCAGCTGGGGAGCGCTTCGTGGCGCGGTTCGCAGTCGCCGTCACTGACGTGCGCTGACTTATGGCGCCCACGGGCCGTGCCACGATCCAAATCCCGCAACCAGCCGCTCCGCCGCCCGCGGTCCCCACGAGCCCGGTGCATAACGCGCGACCGGCGGCGGCTCATGTAGCAGCGGTTCGAAGATGCGCCACGCCTCTTCCACGCCGTCTTGGCGTGTGAAGCGCTCGCTGTCGCCGCGCATCGCGTCGAGCAGCAGCACCTCATATGGCGTCGGTGCTTCCCCACCCTGCTCTGCGAACTCGACGTCCAAGTGGACGGCCTCCGGGCCCGCCCGGTCGGCGCGGTGGGCATCCAGGATCACGCGCGTGCCCGCCGACGGATCGAGCTTGACCACGAACTGGTTGGGTTCCGGGCGCCGGTGTCCATGCTCCATGAAGCCCAGGCGCGGCGGGTCGCGGAAGACCACTCGCAGCTCAGTTTGCGTGAGCGGCAGCTTCTTGCCCGTGCGGATGAACCACGGCACCCCCGACCAGCGCCAGTTGTCGATGTCTAGGCGCATCGCCGCATAGGTCTCCGTAGTTGAGTCCTTCGCCACGCCGTCGATCTCCAGGTAGCCCTCGTACTGGCCGCGCACATAGTGAGCGGGCTTCGCGTCAGCGATCGCGCGAAAGACCGCGAACTTCGCGTCCTGCAGGGTCTCAGCATCATTGCCCGCCGGGGCCTCCATCGCCGCGAGTGCCACCAGCTGCATCAGGTGGTTCACGACCACGTCGCGCAATGCACCCACCGGGTCATAGAAGTGCCCGCGGTCCTCCACCCCAAACCGCTCCGCCATCGTAATCTGCACATAGGCGATGTGGTTGCGGTTCCAGATCGGCTCGATCATCGTGTTCGCAAACCGCAGGTACAGAAGCTCGTCCGTGCCCATCTTGCCCAGGAAATGGTCGATCCGGTAAAGCTGTGACTCCTCGATGTACTGGTGGATCTCCGCCGCTAGCTCGCGCGCCGACGCACGGTCGTGGCCGAACGGCTTCTCCACGACCACGCGTGCGCTCTTCGTCAAGCCCGCACCCGCCAGCTCCTTGATCACCGCACCGAACAGGAACGGCGGGATCTCCAGGTAGAAGACGGGAGTCTTCGCGTCGCCGATCTCCTTGCCAACCTTCTCGTACGTGGCCGCGTCCGTGAAGTCGCCACTCACATACGACAACCGCGCTGCCAGCCGCTCGAACACGTCGTCATCGAGCGTCTCGCCCGTGCCTTCGATGCATTCACGCGCGTGCCCGCGCAGGTGCTCGAGCGTCCAATCATCGACTGCCACACCCACGATCGGACAGTCCAACAGGCCGCGGCGCTCCAACCGGTACAACGAGCGGAAGGTCATCACCTTCGCCAGATCGCCAGTAATTCCAAAGATCACCAGCACGTCCGCCCTCTCATTATTGAAAGAACTCATCACAGCACCTGGATCTGGAAGAGGCTCGTCGTGCCCGGGCGCCCAGAGGGCAAGCCCGCGGTTATGCCTACCCGCTGACCGCGCTCGCACCAGCCGAGCTCCACCACACGTCTGGCCGCGTCCGCGATCAGCGCCTCCGTGGTCTCGTGCCGGGGCATCGATGCGGCCTGCACTCCCCACATCAGAGCGCAGCGTCTCACCGTCTCTTTGCCCGGTGAGAGCGCGTAGATCGGCACCGTCGGGCGGTGCGCTGACACGAGCCGCGCCGAGCGCCCCGACAGCGTTGGGATTACCAGCGCGTCCAGGCGCAGCTCGCGCGCCGCATCGCACAGGTTGTGGGCGATCGTGTACGCCGGATCCGAGTGCGTGCGGCGCACGCGCTCCTCGTTCCAGCGCTCATACGGGGCGATCGACTCCGCTTGAACGGCCACCGCCGCCATCATCTCCACCGCCTGCACCGGGTAGGCGCCGACGGCCGTCTCCTGGGAGAGCATCACCGCGTCTGTCCCGTCCAGGATCGCGTTGGCCACGTCCGCCACCTCCGCGCGGGTCGGACGCGAGGAGCTGACCATCGAGTCGAGCATCTGCGTCGCCGTAATCGACGGCCGCGCCATCCAGCCGGCGAGCTCCAGCAGCTGCTTCTGCACCAGCGGCACCCGCTCGATCGGCAGCTCGATGCCCAGATCGCCGCGCGCCACCATCACGTAGTCCGCCGCCCGCAGGATGTCCGCCGCGCGCTCCACCGCCTGCGGCTTCTCCATCTTCGCCACCAGCGGCAGGCGCGTGTGCTCGCGCACGAATTCCACGTCCTGCGGCGTCTGCACGAACGACAGTGCCACCATGTCCACACCGATCGACTCGCCATGGCGCAGCAGGTGCAAATCCTCCTCCGGCACCGCCGGCAGCGACGCCACCGGCCCCGGGATGTTCAGCCCCTGGCGCGAGGCCACAGCGCCGCCCACCTCGATCTCCACGTCCACCTCATGCTCGCCAGCGCGCACTTCAGCCACCCGCAGGCGCACCGAGCCGTCCGCCAGATACAGGATCGAGCCCTTCTCCACCGCGTCCGACAGACCCGCCCAGGAGATGCTCATCGCGTGCGCATCGCCCTCGCTCTCGTCATCGCCGCAAACGAACGTCAGCCGCTCACCCGGCGTCAGCTCGACGACGTCCTCGCGCAGCGGGCCAATGCGCAGCTTCGGGCCCGGAAGATCCTGCAGCACCGCCACCGGTCGCCCCACCCGCCCGGCAGCGTCGCGCACCCGGCCGATCGTCTCCGCGTGCTCGTCAAGGGTTCCGTGCGAGTAGTTCAAGCGTGCCACGTCCATTCCCGCCTGCACCATGCGCAGGAGCGTCTGCGGCTCACGCGACGCTGGGCCGATGGTGGCGACGATCTTCGTGCGGCGCATGCCCCGCAAGGTATCGGTCGCCGCGCGCGCATGCGTCGGGCCGGCAGGTGGTTGCACGCAGCGAGTGCTTTCGCGAGTAGCTGTGGTGGATTGGATGCTGCGGCAGGGCTGGCGCCCTAGCATCTGGGTGTGCTCGGGCCTTCACGACCAATGCCCCGCGTTGGCGCGAGCGCACGGATTGCGCACTTCGGCGGGGGGTTCGAGGACGTGACCGTGCTGGCGGTACATGACGGGGGCCGGCGTCTAGAAGTACGCGACCAGGCGGGGGAGGTGCTCGAGTTCGTGCTCAACCCTGCCACCGCCAGGTTCCTCGCGGCTGGTAGTGGCCACGGTGCGCGTCTGGAGCTACTCGACGATCAGCGTGTTATCGGGGACAGTGAAACCGAAGCTTGACGCGTTCGGGCTCACGCGAGGCGGGGCCAATGGTGACGGCGCGGTTTGGTTATCCGCGGCGGGCTGCCGGCCGCATGAGCGTTGCCGTTCGCGCTTGCGCGATCTGTCTCCTCGCGGAGAGCCTCAGTACTCGATGCCGCCGCTTGCATGTCCCGTCCCCATTCCTCCACTCCCTTGACCGCGAGTCCGACCCACGGTCATATAAACGTTAGCAAGCACGCTATTACATCTCGCCAACAGATGCAACTGAGAACTGTCGAGGACCCTAGAATCAGTGCAAGTATGCGACATCTGCAGCACAGACAGGCGTCTTATCATGGACGAAGTGCGCAGGCTCAGCCCGAGACACGACCCCCATCGCGCTCGCGTCGAGATCCAGCGAACATCGATAAACGCGCGAGAAGCAGGTAGGACCACGAGGCAGGGCGGGGCCGCTCGCAACTCGTGACGCACCCGCCCGGGCCAGCGCAAATGAGTGGTCTCCCTCTCCATCGTCGAGATATTGTCGGGTAGAGCAGGCTTCGGTAAGTCATGGCATAGAAGGCTTGTGACTGCCCTGGGCCTCCCGAAACTGCCCTGGGCCTCCCAAAACCTGTGGAGAATGAAGCGATCGCCTCGCGCTCATGCGCGAAGACGGACTGCGACTTACGCGTGGCTGTGTCACTTAAGTGTCACGGTATGTCGACCGCGAAGGCATCGTGTCGCGGCAGGCCCTTGTTACCGCAGACCGGCGTAGATGAGCCATTCGTCGCCGGCGCACCTGACGAAGTGTCTAGCGTCCAGTACCGCAGACCGGCCGCGTGGGGTACGGCGGCGCGTTCGTGTGCTCGCCCGCTGATGGAGACCGCCTCCAGATCTGTCACCAAACTGTCACCGTATCGCGGAATGCCGCTCTGACACTTAGTTTAGCGACACCGCCGCGGATAACCAAACCGCGGCGGGGTGTGTCCAGGCCGCTTGCGTTGGTGCGGTCGGTGCCTGTACGGGCGGGGACTGAGCGTCAGCGTGCGCGTAGGCTGGTAGATGCCGCGGAAGCAGTCCGTGTGGATGGGTGTGGGGCTGTTGAGCTGGAGGCATTTGAGCAGGCGCTGGCACTGGCAGCTGAGGTGGCGGGTGCGGCGTTTGGGGCGCGTGAGGGTTGGGTTGATGGTGTGCGGGCTGGCCTAGCGGCGTTGCTCGGGTTTTTTGACGAGGAGCCTGAGCTGGCGAGGTATTTGGTGGTCTCCTCGGCGCAGGCTGGGGGGGCGGTGCTCGAGCGTCGCAGGGAGGTCCTGGGGCAGGTTGCATGTTTGCTTGATGACGAGCGCGCTCCGGCGCGTGCCTATCCGCCGTTGTTGACGGCTCATGCGGTGGCTAGCGGGGTGCTGGGTGTGCTCTACTCGCGGCTGTCTGACCCGCAGCCGGGTGTGTTGGCCGAGCTCGCTGGGTCGTTGATGAGTTTTGTGGTGTTGCCGTTCCTCGGTGCCCGCGCGGCACGCAGGGAGCTACGTGGTTCCGTCGAGACGGACTCCTCGCCGGTAGCGGCGGTGGATGTCGAGCTGCTCCAGGATCCGGGTAGGCACCTCAACCATCACCGCGAGATCCAGGTGCTTGGGATCCTTGGTGGCGAGCCTGGGTTGAACAACATCGAGATGGGGTTGCGTGCGGGGATCAAGGACCGTGGGCATATCTCAAGGTTGATGGCGCGTTTGGCACGGCTAGGGCTGATCGAGAACACGCCGACTCCCGCCCGGCCTGGTGAGAAGGCGTGGCGGCTGACCGGCTCGGGAGAGCAGTTGCACACGGAGATCAGCCGGGAGGCTGGCACTCCCGCCGGGGTGGTCCTCGACTTGCCCGAGGAGTTCGCTGGCCTGGATTTCTGGGCGGTGTGTGTGTTGAGGGCTGTCGGCGAGCAGCCGTGGCTGACCAGCAGCGAGGTTGCGGCGCGTGCGGGCGTCATCGATCCGGCTCGGGTCTCTGGGCTGCTCGAGCAGCTGGTGGGGCTGGGGCTGGTGGAGAGCGAGCGGGAGGCGCGTGGTAGGGGTACCCCGAAGGTTTGGCGGCTCACCGAATCGGGCCGGGGGCTTGACGGCACGATCGCGCCCGAGGCACCGGCGGCGCGTGGCGGCTTGGCTCGCGAGTTGATGTGGGAGTCAGGTGGGCGCCTGAGCGAGGCTGCCGTCGGGGTGCTGGAGGTCAGTGCCGTTGAGCCGGGTCTCAGTAATGGCGAGATCGCTCTACGCGTTGGGATCGCCGACGCGAACAGCATCTCGCAGCTGCTGGCGCGGCTCGCGCGGCGCGGGCTGCTCGAAAACGCGCGCAATGGTGGCCGGTATAACGTGTGGTGTCTCACTGCCAGTGGTGAGGCGCTCGTGGACGCGATGCGCCGTGAGGCTCCCGTACGTGCGGAGCGTACCGTGGCGCTCGAGTTGCTGAAGGATCGGGGTGGGAGGTTGAATCACCGGGTTGTCTCGGTGCTGGGGCTGGTCGGCGTGGAGCCGGGGCTCAGCAATCTCGAGGTGGCACAGCGGCTCGGCGTTCACAGCAAGGCGCACACCTCCAGGCTGCTCGCGCGCCTGGCGCGCTTCGGGCTGATCGAGAACCAGGCATGCGACCCGACCCCGTTCGCGGCGAACGCCTGGCGGCTCACACGAACTGGGCAGGAGCTCGCTGCAGCCATCACGGCCACCCACCGGGACGACACCACGTTCATCGATTGCGGTGAACAGGTCGGGCACGCGAGTCGTCGTTCGAACACCACCACAGGAAAGGCACGACAGTGAGAACCACGGAGCACGTATCGGGGCCGCTGTCGTCGCAAATTCAGGAGAGCGAGGGGAAAAGAGGGATGATGAGTGCTCGCGGGTTGACAATGGGGTTG
>Ga0209275_10000456_pt1 | contig 15980 bp, 13 predicted proteins | sample HubBroMetageREF2_FD_188344 | JGI IMG/M metagenome (GOLD analysis project Ga0209275, IMG submission 188344) | Reference soil microbial communities from the Hubbard Brook experimental Forest, New Hampshire, USA - Hubbard Brook CCASE Soil... | ecosystem: Environmental > Terrestrial > Soil >... | reverse complement strand
TGCGCTCCAGGATTACCATCTCGCGACGCTCCTGGGTACCCGCACGTTCGGCAAGGGCGTCGTGCAGAGCATCTTCGACCTTCCCGATCAGGGCGCGCTAAAGATCACGACGTCGCGCTATTTGACCCCGGCGGGGCGCGACATCCAACACCATGGAATCGAACCGAACATCGTCGTCAACCAAGATCCCAACCCGTCGCTCGTGGACACGCCGGCCGACAAGCAGCTCGCCGCCGCTAAGGCACGTTTGCACCAACTCCTACGTTAATTTTGGAGATTATGAAACGCACTCTCGTCCTCTTAACCTTTGCCGCGTTCGCGGTAAGCTCCGGGTTGCTTCTGCCGGCATCGGCCGCGGCGCCGCAACTCTCGGCAGCAGATGCTGGGGAAGTCTCGACCAGCTACACGTATTTGACCGAGAACTTCTATAAAAAGGTCGATCCGCAGGTCGTTCTCAACTCCGTTCGGCTTACGTTACTTTCGGCGATGCGAACCGGCGGCGTGAAACACGCGGAACTGCCGGCGATGCAGGCGGGAACCTCCGCCGGCAGCAACGTTCGCGAGATCGATCGCGAGATCGCCGACGCCGCGAGGGAGTCCTCGTCCAAGTTTACCCTGCACGATCTTAGTTTCATCGCCTTGGACGGCATGATGCGATCCGTCAACGACCGCTACACCGTCTTTCTTTCGCCCAAAGAGTTCGCCGGCCTCAATCAAGGGCTCGATGGCGGCGATTTTGGAGGGACGGGCATCGTCATTCAAGTCGACGACAATAGCAAGTATATCTCCGTCGAGAACGTCGTGCCCGACGGGCCGGCGGATAAGGCGGGGATCGAGCAGGACGACCTGATCACCGCGATCGACGGCACGTCCACAAAGGGCATGAGCCTCGCGGCGGCCAGCGGAAGGCTGCGCGGAAAAGAAGGCACGCACGTCACGTTGACCATCTCGCGCGACGGCGCCGGCTTGGCAGGCCCAATCGCGATCACGCGCGCCAAGATTCATCAACTCAGCGTCTACCAGAAAATGCTGCCCGGCAAGATCGGCTACGTTGCTTTGACGGTCTTCGGCCGCGACACCGGAGACGAGCTCAACACCGCGCTCGATCGTCTGCAACGTGACGGCGCGCGCGCGCTGGTGCTCGATCTGCGCGACAACGGTGGCGGATATTTGGAGGCCGCCGTCGCCGTCAGCTCCAAGTTCATCGCCAGCGGACCGATCGTCTCAGTCGAATCGCGGGCCTCGAACATTACGACGCTCGACGCCGACGACACGGCGATCTCCCCGATACCCCTGGCGGTACTCGTTAACGGCTACACGGCCTCCGCCTCGGAGATTACCTCGGGCGCGATTCAAGATAGCAGCGTCGGCACGATCATCGGCACGAAGACGTTTGGTAAGGGCGTCGTTCAAACGATTTATCCCCTGCCCGACGGAAGTGCGATCAAGATTACGACCGCGCGCTATCTCACCCCGCGCAATCGCGACATCAATCACCTTGGTATCACGCCGGACATCGTCGTTTCCGAAAACAAACACGCGCAGTTCGGCGCTCCCGCTAAGGACGATCAGCTTACGCGCGCCATCGAATACCTAAACGCCAAACTGGCTCGGCTTAGCGCAGAGAACGGCAGTTAGGCCGGGCTCTTCCGATCGGTCCTCTTCCGGTGGTTACTTCGGACTCGGACACATTCGTCGGGCCACATCCGTGTGGCCCTCCTATCGGCTGCCTCGCGCCTTCCGCATCCTGCTCCGGCGCTCGGTCAGACGGTCCTCGTCCGAAGTAACCACCGGAAGAGGACCGATCGAGTAGGCTACTTGGTCGATTTTTTTGCGGCGACGCGGCGTTTAGCCGGCGACTTTTTGACTTTGCCATCTGCCGCCGGTGCGGCGCGCGATCGCTTTGGTTTCGCAACAACCACGGGTTCCGGCTCCGGCGTGGCGATTGCTACCTTTTTTCGCGGGCGTCGCGTTGATTTTTCATCTGGTGCGGGAAGCGCAATCGCACTCGCCGCTCCTTCGAGTTCCGCAGGAACGCCCGGCGCTGGTTTGCGCCGGCGGGCCGGTTTCGTGAGCTTGGGCTTCTCCGCCGGCGCCGACAAACTTGGCGGAGGCGCTTCCACGGCGGGCGGCGATGCTTGCCCACGCGTTGCGATCGCTCGAGAAGGCTCGGGGGGCGCCGTTGCGCCGGTAGGTTGCGCGGCTCCCTCGGCGGTCACTTCGAAGATCTGACGATCCGGCATCGCTCCGCCTGACGGACCGAGACCTCCTCGACCACCGCGCCCGCGTCGGCGCCGCCGCCGCCGCCGATGCTGCGTCGAACCATCGCCAGGAGCGGCTGCGGCCTCAGCCGGCGTTGGGGCGTTCGTCACCGGAGGGCTCGCCATTGGGGCGCTCGACATTGGGGCGCTCGCCGTTCCCTCGATCTTTTCGCGGCCGCGTCCGCCGCGCCGCCGCCGGCGGCGCTTTCGGTGCGCGTCGCCCTCGGCCGTCGCACGTTGTACGGCTCCCTCGGCGATGATGATCGCATCGGGTTGCGCCTCGCCTCTGCGTTCCGCGCTCAACGCCTTGTCTTGTGCCTCTTCCTCTTCGGTGAGCGACGTAATCCCGATCGGAGGACGCGCCGCAGATTGGCGCGCCGCATCCTCGGCAAGTTCGCGCAGCTGGCGAGTCTGCTCGGCCGCCGAGACCTCGGCGCCCCGCGCTGGACGTTTACGCCGAGGTTTCGCCCCGGCTGTAACCATCTCGGCGAGGATATAGTCCTTTTCGCCGTCCACGTCGAGGATGCGAATCCGCACGAAGTTGCCGGCGCTGTTCGCCGCGTTTTCTACTTCAGTGACTCGTCCATCGACGATCGCGGCCGACGACGTCGGATTGGGCAGCCGCCCCGGCAGCAGCTCGACCTCGTGCTCGTCGCCAACGCGAAGCGCACGCTCCTCCTTCTCCCGCTTGACCGCCGTGACGGTCTCGATCCGCGCCTTCTCCGGATGAATCATTGGGTCGACGCGCACGAAAATCGGGCGCTCGATCGACTTTGCCAGTTCTTTGCACTCTTCGTCGTACCAAAAATCCATCTGTACTGCGACCGTCGGCGCGACGTGAACGATCACGTCGCCGACGGCGCCGTTAAGCGCCACGGCGCGAATGCGGCGAAAGGTTTCGATGGCAACCGATTGCGACGACATGACGCTGCCCATTCCGGCACAGGTCGGGCACGCGCCGCGCAGTTGAGCGCCGAGGTCTTTGCCGATCCGCTTGCGCGTAAACTCCAGCAATCCCAAGTTTGAAAACGATTGGATCGTCGCGCGCGTGCGGTCGCGGCTCAGGACCTCTTCCATCGTCCTGATCACTCTGTCGCGCGACGCCTCCGACGCCATGTCGATGAAGTCCACGACGATGATCCCGCCAATGTCCCGCAGGCGCACCTGACGAGCGATCTCCTCAGCCGCTTCGATGTTCGTCTTGAGAATCGTGTCCTCGAGATTGCGGCCCCCGGTAAACTTGCCGGAGTTCACGTCGATGACGGTGAGCGCTTCCGTCGATTCGATGACGATCGAAGCGCCGGAGGGCAGGTTGATCTTCGGCTTCATGAGCTTTTGCAGCTCGGCGTCGATCTTATAATCGTCGAAAAGCGTGCGGCCGGAGTTGTAATACTCGATGCGATCGATATACTGAGGGCCCAGCAACTGCAGGAAATCTCGGACCTTGCGGAACTCCTCCTCGTCGTCGATCAAGACGCGCTCGACGTCGGCCGTGATAAAATCGCGCGCCGCCTTGTAAATCAGGTTCATGTCTTTGTGAAGCAGCGACGGCGATTGCGCGCGTTTGTATCTTTCGAGGATGCCGTGCCACATTCGTATCAGCACGCCCAGGTCGGCGATCAGCTCCGCCTCACTGACGCCCGCGGCAGCGGTCCGCACGACCGTCGCCATCCCTTCCGGGCGAATTCGCTTCATCACGCTCTTGAGGCGATTGCGCTCGTCGGCCGATTCGATCTTGCGCGAAACGCCGGAATACTTTCCGGTCGGCATCAGGATCAGATAGCGGCCGGGGAGCGAGATGTTCGTCGAGATTCGCGCGCCCTTGAGGCCGCGCGGCTCCTTGACGATCTGCACGAGGACGTCATCGCCTCGTTTGACCTTCTCACTGATCGTGAAGCCGCCGTGACCTTGGGTGATTTCGACGTCGCCGATGTTGAGCGGCTGCTTGTTGATGTCGTCGACGTACAGAAAGGCGTTCCGTCCGAGCCCGATGTCGACGAACGCCGCCCCCATGCCGGGCAGCACGTTCTGCACTTTACCTTTATAAATCGAGCCGATGACCTTCTCTTCGCGCTCAATGTAGAGCTCTGCTAAGCCACCGTCCTCGAGTATGGCGACCCGATTTTCCCACGGGTCGCTCGAGATCAATATCTCGCTCGACAAATTGTCCTCAATCGTTGGGCTCGCTTCTCGCCGCGCCTACCGTTTCCGGTGCGCCGTGCGGGCGGCGTTTTGCGCCGCGTTGGTTTGAGCCCTTAGAAAATCTTTGTAGTTAAAAACCTCTGCCGGCGACCTTTCGTTGCGAACGCAGCCTGCCGACCTGACTGCTTCCCTTGTTCCGCCCGGCGGGAAAATGGACCTTCTGAGTTCATTCGCTGTCGGGGATGCGGCGATCGAGCGGCTGTTTTTCGAAGTCGCGCTCGGTCATCGTCGTTTGAATCGGAACGAACTTGCGGGGAGCCTGCAGGAAATCGAAGCAATCGGCCTCGGGAGAGGTCGCACGCGCGTCGGCGGCCGAAAGCGTGGCCAGGCCGAAGCGGTCTTCCACGAAACGCAGAAGGCTGCCGTGTTCGTAGTCAACGTGAGAAACGTAGCCTTCCTTTGCGTAAGGCGAAACGACTAAGAGCGGTACCCGAAAGCCGAGTCCGTCGTAGTCGCGCATTTTGGGTGCAACGTGATCGTACCAGCCCCCGGGATCATCCCAAAAGATGAAGATTGCCGTCGATTTCCAGTCCGGCGATTCTCCGATCGCGTTGACGAGCGACGCAACCCACTTTGGACCCGAGTCGGAGTCGCACCCGGCGTGATCCGAGTTCTGGCAGGTCGGCGTAATCCACGTGACTGCCGCCAGCCCTTTTTTCTTGATGTCGCCGAAGAATCGAGTCTGCGGGCTGATCACGTCGTTTTTCCAATCGCTGCCGTAGCGGATGTGCCTGATCGCCGCAAACGCGTTCCAATAACCGCCGTTGCCCAGCAGACTTGCCGTATAATATTTCCAGGAGAGTCCCGCGGCATCCAACTCGTCAGCCAGCGTCTCGTTGTTTAAGCAGGGGGAAATGTTCGGACCAATCGTACGCTGCTGCGTGAGCGTCGCAATCGTATCCTCGGAACCGCCACCGCAGCCCCAGGGACCGCCCAGCGGGTAATTGAGCGCGGCACTCGCTTGTCCCGCAATGATGTATTGGTGGGAAACGAAACTGCTTTCATCGAGGTTCGAGGCGAACATTCGGTCGGCCAGGACGTATTCTCTAGCCATTTCGAAGTACGGCTTGGTTTCATTCCGAGGTACGTAGGCGTACTGCGGGTGCGGGTTCGGACAGGGAAGCTCGCCCGGTCCTCCGCAGGTTACACGCTCCCGATCGAAGCCGTTCATCCGGCAATCGGTTCCCGGATACATTCCCCGGCCGTTGCAGGTCAGCAAGAACGACGCGAAGGTGTGTTGGAGATCCCATGCCGCCGCTAAGCCTACCGGCTTTAGCGTAATTTTATTGCCGTGGCTGCCGTAACCGTACGAACGCGTGTCCGCGCCGGGCGCACCCTCGAAGAGATTGTCGAAACTTCGGTTCTCCTGAACGATGATGACAACATGGCCGATGACGCCGCGCGCGGGACCGGCAGGGAGTACGGACGAAGAGGCCCCGCCGCACGCGATTAGCGGCGCGGCGCAAGCCACAAAAGCCAACATTTTCCCCGCTCTTACCATCGCGTCCACGATGCCTCTGTTGGCACCGCCTTCCCAGCGTTCCCTCCAATCGCTTCACGCGTTGCCCAAAACGTTGCGATCCCGTTGCGAAAAGATGTTCAAGAGGATACCCAGGGCAGCAAAATCCGTGAGCATCGCCGACCCGCCGTACGACATGAAGGGTAGGGGGATTCCCGTGATCGGCATGACTCCGACGGTCATTCCGACGTTGATGAGGACGTGGAAGAAAAGCATGCCGACCAAGCCACCGGCAAGTAAGAAGCCGAAGCGGTCGCGCGCAACGAGCATGGTGCGGACCCCGGCGTAGAGGACGGCGGCGTAGAGTCCCAACGCGACCGTCGTGCCGACGAATCCCCATTCTTCTGCAAGCACGGTGAAGATAAAATCGCGCGAATGTTCGGGAACGAAGTTCAACTGCGTTTGAGTCCCGTGGTACAGTCCTCGCCCAAACCACTCGCCGTTTCCGACCGCGATCTTCGACTGGGCGAGGTTATAGCCCGAGCCTTCGGGGTCGGCCTTGGGATTGAGAAAAACGAAGAGCCGCGCGCGCTGGAACGGTTTGAGAACCGCGCTGGTCCCGACGGCTGCTGCACCGACGACGAGCATTCCTAACGCGTAGATGGCAAAGTCCCCGAGTTTTGGCAGCGCGAGAAAGAGTTCCACGGTGAGCATCGCCACCAAAACTAACGAGGTACCGAGATCCGGCTGCTTGAGGATCAGCAGTGCCGGAACCGCGACGGTCACCAGCGGCTTCCAAAGGTCGTGAAGATTTTCGTACCGGCCGCGGCACAGCACCGCCGACAGCGCGATTGCGATGACGAGCTTCGCCGGTTCCGATGGTTGGAAGGTTCCCAACGGTCCCAGCGAGATCCAGCGCTGCGCGCCCATCGCGCTGTGGCCGCCGCGCAAGATGAAGAGCAGCAGGAAGAGATTGGCGATGTAGAGTGCCGGAGCCCAGCGCTGCCAAGTCCGATAATCGACCAGCGAAAGGCCGAACATTAGCGTTACGCCGAGCACCAGATACAGGATCTGTTTCTTGAACTCGCCCGCCGCATCGCCGGCATGCAATCCGGCGGAACGAATGCAGACCAACCCGATCAACGCGATCAGGACGCCGGCGACGGCCAGCGTCCAGTTGAAGTTTCGAACGTAGCGCCTCGCGCCGCTGCCAAGTGCAATCACTGCCATAAGGGCCTAGGCAGGCATGCAGATCTGCTATTGCGCTACGGCGGAAGCCGGGGCAGCGCTCGTGGCGGCTGCTTTTTTCGCCGCGCGCTTGCGGCGCTTGCGGACCCGCGGTGGCGTGCCGTTGGCAGGGGCCGGCGATGGTAAGGTCTCCACGGGCACGAGGGTCGGGTTACCGTTGGGACGGCTCACGGAAAGAATCGGAATGTTTGCCAGCATCGCCAGTGCGCTGTCTTGCCGTTCGAAGTTGACTTCGATCTTGTCACGATCGACTTCGACGTGGCGCGAGATCACGTCGACGAGATCTCTCTTCATCGCTTCGATCAACTCCGGCGATAGCTCGAGATGATCCGTCATCAAGACGAGCCTCAGACGCTCCTTAGCGGTCGTACTCGAACCGGACTGGCCAAAGAGTCTCTTTAGAAAGTCGATCATGCGCGCCTCGTTCCAAAGAGGGAGCCGACGCGTTCCAAGATCGTCACCCTGGGCGCCGCCGGCATCGGCGCGGGCACGTCTTCTCCAGCAACGCGTGCGGCGATCGCGTGGTAAGCGGCTCCCGTCGGCGTATCTTTACGCAAGGCTAGCGGTTCTCCACGGTTCGTCGTTACGATGATTTCCGGCTCGTCGGCGATCACGCCGAGCAGCGGGAGGCGCAGGATGGCGTTGACGTCTTCAACGGAAAGCATCTTGCCCTTCTTCACCAGATTGGGGCGCAACCGGTTGATCACGAGCTGCGGCCGAAAGCGATTGCCTAGCAAGCCGACGACGCGATCGACGTCGCGTACGGCTGCGACTTCGGGCGTGCAGATCACGATGGCTTCGTCCGCGCCGGCGACCGCATTGCGAAAACCTAACTCGATTCCGGCGGGACAGTCGATCAGAACGTAATCGAAACGTTCGCGCAGGCTCGAAATCAGCGCTTTCATCTTCGCCGTATCCACGTCGTCCTTTTCGCGCGACTGAGCTGCCGCGAGCAAGAAGAGCAACTCGCTGTGCTTCCCCGGCACCAACGCTTCATCGAGGGAAGCGCGCTCTTCGAGAACGTCGAGCAGGTGATGCTTGACCCGGCTTTCCAGGCCTAAGACGATGTCCAGATTGCGAAGACCGACGTCGGCATCGACCAAGACGACGCGCGCTCCACGATAGGCAAGCGCGGTACCGAGGTTGGCGGTCGTCGTCGTCTTTCCAACGCCGCCTTTTCCCGAAGTCAAAACGATCGCGCGTCCCAATCGTGGAGCCGGAGCGCTGGATTGGACTTCGTCTTGCACGGTCTGTGTTTGGTGCACGCGCTACCCCGCTTTCAACGCGTCGATCAGACGTCCGAAGAAACCTTGGCCGTCGAAGTTGGTGAATGGCACGATTTCGCCTTCTAAGCGGCGAGCGATTTTGTCGTAGATTGCTCCAAGACGACTGGAATCGTTCAATACGATCGGCTCGCCGCGATTGGTGGTGTCGATGACCTCTTCGTCGTCAGGCACGACGCCCAAGAGTTCGACGGCGAGCACTTCGCAAACGTCCTCCACCGAGAGCATGTCACCGCTGCGTACCATCTCCGGTCGCAGCCGGTTGACGATCAAGCGAATGGGCTTGCCTTCGTCGGCGATCTTTCCGACGACGCGGTCGGCGTCTCGAATCGCGCTCACTTCCGGAGTTGTGACCACGATGGCCTCGCTCGCTCCCCCGACGGCGTTCCGAAAGCCGGTTTCGATGCCCGCCGGGCAATCGATCAGCACGTAATCCGCCTGTTCCGCGGCGAGCTCAACGATTGCGCCGAACTGCTGCAGCGAGATCGCGTCCTTCTCCCTCGTCTGCGCGGCCGGCAGGATCGACAGCGACTCAAAGCGCTTGTCTTTGATGAGGGCTTGACGCAACTGGCAGCGTCCTTCGGCGACTTCGACTAAATCGAAAACGATGCGTTTTTCGAGCCCGAGGACCAAATCCAAGTTACGCAGCCCGATATCGGCGTCGATCAAGATGACGCGCTTCCCGCGCTTTGCCAGCGTAGCGCCGAGATTCGCCGTGGTCGTCGTCTTGCCGACGCCGCCTTTACCGGAGGTCAGCACGATTTTGCGCGCGCTCACGTCGACGCTGCTCCCGAATCCTCAAGCTCGCCGAGACGGTCCAGCGCGAGAACGACGATCCGTCCGTCGCGAGCAATCGCGGCTTCGGCCACCGGCGTCGAGCGCCGTTTTGCCTCCGAGTCGGCCGCGAATGAAGTCGCGATGCGTAGTTGCGTCGGAGCCAGGTCCAGCGCGTAGATCCGTGCGCTGTCGTCCCCCTGCGCGCCCGCATGGGCGATGCCGGCAAGCCGTCCGAAGACGAGGATGTCGCCGGTTGCGAGGAGTTCGGCGCCGGGATTAACGTCGCCGACGACGACGATATTGCCGGTGTGGTGAAGCACCTGTCCGCCTCGCAACGTCGCGGCGTGGTAGAGCGTGGTCGGCGGCGCTTCGACCGCGTGGAGGGCCGGCGCGGGACGAGCAGGCGGCGGATCGGGCTGCTGACGCGGTACGCTTGCCTCGCCTCGTCGCCGGCGTTGCGCGATATCGTCACGCGCGCCGGCGAAATCGGCAACGAGCGAGCGCGCCGCATCCGAGAGCCGCGCAGCCTCCCGCGGCCGCATCGCACGACGCCGCTCGAGCTCCGCGCGCGGTGATTCGAACGCGAGCCCCTCGCGTTCCGCTAAGCTCTGCAGTCCCTCGTCGAATCCGGCGATACCCCGCAATGCGATTCCCGCACCCTCGAGGAGATCGCGAAGCCGGCTAAGATCGTCGGACGAGGGTGACTCGGCGCCGAAGTTTACCATTGCAGAGGCGCCGCGATAAAAGCTAGGCTGCTCGGTAAGCCGAGCCTGCAGCTCGGCAAACCCCCCGGCGAGGTCATGGGGCGACAACGTCACTTCGAGGCCATCCCGCCTCCCTCGTAAGAGTGTCACGCTATGCTCTCCGAGAAGAAGGGGGGGCATCCCCTTGTTCGTCCACAAACCACTCGCAAGTTCTTGGCGTTGTCCACATATAATACACAGAGACCGAGCGTAACCTCCGTGTAGGCCGTTCGGTAGAGGAAAGTACATCGCATGCTGCGTCGCACCGTTCCCATTTTTACGATCGTGTCACTGCTGTGTGCCATATGTCCGGCACGCATCGGTGCGACCTCGACCCAAGCCGAGATCGCCATGGGTCAGGCCGAGGATCAGCAGATCGTCGCCAGCAGCGTCATCGAAACCGATCCGCTGCTCAACGCGTACGTTCAAGGCATCGCCGGGAACCTTTGGAATCAGGTCGCGCGCAAAGACGTTCCCTATTCGGTCAAGATCATCAAGGACAGTCAGGTAAACTCGTTCGCGACGATGGGCGGCTTCGTCTACATCAACGAGGGCCTCATCGACTTCGTTCAATCGGACGACGAGCTGGCCGGCGTGATGGGACACGAAACCGGCCACATCGAGCGCCGGCACGTTCTTACTTCCAACTCGAAGGCGGAGATTCTCAATATTCTGTTCGGAATCGCCGCGATGTTTTCTCCGATCCTCTATGAGTTCGGCGGGCTCGCCGAAGAGGGACTCCTGATGAAGATGTCGCGGGAAGACGAGATCCAGGCCGATCGCTACGGACTGCAACTGATGTCGCGAGCCGGCTACGATCCCGAGGCGATGGTAACGATCATGGCGCACCTTGGCGTGTTGCAAGACGAGCACGACGACGCCGTCAGTAAGTATCTCGAGGACCACCCCGATCCCAAGGCGCGCGTCGCACACTTGATGGGCTATCCCGAGCTCGATCCCACGGAAGTCACGCCGGCCCAGCAACTCGTGGACGCTTCGAGCGACGAGGAGCGCGCTCGCTACGCGTTTGCGCGCTTGCGGCTCGATCAAATCCTCGCAAAGGATCCACAAAGTTCCGAAGCGTTGCTCGAGCTCGGTCAATCAGAGTTGGCGCTCGGCCTGCCCAACAAGAGCGAGCAAACCTTAGCGGAGGCCGCTCAACTGGGATCGCCGATGACGCGCGCGACGGCGAATCAGCGGATCGCCGCCTTGCGTGAGATGGAAGTGCAGCGAGTCACGCTCACCAAGCCAAACCTTCCCAAGCTGCAGGGAGTGGTGCAGGCGGCACAGGCCGCTCAACTCCAGGATGCGACCCAAATTTCCGATCGCGCAGCGCAGGGTAAGGGTCAGGTCAAGGCCGTACAGAGCCGGCTCGAAACCCTGCAATACGAAATTCCCGACTTCAGCCGGATCAACATTCACCGTGGGTCGCGCGTCGAAGCCGTCGTCAAGAACATAACCTCGATAGCGCGTTCTATCAACAGTACGCTGGAAGACGCTGGGAGCGACCAGAGCCCGATCGGCGGTGTCGGCTCACTGGAAAAGAATAAGGAGAGCGGTCTGCTCAAAGAGAGCGCGGACATTTATTCCGAGATGCTCGCGCCGCTTTCGATGAATCCGGTACCGGCCGAGTCTCTTGCGATTCTTCCCTCGTATCCATCGATGATGAACGAACTGACGCTCGCGGATGGCGAGATGCTGCGCTCTGTGGACGCGGCCCGCGCATCCCTCACGATGCTCGACCAGTCGTTAGGCGATCTCGACGAGTTCCTCAAAGAACTCGACCGCGCTCAGATCAGTTTCAACGGCGATATCACCCCAAGCGAGTACTCCACGCTGGCGCCGTTGATGCACAAGGACGTCGACGAGTTCAACGCCGCCGCCACGGCGGCCTCGCAGGGCTCACAACTCTTCAATCTCGCACGCGCGCGGCAGCTCTCCACGCGCGTCACCCTGTTAGGGATGGGCACTTCGCCCCAGCTTTACTCGACGCTTCAATACGCGCTTCAACAACGCTTCGGTTCGAGCGGCATCGGTTACCGGACGATGCTGCACGACGATCTGACGCCGGGCGACGTCGCGGCGGCCACCATCGTCGCCGCGGACATCAAGAGTACGCCCGAGAGCGTTATCGCGGAAGCCAAGAGCTCGAACGAAACGGTCATCGACGTCGGCAACGCGCACAAGATGCACGCGTGGCCGCTGGAAATCTTCATGGGCTTGGTCTATCTCGATTACACCGACGATCCGGCCAAGGAGCTACGCAAGGCCGACGGGACGTTGGCGATCGATCTCGACAAGCTAGGACTTTAGGGCGCGATGACTGTAGCAGCCGACGCCCGCAACCTGTTTACGCTCGTTCGCAAAGGCATCGACGTGCGCACGGTCCACACACACGTGCGTAAGCCCTTTCGCTTCTTACTCTGCGGCGATGCGTCGCTAATTGCTCAGCTGCGTGCGGTGCTGCTCTCGGGGTACGGCGAGATGACCGTACCGCTCCAGGCCGCAGCCTGCTTGGAGACCGTCGGGATGCGAACCCCGCTCGTGACGGATCCTCGCGAGGTTCGCGCCGCAATCTTTCTCGGGCATCCTGGCGATTGCGCAAATGCCGATTTTTCGTCGCTCTCGGTCTTACGCGTTCCCATTCTCGCTCTTACCTTGGACCCGCAGGGAGTGCCCGGGGGCCCCGCCGCTCCGCCGGCTCCGGGAATGTGGGAAGAATACGTGGTGCCGTCACTCGACGCGCCGGCGTTGCGCGGACGCTTCTTCGCACACCTCGTCGAATGCGCCGCCGGCGTCGAAATCGCCGTCGGTAGAAACTTGCCGGTCTTACGCGAGACCGTCGCTGCCAAACTGACGCGAGATGCCGCGAACAACGCCCTAAAGGTGGCACTCGCCAGCGCGGTCGTGGATCATATCCCCGTCGTCGGTTTGGTGCTCGGCGCATTCGCCTCGGCCGGCGACATGGTTGCGATCACCGGGATTCAGGTGATGCTGATGCTCCACATCGAAGCGGCGTACGGGCGCGATCCGGATCTTGGCCGCACGTGGCAGCTCTTACCGATTATCGGCGGCGGCTTCGGGTGGCGAACGCTGGCGCGCGAACTGGCCGGATTCGTCCCAATCGCCGGCATCGCGATCAAGGGCGCGATTGCGTATGCGGGAACGATCGTGGTGGGCGAAGGCGTCGCATTCTTTCACGAGCACGGCGATTTGATGACCAAGGGTCAGGCGTCCGCACTCTACGATCGCACCAAAGCGGACGCATTGCGTATGGCTCGCGAACTCGTCGGCAGGCTTCGCAAGAAGCCCTGAACCTCTTTCAGAGTCGTTCCAGGAGCGACTCGTCGTCTAAACCTTGCAACTCGGGAGGTACTCGCCGGCGTACGGGCTGCGCAAGGCGCGCCGCGAGCGCGTCCCGGCGCGAGGCCGAAAAACCGTTTCGGCGCTCGAGAAAACGCGCGACCAAGACGCGTTCGGGGCCCGAGAGATAGGCCGTCGGCGCATAGACCGGCTCTCCGCCCACGCCGGCCACCGTTGCGCAATTCAAACCGGATTCGAGGTCGAAACCTTCGTGTCGAATGCGGACGTCGAAGTAGTAGAGAGCCAGAACGAGGCCGACAAACGGTACGAGGAGCGTGCGCGCAACGGCATCGAGTGCGACGTAGATGGCGGTCCATCGCGCCAGACCCAACATCGCGAAAACGCCCAGAACCGCGGAGCATCCGAATGCCAGCGTGCCCACGGCCGTCGCGCAAATCACCGAACGCCGGAACTCCGCGCGAGTAAAGATTCGGCCGAAGCTTACGCGTAGGGCGGCGACCGCCCCGAGAGACTCGAGCGTGCAGCCGTAGAAACCGAAAACGCAGGGCATCGCCAGCAATGCCGGCGCCAGCGTCGCCGTTAGCAGGACGAGCAGCATCGCACCGACCGCCATGATCGGAAGAGACGACGGTGCGACCACGACCGCGAGAGAGACAAAGACTGTCACCAGCGCGACCGCCGTCGCGTCGCACACGACCATGGCGAGTACGGCGAGGCTCAGTACGGCTACGATCGAGAGCCAGCGACGCAAAACCGCTTGCCAGCAAGCCGCGAACTCTATCGTAGTGGCCGCGTAGATGCGAGCGACACCCTCTGCGATCGCCCCGAGACAGAACGCCCAGACGAGGTACCCGAGGAGGTTCAGCGCTATCGAGAGCGCCAACGCTCCGGGCGAATTGAACGCCGGAGGAATCTGCCGCGCGGCGATCTCGGGATGCTCCAAGAGGCGCATCGCCGCGTCGAGCTGCGGCTGCTCCATTCGCGTGACGGGATATTGCAGCAGCGCCAGAGGGACGGCCGTCACGGCAACGATACTCACGAGCACGAGAAAGTTCCGACCGTAGAGTGAGACCGCAAGATCGAACATCTCAACGAGATTGCGCGGTCGAAGCTCCATCGCGCGCGGTTCGCGGCAAGGCGAACGGAAAACCTTCGGGGAAGGCGCGCCTATGCTGATCGGCACGCTCGAAGCGGTCCGTCGCTATCCGATCAAGAGCCTGCGAGGCGTCGCCCTCGATTCAGTCAAGGTGGAAGTCTCTGGAATTCCCGGCGATCGCTCGGGCGCACTTTTTGCGCTCCAGGGGGCGCGCGAAGGAAAGACCTACCGCGGTAAGGAGCACGACCGCCTCCATCTCCTCCGCGATGCGGCCGACGCGCAAGCCTGCGCACAAGAGCGCGGGGTTCGCGCAGAAGTTCGCCGCGGAGAGCACTTTTTCGACGACGCGCCGATTTCGATTCTCGTCGACGAGTGGTTGCGTGAGCTCGACGCATATCTTGGCTACAACATTGAATGGGAACGATTCCGTCCGAACTTCTTCGTACGTGGGTGCGAGGGCGGCGCGGACACCGTGCCTTTGGAGCAAACGCTCGTCGATGCACGGCTTCAACTTGGAACGGTGCGGTTGCGCGTCCGCTCGCCGATCGAGCGCTGCGTCACCGTGACCTACCATCCACTGGGCGAAACCTCAGATCCGCAGATTCTGCGTTTCTTGGCCGCGCAGCGTAACGCGTGGATGGGGATCTATTGTGACGTGCTCGAGCCCGGGATCGTCGCCGTCGGCGATCCTTTGGTTTTGTTATAAGGCCTAATATTTGTTCTAAGGCCTAATAAAAGAGGCGCCGTGTCGACGGCGCCTCTCCCCACACCCGCTTTAGAGATCGTAGCGCAAGCGACGAAATGGTTCTCTACCCAAAGCTGTCTAGACCGTTCGTCACTGCCGATTGGAACAAACAACTCAGATGACGACTTTATAACGTCCTGCGGCCCTCTAAGGCCTTGGCGATGGTCAGCTCGTCGGCGTAATCGAGTTCCCCGCCGATCGGCAAGCCGTAGGCGAGGCGGCTCACGATGGAGCCGAGCGGCTGCAGCAAACGCGATAAATAGAGTGCCGTCGCTTCGCCCTCGGCGTTCGGATTCGTTGCAAGAATGATCTCGCCGGGTTCCTCCCGCGCCATGCGTTCGATAAGTTCTTTCACGTGCAACTGGGCGGGACCAATCCCGTCCATGGGCGAGATCAAACCGCCCAGCACGTGATAACGGCCCTTGAAAGCGTTCGTGCGTTCGATCGCATAAACGTCCTTCGCCTCCGCAACGACGCAGATCACGCGAGCATCGCGCCGATCGTCCGTGCAGAATTCGCACGGGTCCTGCTCGGAAAGCGAGTAGCAGATCGAACAAAAGTGAACCTTATCCTTGACCGCGAGAATCGCTTCGGCCAGGCTCTGCGCCTCGTTACGAGGGCGGTTTAAAAGGTGAAAGACCAAACGGGCCGCAGTTTTCGGACCGATCGTCGGCAGTTTGCTGAACTCGTTGATGAGGGCCGCGACCGGGCTTGCGACCGTCGTCACATTAATCCGGGAACGCGCATTCCGCCAGTCACCGAAGCCATCCGCTTCGCGGACGTTTCCGCGGCTTTGGCGAGCGCGTCGTTCACTGCGACCATCACCAGGTCTTCGAGCGTCT
>Ga0209275_10000454_pt1 | contig 16016 bp, 12 predicted proteins | sample HubBroMetageREF2_FD_188344 | JGI IMG/M metagenome (GOLD analysis project Ga0209275, IMG submission 188344) | Reference soil microbial communities from the Hubbard Brook experimental Forest, New Hampshire, USA - Hubbard Brook CCASE Soil... | ecosystem: Environmental > Terrestrial > Soil >... | reverse complement strand
ACAGTGATTCCTTTCGATGACGCGGGGCGCACCCGCGGCCAGCAAGATGCCGCGAAGACTCCGGTCGCACATTTCGATGCAGATTGCCGCGTTGGCTTGGACTGGCTTTCCCATCATCCGAAAGTCACTCGGGAAAAAATCGGCGTTGTGGGTTTCTGCATCGGCGGCCATCTCGCCTTTCGGGCTGCGTTCCAGCCGGATGTGCGGGCAACGGTCTGCTACTACGGAACCGGCATCCACGACGGGAAGCTCGGCCAGGACACCGATGCCGGATCATTAGACCGCGCGAAAGAAATCCGCGGGGAACTTCTCATGATCTTTGGAACCCAGGACCCGCACGTTCCCGAAGCGGGGCGCGAAACAATTGATCGCGCTCTGCAAACCTCGGGTGCCCGCTATAAAACGCTGCTGTATCCAGCTGAGCACGCCTTCACGCGCGATGAAGGCCCGCGTTTCGATGCCGAAGCAACGGACCTGGCATTCGCGGAGATGATTCGTTTATTCCGTAGAGTTTTCCAGAATTGAAAAGACTCGCATAGGAAATCTCAAAGGTTACGCCTCACGCCTCCATTCTTGTTAGATCTGCGAGGATTCGTTGTACAGGATTTCGCCAATTGGCGAAACGTCGCCAACCTACTCCGCATGTAACTGCGCATTTTCCAACGAGATGCGATTGGCATCGAGATTGCCATGTACTTGGAGGGTCTCGTTCCAGGAGCAAGGTAGATGCTGAAGATTCAAAGGTCTACAAACGGGAAAACTGTTTTCAGGCTTATAGGTCGAATGGATGTAGAAAACGTAAAAGAATTGACAGAAGTATTTCAGGCAGAAGCAAAAGGTCGCCGTGTGGTTCTGGATCTAAAAGACCTGGTCCTCGTGGATCGAGCTGCGGTCCAGTTTCTCGAACGCTGCGAAACCGACAGTATCGAGCTCACGAATTGCCCTGCGTACATTCGGGAGTGGATTACGAGGGAGCGAGAAGGTTCCTAGGGCGTCGGCTGCGTCCGGGAGGGCCCTGCCTTTTACGTGTGTCCGAATTTCGAGGGTGATCCGTGGATCTTAGGCAAGTTCGATATTTCATAGCGGTTGCCCGGCATCTGCACTCTTGCCGTGCTGCCCGTAGACTGAAAATCAGCCGGCCCACCCCTAGCCAGCAGATCAGTGCACTCGAAAAACAGGTGGGCACAGAACTATTTGACCGCAATCCAAAGGCATAACTCTTTCGAGGAGATAAAACATGGCTGCCGCTTCGACCCCGACTCCCGCCCCAACGCCAGCGCCGACCACGTCGGCACAGGCCGAACACGCGCCGCTACAGCCAACGCCCCCTCGGCCATGGTTGAAATATGTGACGCCAACCGTAGTGTTCCTGCTCGCAGCGGCGGTGATCATCATGATCACCAGAGATTGGAACGCATGGGAAGGTGGACGAATCGAGCAGGTAACCGACGATGCTTACGTTCGAGGTGATCTCACACCGCTGAGCACAAAGGTCGCCGGTATCGTTCGTGATGTGAAGGTTTCCGATTTCCAGCTGGTCCACGGCGGAGACCTGCTCGTCGAACTTGAGGATAACGATTACCAAGCGCAACTGAAACAAGCCAGCGCAGCGGTCGAGGCTGGCAAAGCGGCCATCGAGAACAATCGGAGGCAGCGCGAACTCCAAGATACCAAAATCGAAAAGGCACTCGCCGGAATCGATCAGGCCAAAGCACAAATCGCAGCTGCCCTTGCTGGTATGGACGCTGTCCATGCCGACGTGGTTCGCACCCGCTCGGAACGCACTCGTCAAGAAGCACTCTTGGCCACGCAGTCTGCAACAAAACAACATGTGGAGACGGCAGTTGCGGACGAGCAGCGTTTCGCGGCACAAGCCGCAAGCCGCGAAGCCGATCTGGAGCAGGCAAAAACGGCGTTGCGCAGCAACGAAATCGCGGTAGAAGCCGAACGGCGCAGCAAGGCGGTTCTCGAATCGCAAGACCTGCAGCTGATCGCGGATCTCCATGCCAAGGAAGCGGCCCATACGGTCGCGGAGATCAACTTGGGGTATACCAGCATCCGCGCCCCGTCGAACGGCACGGTAGGCGAGAGACGCGTGCGTCCGGGACAACTTGTTTCCCCAGGAACGCAGGTGCTCACGTTTGTCGCGGAGACGAAGTGGGTTCAAGCGAACTATCGCGAGACGCAGCTCACCCACATGAAAGTCGGCGACCCCGCAGAAATTCGCATCGACGAGTATCCGGGACAAGTCGTGCGCGGCAAAGTTCTTGAGATCGCGCCGGCCAGCGGTTCCCAATTCGCTCTTCTTCCGCCCGACAACGCCACCGGCAACTTCACCAAAATCGTTCAGCGCGTGTCAGTGAAGATTGCGCTCGATCCCGAGCAACCGATCGCCGAGCGCTTGCGGCCTGGGCTTTCGGTCACTGCCAAGGTTCGCACAGGCACCAAATAAATTGTGGAGCAACCTCGTTGAATACTGAATCGCCTAAGGCACCTGTTCAACTCTCGACCAACCCCTACGTTGGCGTCTTCGGAGTGTTTCTTGGCGCGAGCATAGCGACCATGAACAGCCGGCTGCTGAGTGTTGGTCTTGCGGATCTGCGCGGAGCATTGGGCTTCAGTTTCGACGACGCCTCCTGGCTGCCAACGGCATTGAACATGGCCATGATGTTTAGTGGCGTCTTCTGCGTGTTTGTGAGCGCTAGGATTGGCCCGCGTCGCGTCCTGCTTTTCTCTGCGCTGGTGTTCACGTTTACTAGCATTCTCTTGCCGTTTTCACCGAACTTCTGGGTAATGCTGGCGCTGGAAGCGCTGGCCGGCTTGGCGTCCGGGACTTTTTATTCACTCACCATGACCTTTGTCCTGACGTCGCTCCCGAAACGCCTGATCATTTTCGGTATCGCGGCCTACGCCGCTGACATCATTTTTACGAGCAATGTCGCCTCCGCACTCCAGGGCTGGTACGCCGACCACCTTTCCTGGCACTGGATATTTTGGCACGCCGCCGTCTTCACCCCTTTGATGATGACTTGCGTGCACTTCGGCATTCCCCGCCGCGGTCCGCCGGCGGGTCCGGCACCAAGTTGGGTTGGGTTTGCTTACTTCAGCACGGGCTTGAGCCTGCTTTACGCCGCACTCGACCAGGGGGAACGTCTGGATTGGTTCCATTCCGGGGTGATCGTTGCTATGTCAGCCGCTGGTCTTTTCTTGCTCGCAGCTACATACGTAAGGAGGATCCTGCAGCCGAATCCGCTGGTCGATCTCTCCTTCGTAAATTCTAGGAACCTCGTCATCCTTGCCATCTCGATTTTCGTCTTCAAGTTTGTTCACCTGGCCAGCATCATTCTCGTCCCCGGGTTTCTCGGCAACATACAAAAGTATCGCGCAGTCGAGACCGGCCACGCTCTCGCCTGGATCGCTGTACCGCAGTTCGCGGTGGTCTGGCTGGTGGCGGCCGCGATCCTCTACACCAATTCCCGACTCATCCTGGCGGTGAGTCTGACGATAGTCGCTATGGCCTCCTGGGTCTGCGCCCACCTCGACTCATCCTGGGCGGGCACAAGCTTCGAAACGCTGGAACTCGTCTTGGCCGTGGGGCTGGCGGGGGCGTATGTCGGACTTGTGAGCAGCATTGTTCTAGTGGGGCTCGAAAAGGGCGCATTGAAGAGCGCCGCAGCTGCCGCCACTCTTTCCGGATTCATGCATACCTTCCGCATTTTGGGCGGCCAAGTCGGTGTATCGATCATGAATCGCTTCCTCACCGCCCGAGAGGAATTTCATTCCAACCTGCTAGGCCTTCACGTGCAGCTCGGCGATTGGCTGACAGATGAACGCCTGCACATGATCAGTCTCGGGATGCTTCCCAACTCGTCGGGCATGGACGAAGCGCAAGCGCGCGCAGGCACACTCCTGGGCCAACAAGTACATGCTCAAGCGTATACGCTCGCCATCGCGGATGGCTTTGTGTTGATCGCCGGAGTGGCAGCGGCCTTTCTGCTGCTGATGCTGCTCATGACGCCAATAAAGGTCAGCTATCAAGACTTGAGGAAAATGCCATGAGTCACAGGACTCTTCTCCAACATGTAGCCACGTGGAGATGCCTTGAGGCTCTTCTCTCGATTGCTCAACGGAAGAAATTCTTTCTGAACCACGGCGCACCCGGTTTCACGAACCGCGAAACCTGCGCGAACCAAGGAACAACATCATGAAATTACGGGTCACATTCCTTTGCGCTCTCCTGTCGGTCGTTCACGGCCAGAGCCTTGCTGCCCAGGAGACCAAATCGCCGGCTCCCCGCCGCATCACACTCGACGAAGCCGTACAGTTGGCACTGAAACATAATCATGTGGTGCGTATCGCTGGGTACAAGGTCGAGGAAAAAGAACACGCCAAGGATGTCACACGCAGCGGCTATTTTCCTCTGCTCCGCAATGACAGCAATGCCTTGCGACTGACCGACACACAGTTCATTGCGATCCCCGGGGGAAGTATCGGCACGGTCGGGGGGAGTCCGCTCCCGGAACGTTCAGTTATTCTGAACCAGGGCGGGCGCACGTTGATAACCAGCGGAACGTCTCTCACGCAGCCGCTGACAGAGCTGTTGAAAATCAGATCCGCGAACGATATGGCTGCCGCAGAGTTGAATGCGACGCGCGACCAAGCGCGGCAAACGCAAAACGAAGTCGCCCTGCGCGTTCACCAACTCTATTACCGGATTTTGATCGCCCAGGCTCATCACGAAGCAGCGCAAGCAAGGATTCAAGCGAACGAAGAGCTTAAGAGCGAGCGCGTCTCGCAGGTTAAATACGGGAGTGCACTGGAAGAGGAAGGCATCGAGAGTCGCGCACAGGTTCTGGAGGTGAAACAGGACCTGCTCACCACGGACTTGCAGTTATCGGATCTGACCATGCAACTCGACGACGTGATCGGGTTGCCTCTTACAACCCCGCTCGCCCTCGATGCCGGCGTCCGGGAGGTTGGGACTAGCTGCGAGCGCGAAGAATGCCTCCGTGTCGCGGTCGGAAACCATCCGGAGATCGCCGAAGCGCGCGCGGAGATCGAAAAAGCCTCGGCTGCGGTCCGGCTTGCCAAGCGCCAATATTTGCCGGATGTGGAGGCGTATGCACGTTACAGCTATGCGGACAACGTCCCGTTTCTGGCTCGTAACTTCGGATCATTTGGCGTTCACCTTGGCTACGATCTTTTTGACGGAGGGAAGAAGCGGGCGGCGGTCGATGAGCACAAAGCCCAGCTGTCTCAGGCCCAGGAGAATCTTAAACGCGTCACGGAAGAAGTAGAGCTAAGCGTGCAAACGGCCTACAACAAGCTCGAACGCACGCAACAGATGGTGAAAGTTTCCGAAGAACTTCTTGCGCTGCGCACGGAATCACACCGTGTCTCCGTCCAGCAACTCCAGGAAGGCTCCGCGCTGCGGTCCCAGGTGGATTCGGCTGCTGCGCACGAACTGGACGCGAGAACTCTCTTGCTGCAAGCACAACTGGATTACATTCAGGCGCACGATGAAATGACCGAAGCCATGGGACAGACTCCAGAGTAGCGAAAATAAATTTCGCGAAGTTGTCAACGACCCGCCCAAACCGTCAAAACCCTGTCATCCATTCTCAGTGGGAAGCCGCACTCGCACTTCCTCGCGGCCTTTCAAAACGTTGATAAAACACTAGATCGACCCTTCTCACCGTAATCCACCGATTGGAATCGTGGATGCCTTATTCAACTTGATGCGCCGAAGGACCAACCACGAACTAAACCAGCCTCGGAGCGGTGTGCCGCTCCGCCCTTGCGCGCCTGAGCCGCGAGCAGTCGGGTGCAGTCTCGAACGGAGCCTGAAGTGAATGTGAAATATCCAAGCCATGCTGCCGGGAACACAGAAGAAATCCGTGTCCGCCATGGCCGGAAAGCGTGCTACGCGGCCGCAAATATTTTCTATCGCGTACTTGCGATGTATTTGTTCGCCTTTGCTGCACAGGCGAAGCAAGCGACTACGCCGGGCGCTACATTCCAAGGGACAGTTTTCGTTCAAGACTCGACGGGCAACCGGACTCCTGTTGTCGGCGCGAGAGTAACACTCGAAGGTCCAGCGACTCTCCACGCGAAAACAGACCGCAAGGGCGAATACCGTATTGCCGCCGTGCCCTTTGGAACCTACACGGTAGAAGCAGTCTCTCCCGGCCTTCAGGCGCGCGAGACGATTCGCATTGAAACCAGTGAAGCCCGCCTTCCTCTCGAATTAAAACCCTTGGCAATTGCGACCTCCGTGGTTGTCACGGCTGACCGGACGGAAAGCAAGGATCCTGCTGCCAGCGAAACAGTTTCCGAGAAGACGTTGCGTGATGCTCCGAATGTGAACGAGAGGTTCGAAAGCTCACTTCCGCTGATCCCCGGTGTTGTTCGTGGCCCCGATGGCCACATCAATCTTAAAGGCGCGCGAAACACGCAGAGCGGGGCGCTGGTCAACAGCGCAAACGTTACCGACCCCGTTACCGGCAGCCCGGCCATCAATCTTCCGGTTGATGTGGTTGCCTCGGTACAAGTTATTTCGAATCCCTATGATCCCGAGTACGGCAGGTTCACAGGAGCCGTTTCGACTGTCGCCACGAAGACCAGCGACTATGAAAAGTGTCATTTCTCCTTCCAGAACTTCATACCTCGATTGCGAGATCGCGACGGCTCCATCATGGGTATCGGTGCTGCAACGCCTCGGATGACATTCACCGGCCCGGTTATCAAGGACCGCCTTGCGATTACCCAATCCTTTGAATACCGCTACGTGCGTACGCCGGTGAACAGCCTTCCGGCTGCAGAACGAGATACAAAACTTGAGAGCTTCGATTCTTACACGCAACTCGACTTCACGATCAGTTCGAAGCAGACCGCTAATGTTTCTCTTGCCTTTTATCCCCAGAGACTCGACTTCCTCGGCCTGAACACCTTTACGCCGCAACCCGCGACGTCAAATTTTCACCAGCGCGGCTATCAAGTGAACGTGCAGGACAGTATCGTCATTGGCACCGCCGGTCTGCTGAGTTCGCAGTTCAGTTACAAACGCTTCGACGCTGACATCACCGCGCAGAGCAACGATCCGTACCGCCTGCTGCTTGAAACCACCGAAGGAGGCTTCTTCAATCGCCAGTCTCGCCGGACTTCCCGCACGAGTTGGCAAGAAAACTATCGTTTCGCTCCCCGGCGATTCATTGGCATGCACCAGTTCACCGTCGGTCTCAGTTACGAGCACTCCGAATACCAGGGCCGGCAGACGTTCCTCCCGGTTGAGTTGGATGGTGTATCGAACCAGCCACTGGAACGCATCTCTTTCACATCCCCAACATCCTTTCACGTCGATCAAAACGAGACCGCCTGGTTTGCGAACGACCAGTGGGCAATCACCCCACGTCTCACCTTGGACTTCGGCGTTCGCTTCGACAACGACACCATCACGAACTCTACCCATGCTGCTCCTCGCGCTGGCTTTCTCCTGGCGCTGACCGGAGATGGAAAGACCCTGTTGAAGGGTGGCGTCGGCCTGTTTTATGACCGCGTTCCGCTCATAGCTCCCACGTTCTCCGATCTTCCCGATCGCACGGTCACCACGTTCGGCCAGACCAGCGCGCCAACGAGCTCTGTGTTTTATCAGAACGTGATCAGCGGTGAGCTGAAAAATCCGCGCAGCACGTCCTGGAGCGTGGAACTCGATCGCCAGGTTCTGGCGAGCCTGTTTCTGCGGCTTGCCTACGAACAGCGCAACACTTCAAACGACTTCGTCGTATCACCGGTCTCCCACGGGACAACCGGGGTGCTCGCGCTGTCCAACGGTGGGGCGGACTCCTACCGAGAATTTCAAGTGTCAGCCCGCTACAAAGTGCGTCAGCATCTGCTGAACGCGTCTTATGTCCGATCCCGCGCGTTCGGCGACCTCAACGACTTGAATCAGTTCTTTGGGAACCTTGCGCAGCCGGTGATCCAGCCGAATGCTCGCGGACGCCTGCCCTTTGACGCGCCGAACCGCTTCCTGTTCTGGGGCACACTCTCCGCGCCGTGGAAATCGACGGTTGTCCCCGTCTACGACCTGCACACCGGATTTCCCTACTCCCTCGAAAATGAATTTCGCGAATACCTTGGACCACGGAATATCAATCGGTATCCGCTTTTTTCTTCGTTCGATGTCCAGGTCTCGCGCCCCATCTCGCTGCACGTTCACGGAAAGAGGGTGCCTGCACGTGTGGGTATCGGAGCGTTCAATCTGTTTAACCACTTTAATCCACGCGACGTGCAGAACAACCTCGCGAGCGCGAGGTTTGGTGAATTCTTCAACTCATCGTGGCGTGAATACCGCGGCAAATTTGTTTTGGAGTTTTGACCATGAACTATCACTTCGTGCTCGCTGTTTTATTTTTGCTTCCGGCTTCTTCTGTCGCTGCGGCGGACAATTCCGCGACTCCTCTCACTGCGGAGGAAATTGTGACTCGAATGACTGCTTATGACTTACAACGGCAGGCCTCCATTGCGGGGTATGCCGGGATGCGCCGGTACGTCCTTGAAAACCGCAGTCTTCAAAAGCGCGCCGAAATGCTCGTGCGCGTCGAAGGCGACCAGGACGGCACAAAACATTTTGACGTCGTATCTGAAGAGGGATGGAAAGCAGCAAACACCCACGTCTTGCGCAAGATGCTCGAATCGGAATCGGAAACATCGCGTCCCGAACTGCGCGCCACGGCGAAGGTCAACTCCAAAAACTATGATTTCGTATTTATCGGCACGGAGCAGCTCGCAGATCGGCTCGCGTTCGTCCTGGAGATAACGCCCAAACGGAAAGAGAAGTATTTGTTTTGCGGCCGCATTTGGGTAGACGCCGAGGACTATGCACTCGTTCGCGCCGAAGGCAATCCGGCCAAGAGTCCCTCGTTCTGGACGAAAAGCACACATTTCGTGCACGTCTACCAAAAAAGTGGACCTCTTTGGTTTCCCCTCTCGACGGAAAGCGTCACGGAAGCCCGCATTTTTGGCACGACCGAAGTGAGCATCCAGTATTTCGACTATGCGGCGAAGCCTTCGCACCCGCCCGACAACTCCCTCATGTCCGCCAAAGAGATGCTCAAGCCGTGATTAGGGAAAAGCATTCAGTCATCCAGGTGGCCTATGGCAGCCGTTAGAGAGTGTCTGATTCTCGCAGCCGGCAACGGAAGCCGCATTGCCTCCATGTCGGGCGGCGTTCCCAAACCGCTTGTTCCCCTTTTCGGCGTGCCTCTTCTCGAACACATCCTGCTGGCTTCCCAGGCAGCCGGAATTAACAGATTCGTGATCGTTGTCGGATACCGCGCAGACCTAATCCGTTCCTGGTTTGCCAGCCGGGCGTTCGCGGACATGTCCATCACCTTGATCGAAAATCGGGATTACCACAAAGCGAACGGTGTTTCTGCCTTGGCTGCAAAGGACGAATTTCGTAGTCACTTCTTGATGCTGATGGCGGACCACGTTTTCGAGCCGAAAACGGCTCAAGCGCTGCTGCAACAGCCGCTCGCCGAGGACGAGATCCTTCTCGCAGTCGATCAGAAGCTCGATCGTATCTTTGACTCGGATGACGCAACCAAGGTCAAACGCGAAGGAACTCATATCGTGGACATCGGCAAAGATCTTGCTCGTTATGATGCACTGGATACGGGGATGTTTTTGTGCAGCCCGGCGCTGTTCACCAGCCTCGAATCCACAAAGAAAGAGGGAAACTGCTCTCTCTCGGACGGTATGCGCAGACTGGCCCGGGATCGCAAACTGCGAGCGTTTGACGTCGGCGATGCGCACTGGCAGGACGTCGACACTCCCGAGGCCTTCGCTCACACCGAAGAAATCTTCGCGCGCGAGTTCCCGGAGAATCCGGTCACCGAGTGGCTTGCCAATGTTTAAAATCCTGCAAAACGCGCGAATCCCTGTTCGGTTTCTCGCCATCGCAACAAGTGCTCTGCTGTTTGCTTTTCTGGTCTGGCGCGCGGGTCCCGACCGTTTGTGGGAAGACTTCCGAAATCTGGGTTGGGGGCTCATAGCCATTTTAGCCCTGGCAGGCATTTCGCATCTGGCGAAGGCCTGGGCTTGGCGACTGACACTGGGTGAGGACAAGGATAAGATCTCCTTCCCGCGTTTGGTCGCACTTCGACTGGGCGCGGAGGCCGCGGGACAGCTTGGGATTCTAGGGCAGACGTTCGGCGATTCCCTGCGAATTTCTCGGCTGAGCACGGAAATACCGGTGGTCAATGGTCTCGCATCCGTGACTCTAGATCGTGGACTGTATTTTGTCACTGGGTCCATGGTAACGATCGCTGGAATTTCGGCAGCGCTGCCCGTCCTGTCGCGCTCCCATGCTTTGCGTGTGTACGCGGTTCTGTTCGTTGTTCTCTTGATGCTGTTTTTGGTGTTTACATTTCTGGCCGTCCGAAAGCGTTGGCCCGTGCTTTCCGCAGTCGTTCGCCTGATCGGCCGCATCCCCACCTTCAGGAATTGGGTAAAAAATGAATATCTGCTGATCCAGTCTGTCGAGAATACGCTTCTCGACTTCCATCACAAAACGCCCAGAGCCTTTTGGGCAAGTTTTTCGTTGAACCTGGCGGCCCAGTGCCTGGCCGTAGGCGAGGTCTGCCTGGTGCTATGGCTCCTGGGCGTGAAAATTGGTTTCTCTGGCGCCCTCGTGATCGAGGCCCTGACGAAACTGGTGAACCTGATTGGCAATTGCAACCCGGGAAACATTGGTACCTACGAAGGTGGCAATATGCTGATCGGCAAGATGTTCGGCTTGAGTAGCGCCACCGGCTTGGCGTTGGGACTCTCCAGGCGATTGCGATCCCTGTTCTGGGCGGCCGCTGGCGTCGCCTGTCTGGTCTGGTTGACACGGCCAAGAAAAAACCTCCATTCCGACAGTCGTGGGGATTCTCCTGCATCGATTCCGAAGGATCGAGAAACGCTAGCGAGCATTCGAAAGAGTCTCCCTCGCGCGGGTGGTTTTGGCGTTGCCATTTTTCTCACCGGTGCGGAGACGAACGGCAACCAATGCACCTCCGCACTCGCCCGGGTTGGCACTCTGCCCGTCCTGCTTCGAACGATCCTGGGAGTGCAAAAGCTCGGTCCTTCCTGGATCGGCGTAGTCGCCGATCCCAATGCAACAAGAAGAGTGCGGCGAAAGCTATTCTTTACCGGACGCCTTCCTGAGGCTGTCCAATGGATTGACGCCGGCGGGCCTCTCCTCGAGCGATTACAGCGCATTGCCACTCAGGCGCGCATCGGGCGCATGCTCCTGATTGATGGAAACACGACATATCATCCTTTGCTCTTCCGGAATGCCAGCGAGTGGAATGAGGAGAATATGGCTTTGGCGCTGACGAGTAGCGACAAACTTGCCGGCATTCATGCCTTTTCCCTGGAGTTGATCCGGAGTCTGACAGAACCTCATCCGAGCCAAATCGAGACACTTTCTGATTTGCACGCGCAGCTTACGGCGATGCATTCTGTGGTTTGCTCACCGGTGGGGGACAACATGTGGCAGCGAGTGCGAACACCAGAAGACCGCCGGTCCGCCGAACGAAAACTGAATGGCTGGCTGGTCAAACCTACCGACGGCATTTACGCACGAATGAATCGCAAAATCTCCATACCAATCAGTCGACAGATCATTAAATTTCCAATCACCCCAAATATGGTCAGTCTGTTCACGCTCGGAGTCGGTTTTGTTTGCGCCGCATTTTTTGCCTTTGGAGGTTACTGGAATACTCTGCTCGGCGCGTTCCTTTGCCTGTGCGCAAGTATTCTGGACGGGTGCGATGGCGAAGTTGCTCGGTTGAAACTTCAGGAATCGGATTTCGGCTGCTGGCTGGAAACGGTATGCGACTACCTTTTCTATCTGTTTCTCTTTGTCGGCATGACTTTGGGACTGTGGAGGAGTTCCGGAGTAAAAATGTACTTGGTGTGGGGTGGCCTGCTGTTATTTGGATCCATCGCCAGCTTCCTCGCTATTGGCTGGGAGCGACATCGCCTTGCCGCTGGACGTCCCGAGCAGCTCTTGAGAATCTGGCAGAGCCACGCGGAGAGCCGCCCATCGAATCCTTTTTTGTATTTCAGCCGGCACACCGAGTTCATTGTCCGGCGCTGTTTTTTTCCTTATGCCCTTCTGTTCTTTGCGCTGTCTAACATCATGAACGTGGCGTTCGTTCTCAGCGCAATCGGAGCAAATCTGGTCTGGCCGATTGCACTCTATTCCTCTCGAACTTTCGCCGGAGCGCGCCGTACGACTGTCCCAAGTCCAGCGGCTTCGGCGGAGATGGTATGACGATACGGCGTCAGGACAGAAGCTAGTGTCGTCGTGGAGTGGCCCTGATGCAGGAGATCGAAACAGGTAGTTTTGTTACCCCGCGCTGGGTCCTTTGCCCGCCCGATTCCATCCGCGTTGTAAACTGGAATATCGACCGAGGGTTGCGACTTCCGCGGATTGTCGAGTTCCTCTCGGCCACAAAGCCCGATCTCATTCTGCTTCAGGAAGCTGATCGGAACGCACGGCGAACGCATTATGTAAACATAGCAAGAGAAATCTCCCGGCAGCTGCGCATGAGCTACGTCTTCGGACGCGAGTTCCAGGAGTTAACGCAGGGCTCCCGCTCGTCACCGGCTTACCACGGGCAGGCCACGCTCTCGCGTTGGCCTTTGTCGAATTCCCGCGTCGTTCGATTCCAGAGGCAATCGAATTTCTGGCGGCCGCATTGGTTCCTTCCCGATATCCAGCCGTTTCAGGAAAGGATTGGAGGGCGCTTAGCGCTGGTCAGTCAGGCCGACATCGGAGGGAAAACGCTTATCACCTACAACCTGCATCTGGAGAGCAAGGGCGACGATGGGCTGCGCTGTTCTCAACTGGACGAAGCTTTGGATGACGCCCGCCGATATAACGGCGACACACCCATTCTTTTCACTGGCGACTTGAATCTCGATGCATCCAGGGAGCCCGCCGCTGCCGCGATCCGTCACGCGCAGTTTCGTGACGAATTTGCCAATCAGCACGTGGCAACAACACCTCATTCGTTCCTGGAAGATGGACGAACGATTGATTGGATTTTCACGCGAGGACACATTCGCGCCAGCCAGCCCCAGGTCCACCGCTCGGTCTCTGCTTCCGATCACTACCCGCTGTCGATTACGTTGGCACTTGCCTAGTGTTGCGGGCTCGCGAGCATGCGCCGCGATCTTCATAGAAATCACAACTGCTTTTGCAGCGAATCCAGTTCCATGCGGCAGGTGTCGCTAAACTCTCGCAACGGGTCGTCGCCGTTTACAGCACGCGACTGGATTTGTTCGGCGGTCAGGTTCTGCAGCGGATAGGTGGTCAATATCGTTCGCACGAGCCCCTCAGCCGTTTCGAGGACCTTTGATGAGGAACTGAGTCGGATCCGGCTTAGCAGAGCGTAAGCAGGGATGAGCTTCTCTGGATCACTGATATTGTGTTCCAGGGCGTCAATCAGCATGCGCGCGGTTTCCTCAATGAAATCGGAGTACAGCGCTTCGCGGCGGATAATTGTTTTTGCCACCAAGTCGCGCCGATCCTGGTGCCTTTGCGTAATCCAGGTGCCGACGACAGAGCCCAATGCGCCGACGAACGATCCGGCAATAGCAGCACAGGCAGCGATCAGTCCTGAATTCATAGAGGAGTTTCAGACCACCGCCGATCAGGCCGTCACCTCGAGGCGCGCATCGACAGAGATCTCAGCTTTGAATAATTTGGAAACAGGGCAACCGATTTCCGCGGCCTTCGCGGCAGCCCTTTCCATCCGTCACACCGAAGGGCACTCGAAATACCAACCGAAATTCTCTGCAGGGCCTTGCTAAGCTCCGCATAAATCGCAACTTAGGATGCAGTGCTGTGGTCATCAGTAAAACAGCACACCTGTCGAGGTGCAGCTTTTGACGATCGCGTCAAATCTTTGACGGCGTGGATTCCTTGCCAGCTTACGCGTGCGTTCACGCGCCTGCCCTCCACTCTTCCATTTTCCCCGACCGGCGATTTGTACCGAACTTCGCCAATTGTCGAAAGCTCGCCAACTGTTTGACGGTTAAATCCAATTGTTTCCAGTATTTACGATTGGAGCAGGGATTGCCTTTAACTACCGCGGGCCAAGTTGGTTGCCGCTTCTCAGAATCGAGAGTACGCAGCCAGCTTCTTTCGAAGTCACGATGCTGACGAAGGGGATGTTATGGCGACAGCAACCAAACCGAGCCACAGCCAAGAATTGGATACGAAACAACGAAGTTCCAAGTCATGCCATTTTGAAAATGCGCTCCGCCAGAAGATTGTCGGGCAGGACGAAGCCATTCAAGCGCTCGTCGACCTATATCAGGTGTTTTGCGCCGGGCTCCACTCTCCTGCGCGTCCCGTCGGGAACCTGCTGTTTCTAGGGCCAACCGGAACCGGCAAGACGCGCGTTGTCGAAGCGGCGGCGGAAACTCTGTTCAGGGATTCCCGAGCGCTGATCAAAGTGGATTGCGCGGAATATCAACACTCGCATGAAATTGCGAAACTGATTGGCTCGCCTCCCGGATATTTGGGCCACCGCGAAACACATCCCGTGATCACGCAAGAGGAACTCAACAAGCACCACAGGGAAGAGTTGAAGCTGAGCTTCCTGCTGTTTGATGAAATCGAAAAGGCCAGCGACGCTCTCTGGCAATTGCTGCTTGGCATGCTGGATAAGGCCACTTTGACGTTGGGAGACAACCGCAGGGTCAACTTGTCGCAAACCATAATTTTCATGACGTCGAATCTCGGCGGCGGTGACATCACCGAGTTAATGACCGGAGGAATGGGATTTGTCCAGCCTCTCGATAAACCAGCACAACGTCTCGATGAGCAGGTGGAACGTACCGCGATTGAGGCGGCACGCCGCAAGTTCTCGCCTGAGTTCATAAACCGGCTCGACAAAATGGTGGTTTTCCATCCATTGAAGGGCCAAGAACTATCGGAAGTGCTCGATATCGAGCTACGCCATGTTCAGAAGCGCATATTGGATTCAACAACGCGGCCTTTTCAGTTTCGACTCACGAGCGAAGGACGCCGGTTCCTGCTCGAAGAGGGAACCGACCAGAAGTACGGAGCTCGGCACCTGAAGCGGGCCATTGAGCGCTACTTGGTGTCCCCACTGGCGAGGCTCCTGGCCACCGCTCAAGTGCACCCAGGTGATCACATTGTCATCGATCATCATCCCGGCGAAAGCGGATTGTCCTTTCGGCGGGACTCTGAACATCGGTCTTCTCACGTTCCGGGGCCGCTCGTAGCGCCGATTCCCCGGACGCTTACTGTCGCCGAAGCACTGGGTTAAACAACTGTAAAGCCTATAGCCAGTCGCTATCGAGCGCAATTCAGAGTTTGTGTTGGAGTTTATTCTTGGAAGCTTTCCACGATGGGCATCACCGGATGACCGGCGAGGACGGCGGGAAGACAAGTTGGGGAGTGAAAACATGAGCTCAGCCGCAATCCAAATTGACGGGTACCGAGAAATCGTGACTACAACTACAAGCACGCGTGACCGTTCAGATGAACCAATTGTGCGCAGGACGGATCGCGCGCAACCCTCCTTCCTCGACACGATCGTGGGACGCCGCAGCGGCTTGCGCTCTATCCTCTCTCAAGTGGAGGCGGTAGCACCCACGAATGCCACCGTCCTGATCTCTGGCGAGACCGGCACCGGCAAAGAAGTGATCGCACGGGCGATCCACGAACTCAGCCCACGCCGAAGCCGGAATCTCGTTAAGTTGAACTGCGCCGCAATGCCTCCGGGCCTTCTGGAAAGCGAGCTTTTCGGGCATGAACGGGGAGCCTTCACTGGCGCCGTTACCTCGCATGTTGGACGTTTTGCGCTGGCCGATCGCGGCACCTTGTTCCTCGATGAAATTGGCGACATGCCGCTGGAACTTCAGCCCAAGCTGTTGCGTGTTCTGCAGGAGCGCGAGTTCGAGCCGGTAGGCAGCACGCGCACGACCCG
>Ga0209275_10000453_pt1 | contig 16040 bp, 19 predicted proteins | sample HubBroMetageREF2_FD_188344 | JGI IMG/M metagenome (GOLD analysis project Ga0209275, IMG submission 188344) | Reference soil microbial communities from the Hubbard Brook experimental Forest, New Hampshire, USA - Hubbard Brook CCASE Soil... | ecosystem: Environmental > Terrestrial > Soil >... | reverse complement strand
TCCGCCGCGGCTTTTTTCCGGAAGCCATTTGCGCGATCGCGCGAATGTGTTGCTCCGTAGTCCCGCAGCACCCGCCCACAATATTCAACCACCCGCGATCAATAAATCGCTCCAGCTGATCCGCCAGCGAAGTCGGCGTCTCCTGGTACAAGCCTTCCTCGTTCGGCAAACCTGCATTCGGATAGCATGAAACCGCGCGGTTGGTCAGCGATTGCAGCGTGCGCACATGGTCTGTCATGAATTCCGGCCCCGTGGCGCAATTCAATCCCAGCGAAATTAAATCCACATGATCCAGCGACGCCCAGAGCGCCTCGATGCCCTGGCCCGCCAGCATCGTGCCCATCGCCTCAATCGTCACCGAAACCATCAGCGGAATCGGCGCGCCCAGCTCCCGCGCCACTTCTTGTATCGCCAGCAATCCCGCCTTGATATTCCGCGTGTCCTGGCAAGTTTCCAGCAGCAGAATGTCCGCGCCGCCTTCCATCAGCCCAGCCGCCTGCTCGTAATAATTATTCCGAAGCTGCTCGAACGTAATTCCGCCGGTCACGCTGATCGCCCGCGTTGTCGGCCCCATCGATCCCGCCACAAATCGCGGCTTGCCCGCCTTGGAAAATCCATCCGCGGCTTTCCGCGCCAATTCCGCCGCCACCCGGCTGATTCGCCGCGCTTGCTCGCCCAATCCGTATTCCGCCAGCACCACCGGCGTGCTGCCAAACGAATTCGTCTCGATGATGTCTGATCCCGCGTGCAGATATTTGCGGTGGATTTCCAGCACCACGTCCGGCCGGCTCAGCACCAGATTTTCGTTGCAGCCCTCCAGGTCGAGCCCGCCGAAATCCGCCGCTGTCAAATTCGCCTGCTGCAGCATAGTCCCCATCGCGCCATCCAGAATCAGGATGCGTTCACGGAGCAATTCGCGAAGGGCCAGGCCCTGTTGGATCAGGTTGGTCATGGGTTCACTAATTTTACCTGAAGGTGGCGGGTAGGAAGGGCGGCAGCATTTCTCCGCGCGCCTGAAGCACAACAATGGCGGTAACCCGCGTTGCAATTCGAATTTTTCGGCGTTAGGCGGATCGTGAAGGCGTTTCGCTCACCGTGCTGCTCAGAAATTCCACCGGCACGTCGCCGGGAAGCAAGCCCGCCGCAGCTCCGCGCGCCAGCAATTCGCGCACGGCCCGGCGTCCTTCTTCGCCGTAATCCAGCGTCCAGCGGTTCACATACATTCCTACGAATTTGTCGGCCAGCGTCGGATCCATGTCGCGCGCAAATTGCAGCGCATAATTCAGCGCCGCCTCGCGATGATCCAGAGCATAAGAAACACTCTCGCGAATGACGCGTGATACCTGCCGCCCCAAATCCTCGCCCAGCTTCCGGCGAATCGCATTTGCGCCCAGCGGCAGCGGCAACCCGGTTTGTTCCTGCCACCATTGCCCCAGGTCCACCACGCGATGCAATCCCATCTGCGAGAAAAGCAGTTGCCCCTCGTGGATCAGCAGCCCCGCTTCCACTTCCTTGTCCTGCACCGCATCCAGAATCTTGTCGAAGGGCATCGTCACCGTCTCGACGTCAGGCTCGAAAAGTTTCAGCGCGAGATAAGAAGTCGTCAGCATCCCCGGAATCGCGATTTTGCGTCCGGCCAATTCAGTTTTCTTGATCGGATGTCCGGAAACAACGATCGGCCCGTAGCCCTCACCGAAACTCGCGCCGCAATCCATCAGCACGTATTTATCCGCCACAAACGGATAAGCGTAAAAACTGATCGCCGTTACGTCGTACACTTCTTTTTTCGCTGCCTGGTTCAGCGACTCGATGTCCGACAAAATATGCTCGAACTTTACGCCGGGCAGGCGCACTTTGCCCGTCGCCAGCGCGTAGAACATGAACGCGTCGTCGCTGTCCGGCGAATGCGCCAGACGAATCTCTGTTACTTTTGGTGAAATAGCTGGTGTGGACATGCTGGGTCCGTCCTGGCTCTCGCCCGAAATCGTCACTCACCCCGGCCCAACTCTGAAAGCGCCCTGAAGACGCTGCGGAGACTATGATGCGCCAGTCGTCTGGCTCGTCGCAGTGAAAGAAGCAAGGTGTGTGCGTCTTCCGGCCAGAGCGCCGAATACGCGAGCCAAGAATACCATACGCCGTGGCCGAACGTACAGACGCCGCGGGTTTGTTTGGGTGTCGCGATGAACGACGGCCCTCGTCCGAAGCATGCCCTATGGCAGTTTCGCCTTCCGTTCGCGTCAAATCGTCGAATGCAGATGCTGTTCACTGTGGCTTAGCCAGCGTCCCCGGCTTTTCGCTCGGCAAAATCCACGTTGCGATGCTCTCCACCACTTCTTGCGAAACGTGATCCGGTCGCGCATAGTCCGAAGCCTTCGACGCGCCAGTACCGTGGATGAAGAGATGATCAAGATCCGGATAAGTTCGCAGCGTCACGTTCTTGTCATTCGCCAAAGCATCCGACCAAGCCTGGAAATTCGAAGGCGTCACCTGATAATCCCGCCCGCCTTGCACGATGAATATCGGAATTTTCAATTTGGCTGCGGTTTTCAGCGGATCATAAGCCCGCAGGTCCAGCCAGTAAGCGCCATACATCTTCGCTCCCAGGAAATCGATCTTGTCGTCCGGTTTCAAAGCCGGGCTTTCAATTTGCTTCGCGCCATCTTCGGCCGCATCGATCTTTTTTTGTTCTGCTGCCGTCGGTGTGCCGCTCATCGCCGCCAGATTATGAATCTGCTCCAGCACAATTTTTTCCAGTGGCCGCGCATTCGCCGCCAGCATCACGATTCCCGCGATCTGCGCGTCGCCGGTGGCAATCCGCGGCGCCAGATACGCGCCCAGGCTGTGCCCCAGGAGAAAAACTTGCTTCGGATTCACTTTCGGCTGCGCGGCCACCAGCGCCACAGCCGCTCGCGCGTCACTGATCGTCTCATCGTCCACTGTCAGCCGCACCGGATCGTCGCTGCTCTGCGCCCCATATTTCTGTGTACGCTTGGTGTAACGAAACACTACGATTCCGCGGCTCGCAAGTCCCCACGCCAGATCCTTAAATGGCTTGTTCGCTCCGATCGTTTCGTCCTGATCCTCCGGCCCGGAGCCGTGCACCAGCACCACGGCCGGAAATGGCCCGTCGCCCGCGGGCACCGTAAGAGTCCCGGGCAATTCGAATTTCCCGTTTGTCAAAGTCAGCGGCTGCTCGCTGAATAAATTTTGCTTCGCGTACGCCGGTGCATTCCACGGTGGTGGCGGCGCCTGGTGCGGCTGGAAACTCAAACCGCCCAGTTTGCCGTCAGGATTAAAAACCATCGTCGCGTCCAGCAGTGAATTCTCAAACTTGCACTGCATCTTCACCACCTGCAGTCCCTGCACTTGCGACGTCTCCGCGCTGGTAATTGCCTGAAACGCGCCCGCCTGCTTGTTCAAGTCGCGCCAGCCATCCGCGAGTTTTCCCGGCGGCAACGCCGCAGCCATGCGCGCATCGTACAGCGCTTCCACTCTTTCAAATTGTCCGGCGACCAATTCCTGAATGATCTGTTTCGCAGCAACGGCGGAAGGCGAGTCTTTCGCGGCTTCCTGCGCCATTCCGCGCACCGCAGCGCCAGGCATCGCCAGCACGAACAAAATTAGTGCGAGCAAACTAATTTTCATGCGCCATTCCTCTCGTATAAATAAACACGCCAATCCATTATAAGCCGTTCTGGATTTGCAAATCTCTAGTGGGGCGTTCCCAGCCGCCGCGCCTATTGCACCGGCGTACGCGGAGAAGCCGGCAAAGGTGAGGCATGATGCGCCACCATCAGCCACTGCTCGTCGCGGCGCAAAAAAACATTCGTCGTCTGCACCATGGCGTCGTCGAACCCGTCCGCAAACGCCGTCGTCACATGCTGCGTGCAGGAAACCCAGCCCACCTCTCCTTCCACGCGCACCCACACGCCACTCAACGCAATCCGCACGCGCTTGGCATGCGCGAAAAGCCGCGCCCACCGCTCGCGCACTTCGTCCCACCCCAGAAGCAAATCCCAGCCCGGATGCACGCAGGTCACGCCATCGTCATGCGACCACACTGCTTCCATTTCCGCCAGGTCCAGCGATTCGAAAGCGGCATAGAATTTTGTATTCGCGGAACGCAATGCGTCTTCGGGACTTTGCTTCTGCGGCACGGGCTGGGTGGGCATGATCAGGAATCCGAAAAATGAAATTACAAAATTTTTACGCCAGGACTGGAGCCTGCCTGCTTGCTTATCGATGCCGCTTACCTACGCTTCTCGCCGCGCCAACCGCAATCCACCAGCCGCCACCACGATCAGCGCCATTTTTATGATTTCGCCGGGAAGAAATGGCAGCGCGCCCTCACGCAGCGCCACGCTCCAGCCCATTCGCAGGAACAACGCGAGCCAAGCACAGCCGCACGCGAAAATAATCGTTTCGCCAGAAATCAGCGCGCCAATCAGCGGCAAGCCCGCAAGCCGCGAACCGCCATCGCGCGATTCCGCAAACTTCGCGCTGCGTTCCACCAGCCAGCCTGTGACAAAGGCAGCAAACGGATAAGAAAACAAATATCCGGCCGTCGGTCCAGCAAAACGCGCAAGGCCCGGCAGACCCAGCGGCTGAAACACAGGCAAACCAGCCGCGCCCTCCAGCAGATACAAAAGCAAAGTGATCGCCCCGCGCCGTGCGCCCAGCAACACCCCCACCAGCAGCACGCCAAACGTCTGCCCAGTGATCGGCACCGGCGTCCAGGGCAGCGGAATCACGATATGCGCGCACAACACTAGCAGAATATTTGCCGCAACGATGCGCAGCGCATCCGCCGCAATCCCTTCGCCGGAATAAATTCGATCGGCTAACACTTTCGACTGTGACATCCCCATTCCTTTTCGCGTTTCAGCACAAGACTGGACTGCAACCGGGCCGCAGCCGTGGCAAATGCTATCGAAACTGGCAGGCATTATACCTGACGCCGCGCAATGTCACGTTCACTTTTCGTCCGTGGCCTTTTCGCCAGGGATCAGCGGATCGTCCACCGTCGCAACCTTCCCGCGCTTGTCGTCGCCGTGAACTTTTCCGGCAGCATCCATGAAAAACGACCGTTTGCCTGGCCGCCCGTAAGCCTCCGGCGTCGCCGCTAACTCAAAATCGTTGTCATTGCCGTTGGCGTCCGGCGAAATGCGATAGCGGAAAATGTAGCCGCCCTGTTTTCCCGCCGCCATATCCGCTGGCACCAGCGCCGCCTGCTCCGGGGAAATCTGATCCTTGGGCGCCGGGCCCAGCTGCGCCAGCGATTCCGGCAATTTTCCAAACGCGCGCTGGTAGCGGTGTATCGCTTCCGCCAGCGACCGCAAATCCGAAATCGCGGCATCCTCGTGCGCCGCCAGATCCGCCGCCGCCCACTGTTTTGCCAACTGCGGCACGTCGAACAAAACCAATCCCAGTGACAGCAGCCGCCACCCGCCGCTATCGTGCACCATCCCGAATTCCGCCTGCTCGCTGTTTACCACCGCCACCGGAATGAACGCCAAATTTTCCTGCAGGCGCGTCGCACCGAACCGGTATTCCACCGTGTTATTGGTCGCGCGGCAGCGCAGCACAATGTGTTTTTCATTGTCGGAGGAAAGCAGCGGCTTGCCCGGTTCTTCCGAAAGCGAAAGCCTCTTCATCAATTCACTGCGTTGCGTCGCGGGCAGCGCGCGAAATGCTGAGGCGTTGGCGCTGGTCAGATGGCTCGCAAAATCAGCCTCGTTCGCGCGGCAAGCAGCCACCAGCGTGTCAGCCAAAGCAGCGGCCGGGTCCGCCGCATCGCCAGATTCCTGCGCGCGCGCCGGCTCAGGCGTTGTCACCATCACCGCGGCGACGAACAATAACGCTGCGGCCATCGCGCCAATCTCACCGCACCGCAAGCGCAAGCTTCGACTCATCATCCGCACTAAGACTTCGCCTGTGCCAGTATGGTTGCAAGGTCGCGCGTGAATTGCGAACGCGGCAGCACCTGCGTGCACCCCGCCATCCGCGCCTGCTGCGCCAAGTCCGTCTGTACGTGCGAAAGAAACGCAATCAACGGCAGTCCCGGGTGCCCCGCGCGCACCTTTTCAATCGCCTGCAGTGGCGCGCCCCGCGCGTTCAGATCCACAATCACCAGTTTCGGCGTTTCCTTCGCAATCTCCGCGAGCAGCGTGTCGCTCGTCGTGGCCGTACGCACCGCGATCCCCAAATGCTTCGCCGTCTCCAGAATTTTCGCCTGAAAAAATAAATCATCCACCAAAGCCAGAACCTGCGCCATGCCGCTGCACCTCGTAAGTCGCCACGCCTTCTATCGTGCAAGCCGTTCGGCGAAACGCCGCCCTTCGGTGTACCACGCGGCACCGCCACGCACAAGCGCCCCTTCGACAACCTTCGCGCATTCCTGTATAAAAGTATTTCTGCGCCGCAATTCGGGAGGATTTCATGGCCGCCACTCCAAGCCCAGACGCGCTGCCGGGCCTCGCCGTCCTGGAGCAAACTCCAATCATCATCGAAAAAATCGTGTGGGTCGCCGGCGACGAGCAGCTCTACTGGAAGCCCGCCGCCGATCGCTGGTCCATCAGCGAAGTGCTGGCGCATCTGGCGGAAGTCGAAGTCGTCGGCTTCCGCGATCGCATTCAACTGATGCTGGAAAAAAATAATCCGCAGCTCGAGCCCTACGATCAGAACGCCGCCTACGCCTCCGGCCGTTACTCCGCCACCAAAGCCCGCGAAAACCTGAAAAAATTCTGCCACGAGCGCGACCGCAGCCTCTCCGCGCTGCGCTACGTTCCGGCGGGTGTTCTCGCGCGCGGCGGACAGCACGCCAAAATCGGCCCGATCACCGTCGGCCAATTAATGAACGAGTGGGCGTTCCACGACCTGGGCCACATCCGCCAGATCGCCGAACTCTACCGCTCACGCGCATTCTTCCCATATATCGGCCCGTTTCAGCAGTTCTACACCACCAAGCCGTAGCGCGAAGTTCGCATCGTCACGCGCACATGGACGCCATGCAAACCATCGCGCAACGCATTCTCTCCACCTTCGACCAACTCGACCGCCCCTCGCTCGATCTGCACACCCTCTTCGAAATCGTCGGCGGCAACATTCCCGCTGATCGCGAAGCCGTGCTCGACGCAGTAACAGAACTCGTGCAGCAAGACCTGCTAATACCCGATGGTGGCGGCGATTTTTACCGCCGCACCGAAGAAGGCCGCTTGGCCCTCGCCTCCCCGCGCGACGTCACCCTGTACATGCGCGAAGGCTGCCATCTCTGCGAAGAAGCCAAGGCCGCCATGATCCCGATCCTCAAGGTGTTCGGCGCCGCCCTGCAAGAAGTGGACATTGATGACGACCCAATCCTTCTAGCGCGTTACACCAACGACGTCCCGGTAATTTTCATCGGCCCACAATTCTTCACCCGACATCGCGTGGACGCAGCACGCCTCCGCCGCCACCTCGAAAACGCCAAAATTTAATTGGTCAGGCGACGCCAGCGAACCTGGCAGGTCAGCTCTGGCGGTTTGCGAAAAAACGGACGCAGAAGAAGTCGTTGACTCTGTCTTCGGTTTGTAGCGGCCACCTGCTTTTTAAGCGGGCGTTTTGGCGTTTGCTTTTCTTTGACGTGCAGTGGACTTCAAACTGAGGTTTAGTGCTCCGACTCTTCCTGCGCCCCAACGCTCTCATCCGGCACATCGCCCGGACGCCCCTTCACCCGGTCATACACACTAAAAGCGCAAGTCGAACCGAGCGCCTCATTGTAATAAGTAGGCACACCCAGCGCCGTGCGCAATTCTTCGTTGAACCGCCGCAGATCACCGAGCTGCTTCACCTGAACAGGAAATTTCTTCCCCTCATGCCCGATCAAAAATTTCTGATACCCCGCATCCCACAACGCCGAGAACTGGCCCTGCATCATGATGCAAGGAATCTCGGTCATCTGAAAAAGGCTTTCCGGCGTCTTACGCAGTTCCGCCCCGCAATTATATTTTTCAATGCGCACCACGCCCCCGGAATTGCGCACCAAAAAGCCCTTCGCGGAAATCGATTCCACGAGCGCCTGATCGAATAGTTTGTTCACATACCACATAGCAGCTCCAGAATAGGGACTCGCCCGCCCACGTGTAAAGACAAAAATCGCTCCCGCTCGCCACGCCCCTAGCCAATTTGCCGCCGCCGCAAACCTGTGGGAATATTGCTCGCCCGGTTTCAATCTGAACCATCCCGGCGGTCTGTTAGACTGATTGAAGATACCTGAATTTCAGGGGTTTCTCGCAGCATCTAAACAGCAGGCTCGCATATTCCAAGCGCAAATTGTTCGCCCAAGCCTCAGCCACAGACAGGAACCAAGCACCGTGAACGCAGCCAACAAACCGACAGTCGCCCAGCACGATTCAGCCAGCACCGCCAAAGCCAAAATCGGCGAGCATCTCCTCGACCGCATCGGCAACACTCCGCTCCTGCGCCTCGAGCGCATCGTCTCCGGCTTCCCCAACCTAGAATTTTACGCCAAAGCCGAATGGTTCAATCCCGGCGGCTCTGTGAAAGACCGCGCCGGCTACTCCATGATCCGAGCCGGCGAACACTCCGGCGACCTGCGCCCCGGAAAAATAATTCTCGACGCCACCAGCGGCAACACCGGAATCGCCTACGCCATGATCGGCGCCGCGCTGGGCTACCGCGTCAAGCTCTGCCTTCCCACCAGCGCCTCGCCCGAACGCAAACACATCCTCGCAGCCTACGGCGTTGACATGGTCTATACGCCCGGCGACGAAGGGACCGACGGCGCCATCCGACGCGTCCGCGAAATCTACGAATCCGATCGCGAAAAATATTTTTACCCGGACCAGTACAGCAACCCAGCGAATCCCGCCGCGCACTACACCACAACCGCCCCGGAAATCTGGCAGCAAACGAACGGTACCATCACTCACTTCGTCGCGGGCCTCGGCACCACCGGCACATTCGTAGGCACCACGCGCCGCCTGAAAGAATTCAACCCCGCAATCCGCTGCATCAGCTTTCAACCGGACTCCGGCTTCCACGGCCTCGAAGGCCTGAAGCACCTGGCCACCGCGATCGTCCCGCGCATTTACGATCCAAAGCTAGCCGACGAAGACCTCGCCGTCCGCACCGAAGATGCTCACAAACTCGTCCGCCGCCTCGCCCGCGAAGAGGGTATCCTCGGCGGCGTCAGTTCCGGCGCAGCCCTATGGGCCTGCATGGACGTTGCCAGCCGAATACCCGCGAACGAACACGCAGTTATCGTCACGGTCTTCCCCGATTCTGGCGAAAAATATCTAAGCGAACAATTTTGGAGCGAAGCATGAGCGCCCCGCTGCTGAAAATCCGCGAAGAACTCGCAGCCCAGATCCGCGCCCACGGCGTCGAAACCTACCCGTACGAATGTTGCGGCGCGATCCTGGGCCGCGATGGCGATGGCGCACGCGAAGTCCTCGCCCTCCTGCCGCTAGCCAATCGCCGCGACGATTCCCCGCGCAATCGCTTCGAAGTCACCCCCGGCGACGTCCAACTAGCTGAGAAAACGGCGAAAGAAAAAAATATCGAGCTGATCGGCTGGTATCATTCGCATCCGGATGCTCCCGCACGCCCCAGCGAATTCGATCGCGAACACGCGTGGCCCTGGTACAGCTACATCATCGTCAGCGTGCAATCTGGCCAGCCGCGCGATATGAATTCCTGGCGCCTGCGCGACGATCGCTCCGCCTACGACTCCGAGGCGATTGAATCTTCCGCCCACTCTGCCAGCATCTAAGTTACAGTATTCCGCCAATCCCGATCCGCTGCATCACGGTTGGACAGCAGCACAGGCCCAGAGGAGGAATGCGAATGGCTGTAAAAGTGATCATCCCCACGCCGCTGCGCGCGTATGCGGCCAAGCAGGAAAGCGTCGAATTGCAGGCCAACAACGTGGCCGAAGCCCTGAACGGCCTGACGCTACGCTTCGCCGATCTGAAAAGGCATCTCTATTCCGACGACGGCAAACTGCGCAGCTTCGTGAACGTCTATGTGAACGACGAAGACATCCGTTACCTGCAAAAAGATCAGACGCAGCTTCGCGACGGCGATATCGTCAGCATCGTGCCCTCGATTGCCGGCGGCGCGCACAATTAAACGGGAGATTCTCGCAATGGCCACCAACTCAGAAATTTCCGCGAACCCGGCAGCTACAACAGCGCCGGTCGCGCTTTCCAAAGAAGAAATCCTGCGCTACAGCCGCCACCTCATCATGCCCGAAGTCGGCATCGAAGGTCAGCTCAAGCTCAAGCAGGCCAAAGTTCTGTGCATCGGCACCGGCGGCCTCGGCGCGCCCCTCGGCCTCTATCTTGCCGCGGCTGGAGTCGGCCGCATCGGTCTGGTGGATTTCGATACTGTGGATTCCACCAATCTGCAGCGCCAGATTCTGTTCGGCACCAAGGACGTAGGCCGTCCGAAAATCGCCGCCGCCAGCGATCGCCTGCGCGACCTGAACCCAGACATTCAGATCGACACTTTCGAAACGCATCTCTCCAGCGAAAACGCTCTCGACATCCTGAAAGACTACGACATCATCGTGGACGGCACTGACAATTTCCCCACGCGCTATCTCGTCAACGACGCATCCGTGCTGCTCGGCAAGCCCAACGTCTACGGCTCCATCTTTCGCTTCGAAGGTCAGGTAACCGTCTTCGGCTATCCCGATGGCCCGTGCTATCGGTGCTTGTATCCGGAACCGCCTCCTCCAGGCCTCGTCCCTTCCTGCGCCGAAGGCGGCGTGCTCGGCGTGCTGCCCGGAATAGTAGGCTCGATTCAAGCAGCCGAAACGCTGAAGCTAATCATCGGCGCAGGCGAACCGCTAGTCGGCCGCTTGCTGCTCTTTGACGCTCTCGCCATGCGCTTCCGCGAACTCAAGCTGCGCAAAAATCCCGATTGCCCGCTCTGCGGAACGCATCCTACGCTCACAAAATTAATCGACTATGCCGAATTCTGCGGCATTCGCGGTGAAGAAGCTCCTGCGCCGCAAACTTCCGTCCCCGAAATCACTCCGCGCGAACTAAAATCGCGGCTCGATCGCGGCGACGATCTCTACATCCTCGACGTTCGCGAACCACACGAATATCAGATCTGCAATCTCGGCGGCCACCTCATTCCGCTCGGCGATCTCTCCAAACGCGTCAACGAGCTCGATAGCTCCCGTGAAATTGTGGCTCATTGCCGCAGCGGCAAACGTTCCGCCGATGCCGTCGAGTTCCTGCAGCGCGCCGGCTTTCGCAAAATTCTGAACCTAAAGGGTGGTATCCTTGCTTGGTCCGACGATGTGGACCCCTCGGTGCCGAAATACTGACCGGCCCCGACCACCATGCGCCCTCGGCGCGCGCCCCGCGGCCAAAATCTAGCCTGTCTCGATCGGAGGATCGAATGCCAGACGTAAAAGTTACAGTTGTGAATAACGGCCCGCTGTTGATTGACGGTGAGGTCGAAGTGGTTGACCAGGAAGGCCACGCCTACGGTTTGGGCGGACGCACCAAGATCGGCCTCTGCCGCTGCGGCTTCTCCGAACGCAAGCCATTTTGCGACGGTTCACACAAGCGCTCCACCTTCCAAAGCGTCGTTCAAGCCCACGAGCTGCCCCCTCCACCGGCCAAGTCCTGAGCCACTAGGTCTTGGGTAGTCCCCGTAATAGAGTGTAACGTTTCTACCCCGCGCCACAAAGGCGACTGCGTCGGGCGCAACCGCGTCCGTCGCGCATGCCATGTCATCTGCCACAAAATAAGCATGTTATCTAGTACTAGAACTATTAGAACGAACGGCATCTCGCTTGCTCGGTGAATTGCGGGCACGTGTCGGGTTTCTTGGGGGAATTGTGGCTCGTTCGGGCAGCTTTTGGGGTCTTCTTCATCGCTTCCGGCTCGTCCTGCTATGGACGATCGGCGGAGGTGCGTTCCTCGTTTCCCTATGGGTCCTGCGAAATTCCAGCTACATAGCGGACCCTCTCCTCGATACCTACTTGCAGATGGCGGGAAGCCTGATTGGCTTTACCTTCGCCGCCAATGCTCTCGTCCGTTTCCGCGGCACGCATGATCGGATATCCCTTATCTTGGCTTTCGGCTTTGTGCTCGCGGGCCTGATCGAAGCGGGCACCAGCATGACGTTCTATCGCGGTATGTTGGTCACTCCCGCGCCCGGAGATTCTATTTCCTACGGTTGGCTCGCTGGCCGCACGCTTCTCGGAGTTCTGCTGCTCGCGGCGCTCGCGGTCGAACGCCGCATCCCTATTGCGCGCGAACCCGCCAAGGAAATGGCGGCCGCCACTCTCATGGTCGGCGGTGTCGCGTATCTCACCAGCGTCTTCTACTTCATGCTCCCTCACGCGCCCAAGATTCATCCCGGCGCCATTATCCCGCGTCCAGCGGACTTGCTGCCTGCGGCAATCTATCTTGCTGCAACGATCGGCTACGCCCGCCGCCTGAACCGCGCCGGCGCCTACCTCGATCGCGCGCTGTTCCTCGCCGCAGCGCTCAACGTTCTCTGCCACGTCACCATGAGCGAGTCGCAGCATCATCTCGACGCTCCCTACACGCTCGCGCATTTCATGATGGTCATGAGCTACGTCATCGTTCTCGGCGGCACTCTGCTCGACAACGCGCAACTTTTCGACCAGGTCAGCCATTTGGCTGCTTCCGATCCGCTTACCGGACTCGCGAATCATCGTCGCCTCGTCGAAGTCCTCGAAACCGAAATTCAGCGCTCGCGCCGCACCAACCGCGGTTTCGCCGTTTTGCTTTTCGACCTGGACGAGCTGAAGAAAATCAACGACCGCTTCGGCCATCTCACCGGCAGCCGCGCGATCAAACGCCTCGGCAGTGCCTTGGCCGATGGCAGCCGCGCAATCGATACTCCCGCGCGCTACGGCGGCGATGAATTCGCCCTGATACTTCCAGAATCCAGCGAAGCAGACGCCGCGCAAGCTGCCTCGCGCATCTGCGAACAGTTAAAGAACGACGGCCAGCAGCCTCCCATCACCGTCAGCGTCGGCGTCGCCGTCTATCCCGACGACGGCACCACGATCGAAAAGCTTTTGGGAGCTGCCGATCGCGCCCTCTACCGCATGAAGGGCAAGGCCCAGAAAAAATTTCGTTTGGGGCATGTAGCGGCCTGCTTATAGAAAGGGGAAGCATTGAAGATGCGCTTTGGGACGGGGGTCCCAAAAAATTTCGTCGGGCCGCGTCGCGAGACGCGTATACCGATGGAAGTGGGCGTGCAAATCACCGGTCATCCCGCTCTGCCCGGAACCGAAACCACTTTCACAGAGAACGTCAGCTCGCGAGGCGCTCGCGTCTTCAGCATGCGCCGCTGGAACACGGGTGATCGCCTGACGATTTCCACTCTCACCGGCGCGTTTCGCGCCATCGCGCGCGTCGCCTATTGCCAGATCACTCCGCAATCAGGTTTCGCCGTCGGCCTGGAATTTCTCGAGCCCAGCGGCAATTGGGTCGTCGCCGATTCCCACGCCTGCTAGCCCTTCATTACGCGGGCAATTCTCAGTTCGTACTTTTCTGACGCGGAAGGGCGGGGCTTCAGCCCCGCCGTCAACGCCAACGAAATACCGGGCTTTAGCACCTGAAGCCACGCCTTGGGAACGTCTCGCCTGCAAGCTACTGCACGAATCCGAAATTCGTCTCCGGAGCCGGCCCCGATCCTTCCGGCAAAGTCCCAAATTGCGCTTCAAACCGCGCCACATTTTCTTTCAACGCCTGCAGCAGCCGCTTCGCGTGCGCCGGGCTTAAAATCACGCTGGAAACCAGCTTCCCCTGTGGCACGCTGGGAAATAAATATATGAAGTTGAGCGTAAACTCCTCGCCGTTGTGATGAATTACCGCCAGATTCGAATATTGCCCCAGCAATTCTTTTTCATCCGCCTTGATCTGCACTTGCTGTTTCTGCTGCTGGCTCGCTGGCTCGCTCATTGGTCTGCTCCTCGGAAGTTTCCTCGCTCACTATAGCAGAGCAGGGAATTCCCCCGGATTAGTTTTTACTGACGCATCCTGCCGCAGGGATTGACCTTCCCGATGGTTAAGCGTAGTTTATATCCAGAGTTTAGCTACGTTAACTAATGGACGCCCCCGACAAAAATCCGAGCCTGCTCGCAGATCAGACGGCTCACCCCACCACGGAATCTGCTGTCGCGTCCGCCGCCGCGCCGGAACTGATTGGCCTCGTCACTCATGAAGATGTAGATCGCGCTCGTGACCGCTGGGAAGTCGCCCGCGCCAGGTCGAAGGGGCGCACCAAAAAATTCGGCGGCTTCCGCCTACTGTGGCTATTGGTCGGCCCGGGCGTTCTCGTCTTCCTCGGCGAAAACGACGCTCCGAGCATGTTGTCCTACTCCGCCGATGGCTCGCGCTACGGCGTCGGCTTCTTCATTCCGTTCGTCGTGCTCACTTTTATTATGGGATTCATCGTGCAGGAAATGACAGTGCGCCTCGGCGCCGTCACTCATCGCGGACACGCCGAACTCATCTTCGATCGCTTCGGAAAATTTTGGGGCTTCTTCGCCATGGGCGATTTGATCTTCGGAAACTTTCTCACCTTGGTCACGGAATTCATCGGCGTGCGTGCCGGCCTGGGTTTCTTCGGTGTGCGCCCTGCGATTGCCGTCGGCGGTGCGCTCGTCATCGTCGTAGCCGCTATCACCACCGGCCGCTATTGGACCTGGGAACGCATCACACTCAGCCTCGCCATCTTCAACGGCCTGTTTATTCCCGCGGCCATTCTGGCGCGCCCCGATTGGCATGCCGTCGGCCACGCCATGCTCACCTGGATGCCGTTCCCCGGTGGCAGCCGCTACGAAATTATGCTGCTGATTCTCGCCACCATCGGCGCCACCGTCACGCCCTGGATGCTTTTCTTTCAACAAAGCGCGGTCGTAGACAAAGGAATGCAGCCGCGCGATATCAGCGCCGGCCGCTTCGATACTCTTCTCGGTGCGCTGCTCGCTACAATCTTTGCAATCGCCGCGATTCTCGCCACCGTGCCGCTGTTTCATCACGGCATCAACGCTGCGAGCTTTCAATACGCCCAATTCGCGGAAGCGCTCGAGCCATTAATCGGCCACACCGGCGCCGCGCTTTTCGCTCTCGGCATTTTCGAAGCCGGCATCGTCGCCGCCATCGCCATCTCCACTTCGTCCGCGTATGCCTTTGGTGAAGTCATGCAGACGGGCCATAGCTTGAATCGTCCGCTGCGCGAAGCGTGGCCCTTCTATCTGACGCTTTTCGGCTCGGCCTGCGCCGCCGCGGCTCTCGTGCTAATCCCGCGCTTTCCGCTCGAATTCGTAGTCTTGACGGTCAACGTGATCGCTGTTTTGGCCATGCCGCCCGCGTTGGCCTTTCTGCTGCTCCTGGTAAATGATCCGGAGGTAATGGGCGAGCACGTAAACGGTTTCTGGGCCAACGTCGCTGGCGTCACCGTGACCGTTCTTCTTATTGTTGCTGGCCTAGGCTTCGGCCTCGCCACCGTATTCCCCAAATGGCTGGGCGGATAAATGTTCTAGCGCAGGGGAACAGCTCGCGGCAAAGGGCATCGCGTTCGGGAGGAAATAAATTGGATTCACACCACGCCGACATAACTGAAAATCAACGCACGCTCGCCCCGGTTGACGTTCCTGTTGACGTGCCAACTGACGTCAAGTCCGAGCAGCTCACCCTGCAGGATCCTCGCGCCGTGCTCTCCTTGCTCGAGGCCGATCAGGTCGTCGCCGCCAAGCGCCGCACCCATTTCGGCCGCAAGAATCTTTCCTTCGGCACCAAAGCTCTGCTGTGGGGCCTGCGCGTTTATGTTGTCGCCATGCTCGTCATCGTACTCATCTCTGTGTACCAGGCGATCCGCGCCGCACGCTAGAGCAGATCAGGCGCTCGGTCGCCCTCGCAGTGTCAACGCAAAGTAGAAATGTCCGGTTTTTCGCAAAGTAGAAATGTCCGCTTCCATGGTCTTCTCCAAGGGTGGTCTGCAGGCACATGGTATTTGGGTTTGATTTTGTTTTT
>Ga0209275_10000452_pt1 | contig 16042 bp, 18 predicted proteins | sample HubBroMetageREF2_FD_188344 | JGI IMG/M metagenome (GOLD analysis project Ga0209275, IMG submission 188344) | Reference soil microbial communities from the Hubbard Brook experimental Forest, New Hampshire, USA - Hubbard Brook CCASE Soil... | ecosystem: Environmental > Terrestrial > Soil >... | reverse complement strand
GGAGATGCGGAATAGCGCGATAAGACTACACGTTCGCGCCCAAGGCAAGCAGTCACCAACCGCTATACTCATTGACCACGGCGAGTTGTCCGCAAGACGGAAGCGGTCCAGAAACGGGCTTCTGGGAAGTCTTGGTCGCAGATCATGCGGCTGAGAAGTCTGGGACTCGGAGAATTCGGAGATTGTGCACGAGGTTGGCGAGAACGTCCTTTATCATTCGCTTACTGGATTGACAAGAGTTCAACAGATTGGGACCGCAGGAACCGCTATTCTTCGTCCTCACGTGTTTGTTTCTCTTGAAGCATCCATTCGCGAATGTACGGTGAACAGTTCACTACTTGAATGCCCTGCGTCTGGGAGCCCGGACGGCGACCTTCACCGAATCGCACGCGGGGTCTTTACAAGTACATCCCACCTGACACCTCGATGCGCTGTCCATTGACCCAGCGATTGTTATCGGAAAGCAGTGCAGCGATCATCGGTCCAATATCGTCAGGTACCCCAGCGCGTCCTAACGCGGTTATTTCCGCGACGCACTTGTTGATTTCCGGATTGTCGCGGACGCCGCCGCCGGCGAAATCGGTCTGGATCGCTCCCGGAGCGACCACGTTGGCCGTAATCCCGCGCGGTCCAAGCTCTTTGGCCAGGTAACGGGTGAACACTTCGATCGCGCCCTTTGCGGCTCCATATGCTGACAAACCCGGCTGGCTGAAGCGCGCCAGCCCCGACGAAATATTGACGATCCGGCCGCCATCCCTGATGAGCCGAACGAGTTTCTGGGTGAGGAAGTAAACGCCCTTGAAGTGCACGTTTACGATCTGATCGAATTCGGCCTCGGTTGTTTCATCGAACGCCTTCTGCAAGGCGGTACCGGCGTTTGTTCACCAGGTAATCGAACCGTTCGCGTCCCCAATGTTGCAAAGCGTTGCGTGCGTCGTCGACAAAGCGATCGAATGAGCTGATGTTGCCCACGTCGAGTTGGAATGCCGCGGATTTCCTCCCGACGGCTTCTACCTCGCCGACAAGACTCTGCGCCTCAATCGCGTTCGAATGGTACGTGAAGATGACATCCACACCGCGACGAGCCAGATTGACCGCCGTGTTGCGGCCGAGTCCGCGGCTCCCACCCGTAATAATCGCGGTTCTGTCGCTTCCGTTGTTCATAGTTTCCCCCTTGCTTGTGGTTTTTTACCAGGGAACGATGCTTTGCGTGTTGGAGTACGTGCCAGTGGGGCCGTCGTCGCCGAGGCGTCGCCTAGGGCCGGTTAACCGGCTGCAGCATGGCATCGAAAACTTGACCCGTCATGTTCCCCTCGACAGCCCTTACGTAGGCTTTCGCCACCTCCGCTGCCGGCAGGCCAATACTAGGATCCATCTTGAACGCGATGAGTGTCTCGGTGACCCACCCCGGGGCAATCACATTGATGCGCAGGCCACGTGGAAGCTCCAATGCGGCGGCGCGTCCAAAGCCTTCGAGGGCTGCATTGACCGGGCTGATTGCTGCGCCTCCGGGCATCGGCATTCTGCTCAAGATTCCTGATGTGAGCGTGAACGACCCTCCATCCGTGACCATCTCGATGCCAAAGCGGACCAAGTTAACCTGCCCCATCAGTTTGTTATTGAGGCCGAGGGCAAAATCGGCATCGGTGAGAGCAAGCAGGGGCCGGAATGCGGCTTGGCCGGCAATACTGACCACGGCGTCCACACGGCCTACCTTTGCGTAAAGGCGCCTGATCGACTCCGCTTCTCCCAAATCCACGGTGAGAGCTGAGCGAGAGTGGCTGGCGGGGATAACCTCCTGCCGAACCTCAAGGGCTTGCACGACGGGAGCGCCAATCGTTCCCGTTGCGCCAACGATTAGAATCCTCACTTGTTCCTCCTACTCCTTTGACTATCTGTCGAATTGCCGGTTCAGGCCCACATGGTAGAACCAATTCGGATTTAGACCATCGTGACTTTCGCCTGCCATTGGCGAGTTGCTGGCCGCGTCGTATACGAGACGACAAGGAGCAGCAGCAAGATCAGCGGGATGATCGCTATCGGGCCATCTTTCGCCAGATAGTGCGCTACAAACGCCGAGATCCACGCGAATGTGAATCCGGCATAGGCCCACTCCTTCAGTTTAGCCAAGCCAGGGACCACGAGGGTGATCGCGCCAAGGACTTTGGCGATCCCGAGAACAATGCGCAGTTGCTGCGGATATCCCAGGTGCGTAAAATTTTGAACCGCCTGCTGACTACCCGATAAGTAAATGAAGCCATTAACGACCGAGAGCGCGGCCAGTAGACCGGTGCTCACCCAATAAGCCACTTTGCGTGTCATGGACCGTCTTCTCCTCTCTTTGTAAGAATGAAACTAATTGGACGATTGTGTGGTGACCTCACGTTCGGCCTGAAGCCAATCCTCGACCTCATAGCCAGATTCTGCTCCGCGCTGCAGATAAATCTCGTACGCGCGATTTCTTATTTCTTGCTCATGCGTTGACTGCAGTAACCGATCACTTTCCTCAACTGCTGTACCCGGTTGCGTGGGGTCAGTACTGCCGATTGTCTTTGCTTTCGATGCCATGCGCGTCTCCCTTTGAAAAATGGACTTCATTGAAACTCCTTGATCTCACGGGTGAGGTCCGGTGCTCACCACCGGGCGGCGTGTGGGGGCTCTGAGATGTGCTCCTGCACGATCACCCACTTGCCCTGACTCTTGCGATAGACATCCGTGATGCGAAACGTCTCATCGAACGGCTTGCCCTCATTCGTCGTTCCCGAGACGCGCTGGACGCTACGCGAGTACGCGATTTTGCCGTCGGAGTTGATCACCAGGTCGTTTACCTCAGCATTGATCGGTCCCTTGAACATGTCGAGGAAGCCCTGCCAGGGCTTCTGAAACGCCGCGGCCCCGACGTACTCGCGCGGCGGCACGACATCGTAGGCGAACACGTCATCGGAGTAGCAGCTCATGATCTGCTTGACGTCTTTCGCCTTGATCCCGTCGATGAGCCGCTGTTCAAGCGCGTTTATTTCCGCGATATCGGTGCTCCTGGTCGACTTCCCGAGCGCATAGGCAAGCTGGGCATAAGGCATGACGTTGCCGTGACCGCACGCGATCATCTCAACCGAAAGCCCATTCTTTTGGATTAGTTCATGGACCGCCGAGGCGAAGGCTGGAATTAGGGGAAACGTGTCGCTGACGAGGTCGGATGTAAAAAGAACACGGGCGTCGGGCACATAACCCACCAGCATGCCGGACACGTGACTGTTCGGGGCATGGAAGAGGGCGACCTCCCGTGTCCCGTCCGTCAGCGTGACTGCGTCCTCGACGAGCATGACGGCTGGTTGGCTCTGCCGGCCCTCGCGGCGCGCAATCTCCAGTCGATCTGGTTCAATCGTTCGCCGCTGACCAAGCACCGCGCGAATGTAATCGCCGGCACTTGAGTGGACGACGACGGTCGCCCCCTCGGCGGCATAAGTTCGCACTCCGCCCATATGATCATCGTGAAAATGGCTGAGCACGACGTGGCGAATAGGATTTCCAGGAGCCGACTTCTTGGCCGCGGCAATCACCCCCTCCGAACGCCCCTCGAAGAGAGGCGGCTCAAAGATGACAAAATGATCGGCCATCTCGATGACCAAAGAATTGTGGGTCCCGCCACGCGCGAGCCACACGCCAAATGCAAGTGGCGTCATATCTATTTGTTGGGGCCGAGTAAATTCCTCATAAGGCAGGCCCGCAGCGCGGCGGCGCTGCGTCCAGCCGGTGACGATGCGTCGACCCGTTTCATCCTGAGCACGAACAATTGCCGGGATCCTATATTTTTCATCCGATACTGGCTCGTTCAGAGTGACACGGCTCAATCTTTCTTCTCGGATCGGGCGACCATCGATGAGGCGCCGCAATTTGTAAGGCAAACGAATGCCACCCACGTCCCGCCAATCAGACCATTCGAAGCGATAAGCGATATCGCCTTGTACCGGATCGTGGTCGTCGTACGTTAGGCTCGTCGGAGTATGATCGTCAGCGAACGTGAGCGTCGCCTGCCTGCCTGCATCGTGGTGTCGAAAGCGGACTGACTTCGATGTTCCGCCTTCCAGCTGGGCATCAGCATCGGCGCGCGCCAGGCGTAACGCTTCCGGGGCAAACGCTGCAAAATCACGGCGCGCCGTGGCATAGAGGCTTGGGTGGAGCCGTCGGATAGCGACCGCACCAAGGTTCAGGTCAGCCAGCATACCCGCCTGAGAGTCGGTGATCTCGATGTAAGCAACCCGATGCGGCCAAGGATAGACCACCGCGGCGTCCATTTCGACACTGCTCGCACCGACGCTTAGGTCGAGATCAGTCACATTACGAAAAGTAGAGACGTCAACTGTCCCGCCGATGTCATACGCTTGCCACGGTTCCCAATCTTGCCCCTCGGACTCCAAATGCACACGTCCGATGGACTGGAGAGCGCTCCAGCCTCCAAGTGCGGCAGCAGCTTCGTCGAGTATAGAAAACGCCGTTTGAGTCTCGTCGAGCATCGCCGTCTCCTACTCCGCCGCCTTCGTGAGGCTTGGCGCGGGACCGAGCTGCTGCGTAATGGCAAGCTCATGCCTCATGTAGGCGTCTTCGAGGACTTTGCCGTCACGCATGGTGTAGAAGTGGATCGCCATCCACTCGATATGATTGCCCGTGCCGGGACGTCCGAGGAACTCCCCGCGATGCGTACCGCCGAAGCGATCGAGAAGGACGACCTTGTCGCCTTCCGCGACAACGTCGAGCACCTCGCCTCGCGCGTCGGGGATCGCTTGAAGGAACATCTCGTAGAGCTTTCGCCGAGCACCGGGTCCGACCTCGGGTTTGTCCGGTGCGAAGGTCGAGATTCCGCGCCCGCGAAACTCGGGATGAAGCACATCTTCAAGCTGATCAAGTCGGCGGCCGTTGAAAACCTCGATCAGCCGTAGCGCGATGGCCTTATTTGCTTCAAGGTCAGACATGGCGAAAACCTCCGTATGGCTAGCGTCTGGTCGAATGCATTTGCGTTGCCACAAGTCGACGGTTGTTTCAAAACCCCGTTGGCTTCGGTTTTAGTCGGATAAACGATGGTGTGAGCAAGAGCTTGCCGCTGTTCGTCCTGCTATTTTCGTGACGCAAGGCATGAGCATTGTTGTGCTCGGAATGTCGCCAATTGTCGAAATGTCGGGCAGTTGGAACTATGCCTAGCTCTTTGCGTCCAGCACCTTAATCCTGGACATCAGATTGCCTTGCCTGAAGACGACTCGTCGTCAACCAAGTCTCGGGCGATGAGATTCAATGCACCGCAAAGCCAGTAGGCCGCAGTTGGATCGAGCGGCTCAACAAATCGATTCGTAGCATAGAATGAGGACGCCGACGCTCAGCAGAAGCCTTGGAAGCGACCCCGCCACGCATCACCAATCACAGTTGAAGCAGGGGAGCTTTTATGCTCAGAATTGAGAGATCAACAAATGGCCAAGTGGTGTTCACTCTCAGTGGCCGGATGCAAACGGAGGATATCGAGCAGTTCCAACAGTTGCTCGTTGTCGAGACGTCTGGGCACCTGTTGATGTTCAATTTGCGGGACGTGACGCTCGTTAACCAGGATGCCGTAACATTTCTCGCCCATTGTGAAGAAAATGGGATCAAGCTCGAGAATTGTCCTCTCCATATCCGAAATTGGATCGATCAAGAGAAACGTCGGAACAGGAGGCGGCGAATGCGGAAAAGAAATGAGAAGTGAGGTACGGGAGCGCCCCAGGTTGAGGCAAGAGATGTGGCCCGTCATTCACAGCGGCGCTGCCTAACCGATTTCAGCTGAGAACCCTCAAGTTCCCGGCAGACCCTTGAAGCGATTCTTCTTGATATTGAGTGACCGAATCTTCGATTCCAGAGTGGACCGCGAGATCCCTAGCTTGGCGGCGGCGCCGGATGGTCCGAATATCCGCCCTTGGGATTCTCGCAGAGCCTCTTCAATTATTTCCCTCTCCGCAGCTGCAAGCCTCTCTGAGAGGAAAAGCTTGTTTACTGATCTCGTGTCGAGCGGCCGTTGGGATAGCCAACTCTCATCTACCGTAAAAGTCTCTGTTTCGCACACGATTACCGATCGTTCGATAACGTTCTGCAGTTCGCGAATGTTTCCGGCCCAAGGATACGACTGGAGCAACTGCAGAGTCCTTTTGTCGACACTCCGGATGTTCTTGCCCGCTTTACGCGCATAGCGGTCGATGAAGTATTCAACGAGCAGGGGAATATCCGCGCTGCGTACCCGCAAAGGCGGCACCTCTAGAGGAAATACGTTTAGCCGATAGTAGAGGTCCTCGCGGAAAGTGCTGTTGGCAACGCCGGCTTTCAGATCGCGATTCGTGGCAGCGATGATGCGAACGTCAACGCGGATGGATTGTCCCCCGCCGACTCGCTCGAATTCTCTTTCCTGTAACACCCTCAGCAGCGCAACCTGAGTCTCGGGCGATAGTTCGCCTACCTCGTCCAGGAAGATCGTTCCGCCCCCGGCCAGTTCGAATCTCCCAACTCGACGCTGCATGGCGCCCGTGAACGCTCCCTTCTCATGGCCGAACAACTCGGAGGCAATCAAGTCTCGGGGGATTGCCGCGCAGTTCACACTTACAAATGGTCGCGACGCGCGATTTGACCGTCGGTGGATAGCGCGGGCGACAAGCTCCTTGCCTGTTCCGGTCTCACCGGTAATGAGAACCGTAGAGTCGGTTGGCGCAACCTTGGAGATGCGCGAGAGTACAGCCTGCAAAGCAGGCGAGGTTCCAACTATCTCTTCGAACATCGAGGCCCGGTCGATTTCTTCGCGGAGGGCGACGTTTTCCTGCTGCAGCCTTTCCTCAGCCCGCTTCCGGTCTTCGATATCGGTACATGAAACGTACCAACGCAGGATTTGTCCGTTGTTGTCGCGCACCGAGTTGTAACGAGCCAGAAACCAACGATAACTTCCATTACTTCCGCGTAATCGCAATTCCAGCTGGCCAGCAGAACCGCTGGACTGAGCAACGGCAAAATAAGCCGGCTCCCGCTCCCGGTCGTCTGGATGAATGAACGCACCCGGAGCTTGTGTCTGGCGCCACTCTTCAAGAGTAAGCCCCAGGTAATCAAGTGCGATGCGGTTGACATAGAGACGTTCGCGATTGGGTCCGTATACCCAAATAAGTTGAGGCGCGAAGTCCAGCATTTGCCGGAGCTCTGTCTCTTGTTCACGGATCTTGTCTTCTGCCCGCTTCCGGTCTTCAATGTCGGTGATGACGCCATACCATTTGACGACATTTCCATCTTCATCCCGCAATGGCACGCCGCGGTCTAAATGCCAGCGATATTGGCCGTCCGCACGGCGGAAGCGGACCTCATTCTCATGAGGCTCGCCGTTGGCAACGCATGCAAACCACTTAGCCTTGTGTCGCTCAAGATCATCGGGGTGAGCTACGGCATGCCAACCTGATCCGGCTATCTGCTCTGGCGGCAGCCCACAGTACTCTACGTATCGGCTGTTGACATAAGAATTCGTGCCGTCCGGTAGTGCGCTCCAAACTATCGCCGGAATGGTATCGACCACCTCGCGAAGCTCCGCTTCTTGTTTCCTGATCACCGCTTCCGCCCGGACTTGTTCGGTGATATCGGTCACAGCCCCGACAAACTCGCGGTTGCCAGATGCATCCTGTAACGAGCGAGCTTTCGCATGGACGTGCTTGACTCCCCCGTCAGGCAGCAGCAATCGGTAGGTATGCTCGAAATCTGGCGCACCCTGAGAGGCGCCATCGATGACCTTCTGAAAGTCGGCCCGGTCCTGCGGATGGACGCGCTGCACCACTGAATCTAGTGTTGGCTCAACCGAGCGGTCGTACTCGAAAATGCGATAGGTTTCGTCTGACCAGACAATCTCGCCTGTGTCAGGTTTCCAGCCTAAGCTGCCCGTATGGCTGAGCCTTTGTGCCTCGGCAAGATATGCCTCTCGACGCTGAAGCTCTTGCGTCAATTGCTCTTGCTCAGTGACATCCATCCCTGTGCCCACGAATTTTTGGAAAGCCCCCGCCTGCGTCGCGGGAACGCCCACGCAACGGACGCTTCGAATCTGTCCGTCAGGCCGCACGATTCGCTTCGTGAAGTCGAATGCTCGATGGGGCGTTAACATCTCTTGAATCTGTTGCTCCACGAATTCCTGATCTTCCGGATGCACTAGGGCCAAATACTCTTCCTTTGTTGGTGCCTTGCCTCTCGGATCGAGTCCGTGGATTTGAAACAACTCCGAAGACCAATACTCGAACCCAGCAGGGGAAAATGCCCAGCTGCCTGTATGCGCAAGCCGCTGTCCTTCCGCGAGGTAGAATTCGGCTTGTTTAAGTTCTTCAATGTCGAGATTGACCCCGATCCAATACAGGAGGGTTCCGTCCGCAGCCCGAACAGGTTCGGAGCAACTGACGAACCACCGGTACCCTCCTTCGGCGCTCCGCACGCGAAAGTTCACCTGACCGGCGCAACCTGTGCGTAAACATTCCGACCCGACTCTGCGTGTTTCTTAGCAATCATCAGGATGCAAAAAAGCAAGGTTGGAGTCCCAATCTGTTCCGGTGTCTCTACCGAACCGCTGAGGATGATCTTTTGGGAGACCCAGATAATCGGCGATTCGCGCATTCAAAAACCTAAGTGCGCCGTTCGGCAGAGCGTACCAGGCATGCGCTGGAAGGAAATTGAGTGTGGCTTGTAACTGTGCCCAAGACGGCGAGTGCTGATCAAGAGCTCCGTTGACATCGAGACCGGTAACAACCATAGTTTCGTTCCCCGCTAGCCTCAATTTTACGAAAATTCATCAATTCGGCGGCCAAGGGCACGATCGATTCCCGCATACGGACACCTATTGCGATCGTGAGGCCCTCATACGTTCGCGTCGTTTGGCTAGTCTCGTCTGAGGCTGCGCAGTGCCAACCAAGTTGGCTCCGGGGAAGGACAGCAACTTCAGCGCAGCACGAGAACAATTTGAACGACTCGCAACGGCGCAGCCTGCCGACAACACGGAGGATCGGCATTCCCCCGCATTTATCCATCCAAAGAATGACCCGTTTGTTCGGCAAGGTTTTCGGCGCTCTTGCCGATCTTTTTCAGCAACGCTTCAAGTTGTTGTAGCTCCTCAGAAGAGATGTCCTGAAACGCGCGTTTGATGAGTGCGGCGTGTCGGCGAAAGAGAGGGGCGAACATTTCCCGTCCTTTTTCCGTCAGCGATACGGTTCTGATCCGCCGATCGGAGCTGCACTCTACACGGCTGACGAACTCCTTCCTATATAGTCGATCGACCGCCACGCTGACCGAACCTGGATTGAGATCTACCTTCGGGCCAATAGCGCTCACTGGCATCGGACCTTTGTGCAGCAGTACTTCGAGGACCCGAAAGTCCGACTCTCCCAACCCCTCCGCACTCATTGTGGGGCGAAGATAGCGACCGATCGATTGCCAGGATTTCAGCATGATCAACCAGGTATGAAGGGCGTTCGGAGGCCTTTTGCGGTTTTCCATAAAATTCTGAATCCCGTTATTATACTCGACATCAGATATATCGATGTCGATATAACGGATATCGATGAGATCGATTTTGTTGGTCCATGAGGAGGGAGCGTGAAAATGGTTTCGACGATCGCGCGTTATCTGCTTGGTTTAATCTTCCTGACGTTCGGGCTCAACGGATTCTTGCATTTCATTCCCCTGCCACCGCCTACTGGAGTGGCCGCGCAGTTCGTGGGCGCAATTTTCGTATCTCGATTCTATGTTGTGCTTTTCCTGCTGCAGATCGTGCCCGCGCTTCTTCTTCTGGCAAATCGTTACGTTCCGCTGGCGCTTACGATCCTGGGCGCGGTCGTTTTCAACATTCTCTGTATCCACATTTTCATGGCGCCTGCAGGTTTGCCGATGGCTTTGCTCGTCACGACGTTGTGGTGTCTTACCGTTTGGAGTGTTCGGTCCGCTTTTACCCCGATCCTCCAACGTTAACCGATAATCTGAAGGCGAGAGACAAAGGCGCACAAAGAGGCGGCCAGCCACGAAGCAATCACGAGGAGGGATTCTCAAATGACCTACGACAACGAGGCAATCGTCCGAAACGCCTACCACACGGCTGAGGGGAACGTTCTGGATATCCCAGGATGGATCGACAGCTTCACCGAGGATGGAGTGTTTAACAACGTCACCGGCGAAGAGTCATATCGAGGCGAGCATCTAAAGGACGTCGTAATCGCCTTTGGACAAATGTTTCCCGACGTTCGCCGCGAACTTCACCGGGTCAATGTCATGGGCGATGTCGTCGCCATTGAGCTGTCTATTCAAGGAACCTTTCGCGGCCCGATGGAAACGCCCGCTGGCGTGATCCAGCCAACAGGAGCAAAGGTCAACATCCCGTGCGCGGACTTCTTCTACATGAGGAACGGCAAGATCGAGAGATTCGACTGCTACCCCGCGCTCAACATCATGCTCAAGCAAATGGGTGTGCCGCCTGACTTCGCTTCCGCGGTCAAGCGTTCGACCCAACGGTGACACCATTATGTCCTACAGCATATCGACCTTGCTGATCCGCAACCTTCTCGACGTCTTCGGGGAAAACGACCCCGTGCGTCGGCGCGCGGCCATCGACGAGATCTTCACGGAAGATTGCGCGTTCTATGAGCCGACTAACGCCTTTGCCGGCGGGGTAACACGCGTAGCGGGCGTCCACTATGGCCGGGACGAGATCGCTCGCGTCGCGGCCGCGATCAAGTCTACTCACCCTGACTTTCAATATCAGCCAATTGCCGAGCCCGAAGAGTTGGGCAATGGCGGGCGGGTCCGATGGGTAGCGGGCCGCCCTGGTGAGGCGCCAGCTTACGCCGGGACTGATTTCATCATCTCCCGGGATGGCCGGATTGCCGCCGTTTATCTCTTTTTCGACAAGCTACCCTGAGCTGGACGATCCTCATCGAAGTGAAACCGGCCTTTGCCGGGTTGTTCCAGAAGGAGATTGAGTCGTGGTCGGGATCGTAGTCGCAACACGCGCGGCCCTATTGATCGCTCGGCGCACCTCTACCTGGACGATTCGACGCACAGTTGGGCGGACTATCGCCCGAATGTGTCGCGGTCGACCCGCGCAGTCCGGCTCAAGTGTACTGCGGAACTGCGCGTGACGGTCTCTTCCGAAGCCGCGACAGCGGCCGGAATTGGGAAGCAGTCGGACGGGGCATCGACCGCCTGATGATCACCGCGGTTGATGTGGGTCACGCGGGACAACCTGACGGGTTCAGTATCGTCTATGCTGGTACCGAACCAAGTGCGGTGTTTCGCTCCGACAATGGCGGCGATAGCTGGGTGGACCTAGCCGGATTGCGCGCGCTCCCTTCTGCTAACTCCTGGAGTTTTCCCCCACGGCCCCAGACCCATCATGTTCGGTGGATCGAAGCCGACGTGAGCGTCGCGGATCGAGTGTTCGTCGCGATCGAAGCTGGCGCGCTCGTGCGCACGTTCGACGGCGGGCGGACCTGACGTGATCGCGTTCGCGGCGGTCCGTACGACACGCACACGGCGCTGACGCACCCACTTGCGCCAGGGCGGATTTACTCGGCCGCCGGCGACGGGTACTTTGAAAGCACCGATGCTGCGGACTCGTGGAGTTCGCCCGAGGATGGACTGAAGCACCGCTACCTCGTGGGCGTGGCCGTGGATCCTGCTGATCCAGATACCGTGATTGTGTCCGCAACAGGCGGACCCGGCTCCGCCTATTCACCGCGAGGGGCCGAGGCGTACGTCTATCGGAAGACTGGGGAGCAGAGATGGGAACAGTCAATGAGCGGCCTGCCCGCGGCGAAGGGCACGACGGTGAGCCGTTTTGCCACTCACGCTGACGAACCAGGTGTCATCTACGCTGCCAATAACCACGGACTCTTCAGATCAGATGATGCAGGATGGAGCTGGAAGGTTCTGGACCTCCTTTGGCCAGAACCCGGGCTTGCAGATGGCGTGGCTGCCGCTTCTGCTAAATCTTCCAAAGCAGTAAACCCAAGAGCTTTGGAAGTGTATGGCCTGTACTGACCACCTCTGATCGAGGTATAGGTTAGTAAATTCTGCATAAACATATTGGGATGTAAATTCGTCCATGCAACGCCGCTGTTGCGAAGTATGTTTCAATCATCTGATGCCAGGCGAAAACCGTAGCGTAGGAGTCATGGTCTGTCGTGAATGCGCCGAGGTGCACGATATGCTGTACACCATTCCGTTTTGCCGCGTCGATAAGTGATTTGCTCTGCACGAGCATGTCAACTGTATAACCAGTTATTAGAAAAATGCCTGTGATGTTGCAGTGGCTTGTACTGTAATCGTTTTACGCGTGAGGCCGAGGCTGTGCGATGCAACCGTTGCGGCGCCCCCATCCGCTGCGTCGCACGTGATCTCCAATCTGTGTGTCACAGTAAGCGCTCCTTTACTTGCCATCCGATGTGAGTGCACTCTGCGTTCGTTCGAGGTCGCTGAGCTTTTTCTGCTGCTCGGGGCTGAGAATTTTGTAAATCTTGGATTGCATGCGGGCGTTCGCGACGATCAGCCTTGCCAACAGACCTGCTTCTGTATCGGCCATAGCTTTCAGCTCTTTCTCATTTATGTGTTCACTGCCGACTGCAAGCATTTTCTCTCGTGTAGTTCGAAGCTGGGTCATCAAAGGCTCGAGACTATGTTGTTCCCGCATCATTACTTGCTGGATAGCTTCAACTTGGGAGGACGTCAAACTGAGATACGTCACCAAAGAAGGATTGAGTTGAAGGGATGAGAACGGCAACGCCACCATTACGGCTTCGCTTTCTTGCGCTGAATCCGGTTTTGCTTGAACATCAGGAATTCTCGCCGAGTCCTGTTCTTCGATTCCACGCCACAGACTCAGCAGTTCAAACTGCATGTGGGTGACCTGATATTGCTCGGCACTCATTTCTCTTGCCTGCTCGCTGCTGACTTCACCGCGCTTGACAGCTTCGGCGATCGTGGCGAGTGTGGCAGAGAACTTCTGTGTGAGGGCGATCATTAAAGAGTCATAATCCTGCAGCACTCGCTTCGGATCGTTCGGCACCACGGCGGGACTTGGTGGCACATCCTTGACTGCTGGGTCGTCAACCGGCGTGACGAGCAATTGACCCCTTTCGGTGTGAGGATTCCTGTCGCCCCCGTCGGCAGCCGCTAGCGCACCAGGCGCCAGAGCAGCAGTCAACAGGAGGAGCGAAAAAAACCACTTCGTCTTCATTTTCAAACTACCTTTCCCCGAAACACTCCATCGAAACCCGCTCCCAACGGAGAGGTACGCGACGATTAGGTGCTCAGACATCGTCAACATTGCAACTATCCCCTGGACACGGACGCACTGTTGTCGTGCTTCTGCGAGTCCGGATGAGAGCGAAGCGCTCGTCCCACGACATTCCACAGTAGGGTCACGATCCCAACTACCGCCACAATCCACAGGTCGAACCTCGCGCGCTCGATCGCGAACTCGATGAGCGCGGCAAAGAAGATTGAAAGGAACGCTATCCGTTTCATAATGCACGTCCAGATTCACGACATCCGTCGTACGCAACCAGAATTCTCTTAAACATTCTTGATCCTTCGCTTATTGTTGCCATCCACCACCGAGGGTCTGGTAAAGCTGAACGAGCGCCAAACGTTCGTTAAACTGAGCTTGCACCAGGTTGAGTTCTGCTGAGAAGTAATTCGTTTCACTGGTCAGCACCTGCAGGTAACTCGCGCCGCCGTTCTTATAGAGAACCTCGGACAATTGGTCGGTCTGCTGCGCTGCCTGTGTGAGCAATTCCTGTTGCTCGCGGAACTCACGGTCTTTGTGAGAAGCGACGAGTGAATTGGAAACCTGTTCAAGGGCGTTCTGAACGGTTTGCTGATAGGAGAACACTGTTTCCTGCCAGTTAGCACGGGCGAGCCTGAGCTGAGACCGGAGTGCCCCTCCTTGGAAGACAGGCTGACTTACATTGAAGGCCGCGTACCAAGTCTCCGAGGGCGCCGTGATGAACTGGTGCAAGGCGTTGCTCTCGAGGCCTCCGAGTCCAGTGAGCGACAGGTTGGGAAAGAACGCAGCTTTTGCAACACCGATCTGCGCGTTGGCCGCGACCATGATCTGCTCTGCTTGACGAACGTCCGGCCGACGCTCCAGCAATTCGGAAGGCAGGCCGGCCGGAACGTTTTGGGGGACGGGCTGTTCGGTAAGCGGGCGTCCGCGGGGAATGGATTCGGGATTCTCGCCGAGAAGAACGCTGAGCACGTTTTCCTGCTGCTGAATTTGCCGCTCGAGATCCGGGATCGTTTCCGAAGCCGTGTAGACGAGTTGCTCTGCCTGACTGACGTCAAGTCCGGAGTTCGAGCCATGGCTTTCAAGGAACTGCGTTAGCTTGAGGGACTCTTGCCGCGAGGCCAGCGTGCGCTTCGAGATCTCGAGTTCACTGTCGAGCGCCCTTAGCTGGAAATAAGCCGTCGCTACATTGGCGACCAGAGAAGAAATCACCGCTCGCTGCCCCCATTCGGTTGCGAGTAACTGGGCACGGGCTGCCTCGGTTTGCCGGCGATATTTTCCCCAGAAGTCTAGATTCCAGATGACTGATAGATTCAGGTCGCCCGCGTTGACCTCGTAAGCGGGAAATACGTTTGTCACCTTGGCGTTTTGTTGGCTGTAAATGTCGGCGCCGACGCTCGCGGACGGAAATTGGTTGGAGCGTGTGATCCCGACTTGCGCCTGAGCTTCGAGCACTCGAGCGGCGGCGATGCGCACATCATAATTTTGCGCAATCGCGGTGTGAATCAGCTGCGTGAGCACCGGATCCTGATAAAGCTGCCACCATTGCTCATTGCCAAGCGACGAGGCTTGTGTGGCTTGTTGCGGTTCCGGCGTACGGTATTCTTGAGGAACATTCACGGCAGGCCGTTTGTACTTCGGGCCCATCATGCAGCCGGCTTCCAGAACCAGCACGGCTAAGATTCCTAAGAGTGCAGTATTCTTCATAATTCAATCCCCCAGACTGGGCGCCTCGGCGGGAGCGAGTGGCAATGCTTTCCGTTTCTCAGCGCCTGAGAATTTCTCAACGACGTAGAAGATCGCCGGAACAAAGAACCTGCCGATAAACGTCTCCGCCAGCATGCCTCCGATCACGGTCGTTCCGATAATCTGTCGCGCGACTGAGCCTGCGCCGGACGCTATCCATAGCGGCACGCACCCGACAATAAAGGCCAGCGCCGTCATCATCAGCGGCCGGAACCGAAGTCTCGCCGCCGAAAGTGCCGCATCGACGAGGGACATACCGCGGTCGTAGTCCTCTTTGGCGAACGCGACGATAAGGATGGAATTCTTGGCGCCCAGGCCGATGAGCATTACCAGACCAATCTGGGTGTAAACGTCGTTCTCCATCTGGACCATGTACGGCGGCATGTAAAGGCCGACTATAAAGCGACGAAGCCACAGAGCTGCGAGAGCGCCGAATACCGCCACGGGAGTACTCAGCAGGACGCTGAATGGCAACGTCCAGCTTTCGTAGAGCGCCGCAAGAATCAGAAAGACAAAGAGGAGTGAAAGTACGAAAATGGCCCAAGCTGGCACACCCTGCCGCGCTTTCTGCTCCTGATAAGACATGCCCATGTAGTCGAAGCCCATTTCGTGGGGCATGGTTTGATGGAAAACATCTTCGAGGGCCGCGGTCGCCTGTTGAGAGCTATAACCGGGGGCAGCGCTGCCGAAGATCTGTGCGCTGCGATACTCGTTGTAGCGCAAGGTGAATTCCGGGCCGTAATCGGTTTCGAAGTTCGCGAGCGCGGAAAGCGGTACGTTCTGGCCCTGGTTGTTGCGCACATAGAACTGCGACAGGTCTTGCGTATTCGCTCGGTAAGGCGCCTCGGCCTCGATATATACCTGCCAGGTGCGGCCGAAATCATTGAAGTAGTTGACGAACAGGCCACCCATATATGCCTGAATGGTTTGATAGACATCGCTGATCGCGACACCCTGCTTGAGCACTTTGTCCTGGTCTACATTGATGTACTGTTCGGG
>Ga0209275_10000448_pt1 | contig 16088 bp, 13 predicted proteins | sample HubBroMetageREF2_FD_188344 | JGI IMG/M metagenome (GOLD analysis project Ga0209275, IMG submission 188344) | Reference soil microbial communities from the Hubbard Brook experimental Forest, New Hampshire, USA - Hubbard Brook CCASE Soil... | ecosystem: Environmental > Terrestrial > Soil >... | reverse complement strand
GCCGAGGACGGATCCCCGTCCCAGCTCCGCTCCTGCGCGCTAGCATCCAATTACAACAAGGCCGGACGGGTCCACCAGGCTGTCGCCAGCGTCGGCGAGCCAGTCGGCCGCGTCGCGGCAGATCCTTGAACGATGTCTTCGACGGGTCCTCCTCGTTCACACGGTCACCTCGGAAGCGATTCAACCCGGGCAGCGGAGCGGCGTGGCGGTCGGGCGAGCTGGGCGGGAACTGGAGGCTCCTGATGGAGCCGGACCCCCTGAAGTCGTTCAGCGCCGTGGTTGTGACCGTGATCGACATCGACGACTACCACTGAGAGAGGAGACAGCCATGACCGAGACCAACTATGCCGTTGCTCCGGGCGAGTACCTGGAGGAGTGGATCGACGACCGGGGCTTCTCTCAGCAGCACGTCGCCGACCTCCTGGGCTGCCAGCCGCAAGCAGGTCAACGAGATCGTCATGGGCGTGCGCCGGTCACCAGCGACACCGCGATCCGCCTGGAGCGGGTTGTCGGCATCCCGGCCGACACCTGGCTGCGGTACGAGGCGGCCTACCGAGCCGACCTGGCCCGGATCGCCGACCAGGAGAACCTCGCAGAGCACGCCGACGAGATCGACGCAAACGCCGTCACCTACCTGCGGAGTCTTGGTGCGACGAAAGCAACGAAGGCGAAGCCGGGTGTGCTCGTCTCCGACTTCCTGGCGTTCCACCGGTGCGGGACGTGGGAGTCGTACGTTCATTTGCACGAGACGGCGTCGACCGGCGACTACGCGCTGGCAGCGCTAAAGGAGTCGGGGGCGACGATCGCCCCGACGCTGCTGACGGCCTGGCTGCGCGCGGCGGAACTCGCTGAGCCGTTCGAGCGCGGCCGTGGCTACAGCTATGACGCGGACCAGTTGCGCGGCGCGCTCCCCCATCTGCGCGCGCGGGCGGCGACTCCCGACGGGACGATGCTGCGGGACATCAGGAACATGCTCGCCGATGTTGGCGTGCTGTTCATGGTGGTGGACCCGCCCAAGAAGTTTCCACTGCTCGGTATGACCCGTTGGATTGACAAGCGGGTGCCGGTGATCCAGCAGACCGGACGATGGGTCAAGGACGGCTTCGTTATCTGGACGCTGTTCCATGAGATCGGCCACGTCCTCAACGATCCTCGGGGTGAGATGCACCTGGAGTACAGCACCGAGAAGAAGCGCAACACCGCCGCTGAGAGGGCGGCCAATGCGTTCGCGATGGAGATCCTGTTCGGCGAGTCTGGCATCAAGCCCTTCGAAGGGCTGACGCTTGATCGCGAGATTACCGACACGGCAAGGCAGCTAGGCATCGCACCTGGCGTCGCCGTCCACCAGATGCACCGGAAGCGGCTTCTGGACTACCAGTGCGGCAACAGGCTCTGCGTCGACCTCGCCGGGACCTTCACCGAATAGAGATTCACGCTATGGCGACAGGGGTGCCACCGCACATCGTGCGCGAAATCGTCGGCACTCCGCCATTGAGTACTACTGCGTACCGTAAATCCCGTTTCGCCTGTGGGCTTGCTGTGGGGAACCTCCACGCCCCGCACTTGTGGGGATTCTGTGGGGCTGCCGCCAGCAATCGATAGGCCGCTCGACGCGTCGGCCAAGAACTTCGGGCCACGGGCAACGAGCCGACCCCGCAGAAGAGATCAACTTCGGCGCAGAACGCCGATCGGCCGACGACAGCAGCGCTGCGGTGCGGTCGGTCTGCGCAGACGCCCCAGTCCTGTGCGTCCTTCTGCGGCCGGTTCCGGTCGTAGCGGCGGCTCGGCCATAGGCTGCTTCCCGGAAGGAGTCGCGAGAGGAGACCCGGGTGCCGTACGTCGACAGTGGCGAGGCGAGGATCTGGTACACCGAGCAAGGGACGGGGTTTCCGATGCTGACGCTGGCGCCAGGCGGGATGCGCTCGAGTGTTTCGCTGTGGGAGGCGGCGGCGATCAACCCGCTGACCGCGTACGCCGGGCAGTACACGATGATCGCCATGGACCAGCGCAACGCCGGCCAGTCCACTGGCCCGCTGGAGACCAGCGACCCGTGGGGCGCCTACGCGGCTGACCAGCTGGCGGTCATGGATCATCTCGGCATCGACCGGTTCCTGGTGTTCGGCTGCTGCATCGGCGGCCCGTTCATCCTGAAGCTGTGCGAACTCGCGCCGGAACGAGTCGTCGCGGCCGTCCTCGAGCAGCCGGTCGGGATCATCCAGAGCAACCGTGAGCTCTTTGACAGCATCTGGAAGCAGTGGGGTGAGCGGCTCATAGGCGAGCGCGACGATCTCGGCAGCGATGAGATCGAGGCGTTCGCCACTGCGATGTGGGCCCCCGACTTCGCCGTCAGCGTGACCCGGAATCAGGTGCGGTCGTTCCGTATGCCGATGCTCGTCCTGCCCGGAGTCGATGAGTACCACCCGGCCGAGACGGGCCGCGAGATCGCCGCACTCGCGCCTGCTGCCGAGCTGCTCGAGCCGTGGAAGGACCCGGAGCATCTTCCCGCCGCCATCGAAGCAGTCGGCCGGTTCCTCCAAGACCACACCCCGCGCTAGATCACCAGCGGGTTGCCCAGCCAGCAGGCAGCGTGCTTCGGCGCCACCATGCCGGGACGGCTGGCGCGCGCCCCACGACCCAGCGAAGCGGAGTCGCCGTGCTTAGCCCGCTAAGCCGCGGCCATCATCAAATCTGCCCGCTGGCGACCGTGACGAGACCGCTCGGGTATCACAGGTAGTGAACGCTAGCGGTCGGCATAGCTGGCGGATCGGTGCCGATTTTGTGCGGAGATCGGTCGTCACGTCGTTGCCGCGGACGGCGCACCGGTCGCCCGGTTCTGTATTCCGCCGGTTGCGCTGGAGCTGGTTGGGTGCGCGGCTGTATGGCGGCGGCTGCTGTTCCGTCATTGGACGGAGCTCGCTTTTGGCCGACGCCAGCTCCGGCCGTCCCGCCGGCCTGAGACTCGTTTGGTCCGCCGTCACCCGCCGGACTGGTTTGGCGGGCGCGCGGAGGTTCAGCGGACCTGCTATCCGATCTTGGCTTTGATCAGGTCGGCTAGGTCGAGGGTGGCTTGGTGGCAGGCAGCGGACGAGCGCGTGAACTGCGGGAACCCGTGGGTGAGGTCGGGATTATGCACGTAGGTCAGGTCGTTGCCAGCGGCGGCGAGCTTCTGGGCGTAGGCGTGGCCGACGTCGCGCAGCGGATCGAAGCCGTTGGTGACCAGGATCGCGGGCGGAAGGCCCGCGTGGGAGTCCGCGTTCAGCGGCGTGATGTAGGGGTGGCGGACGTCGTCGGTGTTCTTGACCAGGTTGCGGACCATTTCGAAGATGCCGTTGGACTCAAGGTAGAGCCCGGAGCGGTTCTCACTCGCGGCCAGGGTGTCGGCGGGGAACGCTGCCTCCGGGAACAGCGGCACCTGGACGCCGAGGCGGGGACCGTTCTCGTCGCGGAGCTTCAAGGCCATCACGCAGGTCATGTTGCCGCCAGCGGAGTCACCGCCGACGCCGATCTTGGCCGGGTCTACGCCCTGCTCGCCTGCGTGCTCGAACAGCCAGCGGACGACGTACTCGATTTCCTCGATCTGGGTAGGGTACTTCGCTTCGGGCGCGAGCTGATATTCGATGATGTAAGTGAGAATTCCGGCGCGCTCGGCGATTAGCCGCATCGGCACTTCGAACTCATCCAGGGTGCCGTAGGTGAATCCGCCGCCGTGGATGTAGACCAGGGCCCCGGCCGGTGTGCTGGCCGGGTTCTGCGGCGTGTGGCGCCGCACGGCGACCGATCCGTGGGGTCCCGGCAGGACGAGGGTGTCGACGGCCCCGATCTGCGGCCATGGCCCGACGCCGAGCTGAACATGGTCGCGGCGGCCTTGCGCGATGGAGACGTCAGCGCCCAGTGTCGGCCCGCTGGGCAGCCATGCCTTGAGCTCGGGGTCCAGGGTGCCGCGGCCAACCGTGTCCGGGATGTTCGTGCGATCGTAGACGGGCATCGTCGCTCCTGCCTCTCACCGACGGATTCTGATGAATCGAGCTGGACTCGCCGCGTACAGCGGGCTGGTCGAGGAGGCGGGCACGGACCCGTGCGGTGGTCGCCGCAGCCGGAAAGCGGGCGAGGTGCCCCCTGTGTCACGGTTGGCTGGCAGATGTCTTCGAGCATGTGGTGCCCGCGTGGCTGGGCATCAAAACCCAGGCACTGCTCTCCACGCCAGCAGCCTGAGGAACCGGCCCGAGCCGCCTCCGCCGCCAGGCAACGACGCCACATAATGCCCGCATCTGCGTGGCCAATGCCACGACTGCCCTCGAGCCGACGGCCGCGCCGAACGGCGGCTCGGGCGCGGGAGTCAGACCGGGTCTTCGGCTGCCGAGGGTGACCCAGTTGATGTGAAATGATCGCTGTTACGGCGCCTGCGGGCCAGCTGGCGGGTTCAAGGCAGTGTTCGGGCTCCCGCGTGGCTGCGTCACCGGCGTTGCCTGGTTATCCTCGCCAGGTGTCAACGCTTGCTGTGCTGGGTGCCGGCCCGAAGGGTATCGCGATCGCCGCCAAGGCCCGTGCGCTGGCTGCTGCCGGATTGCGGGCGCCACGGGTGGTGCTGGTCGACCGGGGCGAGGTCGCTGGGAATTGGAGCGGGCGCCAGGGATACACCAGCGGCCTGTTGCCGCTGGGGACGCCGCCGGAGAAGGATGTCGGCTATCCGTATGCTGCGAGCTGGGGCGATGCATCCGCTGACGTGGTCGTGGCGATGGCGGAGTACAGCTGGCAGCGGCACCTGATCAGGCACGGCGTCTACAGCGACTGGGTCGACCGCGGCCGGATGCGGCCCACGCATCGCCAGTGGAGCATGTACCTCCGCGAAGTCGCCAAAGCGGCTGAGGCGGAAATTGTCTGCGGCGTGGTGACCGGCCTGGAGGTCGCCGGGGATGGTCGCTGGGAGGTCACGCTGGAGGCGGGCGATACGATCGCCGCCGATGGCGTGGTCATGACCGGCGCGGGGCCGGCGATCACGGTGCCCGGCCAGCCTCGTGATCATTCCCGCGTCCTGGACGGGCGGACCTACTGGCTGGCCGCGGACAAGCTTGACCGTGGGCGGGCGCTGAACGTCTGCGTTATCGGCAGCGGCGAGACTGCCGCGTCTGTAGTCATCGATCTGGTGAAGCGTTGCCACAAACGCTCCACGATCGACGTGCTGGCCGCCCGGGGCACCCTGTACTCGCGCGGTGAAAGCTACGACGAAAACCGGTTCTACTCCGATCCTGGAGAGTGGCCGCACCTGGCCGAGGCGCACCGGCGTGAGTTCCTGCAGCGCACCGATCGTGGAGTCTTCTCGCTGGCGGCTGAGGCGGTGCTCAACCAGGCGCGCGGCTTCCGTGCACTTGCCGGGCGGGCGGCCGCAGTCGAGGCGCGCGAGCACGACGTGATTGTGACCATCGCATATGGCAATGAGCGCGAGCGCGTCGCGTATGACGCCGTTGTCGCTGCCCTCGGCTTCGATGGGCGCTGGTTCGAGACCCTTCTGGGTGAGGACGCGAGCGCCCGGTACCGGGACGCGCTGGGCGGCGGCGAACTGGAGCGTGTGATCGACGCCGACCTGTCGGTGTCCGGCCTGACCCCGCCGCTGCACCTGCCGGTCATGGCAGGGCTCGCGCAGGGCCCGGGATTTCCGAACCTCAGCTGCCTCGGCCTGCTGAGCGACCGCATCCTTCGCCGCCATGTCGCGGTCAAAGACGGTGCAGCGCGGATACCGGAGAGGAGAGGAGAGGAGCGTGCCTGAATTGAGTGACGAGGGCTGGGAGCGCGACGACAGCGTGCACCGCACCATCGTCCTTCCCAGTGACCTTGCCGGGCGGCTCGCGGCCGAGGCCGGGCGCCGTGGCATCTCGCTGAGCGATCTCTTGACCGAATACGCCGAGCAAGGGCTGCGCCAAACCCGATAGCGCCGCGCATTCCACCCGGGCCTCCCCGTGCCCACGATGGCGGGAGGACGTGCCGCATGCTCATGCCAGGACACTGGTACTGCGTCACACGCTGAGTCACACGGCATGCGCGGATAGTCGGCACAAGGCGGCCGCCGACAGGAGCAGCCGCTGCCGGCGCTGCTGCATCAGGACGGCGAGTACCCGCCCGTTAACGATGACCAGCGCGCCGGTTCCGCTGCCCGCACCGGTCGGCCAGGCCGCAGCCGGCGCAGAGAAAGAAGGTGCAGTGATGACTGAAGTTGCGTGCTTTTGCAATTGCCTCTTCTCCTTCGATGGCGACGCGGGCGCCTGTCCTAAGTGCGGTGAAGTCGCCAGGGTGACGGGGCTTGCGGCGCTCGAGAGCTCCGGATGCAACCGGCCGGAAACTCCCGATGCGGAATTCCGTCAGCTGTCCGAGGTATCCGGTGCCCGCCAGCCGTCACTATCGGCTTGACCAGCAGAGGCAACCGGGGCGGATGTGTATCCGTCTCGGTTGCTACGCCTTAGTGCTAAACGAGGACGGTTGCCGGGCCGCGCCGACGTCACGGACGAGCGGGCCGCAGCCGATGCCCGGGTGCTCTCCCTGCCGCAGCCCAGGCCCGACTCGGTGATTTCTGCCCGTGGGAGGAGGAGATCTGGCAACGGGCGCGCATCCAAACAGGCGCGGCCTGACGTGGCATCTGAGCACGCCAACACGAATTGTCAGAGCCCAGGGGCAGACTATTAATTATGAGGTCGAAGACCCTATACGTCCCCGACGGCGTCACACTCGATCTCAGCAAACCGGCCACGCCACTCACTCCTGGCGGCAGCAACTCTGATGAGCCGGCGCGGCCGACGAACGGTGCCGTCGAGTGCCGCAATACGCAGACAGGACGAGGCGCCGACGATGTAGATCCTTACCGGCTCGGCCTTTGGCACGACTGCACTGGATGCCAGCGCCGCTATCGGCCTGTTCATCCCTCGGAACGCTGCTATGACTGCCGGCCACAGGGAAATCTCAGCGGAACGGTCGATCTGACCGGCCTCTGAGGGACACGGTCCGGCACGAAGGTCAGGGCTCGTCCGTCTGGCGGGCATGGCTCTGAATCCAGCGGACCGCGTCGCTGACCTCGGTGACGGACTCGGCCGCGGTGACTGCCGGGCGGCTGACCATGACAACCGGGATGCCCAGGTCCCGGGCTGCGCCGAGCTTGCCCTCGGTCAGCGGTCCGCCGCTGTTCTTGGTCACCAGGACGTCGATTCCGCGGTCGCGCATCAGCGCGCGCTCGGCCTCTCGCTCGTACGGCCCGCGGGCCAGCAGCACCTCGGATCGCGCGGGCAGCGGGCCGGCCGGCGGGTCGACGCAGCGGATCAGGAACCACAGGTCCAGCTCGGCGAACGCGGGCAGGCCCTGGCGGCCGGTGGTCAGGAAGACCCGGCTGCCCAGCTTCGGCAGCAGCGCCGCGGCCTCGGCGAGGGAGGCGACGTCGTGCCAGTCGTCGCCGTCCCGGCGGGACCAGCCAGAACGGGCCAGCCGCAGCAGCGGCAGGCCTGCCCGCGCGCACGCGTCGACCGCGTGCCCGCTGATCTTCTCGGCGAACGGGTGCGTGGCGTCGACGACCACGCCGATGCCCTCGGCCCCGGCGTAAGCGGCCAGGCCGTCCGCGCCGCCGAAGCCGCCCACCCGGACCTCACCAGCCGGCAGGGCGGGATTGCTGACCCGGCCGGCCAGCGAGCTGATCACCCGTAGTTCCGCCTTGAGGGCTAGCTCGCCGGCCAGCGCCCTGGCCTCGGAGGTCCCGCCGAGCACGAGCACGGTCAGCGCCATTACCGGCCGATGTCCTCGTTCCAGATGTCCGGGTGAGCGTCGATGAACTCGCGCATCAGGGCGGCGCACTCCTCGGAATCGAGGTTGACCACTTCAACGCCGTGCGCCCGGAGAGTGTCCTCCGCGCCCATGAACGTGCGGTTCTCGCCGAGCACCACCCGCGGGATCCCGTAAAGCAGGATCGTGCCCGAGCACATCGGGCAGGGCGACAGCGTGGTGTACATCGTCGCCCTGGCGTACGTCGATGCCGGCAGGCGGCCGGCGTTCTCCATGCAGTCCGTCTCGCCGTGCCGGATCACGCTGCCCATCTGGACCCGCCGGTTGCGCCCGGTCGCCAGGATCTCGCCGTCTACGACCAGCGCCGCGCCGATGGGGACCCCGCCCTCGGCCAGCCCGGTCCGTGCTTCCTCGATCGCCGCGTCCAGGAACCGGCGGTCGGCGTCTTGCTCAGCCACCGTGACATGTTAAGCCGCCGGTCGCGGCGATCGGCTCGGCAATGCGCTGCCGCGTTCAGTACTCGACGCGTTTGTAGTACCGCCGGGTGGTCAGCGGGTGGCCGGTGATCACTTCCAGATGGGCGTCCACGCGCTCGAGCACGGTCGCCAGCACGACCGGGGAGATCAGCGCCCGCACGCCCGCGCTGATGCCAGGCAGCTCGTAGTCGGCGGAGTCGATGACGGTCAGCACGCCGCCGTAGCGTGGCACGAACGCTTCGACTCGATAGCTCAGTGACCTGGCGGCATCCTCGCCCTTCAGCAGCAGGACGCTGACGCCTTCGTCGATGAGTTCCAGCGTGCCGTGGAAGAAGTCGGCCGCGTGCACCGGGCGGGTGCGGATCCACTGCATCTCTTCCAGGATGCACATGCCGTAGTAGAAGGCTTCCGGCCAGGCCGACCCGGCGCCCGTGACGATGTGATACGGCCTGGCCGCGATCGCTTCCGCCAGCTGCACGGCGCGCTCCTCCGCAGCCCGCTTGACGCCGACCAGCAGCTGCGGCAGCTGCCGGAGCTGCTCGATCGTCGCGTCATAGCCGTCGAACTCATCGAGCTGCCGCATGATCGCCAGGGCGATGATGAGCGACTGGAGGTAAAAGGATTCGCTCGAGGTGTCGTCGGCCGCTTCGTTGCTGAAGTTGTAATCGGCCATGCGGGCCAGCGGGGAGTCCGGCCTGCCGGTAAGCGTGATCACCGTCGCCCCGGCCTGCTTGGCGTACTCCAGCACCGCAAGGCTCTCGATGGTGCTACCGGACAGCGAGGGGATCACCACCATCGAGTGCGGCCCCAGGTGTGCCGAGCCCGTCTGGACGATCTGCGCCGCCCAGTCAGTGAACGCGCCAAACCGTGACCGAGCCTGCAGCAGCGATGCCGCCGGGTACATCAGGATGCCGGCCCCGCCAGAGCCGAGGAAGAAGACGTTGCGCGCGCCGGCCGCCAGGCGCGCCTTCACGGCCTCGGACAGTCCCTCAGCAAGACCTACCGCGCCAGACTGGATGCGCAGGAAGCGGCCCTCGTCAAAGTTGAGCATCAATGAGTCCGTTCCCCCAGGCCAGCCGATGCCGGATCGAAGCCATAGCCAAATGCGCCGTAGTGGCTGACGGTCTGAGCCGCCAGAGCAGTTCCCGCCTTCAGCGCGTCCAGTGGGGTGTAGTTGCGTACCAGGCCGCTCAGCACGCCCCCGATCAGGGCGTCGCCTGCGCCGAGGCTGTCGGTCAGGGAGGTGGCCTGCGACGCGACGGCGACGTGGACGCCGTCGACCACCAGTCGCGCGCCGCGGGAACCTTCCGATACCAGCACCGCAGTCGGCCCCCGGGCCGCTGCCCGGTCGGCGAGTGCGATCGCCGCCTCCGAAGTAAGGTGGCCCCCGGAAAAGCAGGCACACCAGACGTTGTCAATCAGCTCGTCCACGTAGCTCCACGGCCGGCTGCCGAAGTCGAACGACACCTTCGTCGCTGCCGCGATATCGGCAAGCTGCACCTCGAGGCCGGAATTATCGCCCGTGTGGAGCGCGTCGAAGCCGGCGATGTAGGCAAGGTCGTCGGCCGACAGGTCGAACATCGAGACGCCAAGATCCGCGTCGAGAAACTGCCGGTCTCCGTCGACCACCTGAACCCCGCACCAGGCGGTGCTCCCTGGCAGCACGCGCAGCCTGTCGGTGGCTACCGCCTCAGCGGTGAGGGCGGCGATCAGGCGATGGCCCGCCTCGTCGTCACCGACGGCGCCAAGGTAGGCCGACGGCACGCCGGACCGGCGTGCCGCGACGGAGACGTTGAGAGCGTTCCCACCGGGGTACGCCTGGCCGGTCCCTTGGTAGACATCCACCACATTGTCGCCTGCGCAGACAAGAGACATCAGTATTGAACTTTGAACATGTATCGCCTCTCGGTCAAGCTGTGTCCCGTGGTGGCCTCGAAGTGCTGGGCAATGCGCGAGGTGAGCGCGCCCAGCACGAGCGGTCCTACCTCGGCCCGGTAACCCTTCGGGATACCGGGCAGGGTCAGATCCTGCTGGTCCACCAGCCAAGCCTGACGCGTGTACTTCTGAATGAACGCTTGCGTCCGCTCGGATATTGGGCGGGACGTGTCTTCGCCGAGGTACAAGATGACCGGGGTCTGCTCCGTGACTACCTCGAAGGCACCGTGGAGGAAATCCCCGGCGTTATAAGCGGCTGAGTCAATCCACTGCATTTCTTGCAGATAGCACATGGACAGAGTGCGTGCGTTGTCCTCATTCGGCCCCGCGCCAAGGACGTAGATGATTGGCTGCGAAGCAAGCGCAGCGGCCATGGCGGCGAAGTGCTCGTCCGACTCGGCGACAGCGCTGACGATAGCTTCGTTCAGGCCGGTGTAGGCATCGAGCGCTTCGTCGTGTTCGGACTTCGTCTCGTCGCCGGTAGCCACCAGGACCGAGTGCCCGATCTGGGACAGGAGTATCTGCGTGGGCTCGCTGACGACGTGCTTGCTGCCATAGGTGAAGGCCTGGTCGGCGTTTGTCGCGAGCGGGCTTTCCGGATCCCTGGATACCGCCAGCACCGCCCGCACCCCTCGCGAGCGAGCCGTCTCAATCGCCTTGATCGTCTCGGGAGTCGTGCCGTTGTGGGAGGTGACGACGACCAGCGAGCCGGGTCCTAGCCGCACGGGCGTGTCATAGACGAACTCGTTCGAGTTCACCCGGAATGTGGGTACCGACGTGCCCTTGGCGGCCATGATGGCCCCGACCTGCGAACTCGTAAAGTGTGACCCACCTGCCCCCACGAACCACAGGTCGCTCAGGCTGTCACCGACGGCCTCGCTGACGATCGCTGGAATGCGATCGCGTTCCGCCAGCGCCAGGTCGATAGTTGCGGCCAGATCCTCGGGGAGACTTGCCAGGGCCACGCTTTTACTCCTGTCTTTGTTCTGCGAATCTGTCAGGTACGGCCGGAGAACCGGAGGACCTGCGGATAGGCCCTCCGGTCCACACGTCTATTTGGTCAGGTACCAGTACTCTGGCGTAATCCAGAAGCCGACGTTCTGCCCCGTCGTTCCTTTCAGGTTGGTCTTTACGGCCGAGAACTGATACGGCTGCAGCGGCAGCCACCAGACCGGGTTGTTGGTGTTCAGGAATTTCTCGTAGGAGTACAGGGCCGAGATGCTCTCGGACTTCTCGGCACTGACCATGAGGTTGTCCAGCGTCGGCGAGCAGTAGCCCCCGATGTACGGCCCGCCGCACTCGAAGATGACATTGCCGATCGGGTAGTTGATCGGAACGCCGTACTGCCAGCCGCCGAGGTAGGCATAGACGGACTCCCACGGGCACGACTGGCCCTTCGTGCAGACCGTCCTGGAGAAGGCGACCGAGTCAGGAACCGGGCTCAGCGAGATGGCGATGCCGGCCTTCTTCGCATCGCCCTGCAGGAGCTGGGCCTCAACCGCCTCCTGGACAACACCCGTCGGGTACTCGAGGTTGAACGAGAACGGCTGGTCTAGCTTGATCCCGGCGCCGCACTCGCCGGACCCTGTACCCGGCTTAATGCATTTGTCCGTGCCGCCCGGCGTCACGCTCCATCCATGAGCCTTCAGCAAGCTGATGGCCGAGCTGATGCTGAATGGATAGGCCGCCTGATTCGCGCTCTTGTCGGCCAGCGGAGTGCCGTTGATCTCGGGCTGAGGCGTGTAATTCGGCACGGCGCCGTAGGTAGGAACTCCGGCGCCGCCAAGCGCAGCCTTGACCATAGTATTCTGATCGGTTATGTGCTGGACAGCCTGCCGGATGTAAAGCTGCGAGAACAGCGGGCCAGTCGTCGGATTCGTGTAGTTGAAGGTGGCGTAGTTCATTCCTGCCTGCGACCACGGCACGATCGAATACCCATTGCCCGACACCCGGGACTTTGAGGACAGATCGTTGAACGGGATGTAGCCGTAGTCGATGTTGCCGCTCAGCAGCTCGTTGTACTCAGCCGTGTCGCTGGTGAAGTTGAGGAACGTCACTGTCGAGAGCTTCGGCTTGTCCGGCCCCGAGTAATGCTTGTTCGCGGCCAGGACGACCTGGCTGTTCGCGGCGTAGCTCTTCAGGTGGAACGGGCCATCGACGACCTGCCACAGCGGATCCGAGTTGTAGGTGGACAGCTTGCCCGCCTGGCCGTTGAGGTACGCGAAGACCGCCTTGGCGCCAGCCGTGGTCTGGTCGTAGTTACCGATCTTGCCGGTGGCAGAGGTCTTGTCCCAGGCGTGCTGCGGCATCGGGAAGAGCAGGCAGAGCTGGTTGAAGAGCAGCCAGTTGCTGCTATAGGCCTGCTTGAAGGTGATGCTGAACGTGGTGGACGAGGTGTACGACACGCTGGCGATGTTGTCCGGCAGGTAGCCGGGGACATAGTTCGCGTAGTTCTGCTTGTTTGCTTTGAGCATGTTCAGCCAGAACTCGACGTCCCTCGTCGTGATCGGCTGGCCGTCGGACCATTTCCAGTTCTTCATCTTGATGGTGACGGTCTTGTTGCCGTTCGAGAACACCGGCGGGTAGGCCAGGCTCAGCGACTCGTTGAACGTCATGCCGCCGCTGGTGTTGCCGAACCAGTACAGCGGGCGCCACATCTGCTCAACGAACCAGAAGATCTCCTGCGTGGTGTCGTCGGCGGGCGGAAACATCGGGAAGATGTCTACCGGCTGGGTGCCGGGCAGGTAGGCAACCGTCACGTTGCCTCCGCTCTGCGCGGCCCCTGAGCTGCTGGTTGAGCTCGGCGATGAGGAGTTCGAGCACGCTGCGATCAGCGAAGCCACGACTACTACGAGCACACCGAGCTTCGCCCTGACACCAAACCGTCGCGGCATCGTGCCCTCCAGTCTGCCAGACCCTCGTGTGAGAGCGCTTTCGCATGTTGAAACCAGATTAGATACCCACGAGCGCACATGAAGTCAAGGGTTGCCGGGTGAACATCACTAATCGTTACCTAGCCGGTCAAGAGCCGCTGAGGGCACACGGTGTATGTTTATGCAGGTCAGCAGCTTGCGCCGCGACTCAGAAAGCGGCCAGGGCCGAAGTGGCGGCGGAGTCCAATCTGCAACAAACCGCATCTAGCGCCACCTGACGGGGCGGGTGTAGCGTGCAACCGTGAGAGCGCACTCTCAGCCTGCCCAGGGGCGGCCGACCATCGAAGACGTCGCGGCGGCGGCCGGCGTCTCGCGGGCTACCGCTGCCCGGGCTCTGGGGGGCTACGGCCGGGTGAGCGATGAAACCCGGTCGGTCGTCCGGAAGCATGCCCAGGCTCTGGGCTACCAGGCGAACCGGCTAGCTCAGGGCATGGTCACGGGCCGCACGCTGACGCTCGGCTTCGTCAGCGCGGATATGGCTGACGCGTTCTTTGGCCAGACCATGCGCGGGTTCACCGATATCGCCCGGGCGCAGGGCTACGACGTGATCATCTCCAACAGCGAAGAAGATCCGCAGCTCGAGCGCCGCGCTGTCGAGACAATGCTGCAGCGGCGAGTCGACGGGCTCCTTCTCGCACCGACCGAGCTGAATAAGGTTCGGCATCTCGAAGCCGTCCTGGCGAGCGGGCTCCCGATCGTGCAAATTGACCGCTCGGTTCGAGGACTGGCCGCCGACGCGGTGCTCATCGACAATGTCGGCGCGGCGAGGGACGCGGTCAACCATCTGATCGAACGAGGACACGAGCGAATTGGGCTCCTGACCGCGGGACTGGCCGACGGCGACCCACTCGCGGAGCTTGATGCGGTCGCTACCGACCCGGTGCACGCACAGACTCCACTTTCTCGGGCGGTCGGTTACCTGGGCGCGCTGCGGTCGGCAGGGCTGCCGGTTGAGGCGCGGCTGATCGCGAGCGCGTCGTCGGCGGCGCGCTACGCAGACCGCGCGGAAGCGGCAGTTGCGGGACTGCTCACCCAGCCCGATCCCCCGACCGCGATCCTCGCGGTCGATGGCATGCTGACTCTCTGCGCCTTCGAAGCAGTGCAGGACTCCGGGCTCCGCTTCCCGGACGAGTGCACGGTGCTGGGCTTTGACGATCTTGACTGGACACGCATCGTCCGGCCGCGGGTCACTGTTGTTGCCCAGCCCGCGTACGACATCGGCGCGACCGCGGCAAGGCGATTGCTGGCCAGGCTGGCCGGGGACGCCTCTCCCCCGCAGACACTGCTGCTCGAGACCAGCCTGGTCGTGCGCGAGTCGACTACCTCGGTGACGCCAGCGGCGCGCCGCGGCGCCTCAGCCAAGGCACGGACCAGAGCGGCTTCGGCTCGCGCCGGGAGGTAGTTCTTGTGGGTAGCTTCATGGTCCGGCGCTTGCTGCAGGCACTGATCGTGGTCCTGGGCGTCACGCTGATCGCGTTCATCCTGCAGAACCTGATTGCGTCCGGTCCCGAGCTGGCGAGGGCAATCATTGGGCCCAAGGCTACGAGACAGCAGGTCAGCACCTTCATCGCACAGTACGGACTGAACCATCCAGTATTTGTGCAGTACCTCCACTATCTCGGCCAGCTCCTGCGCGGCAACCTGGGCTACTCGTACAAGCTGAATGAGCCGGTACGCCAGATTATCGCTGCCGAGCTCCCCAAGGACGCTTTCATCGTCGGGGTTGCACTGGTGCTGTCCATACTGATCTCGGTTCCGCTGGGAATCTGGCAAGCGGTCCGCCGGAACAAAACGGTCGATCACGTCGGCACCGTGGTGGCCTTCGTTTTCTATTCGATGCCCAGTTACTGGCTCGCGCTGCTGCTGATCTCGGCTTTCGCCGTAACATGGCGGGTGCTGCCGGCCGAAGGGTCGCAGGGGACCACGCTGGGCGCCATGCTCACCAACCCCGCCGGCCTGGTGCTGCCCATACTGGCCTTGACGCTCGTGAACTGCGCCTTGTTCAGCCGCTATATGCGCTCGGCGGCCATCGAGACACTCGCCCAGGACTACATCCGGACGGCCCGGGCCAAGGGAGCACCGCGCTTCCGCATACTGAGAAAGCATCTCCTCCGGAACTCACTGGTGCCGGTGACAACCATGGTCGGCTTGTCTTTGCCTGGAGTCCTTACCGCCGGTGTTGTCATTGAGTTCGTCTTCAACATCCAGGGCATTGGGCTCAGTTTTTATACCGCCGCCACTACGTCGGACTACCCAGTGGAGCTCGGCATCACTATTCTTGTTGGCCTTGTTACCGTACTGGGCAACCTCTTTGCCGATGTCATGTACGCCGTCCTCGATCCTCGGGTGCGATATGACTAACGTGATTCCAGGTTCTCTCGACAAAGAGGGCTCACCAGCAGACATCGGAGACAGCCGGGGCCCCGCCGCACGGCCGACGGTCGTCCTAGTGCGCACCCTCTACGAGAACAAGATAGCGCTGGCAGGCGTGGCCGTCGTCCTGCTGGTCACCGCATTTTGTTTTATCGGGCCGCTGCTCTATCACACCAATCAGACATCGCCCAACCCCGCAATCCTGAACGAGGCGCCTTCAGCACGGCATCTTCTCGGGACGGACTACGTTGGATTTGACGTGCTGGGCCGGCTCATGGTGGCGGGACAGAGCTCCATAGAGATCGCCCTCGCAGTCGCGGTCATCAGCACAACATTCGGCGTGATATGGGGTGCCATCAGCGGCTTTTGGGGCGGCGTCACCGACGCCATCCTGATGCGGATCGTGGACATCGTGCTCGCGATCCCGGCGTTGTTCATATTCATTTACCTTGCCAGCGTATTCCGGCCGACTGTCATTTTGCTGATCATCGTCGTGTCTGCGCTGTCATGGGTCGGGCCGGCCCGGCTGATCCGTGGCGAGACCCTGTCGCTGCGGGTCAGGGAGTATGTCGACGCCGTCCGGGTTATGGGCGGCTCCTCGGGTCGCGTAATCATC
>Ga0209275_10000447_pt1 | contig 16090 bp, 15 predicted proteins | sample HubBroMetageREF2_FD_188344 | JGI IMG/M metagenome (GOLD analysis project Ga0209275, IMG submission 188344) | Reference soil microbial communities from the Hubbard Brook experimental Forest, New Hampshire, USA - Hubbard Brook CCASE Soil... | ecosystem: Environmental > Terrestrial > Soil >... | reverse complement strand
CCCGGGAACACCCCACAACCAAAAAACTAACCTCCCACCAGCTCCTCCTCAAAGCCCTCAAACACTGCAAAACCATCAAAAACAAACACAAACGCGCCACCTGCGAAAAACAAGCACACCACCAACACCCAACACCCAAACACACCAAATAACACCCACAGCACACCACACACATCCATCCTTAAGCCTAAGGGGAGCACTAAGCCATGAGACACGCACGATTAGCCACCCTCATCTTTGTCGCCGCGATCGCAGCGGGCCTGATCGCGACAGGAATGGCGTCCGCAGCGGCACCCGAATTCTTACCGGGCACACCGCAGGCCTTCACCGGCGATGGCAGCACCAGCAAGCTGGAAACGGAGACTGGGACAAAAGTAGAATGTCTCAGCAGTGTTAGTCATGGGGAGATCACCGGCGCAAAGACCGTTGGCAACCTAGTCGTAGTCTTCCATAACTGTCACACTCCCGAAGGCTCCGGGTGCAGCCTCAAAAGCGAAGGCGGACCGAACACGAGCTTAATCACCATAAGGACGATGGACGGTGAGCTCGGCTCAGTCAAAAAAGCGGAAGCATTATCGGGCGTCGGGATACTCGTCTTACCTACCACTGGCACAGCATTCGTGACACTCGAAGGGACATGCCTTCCTGTTAGTCCGTCGCCAGTCGACGGGGCGATCGTGGGCGAAGTCACCGCGGTCAACGGAACAGCATCGGCGGACGGCAAACTCATCTTCCAGGGGAGCGGCTCGGCAGGGTCGCAGCTCATCAAAGCGATCAACATCTTAGGGACCGTCAAGAATCCTGCCCTCAAGGCGCTCGGTCTTCTCGAAGCGAACGCGATCGAAGTAGAATTAGTGTTACTCACCACCGCCATAACCGTCACCTAATACACACCGCAAGCATTTAGGCAGCGGGCTTGATGCTCGCTGAGTCATCTAGGTCAAGGGAGTAGGCCCAGTCATGAAACATGCTCGATTAGTCACCGTCATCCTCACCGCCGCGATCACGATGAGCGTGGTCGTAGGGAGCCTGGTCGGGACAGGAACAGCTTCCGCCTCGGCGCCTGAATTCTCGCCGGGCACACCAAACGCCTTCACCGGCGACGGCAGCACCAGCCAGCTGGAAACTACCAGCGGGACAAGGATTCACTGTCTCAATAGTGTGAGCCATGGCGAAATCACCGGCGCAAAGACAGTCGGCAACCTGGTCGTAGTCTTCCACAATTGCAGTAGCTCCGAAGGTTCCGGGTGCAGCATCAAAAGCACAGGCGGACCGAACCAGAGCTTAATCATCACGAAAACGATGGACGGCGAGCTCGGCTCGGTCAAACCACAAGAAGCAGCGTCGGGTGTCGGCATACTTATCTTACCCAGCCCCGGGACCGCATTTGTGACACTCGAAGGACCGTGCCTCCTCGTCGAACCATCACCGGTTACTGGGTCGATCGTGGGCGAAGTCACCGCGGTCAACGGCACGGCATCGACAGATGGCAAACTCATTTTCCAAGGAAACGGAGAACCAGGCAGACAGCACATCAAATCGATCAACGTCTTAGGGACTGTTCTAAAACCAACGCTCAAGGCGCTCGGGCTCATTGAATCGAACGTCATCGAAGTGGAATTAGTGTTACTTGCTAACGCCATAACCGTCACCTAACACACATCAAAGCCAGACGCTACGGCCCCGCCCACCGACTCACCGGTCCCCGCACGACGAGATCCGAGTCGATGGGCGCAAGGTCGATGATTGCGAAGTCCCCTTGCTCCCGCGGGCGCCCCAGGAGCGCCCGCGATGTGCCTGCCGCAGCCGCCGCGCTAGCCTCAGATCAGTGCCGCTTTCAAGCTTCAGCCCGCCAATCCGCGAGTGGTTCGAGCGGGCCTTCGCCGCCCCGACGGCCGCCCAGGCAGAGGCGTGGCCCGCGATCGCCCGCGGCGAGCACGTGCTCGTCTGCGCACCCACCGGCTCGGGCAAGACGCTCGCCGCGTTCCTGTGGGCGCTCGACCGGCTCAGCGGGGATGGCGTGGGGGCAGGAGGGGGCACGCGGGTCGTATATGTCAGCCCGCTAAAGGCACTCGCCTATGACATCGAGCGCAACCTGCGCGTCCCGTTGCGAGGCATCGGCGCCGAGGACATACGCGTCGGGATCCGTACGGGCGACACGCCCCAGCGTGAGCGCGCCGCGATGGTGCGCAAACCGCCCGACATCCTGATCACCACACCCGAGTCGCTGTACCTGATCCTCACCTCGCAGGCGCGTGCGATGTTGAGCGGGGTCGAGGCGGTGATCGTCGATGAGATCCATGCCGTCGCCGGCTCCAAGCGCGGCGCGCATCTCGCGCTCACGCTCGAGCGGCTGCAGGCGCAAGCGGGGGCCGAGGTGCAGCGAATCGGCTTGAGCGCCACGCAGAGCCCGCTCGAGGAGATCGGCCGCTACCTCGTCGGTCCGCGCCGTCAGGTGACGATCATCGACGCCGGCGTGAAAAAGCGGCTCGACCTGCGCATCGAGGTTCCCGTCGAGTCGATGAGCGAACCCGGCGCGCTCGGAGCCGGTGAGCAGCGAGACCCGCTCGAGCCGCTCGCCGGTGGCGAGTCCACCCGCGGCTCGATCTGGCCCGCGATCTATCCCGAGCTACTCGAGCTCGTGCGCCAGCACACGTCCACGATCGTGTTCGTCAACAACCGCCGCTCCGCCGAGCGCGTCGCGCTGCGCCTCAACGAGCTCGCCGGAGCAGACATCGCGCGCGCGCACCACGGCTCGCTCGCGCGCGAGGAGCGCACCAAGGTCGAGGAGCTGCTCAAGCGCGGCGAGCTGCCCTGCCTCGTCGCCACCAGCTCGCTCGAGCTTGGCATCGACATGGGCGCCATCGATCTCGTGCTGCAGATCGAGTCGCCCAAGTCCGTCGCGCGCGGGCTGCAGCGCATCGGGCGCGCCGGGCACGGCGTCGATCAGGTCAGCGCCGGGCGCATCTTCCCCAAGTTCCGCGGCGATCTGCTCGAGTGCGCCGTGCTCGCGCGGCGCATGCACGAAGGCCTGATCGAGCCCACCGTCGTACCGCGCAACGCGCTCGACGTGCTCGCCCAGCAGATCGTCGCGATCGCAGTCGCCAGCGACGCCGAGGACGGCGTGCGCGTCGACGACCTGTACGCGCTCGCGACCAGCACGTACTCCTACTCGACGCTCCCGCGCGCGCTGTTCGAGAACGTGCTCGACATGCTCGACGGGCGCTATCCGTCCAAGGAGTTCGGCGAGCTACGCGCACGCATCGTGTGGGACCGCGTCGCCGGCAGCATTCGCCCGCGCAAAGGCTCGCGCCAGCTCGCCATCGCCAACGCCGGCACGATCCCCGACCGCGGTCTCTACGCCGTCGCGCTGCCCGACGGGCGCCGCGTCGGCGAGCTCGACGAGGAGATGGTCTACGAGGCCCGCCCCGGGCAGGCGTTCCTGCTCGGCGCCTCCAGCTGGCGGATCGAGGAAATCACGCGCGACCGCGTGATCGTCACCCCCGCACCAGGCGCCCCCGGCGCCGTGCCCTTCTGGAAGGGCGACTCCGTCGGGCGGCCAATCGAGCTGGGGAAGGCGATCGGCGCCTTCTCGCGCTGGGCCGTCGAGCAGGAGCCCGACACGCTGCAGCGCGACTACGACCTCGACGAGCGTGCCGCACGCAACCTGATCGCCTACCTGCGCGAGCAGCTCACCGCCACGCGCGTGCTCCCCAGCGAGCGCACGATCGTGCTCGAGCGCTTTCGCGACGAGATCGGCGACTGGCGCCTGTGCATCCTCTCCCCCTACGGCGGGCGTGTCCACGCAGCCTGGGGTCTCGCGCTGTCCGCGCGCATCCGCGAGCGCTCCGGTATCGAGGCCGACCTCATCTCCTGCGACGACGGCATCGTCATGCGCCTGCCCGAGCCCGACGCCGACGACGATCAAGCCCAAGGCGGACCGGAATCGATCAGCGAGCTCGTGCTGCTCGAGCCCGACGAGGTCGAGGAGACGGTCACCCGTGAGCTCGGGGGCTCCGCGCTGTTCGGCGCGCGCTTTCGCGAGAACGCCGCCCGCGCGCTGCTGATCCCCCGCGCCTACCCCGGGCGGCGCACGCCGCTGTGGCAGCAACGCCTGAAGGCGCAGAGCCTGCTCGAGGTCGCCCGCCGCTACGAGGACTTCCCGATCGTGCTCGAGACCTACCGCGAGTGCCTCAAGGACGTGCTCGACGTCCCCGGCCTGCAGGAGCTCCTGCGCGGCATCGCCACGCGCGAGATCGCGCTCGTCGAGGTCGAGACGCAGAGCGCCTCGCCGTTTGCCTCATCGCTGCTGTTCGACTACGTCGCCACCTATATGTACGAGGGCGACACGCCCAACGCCGAGCGCCGCGCCGCCGCGCTGTCGCTCGACCGCGAGCTGCTGCGCGAGCTGCTCGGGCAAGAGGAGCTGCGCGAGCTGATCGACCCAGGCGCGCTCGCACGCGTCGAAGACGAGCTGCAGCACCGCTCCGAGATGACCCGCGCCACCGACCGCGACAGCCTGCACGACGTGCTGCGCCACGTCGGCGATCTCAGCACCGAGGAGGTTGCCCAGCGCGTGTTCGAGGGCGTCGACGCCCATGGGCTGCTCGCCGGGCTCGAGCGCGAACGGCGCGCCGTGCGCCTGCGCGTCGGTGGGCAAGCGCGCTGGGTCGCAGCCGACGAGGCCGGCCTGTATCGCGACGCGCTCGGGGCCGTGCCCCCCGGCGGGCTGCCCGAGGCGTTTCTCGCGGACGTGCCCGATGCGCTGCGGGAGCTCGTCGCGCGTTGGGGGCGGGTGCGCGGGCCGTTTACCACCGATGAACTTTATGTGCGCTATCGTATCGACACCAGTGCCGTGCTGCGCGAGCTCGAGCGTTCTGGGGGTCTAGTCCGCGGCGAGTTGCGTCCGGGCGGGAGCGAGCGCGAGTGGTGCGACGTCGAGGTGCTGCGGCGCCTGCGGCGCGCCTCGCTCGCCGCCCTGCGCAAGGAGATCGAGCCAGCCGATCAGAGGCGCCTCGCGGCCTTCCTGCCGTCCTGGCAGGGCATCGACAGGCATGCAAGCGCCGGAGCCGGCATCGAGCGCCTACGCGAAGTGCTCGTGCCGCTACAGGGACTCGCGCTGCCCGTAGAGATATGGGAGCGCGACGTGCTCGCGCGCCGGACCGGCGCCTACTCGCAGTCCTGGCTCGACAGCCTCTGCGCCAGCGGCGAGATCGTATGGGTGGGGGCAGGGCCGCTCGGGCGCTCCGGGCGCGTCGCGATCTACTTCCGCGAGGATGCGCCCGCGATCGGGCCGCCCACCACCGCAGCTTCCGCGCGCGGCGCACAGCCGCCCAGCGACGTCGCGCACGACCGCTCGGAGATCGCGCAGCTGCGCGCGCGCCTCGCCGCCGGACCATCCTTCTTCAGCGACCTGCTCGCCGAGCTCGACGCCCCCGCCGAGGCACTGCGCGAGGCGCTGTGGGACCTCGTATGGGCCGGCGAGGTCACCAACGACGCCTGGGCACCGCTGCGCTCGCCGCGGCTTGCGCTCGCCCGCGCCGCCCGGTCGCTCGACGTGCATCCCGGGCTCGCCGGCGGCGCCCCGGGCCGGCCGAGCGCCCGGCGCTCGCGCTTTGCCGCGCGGCGGCGCACCAGCGCACGCGCGGGCGGCGAGCAAACGCAGGGGCGCTGGTCGCTGACCGAGAGCATCTTCCGCCGTGGCGGGCTCGACGGAGCAGCCGGGGCCGTCGAGCGCCGCCGGGCGCTCGCCGAGCTTTTGCTCGAGCGCTACGGCATCGTCACCCGCGAGCAGGTGCTCGCCGAGGGCATCAAAGGCGGCTTCGCCATGCTCTACGACACGTTCGCCCAGCTCGAGACGCTCGGCATCTGCCGCCGCGGCTACTTCATCGAGGGCATGGGCGGCGCCCAGTTCGCGCTCCCCGGCGCCGTCGAGCGGCTGCGGGCAGGGCCCGGGCTCGCGCCCGCCGACGCCGGGCGCAGCAGCGCCACCGATACCCGCCGCGGGCACGCGCGCACGCTCGTGATCGCCGCCGCCGACCCCGCCCAGCCCTACGGCGGCGCGCTGGCATGGCCCAAGCGCGAGCGAGCCCAGCCACGGCCCGCGCGCGTCGCCGGCGCCTACGTCGTGCTCGTCGCCGACGAGGCCGTGCTGTACGTCGAGCGGGGAGGGCGCGGGCTCGTGACGCTGCTCCCCACAGCCGCCGTCCGCGAGGGCGAGCAGACGCGCGAAGCGCTCGCCGCACTGGCCGACGCCGTGCGCGCCGGGCGCCTCGGAAAGCTCGCGCTCGAACGAATCGACGGCGCGCCGGCGATCGCGTCCAGCCTCGCCGGCACGCTCGTCGAGCTCGGATTCCAATCAGGCCCGCGGCGGCTGACGCTCAGCGCCTGAGCGCCGGCAGGCCACTATTAGCGCTCTGGCAGGCCAAATTCGCAGTATCCGCCGCACTTCGCCCGGTGGTCCGAATCCCTTTGTCTGTCGGACGGTTGAGCCTGTCGGAGACAACGGTGGAATTGTTCCAACTGGCTTGTTATTAAAAGCTGAGACAGGGGTTGCGCCCGGATAAATTTTCGTCTACCTTCTGGAACAGTGGGGATGAGTAGAACAGGGAGCCAAGTCGCACCGCTGTACCGCAGGCTGCCACACGGGCCCAGCGGTATGGACCGAGAGGATGTCGCCCGCAACCAGCGGGCGCGCCTCTACGGGGCGATGATCGAGTCGGTCGCCCAGCGCGGCTACCAGGCCACGACCGTCGCGCACGTGATCGGGCTCGCCGGCGTCTCGCGGCGAGCCTTCTACGAGCTGTTCTCCAACAAGGAACACTGCTTCCTGTCGACCTACGACATCGTCGTCGCGCGCTCGCGCAAGCACGTGATCGACGCCTGGGTGGGCGAGCGCGGCTGGGCCAACCGCCTGCACGCCGCCTGCAAGGCGCTGCTCGACGAAGTCGCCGAGTCGCCCCGTGGGCCACGGCTCGTGCTGGTCGACGCGCTCGGCGTCGGGCCGAAAGCCAGGGAGCGGATGCAGCTCGCCGGCTTCACCTTCGAGCGGCTCGTCGCCAGCGCCTTCCAAATGGCCCCCGACGGCGTCGGCTTCTCGCGGCTGACCTCCCGCGGCGTCGTCGGCGGGGTGCGCAACGTCATCTTCACGCGCATGCTCGACGGCCGCGAGCGCGAGCTGTACACGCTGACCGACGAAGTGCTCGACTGGATCGAGTCCTACCGGACCCCAGCCGCCGCCCGCCTCGGGCTGCTCGGGCTGGCGCCCAACGCGCGCGTCGCGCCCACGCCCGCCGCGTTCCTCGCCCGCGACGACAAGCGTGCGCGGGTGCTCGGCTCCGTCGTGCACCTGACGCTCGACGAGGGCTACTCGCGGCTGACCGACCCGCAGATCGCGCAGTTCGCCGGCATGTCCACCGAGGCCTTCCACAAGCAGTTCCCCAACAAGGAGCAGTGCTTCCTCGCCGTGCTCGACGAATTCGTCGCCGAAGGGCTCGACGCCGTCAAAGGCAGCTTCGAGAACGCCGCCTCCTGGCCCGAAGGCGTCTACCGCGCGATGGTCGCGTTCGTCGACTACCTCGTCGCCCACCAAGCGCTCCTGCGGATCGCGTTCATCGACGTGTTCGAGGTCGGTCCCGGCATGATCGGGCGCATGACCAAGTCCGTTGAGGGCTTCACCAAGCTCTTGAGCGAGAACGGTCCCACGCCGCGGCGCGGGCCAGAGGTCGCCCAGGAAGCGGTCACCGGCGCGATCTGGTCGATCATCGCAAGCTACGTCGCCAACGATCGCCTCGCGCGGCTGCCCTGCCTGGTCGACCACCTCGCGTTCATCGTGCTCGCCCCCTACACCGGCCCCAAGGCCGCCGTCGAGGCGATCCAGGCCGCGCGCAAACCGCTCCGCGCCGTCTGAGCCGAACTCTGCGATCGTTGCGGCGATGATCGAGTCATCGCCAAAGCGCCCGCGCCGCGTAGGCCACAAGGGGGCCGCCAACATCGAGCGCGGCAACACGCTCGCGAGCTTCGACGCCGCGCTCGCCCACGGCGTCGACATGATCGAGCTGGACGTGCTCAGCGAGCACGCCGACGGCAGTGGGCGCCTGCTCGTCGGCCACGACTACGAGGACCTACGCGCACGCACGCCGCTCACGTTCGAGCAGGCGCTCGAGCACCTCTGCAGTCCCCAGTTCGCCGGCATCGAGCTCGACGTCGACGTGAAGATCCCCGGCTATGAGCTACGCGTGCTCGAGGCGCTGCGCGAGCACAGGCTCGTGGAGCGCACGCTCGTCAGCGGCATGTTCCCCGCCGCGCTCGCGCGCATCCGCGCCGCCGAGCCAGCGCTGCGCCTCGGCTGGTCGGTACCGCGCGTACGCCGCGACTACACCACCGACATGCTCACCGCCATCCCCGCGCTGGCGATGCTCACCGGCTACCGCGCCACGCTCCCCCGCCGCGCCCGCACCGCCCTGCAGGAAGGCCGCTTCGACGCGATCATGGCGCACTGGCGCGTCGTCACAGCAGCGCTCGTGCAGGCCGTCGCCGACGGCGGCGGCGAGCTGTACGTGTGGACCGTCGACGACGCGCGCATGATCGAGCGGCTCACCGCCATGGGCGTCGACGGCATCATCACCAACGACCCGCGGCTGTTCAGCCGATGACGCACGTCGCCGCGCTGAAGCTCGCCGGGTCAGCGCCCGCGAGGCTCTTGTGGCCGGCGAGCGTCGGGCGCGCGGCCGACAGCACCACCGTCTTGCCGCGTCGCCACTGGAAGTCCACGACCCCGCGCAGCGTCACCGGCGGCTGGCCCGTCACCGGCTTCAGGTCAAACGTCGTCCCGCCCTGGCGTGCCGAGGCGCCCGCGCCGACAGCCACGAAGCCCGAGCTCGCGCCGCTTGCCAGGTTCACCCACTGCTTGCTCGCGTTCATGTACTGCAAGCGGAAGCTCATGTACATCTTGTCGTGGGCCTGGCCGTCGCCCGGCATCGAGCCGCGTACGCCCACCGTGTTCGGCTCGTCAGCCGGGTCGCAGACGTCGATCGTCGCCCACAGTTCGTGGGAGGAAAGCAGCGCGTGTTCGCTGAGCGGCTTGGACGTCTTCGCCGGGGCGGGCGTAGCGAGCGTCGTGGCCGCGGTGAGCGCCGCCGCCGGCACGATCGCTGCCAGCGCGACCATGGCCATGGAAAAACGTTTTGAGCTCACGATGTGAAGATAGCGCCGGCGCTGGCCCGCGGGCGCAGATGAGCCTCCGCCGACATCCCACATTGTGGTATTCCCTGGGCTGATGGGGGCGACTCGCTCAGCGGACGTGGTCGAGCTGCTCGAGCGGGTGCCAGCGTTCTCCACGCTCGAGCCAAGCGACCTCGAGCGGATCGCCGGGGTCGCCGTTCCCCGCAGCTTCGAGCCCGGACAGGTCATCTTCCGCGAGGGCGACTCGAGCGACACCTGTTACGTCGTGCGCGAAGGGCACGCGCGCGCCGTGCGCACGCATGGCGACGGGCGCACGCTGACGCTCGCCACATTCGGCCCCGGAGACATCTTCGGCGAGCTCGCCATGTTCGAGGACGAGCGGCGCTCAGCCACCGTCGAAGCGATCGGCCCGCTCGGTGTCGTCGGCGTGCTCGGTCCAGACATGCGCCGGCTGATGAAAGAACACTCAGAGATCTCAGCGCGCCTCGTGGTCGCCCTCGGGCGGCGTCTGCGCGAGATGAACGAGCGTCTCTCGCGCCAGTCCTTCCAAACCGTCCAAAGCCGCGTAGCCGTCGTGCTGTCAGGGCTCGTCGCGCAGGAGATCGCCTCCGGCAAGGACGCCACCGACGTGCTCGTAACCGCCACGCAGGCCGACCTCGCGCAGCTCGCCGGCTCCTCGCGCGAGTCCGCCAGCCGCTTTCTCGCCGTGCTCGAGCGCGCCGGCGTGATCTCCCAAGGACGCGGGCGCCTGACAGTCCACAACCCCCAGGCGCTCGAGCAGTATGTCTTCTGAGCCGGCCAAACCGTCAAAACCGTCGCGGCGATCCAAGGCCAAGGCCAAGCCCGCCAAGTCGCCTCGAGCTGGCAGGTCCGGCAAACGGCCGTCCAAAGCGCAGGCGCGGGAGTTCTCCGCCGGCGGTGTCGTCGTGCGCGGCGAGCAGGTCGTGACGATCGTCCCCACGCGTCGCGCCGCCGACGGCTCGCGCGTGCTCGCGCTGCCCAAGGGCCACATCGACCCAGGCGAGAGCGCGCTCCAAGCAGCCACCCGCGAGGTGCGCGAGGAGACCGGCATCGTCGCCGAGCCAGTGTGCGAGCTCGGCGAGTCGCGCTACTGGTACAGGCGCGACGGGCGCACCGTCGGCAAGACCGTCGCCTTCTTCCTCTTCAACCACGTCGAAGGGGACACCGCCGACCACGACGACGAGGTCGAGGAGGTGCGCTGGATCGACCTGCAGGACGCCCAGCGAGAGCTCAGCCACGACGCCGAGCGCGAGATGGTCGCGCTCGCGCTGGCCTATCTGCACAAAGACCGGTAGCCTGCGCCTGCGATGCAGGTCCTCAACTTCTACTCGACGATCTTCGCCGACGAGCTCAAGCGCGGGCGCAAGACCGCCACCATCCGCCTCGGCGACAAGTCCGGCAAGTACCGCAAGAACCAGGCCGTGCTCGTCACCATCGGCTATCAGTACTCGCCGCGCGAACGCATCTTCGAAGCCGTCATCGACCAGGTCGAGGTGATGAAGCTCGCCGACCTCTCACCGCGCGACATCAAGCACGACAACCCCGAGTTCCGCCGCCACGAGGAGCTCATCAAGTTCCTCGAACAGATCTACGGGCGGGCGGTGTCAACCGAAGACATCGTCACCGTCGTGCGGTTTTCGCAGATCCTCGAGAACCCAACTGGCATGACCGAGGCGATCAAGGGGTTTGGCGGGGCGCAAAACTAGCGCGGGGACGGGACTCCCGAACGCTGCGAGCAGAGCCGGGCAGCGTTCGGGAGTCCCGCCCCGCTTGGCGAAGGTGTCAGGGAGACGGCCGATGGCAATACCTCGGTCACGCTGCGATGCTCCCCAGATCTCCGACAAGCGATGTAACGGGGGCTTCCAAAAGCTGTCGGACGAAGCTCGAGCGCTCAGCTCGCAGGCGCCGGAACTCCTCGTCTCCCAGCAGCGTCACATCGATGGTGCGTCCCGTAGCTTTGCCGATTGGGCGCACCAGGCGTCGCAGCTCACGCAAGCTCGCGTTTCCCACGACAAGGACGTCGATGTCGCTATCCGGTCGACGGGCGCCCGAGGCCCAGGAGCCATAGATCACAGCGGCATGAACGTCAGGACGATCAAGGCTCGCGCGCAACTCATTCTCGACCCCGACGGAGCGGCGCAAGAGCTCGGCAAGCGGCTCGTAGGCAGCGTCACCCGTCGCAGCGGAGAATCGGTACGGTCGCGACTCGTCGGAACGGTGGATTACGCCGGCGGCTTCCGCCCTTGCCAGCTCGCGGTGAACTGAGGACTGCGGCGCGTCTAGCGCCTCTGCAAGCCCCTGAAGTGTCCATTGACGCTCGGGTTGCAGCATTATCAGCGCGAGGAGTCGGACCTGCATTTCGGAGCGAAAGAGCGGCAACGGCTACGCCGTGGCAGCTGCGCGCGACTGAGAGTGCGCGTACAGCGTCTCTGGAGCGATGTCAGCGTTGTTGGGCCAGACGATCGTGCCAGCCTCGGTGTCCGCACGGAGTTGTGCGAAGTAGGCTGAGTCGCGTAGCGGCTCGAACACGCCGCCATAGTCGAGCAGGTAGGAGAGGTCTACGTCGGCGGTCGTGCCGTCCTCGAACCGGACATGTACCGAGTACCCGTCGAGTGGCTGGGCCTCGATGAGACGTGGGGTGCTGCGCATGCTCGCAATGTTAGAGCGTAGAACGCGCTGATGCGTGGCATCGAACACATGTTTGGGTCAAGGGGGGATGGAACGCGCGGCAGCCCGCTCCTCGGCAGTCTCGCCCCGCCCTGCCAAGTCGTCCTTGAAACTTCCGTGGAGTTGCCCTTGAACTCTGCCGGATCTTCTATATATTGGTCTTGCAGTTGGCACTCTCCACTTGAGAGTGCCAAAGAGGCGGCGCGCACGTGTGTATAGGGCTGCGCTCCGCCGGTCGCATTCTCTAGACGGAGGTTTTATCGACATGAAGCTCAAGCCCCTGGGCGATCGGCTGATCGTGCGGGCGATCGAGGAGGAAGAGAAGACTGCCAGTGGCATCGTCCTCCCCGACACCGCCAAGGAGAAGCCACAGAAGGGCAAGGTCCTCGCCGTAGGCGATGGCAAGATCGACGACGCCGGCAAGCGCATTCCGCTGGACGTCAAGAAGGACGACGAGGTCCTGTACAGCAAGTACGGCGGGACCGAGATCAAAGACCCCGACACCGGTGAGGACCTGCTCGTGCTACGCGAGTCCGACGTCCTTGCCAAGGTCGCTTAAGGAGATCTGAGAGACATGGCTCACAAGGAACTGAAGTACAGCTCAGAGGCGCGCTCGGCGCTCGAGGCCGGCGTTGACGCGGTCGCTAACGCGGTCAAGGTCACGCTCGGCCCCAAGGGCCGCTACGTGGTGCTCGACAAGAAGTTCGGCGCGCCCACCATCACCAACGACGGCGTCACGATCGCTCGTGAGATCGAGGTCGAGGACGTCTTCGAGAACCAGGGTGCGCAGCTGGTGCGCGAGGTGGCCACCGCCACCAACGACGTAGCCGGCGACGGAACGACCACAGCGACCGTGCTCGCCCAGGCGATCGTTCGCCAGGGTCTGAAGAACGTGGCCGCGGGTGCCAACCCGCTGGCGCTGAAGCGCGGCATCGAGAAGGCTGTCGACGAGGTCGTCAAGAACATCGCCTCGCAGTCCAAGGAGGTCTCCGGCAAGGACCAGATCGCCCGCGTGGCGACGATCTCAGCCGGCGACGAGGAGATCGGCGACGTAATCGCCGACGCGATCGAGAAGGTCGGCAAGGACGGCGTAGTCAACGTCGAGGAGGGCCAGACGTTCGGCATGGACCTCGAGTTCACCGAGGGCATGCAGTTCGACAAGGGCTACATCTCGCCCTACATGGTCACCGACCAGGACCGCATGGAGGCAGTGCTGGAGGACCCCTACATCCTGATCGCCAACCAGAAGATCGGCTCCGTGCGTGACGTGCTGCCGGTGCTCGAGGCCGTGATTCAGTCGGGCAAGCCGATCCTGATCATCGCCGAGGACGTCGAGGGCGAGTCCCTTGCCACCCTCGTGGTCAACAAGCTGCGCGGTACGTTCACCGGTGTCGCGGTGAAGGCGCCTGGCTTTGGCGACCGTCGCAAGCGGATGCTCGAGGACATCGCGATCCTGACGAACGCCGAGGTGATCACCGAGGAGATGGGCTTGAAGTTGGAGAACACACAGATCTCCCAGCTCGGGCGCGCCCGTCGTGTGGTCGTGGCGAAGGACAACACCACCGTCGTCGACGGTGCCGGCGATGCGGCTGCGATCAAAGGCCGTATCGCTCAGATCAAAGCCGAGATCGAGAACACCGACTCGGACTTCGACCGCGAGAAGCTCCAGGAGCGTCTGGCAAAGCTCTCCGGCGGTGTCGCCGTGGTGAAGGTCGGCGCGGCCACCGAGACAGAGATGAAGGAGAAGAAGCACCGCGTCGAGGACGCGCTGCAGGCAACACGCGCAGCGCTCGAGGAGGGCATCGTGCCCGGTGGTGGCGTCGCGCTGCTGCAGGCATCCTCAGCGGTCACGATCAGCGAGAACGGCTCGTCGGTCGACGGCTCAGACGATGAGCGCACAGGTGCGCGCATCGTGCTTCGCGCGCTGGAGGAGCCGCTGCGTCAGCTGGCCGAGAACGCAGGCCTCGAGGGCTCCGTCGTCGTCAACGACGTACGTAAAGCCAAGAAAGGCCACGGCCTGAACGCCGCCACGAACGAGATCGTCGATCTCGTCGCGGCCGGCGTAATCGACCCGGCGATGGTCACGCGCTCAGCGCTGCAGAACGCCGCGTCGATCGCCAAGAACATCCTCACGACCGAGGCGATCGTCGCCGAGGTACCGGAGAAGGAAAACGGTGCCGGTGGCGGCGGTGGCATGCCCGACATGAGCGGGATGATGTAGGCAGAGCTCGCCTGGGGAAATCCCACGGAGTCGCAGTAAAGGGGCCCGGCGTTACGCCGGGCCCCTTTTTGGTGTGTAGCAGTCAGGCCGCTCGACTCGTTGGGTCGATTCTGGCCCAGAGAGGGATATGTGATCTCACGTCACTTCGACTGAAACTTCATAGGTAGCTAATTCACTCGTACTCTCGGTTGTTTCCAGAAGGCCAAGCGACCGGAGCCTTGGTTTCTCCAGGGTGCCTGATATGTTGATTTCTTTGATGCTCTGCGCGCTGCTGCTCGCGTTGAAGATGAATTTGCCGTCTTCTGATGCTGGCCCGTTGACCGGCGTCACTTCGCCCGCGACCGTGCCCACAAGGGGTGCTGGGCTGACCAGCAGGCACGTGCCTTCCAGCGTGGCGAACGTGGTGCCACTCGTTGGTAAGAGGATGAACCCAACGCCTGATGCAGCTTCCGTTTTTTTAACCGAGCCGAGCTCGCCGTCGAGTTCGTTGGTTACGATTGTGCCCCCACTCTGGCCCGGGCTGTTTACGGTGCATCCGCTGCCTTCTTCGCTGGAGCAGCCGGAGAAATCTACTACGAGGAGGCCGAACCTCCTGATGGTGATGTGACCGTGCCCGGCACTGTGTCTACAGATGATGGGCCGCGTGGAAGGGGTTCTCCATAAAAGGAGAGCAGATAAGGTTCGATATAAAATTAATCGGCCCGGAATGAATTCGGGCGCTGCGGCGGATGCGATTGCCGCGGCGGTGAGATAGATCGTCAACGCGGCGATAAGGATCAGACCCGCTAATCGAGCGATTTTCATGTGAGACGCTCCTTGGTAGGAAGTAACGAAATAAATCTTAGCCGTAATAGCGGGCGACGACCTGCAGCTGGCTGAAGAGGTCGTGGCCAAAGAACAGGACCACAATCGCCGCACCCACGACCGGCCCCCAGCGCCGTCCAGCCCCGCGCGCGGCCAGCGCCAGCACGGCGCCGAACAGCGGGAGCAGAGGCAGCAGGTAGCGGGCCTGACCATATTCCGCGCTCACTTCCGGGAACGAGCGATAGGAGTCGGCGCCGATCAGCAAGAGCAAGCCCACGCCCATGGCGAGGTAGACGACCAGCTCAGCGATGCGCGCTCGCAGCGCCGCCCGGCACTCCAGCAGGGTACGAAGGCACAAGATCGCGATCGCCGCCGCCGGCACGAGCGCGACGTCGTAGACCCAGCCGGGGAAAGGGGTATCGAGCCAGCCGTACAGGCCGACGTAGCCGTCGAACCAGATTTGGCGCGCGGTGAAGATGCCGGGGAAGTCGCTGCTCATCCCCGGCAGACGGGGAAGGTACAGCTGCCACATGTAGCCGAGCTCGCCGAGCAGCGAGCCGCGGGTGGTATCGACGCCGCTGGAGACAACGCCCAGCAGCGGACGGCCCGCAGCAAGATGGATAGCCACGAACACCGCAATCGGACTCAACGCAAGCACCAGCGCGATCGCAAGCGAGCGCCATGCCGCACGTGCTCCGGAGATGCGCGCCAGGCGCATGGCGAGCACAACCATTCCCAGGAGCACGCCGGGTGCGAGACCGATGAAGTTCAGCTTCGTGAGGAAGCCCGTAGCAGTCACCGCGCCCAGCAGTAGCGCGAGCCTCGGCGTCAGACCACGGCGAAAGGCGCGCGCCAAGCAGTAGAAGACCGCCGCGGAGACCGCGAACAGCAGCGCGTCGGGGTTGACCGAGCCGGACATGAAGCCCAGCAGCGGCGCAAGTGCCACGCCGAGGGCGCCAACCGTCCATGCCCACGGGAACGCCGGGAGCAGCTCGCGAATGAACAGGAACACGAACAGCGCCGTGAATCCTCCAAGCAGCGCGGACAGCAGCCGCATCAGCTCCAGGTGGCCAAGCAGCGTAGCGCCCGAGCCCAGCTCATAGGGAAGCACCTGCAGCGCGTAGTAAAGCGGCGGCTCCTGGGTCGCGACCCCGGCACTCGGACTGCCCTTCTCCGGGAAGCGCGCAGCGCGCG
>Ga0209275_10000445_pt1 | contig 16107 bp, 11 predicted proteins | sample HubBroMetageREF2_FD_188344 | JGI IMG/M metagenome (GOLD analysis project Ga0209275, IMG submission 188344) | Reference soil microbial communities from the Hubbard Brook experimental Forest, New Hampshire, USA - Hubbard Brook CCASE Soil... | ecosystem: Environmental > Terrestrial > Soil >... | reverse complement strand
CCGAGAAAAGCGCTGCAGTCGAATCCGCGAAGTCCCGCGCGAACGCCTGCGCATAAGACTCCGCAGGCTCCGGAACTGGTCATCATCACAGGGATGAGCGGCTCCGGCAAAGCGTCCGTGCTGAAAGCATTCGAGGATCTGGGATATTACTGCGTCGATAATCTTCCCGTCGAACTGATCCCGCGCTTCGCGGAAATGGCCGTGCAGTCGGCTGAGATCCGCCGCACCGCGCTCGTCGTCGATGTCCGCGAAGGCTCCCAGCTTAAGCAACTTCCCGGCATTCTGAAGGCAGTTCGGCGAATGATTCCGACCAAGGTCGCCTTCCTGGAAGCCTCCGATGCCGTATTGATGCGCCGTTTCAGCGAGACTCGCCGCCCCCATCCCCTGGGCACGGACACGCCAGTCAATGCCTCGCTCAAGGCCGAACGACGCCACTTGGAGAGCATCCGCGCGTTGGCCGACATCGTGATCGATACATCGAAGTTCAACGTGCATGAATTGCGCGCCCACATCACGGAACGTTTCCGCGAGCAGGCGACGGAGAAGAGCATTCTTGTTTCGTGCGTGAGCTTCGGCTATCGCCACGGCTTGCCCGAAGACGCCGATCTGGTCTTCGACGTTCGCTTTCTGCGCAACCCTCACTTCGTGCCGAAATTCCGGCCCCTGACGGGCCGCGATCCTCGCGTAGCTAAATACATCCGGTCCTTCCCGCAGACCAAGAAGTTTATTCCCCGCATTTCCGATCTGCTGGTTGACCTGATGCCGCACTACATTCATGAAGGCAAGAGTTATTTAACCATCGGCTTCGGCTGCACTGGCGGCCAGCACCGTTCGGTGATGATCGCCGAGGAAGTCGGCAAACGCCTGCACAAAGCCGGATACCGCGTCAAAGTCGTGCATCGGGATATGCCGAAGTAATGGCTACGCCTCCCTATCCGCTCATTCCCGAACCAATGAATAGAGGTTGGTTCGATCGGCATCCTGCGTGGAAGATTCCGGCCGGCTTTCTCCTCCTGATTCTTCTGGTTGGAGCGTACGTCTTCGGGGTTGTCGAGATTTCTTTCCGTCACAGCGAGGTCGTCGAGCAAGCCATCGCCAAGGCTGGAGAGAACACGCAGGTTCGCGATCAGATTGGCCCTCCCTTGAAGGCGGGATGGCGAATCTTTGGCAATCTTCGCATCGCTGGTTTGTCTGGATATGCAAATTTGTCAATCCCGGTTGCCGGCTCTCGGCATAAGGGCGTGATCCACGTGGTCGCTCTGAAAAGCGCGGGGATTTGGCGGTTCAATCAGCTATTGGTGAATGTGGAGGAGCAGACGGAAGCGATTGATGTGTTGGCCGCTGAACCAACGTCGAAGCCGGAATCTTAGCGCGGTCTCGAATGTCTGGATGCGGCCGAAGGACAGCCGGGGACTCCGGACGTCAATTCGCAAGCGCGGTCAACTCAAGTAGAATATGGCCTTGCCATCCATGTCCATTTCTACGGGCTTGAGCAACTGTCGCCGAGCCCACGCGAGAGCGGTATGCGCCAACTGACGCGCCTAGTCCGCTATGCGCTTCCATATTGGTGGCAGATTCTGTCTTCGGTTGTGCTGATGGCGGCGGTGGGAGCGCTCGACGCCTTCAAGTTCCTGCTGATTCGTCCCATCTTTGACCGGGTCTTGAATCCGTCTACCGGATCGAAAGACATTCAACTGTTTGTCATTCCAGTTACCCACCATCCCGTTTATCTGCAGCAGTTGGTGCCTTCGCATTTCACGAATGCGTGGACCATGGTTGCGGTCGCTCTTGTCGGGTCCACCATCCTCAAAGGAATCTTCGATTACACCGGCACGTACCTGGTAAACCATGCCGGTTTCGGCATGATCACTGACCTGCGCGACGACCTCTACAACGCGATCATGCGTCGTTCGGCGGCATTTTTCTCGAAACACACTACGGGAACCCTGCTCTCTACCATCATCAATGACATCGAGCGGGTGCAGTATGCCATGTCGACGGTGCTGGCGGAATTCCTGCAGCAGTTTTTCACTTTTCTGGCGGTGGCCACGGTGGTTGTGGTCCTGGGCGGAAACCTTGCGTGGGTGCTGGTGCTGTTCGTTCCGGTGATCGTTTACTCCTCGCGCAAGATCGGCTCCCGGGTGCGTAGCACGACCCGGCATGGGCAGGACAAGCTGGCGGAAATTCAGAACATCCTGCACGAAGCGATTACTGGTAATCGAATCGTGAAGGCGTTCAATAGCGAGAAATGGGAGATTGCGCGCTTTCGCGGAGCCGCACGCCGCCTGTTCCGCGCGAACCTTCGTTCCGTAGCCGCGACCGCCATCAGTTCGCCGCTGATGGACATTTTTGGCGTGTTTGGAATCGCTCTGTTGCTGATGCTGGGCCGCGAGCAGATCAAGCACGGCGAGATGACTCTGGGTGTTTTTGTTACTTTCATCACGGCCGTGTTCAGCCTTTACAACCCGGTCCGCAAGTTTGCCCAGTTCAACAACAACTTCCAGCAGGCGCTGGGCGCATCGAGTGAAATCTTCAAGTTCATGGATATCGAGGATGATGTCCGCGAGAAGCCTCATGCCAAGCGCCTGCCCGCCTTTGCGAAGACCGTCCAGTTTGATCACGTGAGCTTCACTTATGGCAGCGAAGGCGAAGATGCCCGAGTTTTGCACGACATCAAGCTCGAAGTTCGTCGCGGGGAAGTTGTGGCGATCGTCGGTTCCAGCGGTTCGGGCAAGAGCACTCTGGTTCACCTGATCCCACGCTTTTTCGATGCCACGCAAGGCCGCCTGCTCATCGACGGCAACGATGTGCGCGATGTGACGCTGGGTTCGCTGCGGGAACAGGTCGGGATCGTTACGCAGGAGACCGTCCTGTTTAACGACACGGTACGCAACAACATCGCCTACGGTCAGCCTCACGTAGCGCTGAAAGATGTTGAGGCCGCGGCCCGCGCCGCTTTGGCGCATGATTTCATCCAAGCCTTGCCTAAGGGATACGATGAGGTGATTGGGGAGCGCGGCGTGCGCCTTTCAGGAGGCGAACGGCAGCGCATCGCGATTGCCCGCGCCATTCTGAAGAATGCGCCCATTCTGATTCTGGACGAGGCGACGTCGGCGCTCGACAGCGAATCGGAGGCACTGGTGCAATCCGCGTTGCATAATCTGATGAGCGGCCGCACCGTGTTTGTGATTGCGCACCGGCTTTCGACGGTGCGCCGCGCCGACCGCATTGTGGTGATCGAGAACGGCGCCATCGCCGATATTGGCGCTCACGATGATTTGATGACGAAGTTGGGTACGTACCGGCGTTTGTACGAGTTGCAGTTCGCTGACTTCGAGCCGAAACTGGAGCCAGCACAACCCAGTTGAGATTGCGAATCGGATTGCGAAACTGAAGTTCGGGAAATCACTCATGCCTCTGCGCTCCATGACGGGTTTTGCACAGATTAAGGGCGAACTTACGAGCCGGACTGAACTAAGCGCCAGCGCGCCGTCCACGTCAGCCTCACTGGCTTCTGTTCAGAGCAACGGCCATCTTGCCTTCTCGCTCTCGTTGAAATCCGTGAACCACCGTTTTCTCGACCTGCATTTTCGTCTGCCCTCGGGCTCCGATTCGCTCGAAATGCAGCTTCGCCGCCTGCTCAAAGAGAAGGTTGCCCGTGGACACGTCGAGGTCACGCTCAGCCTGGAGCGCGGGGGCGGTGAAACCCTGGCTTTGAATCGTCCGCTGGTAACGGCCTATATCGCGGCCTTTCGCGCGGCTGCGGCTGAGTTTTCCCTGGCCACTGAACCAGATCTCAATACCGTTCTGCGCATTCCTGGTGCGCTCGATTCAGCCAAGGATCCGGAAGATGGAGCGCTGGAAGCGGCGGTGATGGCCAGGGCGGGCGAGGTGCTCGATCGCCTGAATCAGATGCGCGAGCAGGAAGGCCGCGGCATTGAGCATGAACTCCGCCAGCGCATGACCCACTTGCGTGAATCCGTCAAGACGGTGCAACTTCACCGGCGCACGGTGTTGCAAAGCTATGTGGAACGCCTGCAGTCGCGCTTGCAGGAACTGCTCGGCTCCAGTGCCGATAAGGAAAGGGTGCTGCAGGAAGCCGCGCTTCTAGTGGATCGCAGCGACATCCAGGAGGAAATCGTACGCCTGGAAAACCACGTCCAGCATTTCCTTGGACTGCTCGATGGAGATGGAGAAGTTGGAAAGAAACTCGACTTCCTGCTCCAGGAAATGAATCGCGAGGCCAACACTTTGCTCTCGAAGACGTCTGGACTGGCCGGAGAGGCGCTGAAAATTACCGAAGCTGGACTCATCATGAAGGCGGAGATCGAAAAATCACGCGAACAGGTGCAGAACCTGGAATGAGTGTTCCGGTGCATGAGCCAGTCGTCTACATCATTTCGGCCCCGTCTGGTTCGGGCAAGTCGACGCTTGTCAACGAACTGCTGAAGTCGGTGCCCGATCTGGAGTTCTCCATTTCCTATACGACTCGGGCGCCTCGAGGCAGCGAGACCAATGGAAGGCAGTATTACTTCGTCTCGCGCCTCGAATTCGAGACGATGATCAAGCACGATGACTTTCTGGAACATGCCGAGGTATTCGGCAACTACTACGGCACGGCGCGCCGCTTCATGGACGACGCAGAAAAAAAGGGTCGAGATCTGTTGCTCGATATCGATGTGCAGGGCGCCAAGCAAATTCAGGAGAAGCTTCCTCGGGCCGTGAGCATCTTTATTCTGCCTCCGGATCGCAAGACGCTGGAAGAAAGGCTGCGCAAGCGCGGTGAAGATCGCGAAGAGGTCATCCATCGCCGCCTGGTCACCGCGAGCCGCGAGATTGAAGATTTCAATCGATACAACTACATCCTCGTCAACGACCGTTTGGAGGATTCGATCGAGAGCCTGCGGGCCATCGTGCGCTTCGAACGGATCCTGCACTCAGGGCAGACCCCATCCAAAGAAGACGCCAAAATCGTGACTTTGGCGGACCATTGCCGCCTGGCCAATGTGCGCGGCCGCTTGCAGCCGATTCTGGCCTCGTTCAGGGTTCCGGCGGTTCCGGGCGAGGTTAGTCCTCGGTAACCAGATTCGAAGGCTTGTGACCCCCGTAAGGTTGAGTTTCGTGGGAAAATAGGGGAGCAGGTCTTTGGCGTCGCGGGCGAAAGAACGAAGCGCACCATTTTCCGGACAGTGGTTTTTCGGGCAATCAACTTTCGGCAATCAAAATCTTGCATCCCGGTAACAAGGGGAGAGAATCCATGAAATTGATCGAAGGCTTTGACAGCAACTATCGCTATATTCTGGTCGCCGCCCGGCGCGCACGCCAACTGCAATCCGGAGCTCCGCCGGTGGTTCAAACCAACTCACGCAAACCGTGCCGCATTGCGCAGGACGAAATCCGCGCAGGAAAAGTGAAGTGGGAGATCCCGGAAACTCGCAGCGCAGCGGAGCAGGCCGCGGAAGTCCTGGATAAAGCTTTTGGAGACGCATAAGAGCGGGGCCGCTGAAGAGATCATGAAAGTTGCTCTTGGAGTGACGGGAGGCATCGCGGCCTACAAGGCGGCGGAGATTGTACGCCTCTTGCAAGACCGCGGGATTCGCGTGCAAGTTATCATGACGCGCTCCGCCCAGGAGTTTGTTCGGCCGCTCACCTTCGCAGCGCTTTCTGGCGACAAAGTGATTACGGGGATGTTCTCGCCCGGCGAGGAACATGCAGCCAACATCGATTCCGCCATCGAGCACATCGCCGTAGCACAGTCGATTGACGCATTGCTGGTTGTTCCTGCGACCGCAGACGTTGTGGCGCACTTCGCGCAGGGCATTGCCAGCGACTTTCTTACGACGCTCTATCTCGCGACTACCGCGCCGGTCGTAGTGGCTCCGGCGATGAACGTTAACATGTGGAACCATCCCGCGACGCAGGCGAATCTGGAAGTCCTTCGCCAGCGCGGAGTGAAGATCGTTGATCCCGGCTCAGGATATCTGGCTTGTGGGATGACAGGCTCCGGGCGGCTGGCCGAGAATGAGGTAATTGTGGCGGCGGTTCTGGAAGCGCTTGGCGCGTCGCAGGATCTGGCAGGCGAAACCGTTTTGATCACGGCAGGACCGACGCGTGAAAAGATCGATCCTGCGCGCTACCTCACCAACCGGTCGAGCGGGCGCATGGGATACGCCATGGCCGAAGCTGCGCTGCGACGCGGCGCGCGCGTGTTGCTGGTCAGTGGGCCGACGGCGCTGACGCCTCCGGGAGCGGCTGAACTTACGGGTGTGGAATCGGCTGAGCAGATGCGCGAGGCTGTGCTCAATCTTCTGCCCCAGGCGACCATCGTCATCAAGACGGCTGCTGTTTCCGATTACCGCGCGAAGTCGGCGTCGCCGCAGAAGATAAAGCGCAAAGGTCCGATCACGCTCGAGCTCGAACCTACGGCAGACATCCTCCAGGAAATTTCTCTGCGCAGGCAGTCGCAGATTGTCGTTGGTTTTGCCGCGGAAACCGAAAACGTCCTCGAAAATGCCCGCCAGAAGCTTGCAGCCAAGCACCTCGATGCCATTGTGGTCAACGATGTTTCGCGCGAAGGTATTGGTTTTGACTCCGATCGCAACGAAGTGACCATCATTACTCACGACGAAATCGTCGAAGTGCCGGAAACCACCAAGTGGGAAATTGCCCAGCGCGTGCTCGACCAGGTCGTGCGGTTGCTGCAGCGGCGCAAGTCGCCGGTGAAAGCCTGAAGGCAAGTTTCTCGTCAAGTTTCTCGTCCCTCTATTACGTCGCTGCATTACAATCGAAGGCCAATGCCCCGCACTCTTGACGCTGAAACGCGACGCGCTCTGGCCGAACGCGTCCGCTATTGCCACGAGCTGGGCATTTACGATTTCTACCGGCGCGAACCAACTTCGGTTGTTACCGACCCCACATTGTCTCCAGCCATTCAATCAGAACTGCGAGAGGAAATGTCCCCCAGAAAAGCCGCTGCTGTACGAGTTGTTGAGGAAGACAGGATTTTAGAAATCGTTTCGCCGAAGCCGGAGTATGGCGTGGGCGATCCCGTCGCCGCGCTCAAGCTGATTCGCGAAGATCTCGGCGATTGCACACGCTGCAAACTGCACAAGCAAGGGCGCAAGCAGATCGTCTTCGGGGTAGGGAATCCGCGTGCCGAATTGATGTTTGTGGGCGAAGGTCCGGGCGCGGACGAAGACGCTCAGGGTGAGCCCTTCGTCGGCCGCGCCGGGCAGTTGCTTAACAATATGATCAAGGCGATGGGCCTGCGGCGCGAAGATGTTTACATCGCGAATGTGGTCAAGTGCCGTCCGCCGGGCAACCGCACGCCGGAGCCCGATGAGTGCGAAACCTGCTCTCCGTTTCTCATGCGGCAAATCGCGGTGATCAAGCCCAAAGTGGTGGTGGCTCTTGGGGCGACGGCAGCCAAGAATCTGCTGGCGATGAATTCGTCTCTCGGCGAATTGCGCGGCCGCTTCTATGACTTCAAGCCCGCGGGCGTTCGCAGCAGCGATCCCTCATGGCCGGGCGCACGTCTTGCTGTCACTTATCACCCCGCATACTTGCTGCGCGATCCGCGGCAGAAGGGCGAGACCTGGAAAGATTTGCAGATGGTGATGAAGTATCTGGGGATCGAACCGCCGAAAAAAGCTGCCGAAGTAGTCGGGTAAAGGCGCTGTCATCCCGAGCAGCGCGAGGGATCCTGGTTTTTGCCCGTGCCAAGTGTGGTGCCGCTTTTGGCAGACACCAGGATCCCTCGCTCCGCTCGGGATGACAATGATGGTGCATGTACTTGGGACGACAGTGATGGCGCATCCGCTCGGGATGACAATGATGACGCGTCGGCTCGGAAGGACAGTCATGACGCTCCCCTTGGTTTATCCTCATTTATCCTCGAACTAATGCCCGAATTCTGCGACGTTGCGCTGGCCGTGCCGCTCGACATGGTCTTTACCTACCGTGTCCCCGCCGAGGCCACTCCGGTGGTCGGCGGGCGCGTGCTTGTGCCCTTCCGCCAGCAGCGTCTCACCGGGATCGTCGTGGGGTTGCACGATCACGAGCCATCGGTGAAAACGAAATCGATTCTCAGCGTGCTGGATGTTGCGCCGGTGTTCGACGAGCAACTGCTGCGCCTCGGCCGCTGGATCGCCGATTACTATCTCGCGCCACTTGGTGAGGTGTTTCGCACCATGCTGCCGCTGAACGCGGAGTTCAGGCGCTCCATCGCCTACCGCATCACGAAAGAAGGCCGGTTGGCGCTGCATCTGGCCGGCGTGTCAGGATCATCTGCGCGGTCGCGCCGCACTCCGGAAGAGCAGGCCGCCGAATTCCGTGTGCTGGATTACCTGGCTGGCCAGGAGCCAGCTGCCGAGGAGGCCGTTCAGGTCCGAGAAGAAAGCCTGCGCTCCGCTACTCGCGTCTCAAAGTTAATCCTGAACGGGATGGTGCGGAAGCAGTGGCTTGTACGCGAAGATGTTTCTGCCGTGCGCGACGCCATTCGCACGGTTAAGATCGCGCTGCTGAAATCCGCCGACGGAAAACTGAACGTCAATCAACAGAGACTTGTCGACACCCTCGCAGGAGCCGGCGGTCGCGTTCCGGTGGAAACATTGCAGGCAATGGAAGTCCCGCGAACGACGCTTGGTACGCTGGTGAAGCGCGGGCTGGTTGAAATCGTCGAAGAGACCGCGGCCTTCGCGGTTTCGCGCAGCAAGCCGCGTCCGTCGCCTTTCGCATTCGAGCTCAATTCAGCCCAGCAATCTGCCCTGCATCGATTGCGCGAGGCCGTCGATGCGCGAAAGTTTTCTGGCATCCTTCTGCACGGCGTCACAGGGTCGGGAAAGACGGCAGTCTACCTCGCTGCCATGCGAGCGGTGCTCGAGGCCGGACGCTCCGCCATCCTTCTCGTTCCTGAAATCGGCCTCACTCCTGCGGTTGCCGCGGATCTGCACCAGATCTTCGGTGACGAAGTCGCTATTTTGCACTCTGCCCTCTCTGACAAAGAGCGCGCCCAGCAGTGGCACCGCATCAAGAGCGGCGACGCGCACATGGTCGTCGGTACTCGTTCCGCAGTATTCGCGCCGGTTACCGATCTTGCGCTGATCGTGGTGGACGAGGAACACGATTCCTCCTACAAGCAACAAGAGACGCCGCGCTACCACGCTCGAGACATCGCAGTGATGCGCGCCAAGATGGCGAATGCCGCTGTGGTCCTTGGTTCAGCGACGCCTTCGCTGGAGTCGTATTTCAACGCAAAGAAAAATAAGTACACGCTGCTTGAGTTGCCCGATCGCGTGGAGCAGCGCCCTCTTCCGGAGGTCGAAATCATTGATATGCGGCAGGAGTTCCAGGAAACCGGCCAGGAGCAGGTCATTTCGCGCAAGCTGGCGGCGGAAATCAAAGAGCGGTTCGAGCGCAAAGAGCAAGTTATGGTGCTGCTCAATCGCCGCGGATATTCTCCCGTGGTGCTGTGCCGCACCTGTGGCAAAACCCTTGAATGCCAGAACTGCGCCATCGCGCTGACCCACCATAAGCGCGAGCACAAAATGGTTTGCCACTACTGTGGCTTCACCGCACCTGTGCCCAAAGTCTGCGTCCATTGCGGCAGCGAGTATGTGTATTTCCTGGGTACAGGGTCGGAGAAGCTGGAAGAATTGCTGCACGGAATGTTCCCGCAGGCGCGCATCGCCCGTCTCGATCGCGACACTGTCCGCGGACACGAAGACTTCGAACGCACGCTGAACGCGCTCAGTGAGGGCGAACTCGACCTGCTTGTCGGAACCCAGATGATCGCCAAGGGCCACGACATTCACGGCGTCACTCTGGTCGGGGTGGTCGGCGCCGACAGCGCGCTGGGACTGCCCGACTTCCGCGCCGCCGAGCGCACCTTCCAGTTGCTGACGCAAGTTGCCGGACGAGCCGGACGCGGTCTTTCCCCCGGGAAGGTGATTCTGCAGACTTATTTCCAGGACCACTACGCCGTGCAGTACGCCGCCCGCCATGACTTCACCGGTTTCTACGAAAAAGAATTGCGCTTTCGCAGCTGGATGCACTATCCGCCATATTCGGCGCTGGCCAATGTGCTCGTCCGCAGCGACAAGCTCGATGAAGCGCTGGAGTGGTCGGGTACGCTGGGCAAATGGTTTGAGCAAAACCGCCATGAAGACGTTCGCGTACTCGGGCCCGCGGCCGCGCCTATTTTGCGGTTGAAGCGGGATTACCGTTACCACTTCGTGTTGAAATCCCCCAGCCGCGAAAAGCTGAACGCCACGCTACGCGACATGCTGGCCCATGCCGCAACCAGGAAGATTCCACGCGCCCAAATCATTGTGGATGTCGATGCGCTCTGGTTGATGTGAGAAAAAAGCTCTTAGCAATTAGCCGTTGGCCACTAGCTCGGACCGACGGCGTGCGAGTATCGGTAGTTATTTCGCTCCGGCCATGTTTCCCCGGATCACGACTACCGACGCCGCCGGCAGATTGTACAGCGTGTTCTTCTCCGCGGTCAGATTTGCATGGACGATCGGTCCATCGGGATCGGCAGAGCCCTGAGCCGTGGCCACAATGGTACGGCCTCCGCTATTCTCGGCATGAGCCATGAAGCGCGTTTGCGCCGGATGCCATTGGTACTGCGCGCTCCCGAAGGTTGAAACCTCAACCGGTCCGGCGAAATTGCTTTCTTTATCTCCCGGCCCTGCAAACGCAATGCGAACCCGGTGCGCGTTCTGCTGATCTCGATTCACCGCCATCACGGCCCACTTCCCATCCGGACGCTTCACCGCATAAGCCGTCACCAAATCATGACCCGCGCCATCCCCCGATTCGCTCTTCGCGGCAAACACCTGATGGTCGCCGCCGCCGGGCTGCGCCCACTCCAGATTGATAAGCTGCGCCACAAAGAACTGCGCCAGCGGCTGCTGAATCTGGTAATTAGCATCGATGGTGAACATTCCAAATGTTCCCGGAGAGCTGTTGCAACCCGGCTCCATCTGCAGCGGCAAGTAATGGAAGAAATAAACGGCGTTGCCTCCCGAGTTGAGGAACGACCCGATGTAATCCGCCAGCCAGATTCCGGCGAAAATGTCCTGATAAGTCTCGCTGGCGCCGGACGAAAGATTTCCTTCCGTGATAAACATCGGCATGTCGGCTGGAACGCCGTCGTCATGCCACACCTGCATGATACGGCTCACTAGTTCCGGCTCGTCGTAAAGCACGCCCCACGGCGTTCTACAAGGGTCGTAGGGATAATGCTCGAACGAGAAGAACGCCAGATCTTTCATTCGGCCGTGCTGCTTCAGATAATCCAGGAAGCGTCCGGTCCACGAGACCTTCCCGTTCGCATCCGGCCAGACTTCAATGTCTTTGTTCACGCCCTGAAATGATGGCCCGCCCAGCTTCAGCGCGGGATCGACGTGATGGATCGCCGTCGCCCATTGTAAGTACAGCGCGGCGTAGTCTTCCGGCAGCATGTATTGGCCGTCGGCTTCCTCGCCCATTTCGACGTAAGAGATGGGGTAGCCACGCGCCTTCAGATATGCAATCTCAGCCGCGGCGTTGTCGGGAGTGTCATACAGCATCGCAACCGGAACCATTGCCGGCAGACCGCGCGTCACTCCGCTGGTGAAGAACAGATCGAAACCCACCTGCGCCTGCTTGGTCGATCCCAGATCTGACGCCTGATGCCACGGATCGACCGACGAGCAATAGGTTGTCGTCTGTTCCTGATCGGGCGTGTGCCGCAGAATGTCGTGGAAGTCGCCGTCGTCGGTGGTTGTGCCGAGGTAGAGTTCACGAATTGCATATCCCACGCAATCACGCGGGTCATTACCATTCTTGTTCGATGTGGCGTTGTCTGGGGCGCAGGTGTTGGACGATTCGGTCATCCATATCCGGATAAATCGCACCGCGGCCGCACTGCCGCTCAGTCGAATTGTCTCGACGTGACCTTTTCCATCCGTCAAGGTGCCTTGCGGAAACGTCTGCCAGACTCCATGTGTCGGGGCATGCATGGGATCATCACCCGTCCAGTACTGGACTTCATAGCGCCGTGCATATGGCTCTGCCCACGCGATGCGGATGCTGTTCACCTGCTGCACCTGCGCCAGGTCCAGCACGACCCACTGCGGATGAAGCGCATCGCTTTCCCCGGTGAAGCGCTGCGTAAGATATGGATTGCTCTTCCAGAAAGTGTTCAGATCTCCGTCGGTCAGGCGTGAAAAGCCCACGTTGTCGGTACCGTCATTGCGGGTGAATCCGCGGCGCGGCAGTCCATATCCGTAGGAATAGCGAAGCATTTCTGTCGGAGTCGTCGAGCCGGTGAAATATCCTTTACCACTTGCATCGCTGCCCTCGGTCCATGTCCCTTGCGGGTTCCAATGCCACGCTTCGACGGCGAGTTCCGTGTTCTGACGATATGTGACGGGCTGCCAGCCCGAAGCCAGCGTCTTCTCGAGCGTCGGCTGCTGCAGATCTTTGTCGATCGCGTCCACCGCAATGCGATCTACGCCTGCGCCCAAAGTTTCTCTCGGGACGAAATGGTTTGTGGGATGCAAAGTGTCGACTTCAATGGTCTGTGCTGCCGTAATACCGCAAGAAAGAAATCCCAGAAAGGCAAGAAGAGGCGCTCTCCGTCTCAATTTCAATGCGAACCTCCGATCCGCTGATTAAAACGATTGAATAAAGGAGTATACGAAAGAAGCGTCTAAATGGGCGAGTTTGCTGCCAAGCGAGATGGGACAAACAACGATCGGATAAACAACGATCGGATAACAACGAATGCCTACCGCGTCCGCACCTGCTGTATAAACTCAGGCAGAGAGGCATGGCCGAAAGGCGCCGGGGTCAGGGTCAGCGCAAGCATCAGCAATGCAAGAAGAGCCAGCCAGGTTCGTCCACCTGAAACTCGCGGCCACTCCGCCACTTGAGGATGGCGGAAGCTGCTGATTTGCAGAAGGATTGCCCACAGAAACCATCCAATCCACAGGTAATAGCCCATGGGCAGAAGAATGACGATAGTGAGGCGCGACACCAGCTTGTGCACGCGCGGGGAGATCGAAAAGATAATGTGTCCGCCATCGAGCTGCCCGCCGGGCAACAAATTCAATGATGTCGCAAACATCCCCACCCAGGCCGCGATCGCCATGGGATGTAGAAGCACGCGATTCAAGGGCAGGGCGGCGGGTCCGCGCAACACATTCATCCATACCAACAGCCGATGCAATCCTTGAAAGACCAGCGGATACCCGAGGTCATACTCCGCCCCGCCGATCCCTGGGTGCGCGGGCCTCGACCAGCCGAGTGAGACGATGAGCACGGCCAGAGCCACCACGAATCCCGCGATGGGGCCGGCAATTCCTACATCGAAGAGCGCGGTTCGCGAGCGAATCCGCGAACGAATCACAATGACCGCGCCCATGGTTCCGATCAGAGTCGGCATCGGGATGAAGAAGGGTAGCGTCGCGTAAACCCCATAGTGACGACAGTAAAGGTAATGGCCCATTTCGTGAGCCATGAAGAACAGCATCACCGTGGTCATGAAGGGCAAGCCGCCCAGCAGGCGCGCGGGATGCGAGAACATCCAGCTCACGGGAAAATAAGGCAGAGAATCATCCGCCATCGAAAGAGCTGATTGACCATGCTGAAAGTTGTATTGCATGCGCGCACCCATCACCAGCGTGGTGAAGCAGGTCGCTAACAGCAACAGCACGTGCAGCCAGTAGCGCTGCTGCGGCCGCGGTGCTGCATACACCGGCATCGGCCGCAAGTATTCAACCGTGGAGGATGCTATTGGAGGAGTGGGTTCCGACATGCGATTCTTCGGCCTCACGATTCCAGTGAGGCCATTCTTTAGATGCTACTACGACGGATGGGTGTGAGGTGCTGGAGCAATCATGATCTCATCCGTAAAGACGTTGCTTGCAACGTCTTCTCGCCGCCGGCAAGACGTAGCAAGCTGCGTCTCTACAAAGGGATGACGCAGAATCTGGAACAGAGGCGTTCTAGTCGTTCTTCAGTCGATCGACTGCAATTCTTTCCCGGGCTTGAACCGAACCGCTTTGCCGGGAGGAATTGACACTTCGGCTCCGGTGCGCGGGTTGCGTCCGATGCCGGTCTTGCGCGGGCGCACGTTAAACACGCCAAATCCCCGCAGCTCAATGCGATTGCCGTGGGCGAGAGCCTTCTTCATGCTCTCGAAAACGGTTTCCACCGCCAACTCGGCCTTGGTCTTAGTGATGCCGGTTCTTGCCACCACTTCGTTGATAATGTCGAGCTTGATCACGAACGGCTCCCCGACGCGGTCTCAGAATCATCCCTCAAGTGATTGATGCTATGGGAGATAAGAGAGATTGTCAAACGGGAGTATCAGCACCGTAAACTGGCAATCGCCAGGCTTATGCCACATTCTGTTGCTGCTTCGACGAATCTGCGAAACCAGAAGCTGCGCCGGACGCTAAGGCAAATACCTGTTGCAACAAAAATTTGTGCTAACCAAGCTGTAGGCGGCCGTCTATTTCTTATTCTCTTCTCTTGTTTCCTCTAACGATATAAAGGTAGCCGAGGTGGAAAAATGAGACAGTCCGGATGTTGGGCGCTCCTGCTGTTGGTGACGGCGGCGAGCATGAACGCTCGTGCACAAGTGCAAGCAACCACCTCCGGGGCTTTGTCTGCCGATCTGTCCCGCTACTATTTCAAAACGGCTGCGGAAGAAGTTGCGGCGCGGGCTGAACTGAATGCAGCGCTCGAGCGGATGGTCCGGTCTAAAGGACAACTCAACTCCGCCGTGCAGTTGCTCGGCGTCTTGCGGCAGTATGACGTGGTTCGAAAGCTTTCCGCCAGGCATGAACACTACCTGCACCTCCGCTGCTCCCTCAATCGCAAGGATATTGCCTGTGACGCCGAAAAGTCGCTTGGCTCCGACGTAGCCGCCAAGACTGCATTTCTGGATCCCGAAGTTCTCGCCATCCCCGAGGATCGCCTGCGCGCATTTTTCGACGAGGAACCAGCGCTGGCGGAATATCGATTCGCGCTTTCTGGTATTCGACGCGGCCAGCCGCATCTGCTGCCCGAAGCCGGCCAGGCGTTGCTCGACGAATTCCAACCGCAAATAGCCGACTGGCAATTCGATTTGTACGAACAGGTTGTGGCCGGCATTTCGTTCGGCACGGTGCAAACATCCTCCGGACCGCTCGACGTTGTCCGGCAGCGAAACCTGATTGCCGCGGATCCCGACGGGCGGGTGCGCGAAGAAGGATTCAAACGCCGGTTCGCGGGATTCGCCAGTCAACGCGATCTGCTCGCTCTTGCGCTGATTCACACCGTCCAGGCGCAGAACCTTCTCGCAAAAGCGCACCATTATGCGGACGCGCCAGCCCGCAAATACGACAGCCTATATTTCAAACCGGAGGAAACACGCAGTCTGCTCGCTTCGATCGCGCAACATGGCGGTGTCGTCAAGCGCTATGAGATGGTTCGGTCGCAAGATTTCGAACGAGGCTACCATCAGCCGGCGCACGCCTGGGACATGTCGGCTCCGGAGCCGGGATTTACTCCTCCCATCACTTCGCTAGCAGCGGCTCGCGCTGTCTTCCATGAAGCATTTGCGGGCCTCGGGAAGGAGTACCAAACTGAATTTGATGCCTTGCTCGACCCCTCCAACGGCCGTGCCGACATTTTGCCGGGAGGCGGCGCCAACCGCTACGGAGGAGGCTTTTCCGCGGGATTCCCCGGCACTACCAGCATGTTGTTCTATGGCCGCTACGACGGGACCTTCAAAGATCTATCTGTAATTGCGCACGAAGGGGGACATGCAGTCCATCGCCAGCTCATGAATGAAAACGGCGTTTCGCCGTCTTATTCGGAAGGCCCGCACTTCCTTTTCGAGTCGTTTGCGGAATTCAACGAGTTGGTCCTGGCCGACTTCATGGCTGAGCACGCCGCTACACCAGAACAGCAACGCTACTATCGCGCGCGCTGGATGAGTATCAAGGGGCTCGACGCTTTCTACGGCGCGCAGGACGCCCTGCTCGAGCAGGCTATTTACGACGGTGTTCCGGCGGGCACGATTCGCAACGCCGACGACCTGGACGCCTTGAGCTTGAAGGTCGACGC
>Ga0209275_10000443_pt1 | contig 16161 bp, 15 predicted proteins | sample HubBroMetageREF2_FD_188344 | JGI IMG/M metagenome (GOLD analysis project Ga0209275, IMG submission 188344) | Reference soil microbial communities from the Hubbard Brook experimental Forest, New Hampshire, USA - Hubbard Brook CCASE Soil... | ecosystem: Environmental > Terrestrial > Soil >... | reverse complement strand
CCGCGAGCTGGGGATGAACCGGAAGATCACGCGGCGAGACTTCCTTGACGGAGTCGCGCTTGCCGTCGGAGGGTCAATTCTGGCTTCGAGCGCTCCGTGGCTGCACGGTCTTGGATCGAATGATTCGGCTTTCGCTCCCGAGAAGGATCCGAATTACTATCCTCCGGCTCTGCTGGGAATGCGCGGGAATCATGAAGGGACGTACACTTCCGCGCACAGCCTGCGCGACGGCGAGTTCTGGGAGTCTGCGGGTCAACCAGAGAGCACCGGCGAGAAATACGATCTGGTGATTGTGGGAGGTGGAATCAGCGGGCTGGCCGCCGCTCATTTCTATCGCCAGCAGGCGGGACCGAATGCCCGGATTCTCATCCTCGACAACCACGACGATTTCGGCGGACACGCCAAGCGCAACGAGTTTCGGGCCGCGAACCGGCTGTTGTTGAGCTATGGCGGAACGCAGTCGATCGAGAGCCCGGCACGATATAGCAAAGTGGCGAAGGCACTCATCGCCGACCTCGGTATCGACACCCAACGCTTTTACAAAGCTTACGATCAAAAGCTGTACGCGAAGCTGAACACCGCGTGCTTCTTCGATCATGAGACCTTTGGCGAGGATCGCCTTGTATCGGGGATGGGGTCGACACCGTGGCCCGAGTTCCTTGGCAAAGCCCCCCTTTCAGAACCGGTTCGACGCGACCTCGCGCGCATCTATACGGAGAAAGTCGATTACCTGCCGGGCTTATCGAAGCAGGAGAAATACGCGCGGCTGGCCAAGATCAGCTACGCTGACTATCTCACTAAAGTTTGCAAACTCAATCCAGATGCTCTGCCGTTTTTCCAGACTTATCCCCACGATTTGTTCGGCGTCGGCATCGATGCTGTGCCCGCTCTCGCATGTTTCGAAAATGGCGACGACTACCACTCGTTCAGCTACCCGGGCTTTGACGGCTTGAATCTCGGCGAAGTGGAAAAAGAAGAGCCCTACATTTTCCATTTTCCCGACGGCAACGCGTCGATCGCGCGTCTGCTGGTTCGGTCATTGATTCCCGGAGCGATCCCCGGCCAAAGCATGGAGGACGTGGTCTCTGCGCGCGCCGACTACAGCCGTCTCGACGAAGCCAAGGCCTCGGTCCGGATTCGCTTGAACTCGACCGTCGTGCAAGTCCGCCACGACGGTCCGGCCAATTCGGCGAAGGATGTAACCATTTCGTACATGCGCGGCGGAAAGCTACAAAGCGTGCAGGCGAGCGCCTGTGTTCTGGCGTGCTACAACATGATGATTCCGTATCTTTGTCCCGAGCTCCCCCAAAAACAGCAAGACGCGCTTCACTACCTCGTCAAGGTTCCGCTCGTCTACACCCACGTTGCGATCCGCAGCTGGACTGCTTTTCAGAGTCTGGGCATTCATCAGATCGTTGCGCCTGGCGGTTACCATACTTATACGGCGCTCGATTTTCCCGTTAGCCTGGGCCAATATGAATTTCCGGCCAAACCCGATGAACCCATGGTCCTGTTCATGCTGCGCACGCCATGCAAACCGGGGCTGCCGCAGCGCGATCAATTTCGAGCCGGCCGCGCAGAGCTGATGCGAACGCCGTTCTCGACCTTTGAGCGGAATGTCAGAGATCAACTGGCAAGAATGCTGGGCTCTGCGGGTTTCGATCCGGCGCGCGACGTTGAGGGCATCACTGTAAATCGATGGGCTCACGGCTACGCTTACAGCCCGAATTCTTTGTTCGATCCCGACTGGCCCGAAGGCGAACAACCATGGGTGGTGGGACGAAAGCCATTCGGCAGGATTACGATCGCGAACTCCGATGCGGGCGCGAGCGCCTATACGGATGTGGCGATCGATCAGGCCTATCGCGCGGTCGGAGAATTGGCGAGTCGCAGCTGAATAGTAAGCGTCGGAGCGGCCCTACTTCTCCGGCGGTGGCGGCGGTGCTTTCTGCCCGCTACTGGCTTCGACCAGTTTCTGCACAGATGGCGCGACCATGAGCAACAATTGCGCCTTCGGCTTTTGGGCCGCTTCCAATAAGGCGAATTGTTCAGTTGCCCATGCAGCGGGTGCGCGCTCTCCGCGGTCCATGTAGTCCAGCGCCTGCAGGCCGGTTGTAGCTACGGCAGAAAGATCCTGAGACAGTGGAACGATCTCCTTTAACAGAAACGATTGGCTCTCAAGCAGCTGCAGATTACTCTGGTTGTCCCGCCAGCGGATCAGCAACGCTTTGATTTCTTGTTTGGCCTCGGAATCAGCGTGGCCCGCGATCAGCACGTCGACCAGATTCCCGAATTGTCGAGCGGTCGCGCTCTCCGGACGAGCTGCGTCTATGACGCGATTCAATGGCGACAAGCTCGTGGCCTCGACAACGGCAAGCTCTTCGCGGTTGTAGTCTTTCACCGGCTCCACGACGTCCGTAAACGTGCGCAGCGCCGAAATATCATTTGAGCCAGCGATGCGGCGCAGCATGGGGCCGTAGCTGGAGTTGTGCGTGAGCCCGAGCCAATCCAGCCATCGGCTGACTTCCGCCAGGCGCTGATACATCGAATCGACGTCGGTCACATCCTGCGGCGACCACAACCGCTCCGCGATGGCCGCGGTTCGAGGCCAGATGCGCGAATCAATATTTTCGGGCGACACGTACTCCGACCACATGCAGGCGTCGCCGCCTAGGATGAGTTTCTTTTCGTCAGGACTCAGGTTTGCCGCCGCGTCGCTCATCGGATCGACAGCGTAATGCCTCGAAGCTGGCCACATCAGATCGACATAATATCCAAAAGAGAGAATGCCACGATATCCCTGCTTGGCCGCGGCCGCAAGTGAATCCTGCCCGCGCCACGATTGCACCACGATGTCTTTAGGCAAGTCTGGCCGCAAGATCTCATCCCATCCCACCATCGTCTTCCCGTGCTTGCTCACGATTTTCTGCACGCGGGTGTTGAAGTACGCTTGAAGATCCTGATTAGTCTTGAGCCCGTGAGCATGCATGAACGCCTGAATGTTCGGATTCGCGTCCCATTGCTTTCCGTTGACCTCGTCCCCGCCGATATGAAAATACTGATCAGGAAAGAGTTGTGCCATCTCCCCGATGAAGCTGTCCAGAAACTTGTAGGTCCGCTCCTGTGTAGGATCCATGGCCGGATCGAAGACGCCCCATTTGCGTTCGATTTGATACGGCCCTGGTCCGCTGGCGAGTTCGGGATAGCCAACAAACCACGCTGTGCTGTGCCCGGGCATATCGAACTCCGGGACCACGCGAATACCGCGGTCGTGCGCATAAGCGATCAGGTCCCGCACTTCGTCCTGCGTGTAGTAGAGGCCGTCCGAGCCCATCTCCTGCAGCTTGGGGAATTTCTTGCTTTCGATTCGAAAGCCCTGATTCTCCGAAAGGTGCCAGTGAAATACGTTCAGCTTGACCGCTGCCATGGCATCCAGATTGCGCTTCAGAACATCGAGTGGAATGAAGTGGCGACCTACGTCGATCATTAATCCGCGCCATGGAAAGCGTGGCTGGTCCTGAATCGCAATTGCCGGTACGGCGAAGCCATCGGAAGTGGTTTGCACCAGCTGCAGAAAAGTCTCCAGCCCGCGCATGATTCCAAGCGGCGTCGCTGCATCGAGCTTCACACCCGCAGGGCTGACCTCAAGCGAGTACGATTCATTCTCACCGAGCTCCTGTACAGCTTTACTCGCACGTTCACTGTGAACGACCAGCTTGGCTTGCGTTGCATCCGTCACCTTCATGTCCAACGGAGGCATGCCAGTCTGGCGGCGGAGATTATCCAGGAAGCGTTCAACCGCCCGTTGCAATTGCGCATCGGAGGGACCGCTGATTCCAACCGTGAACGAAGCATCAATGACAAGCTCGCCAGTTCTAAGTTGCACCTGGTCCGGCATCGGCATGAGACTTGATGGCCGTGGCTCAGCGGCGGAGGAAGACACAAATACCGAACACAGAATCAGAATTACAAGAATAGCCCGCACAGAATGTTCTCCTGGCCTTGCATGTGGAAGGGGCAGGATAGTGGAATCCCGAGCAGTCCGCAAATCAGGAGTGTCGCGCTCGAAAAACTTTCTCCGAAGAAGGAAAGTTGCGCGCCGGTAAGACTGAAAACCAATACTGCGACTGCTCCTATCCTTTTCCCGCAGCCTGAGTGCAGTGCAGCAGATTTACATCCCAGATGAAAGGCTCCGACGAAAGGCTTTCGACGCCGATTTCACCTTGTCTTCGGGTGCCTTGCTTGCCCACCCACACTACTCGAAACTGAGCCTGATCCTCCTCATGCTGGAGGTGGAGGATCGCGCCCGCCCTGACCGGACGGATCATTCCCTGCAACACCGCTCCGCGATCACTTATGTTTCTTACCTGAGCATGCTGCGTGAAGGGCATGGACTTGGCATCGACACCCCAGATGCGCACCGTCACGAATGCGGCGACACGTCGATTGCGACGACGATCCATAGGACCCGTTTGAATTCGACTCCTGAGAAGGTACGGCATATTCATGATTATCGAAACTTACCGCGGTCACCCGAAAACAGGTACCGAAAGTCACCCACGGCTGGCCTAAGATAGAGATCGAGGCGGGGATTTTGACACAATCAATCCATGTCGGGCATCGAGCAAGCGCCGGGGCCGCGCGGATCGCCGCAACTCCCGCACGCTCCCACCGAAGGGGATGCGGCTGCGGAACTCTTGGCCGACATGGCAAAAACCGAAAGTTGTTGCGCCAGTTTCTTGCTCTGACATTTGGGGCATTCGGCTTTCTTGCTGCCGTAGACCAGCGCTTCAAATGGATGATCGCATTCCTGGCAAACGTACTCGAAGATGGGCATGGACAACTCCTGACGGTTTTACAGACCTGATCCATTTAAAATCAAAGTGTGGGAACTACGCAAACGGTAGCGCAACAATTTGTGCCACGACGCGGACTGCGCGGCGGACATCGCCAAACGTTGGCTAGTTTCTTTCTCCCACGGCGCCTCAGCGTCCCCCCAGCCGAAAAGCGCTTGATCGAAGTTGAACCGGGCGTTCAGGTACTGTGCCACTGCCATTGGCAGACAGACCGGGAAAACGCGCTGACGGTGATTATTGTGCACGGCCTCGAGGGTTCGAGTGAATCCCAGTACATGCTGGGCATTGCGGCGAAGGGTATGGCCGCGGGCATGAACGTGGTGCGCATGAACCAGCGCAATTGCGGCGGCACGGACGCGTTGTCACCTACTCTGTATCATTCGGGGCGCTCTCAGGATATTGCTGCGGTTGCCAAGAATTTGTTGCTCCAGGACCGGATTTCCCGGTTCAATCTCGCTGGATTCTCCATGGGCGGGAATCTCGTGCTCAAGCTTGCAGGAGAATGGGGAGAGGAAGGGCCACCCCAGTTCCGCGCGGTTGCGGCGGTCTGTCCGTCCATGAATCTCGCGGCCTCGGCCGACGCCCTGCATATACCCGCCAATCGCCTCTACGAGTATTATTTTATGTGGCAACTTCGCCGTCGTCTAAGAGCGAAAGCGCGTTTGTTTCCTGGAGTATTCGATACTGCACGCATGCGGGGCGTGACCAGCCTTCGTGATTTCGACGACAAGGTCACGGCTCACTACTGCGGCTTTGAGGGCGCATCGGATTATTACGAACGCTCGGCCGCCGCCAACGTCGTTGACCGCATCGCCGTGCCGACGTTGATCCTGCACGCGGCCAACGACCCGTTCATCCGCATTCTTCCGGAAACGCGGCGGAAGATTCTTTCCAACCCCCATATCACTTTTGTCGAAACTGAGGACGGTGGCCATTGCTCGTTCCTGGCCCAACCTGATGGCGACGATGGCCGCTGGGCGGAGCGGCAGGTCGTGGAATTTCTGCGTGCGTTCTGAGCACGTGGGGACAGCCAGCCTCGGCTGCCCGTCGAGCGCAAGCTCGACTTCTCTCCTATAATCACTCTCGCATGAAACTCGGCGCGAAATTCACCGCGATAGCAATTGTTCTTCTCGCGTTCACGTTGACCCTCCGCGCCGAGCCCGTATCGCAACTGAAGCCCACAAATTACGTCAACGACTTTGCCGGCGTTCTCAGCCCGAACACCGTCGCGCAACTCAACGGCATCTGCCAGCAAATCGACGAAAAGGCGCACGCACAGATTGCCGTCGTTACGATCAAGTCGCTGGACGGGTCCGAAATCGTCAGCTATTCGGTTGCCCTTTATCAAAAGTGGGGCATAGGAACAAAGGGTAAGGACCGTGGTGTCTTGATCTTGTTGGTGGCACAGGACCGTCGTTACTGGATAACGGTTGGCTACGGGCTCGAACCGATTTTGCCCGACGGCAAAGTCGGTGGCTTCGGACGCGAAGCCGTCCCACTGCTCAAGCAGAATGACTACGACGGCGCTGTGGCGCTCTTGACCATGAGGGTTGCGGATGTGATCGCTCAGGACGCCGGCATTCAGTTGACTGGCTCACGTCCCCGCGCCCCGGCCCCGGATCAAGAACCGAACAAGGGACTGTCTGTTGTTGGAATTATTTTCCTCGTTGTTATTTTTCTGATTTTGGTATCCACGCGTTTTGGGCGATTGCTGCTCTTCAGCATGTTGCTAGGGGGTCGCGGCGGCGGTGGATACAGCGGCGGCGGGGGTTTCGGTGGTGGTGGGGGAGGTTTCGGTGGCTTTGGGGGGGGCAGTACCGGCGGTGGTGGTGCCGGGGGAAGTTGGTAAGCAGTAGTAAGCGAGGCGCTATGGTTGCGGAAAAACAGATTAACGAATTCATCAGCCGGTTGCGTGCGGCGTCAGGAGAAAATCTCCTGAGCGTGATCCTCTACGGCTCAGCGGCGGACGGAGAATTTCATCCTGACTTCTCCAATGTCAACCTGCTTTGCGTCTTGCGTGAGAGTTCTTTCTCCGCGCTTACCACGATTGCGCCCGCCGTCGAGTGGTGGGCGAACCAGAAACATCATGAGCCGCTGGTGCTGACACGCGAGGAACTGGAGCGTTCCACCGATGTTTTCTCCATCGAGTTTCTCGACATGAAGCAACGTCATCGCGTGCTATTCGGCGAGGACGTCCTCAGTGGGCTACAAATTCCCATGCATTTGCATCGCGCTCAACTGGAGTACGAGCTACGCGAGAAACTGATTCTTTTGCGCGAACGCCTGTTGCTCGCCACTCGCGACAAAAAGCAATTATGGGAGTTGATGCTGAGTTCGTTATCAACCTTCACTACTCTTTTCCGCCACGGGTTGATTGCGCTGGGCGAGATGCCTCCCAAAGCGAAACGAGATGTGGTCCAGGCGCTGGCCGCGCGAACTCCGTTCGATGCTTCTGCTTTCTTGCAATTGCTCGACATTCGTGAGCACAAAGCGGACACTAAGCAGTTCGATGTAACCGATGTTTTTGCCCGCTACCTGACCGCGGTACAGCAGGTAACCGCCGCCGTGGATAAAATGCTAGACTCCCCGGGACCACGCGGCGTGTAAGTTTGATAGCTTTCTTACAGGAGATAACGATGAAAACAGGGTTGATTGTGATTGTTGTCCTGGTGTTGATCGCGCTGGTCGTGTTCGGACAGTACGTGGGCGTCCGCAATACGCTGGTGACCAAGAATGAAGCGGTCAAGGCCGCGTGGTCGCAGGTCGACATCGTGCTGCAACGGCGTGCTGACCTGATCCCTAACCTTGTCGAGACCGTAAAGGGCATCGCGGGTCAGGAACAAAAAGTGTTCGGCGATATCGCGGCCGCCCGTTCCAGGCTGCTCTCGGCCAACGCTCCCGCGGACAAGATCGCGGCCAATCAACAACTCGACGGCGCAATCGGACGCCTGCTGGCGGTAGTCGAGAACTATCCGCAATTGAAATCGAATGAGAATTTTCTGCGCCTGCAAGATGAATTGGCGGGCACGGAAAACCGTATTGCGGTTGAGCGCAAACGTTACAACGATGCGCTGCAGGACTACAACACCTACGTGCAGCACTTTCCCAACAACATTTACGCGGGCTGGGCGGGGTTCAAACCCAACGAAGCGTATTTTGCCGCTTCGGAGGAATCGCGCCAGGTTCCGAAGGTGAATTTCTCCACGCCGAACGCAACCCCGCAGGCAACTCCCGAGCCTGCGCCAGCAAGGTAGCGTGCAAGCCGATTTCGCCGTCGAACTCGGCGTCGACGATGAAACGCTCGAAATGCCTTGGGCCGCCGAGGAGGGCGGCCCACGTTATTACGATCTGAAGCGCCATCCCGAGCTTTTGTCCAATTTGGAAGAGGCCGTGCGAGCGCCTGAGTTGGGCGAATTCCTTTCCAAGGTCAATTCTCTGCAGAGTCCGCTGGAGACGGCCAAATGTGACGTCTGGTCCAGCACAGAAATAAATCCCGAAGAGGAGATCTTCGAAGCGACCCACAAGTTTGGCTCCTACGTTGATCTCTTTTTTTCTGATGAACCCAAACGCTTTTCGTTCCCCCGGCATGAGCAGGTCGCGAAGCGACTCACCAACCTCTTGCAGCGTGCTCCTGAAATGCCGGTTTCGGTCGAGTTTTTAATCCGCCGCTGTTATTACCACGAGCCAGAAGAAGCACCCGGCCAAGAAGAAATTCGCGATGGCTTCTACATTACGTTTTACCTCTTCGGATTCGCCAAGGATGAACTTCGTTCGCGCCAAAATTGGGCAATCGGATTGAAGTTGATCGGGAACGCGATCCGGCAGATGTCGGCGGGTTGAAACTAGCTGGCTTTTGCCGGCCGGTAGAGCCACGCCAGAGCTTCGGCACCCCGGCCTTTGAGCCGGGTGCGGAGCACGGACAAGAGCACCATCGAAAGAAAAATCGCCAGCAATCCAAAAGAAGCCGTACGAATGTCGACGGCTCGCTTCGGGAGAATTGAAAGCCGACCGTAAACGAATTCAATGTGCACCCAATAGACCAGCAGCGAGGTTTGCCCGAGTTGTATCAAAGGGCTGAAGCCCCATTGCCCGGCTCCCCATCGGCACCATAAATAAGCTAGCGCCAGAATTGCCAAGAGCATTCCGACGCGAATCAAAAAGAAATTCGGACTGGTGTGCCAGAAATCATCAGTTGCATAAAGCTGTTCGGGACGCGAATCCAGCCATCGCGCCAGGTAAATCAACCCAACTCCGCCCACCCCCGCAACCGCAAAGGTCGCAGCGCCCCATTTTCGCGCCTGATCGCTCAACAGAAAAAATCCTACCGCGAGACCGATGAACGCAAATGCAGTCCACGGGAAAATGGGAAACAGCCAAGCCTGTGGCTCACCGAGGTTGTGTACGCCATCGATATAAGACTCAAGCGGCCAGGGCAGCCACCGCGGGCGCCAACTCGTCCACATCAAGGGCGACAAAAGAGAAATGCTCATCCCGACAACCGCCGCTGTCGTGCCCAGGGTGAACCGCGCGTGCGATCCGGAGTTGAGTGCCAAGAGAAACCAGCAGACCACTCCCATCAGGATCATTGAAAGGCCAATCGTGTTGAGGATATCCACACGCAACAAATCGCTCCACGGCGCCCAGCCCCACGCAATCAAATATTCCTGCAATCGAAACAAAAGGCCCAGCACGAAAATCTCCGCTCCACGGCGAATCGTGGTGCCTGCAATCTGACCGGCGGGCACGCCTCTCTGGGTCAGCTTGTCGGTAACCAGTGCGAAGGAAATTCCCGCCAGAAAAAGAAACAGTGGCGCGGGCAGAGTCCCGCCCAGCTGAGACCACATAAAGAAGGTGCTCTTGCGCGCATCACCTCCTAACCAGGAGTCATAGCAATGCGTCTGGAACATCAGCACGCAGGCTAGACCGCGCATCCAGTCGACATACGCGAGCCGGTATTGAGTAGACGGATTCAACGCTGGCTCCTAGGCACGGGGGCAGTATACAAAACACCGCCGCGATTACCCACGGCAGGGTGATTTGCTTAAACGTAGAGTATTCGGTGTCGCATTCGGTCTGTGGCACTACGCGCGAGATCCTTCACTCGGCTGACGCCGGGTTCAGGATGACGGCTCGATACATAGCCTCTTAAGTCCCTGACTTTCCCCGCAACCTATAGAGGAAGAATGCCCTGGAACTTTTGCCGTCGTTCAGTGTTTATATACATCGGATAGGCGCTTCAGACGAAACCAAGTTGCCTGAAGGCCTTCCGATCTCGATCTTTATCGAGATCGGAAAGGGGGTCAACAATGCGTTATCTAAGGTATTTCGCTTTGCTGAGCATCTTCGTACTGCCGGCGGCGTATTCACAAGCCCAGGTCGCGGTGGGAATTGGAATCGGCCCGGCTTATGTCAGACCAGCTCCCGTATGCGCTTATGGCTACTACGCCTATTACCCGTACGCGTGTGCGCCGTATGGATACTACGGACCGCAATGGTTCGCGGGCGGCGTCTTTATTGGCGCGGGCCCGTGGTACCACGGCTATTACAGGCCCGGCTACGGTTACTGGGGACGCGGCGGCTATGGCTACTACGGTCGCGGCGGATACGGCTACTACGGTCGCGGATATTACAGGCCGGGAGCGTACGCGTACCGGGGCGGCGGGGTTGGTTATAGCCATGGCTACGCACGCGGCGCGGTGGGCGGCTTTCATGGTGGTGGCGGGCGCCGGTAAGCGATCGCATTACTTGGTGAAAAAGGCTGGCGGCTGTGCTGCCAGCCTTTTGTTTTCTGGCTGAGAGTGTTTTTTCCTCTGTAATCTTACTGCGGATGGCGCGGTGTTATCCTAATCAGGACGAATCCCACAGCGAGGCTGTAAGCTTTCATGTCCAGTCCTGGCAGTCCTGAATCCCAACCTCTCAACGAGTCTGACGAGTCGTTCAAGGACATTCTCACCCGGTTCGAGAAGAGCAAATCGCGCAAGCCCGAGGAAGCCGGAAAAGGGCGCGAAGGGACGGTGATTGCCGTCACCGTCGATTCGGTCCTGGTCGACATCGGTTTCAAGACCGAGGGAATCCTGCCGCTGTCGGCGTTCCAAAGCGCGCGTGAAGCAGTGAAGGCCGGCGACAAACTGGTGGTCTCGATCAAAGGTCGCGATCCTGAAGGCTACTACGAGCTCACTCTCGGCAAGAGTGAGCGGCCAAAGGATTGGACGGCGCTGCAAAAGGCGTTTACCGAGAAGACGACGATTGTGGGTACGGTGACGAGCATAGTTAAAGGTGGCCTGAGCGTGGACGTGGGAGTGCGGGCTTTCATGCCTAACTCACGCAGCGGGGCGCGCGACGCCGCCGAGATAGCCAAGTTGGTGGAACAGGAGATCCGCTGCCGAATTACCAAACTCGACGAGGCAGAAGAAGACGTCGTCGTGGACCGCCGCATCGTCATCGAAGAGGAAGAGCGCGCGGCGAAAGGGCGCCGCTACTCGGAGGTCCAGGAAGGCGCCATCGTGCACGGCACGGTTCGCAGCCTGACCGATTATGGTGCTTTCATCGACATTGGCGGGGTGGACGCGCTGCTCCATGTCAGTGACATCTCTAGAAGCCGAGTCACTAAACCCGCGGACGTGCTCTCAGTGGGGCAAGAGGTCGAAGTCAAGATTCTGAAAATTGATTCCGAGAAACGCCGTATTTCTGTCGGCATGAAGCAGCTTGAACCTGATCCGTGGGATTCGGTGGCAAGAAAATTCAAGCCGGGCGAGCGTGCTCGGGGCACGGTAACCCGTCTGCTCGATTTCGGCGCGTTTGTGGAACTCGAACCCGGTATCGAAGGGTTGATCCACATTTCGGAAATGTCGTGGGCAAAGAAGGGGAGGACAGCCAGCGACGTAGTTAAGCCGGGCGATACCGTCGAAGCTGTGATTCTTGGCGTGAGCCCGGGAGAGCGGCGCATATCTTTGGGCCTGAAGCAGGCGCTCGGGGACCCATGGGCCGAAGCGGCGCAGAAATTTGCCGTGGGGTCGTTGATCGAAGGGCCGGTCACGAGCCTGACCAAGTTCGGTGCTTTCGTGCAGCTTTCCGAAGGCATCGAAGGCATGATTCACATCAGTGACATGAGCGCCGAGAAGCGCATTAATCACCCGCAGGACATGCTGAAGGTCGGGCAATCCGTGAAGGCACAGGTGCTCGAAGTCGACTCCGAAAAGCGGCGGCTGAAGCTGGGGATTAAGCAACTGGTTCCGACCAGCATTGAGGAGTACATTGCCGAACGCAGGGTAGGCGATGTGGTCTCGGGCCGCGTGATGGAGATTTCGGGCGAGCAGGCACGTGTTGAACTGGGCGATGGCATCCACGGCAATTGCCGAATCGCTGCCGAGCGCGCCGCGAAGGAAAAGGCTCCGTCTGAATCGAAAACCGATTTAGGATCACTAAGCTCCATGCTGAAGGCGCACTGGAAAGGCGGTGCTGCGGCAGTAGAATCGAAGCCGGAAGCTGTCCGCGCGGGGCAGATTCGCAGCTTTAGGATCGCGAAACTGGATCCAGCTGCGAAGAAGATCGAATTGGAATTAGCCTGAGGCCGTCAGTTCGTCGTCAAACGAAGTCCTGCTGCCATTGCAAATCCGCCAACCGCGACTCCGCCGATTAAGGTTGCCTTCAGCTATCCGGCGCTAGTATGGGTGGTCTTCAGAATCGATCTTCAAGAATGAGGGATACAAACATGAGGCATTCGCGTTCGAATTGGCTCCGCTTGGGACTGTTCATCTCTCTGCTCGCAACCTTTTCCGCTGCGGCCGATCCTGGCTATCACGTGATCAAGACCTACAAGCTGGGCGGTGACGGCGGCTGGGATTATCTGACCCTCGACAGCTCCTCGCGGCGTCTCTACATCTCGCGGGCCACGCACGTCATGGTGATCGATGCGGATTCAGGCAAGGCCGTCGGCGATATTCCGGACACTCCCGGTGTTCACGGCATCGCGCTGGCTCCTGAACTGGGACGCGGTTTTGTCAGCAATGGGCGGGAAGGCACGGTCACGATTTTCGACATTGAAACGCTGAAGCTGATCTCGAAGGTCAAGGCCGGCGACAACCCCGACGCGATTCTTTACGATCCCGCCACCAAACGGGTCTTCACCTTCAACGGACGGAGCCAGGACTCGACCGCCATCGACGCGGCTAAAGGTACGGTGTTGGGCACAATCAAGCTGCAGGGCAAGCCGGAATTTGCGGTCAGCGACGGCAAGGGCGAGATTTTCGTCAACATCGAAGACAAGAGCCAGCTGGACGCGATCGATCCCGCAAAGCTGGAAGTAAAATCGCGCTGGCCGCTGGCCCCGTGTCAGGAACCCAGTGGCCTTTCCATGGACCGCAAAAATCGGCGCCTGTTCGCCGGCTGCGATAATAAGATGGTGGCCGTCGTCGATGCTGACAGCGGCAAAGTGCTTGCCACCCCCGCAATCGGCGAGGGAGTGGATGCCACAGCGTTTGACGAAGGCACCAGCCTCGCCTTTGCGTCCTGCGGCGAGGGCGTGCTGACCGTAGTGCGAGAAGAGTCGCCTGACAAGTTCAGCGTCGCCGAAAATGTGAAGACCCAGGAAGGCGCCCGCACCCTCGCTCTCGACGAGAAGACCCACCAGGTCTTCGTAGTGACGGCGAAATTCGGCCCATCCCCAGCCCCCACTGCGGAAAACCCGCATCCCCGGCACGCGATTCTGCCCGACAGTTTCGTGGTTCTGGTCCTGGGCAAATAATTAATGTCGCGGAACCGCCAGGCGACGAAGAACGAGATCGATAAAAGAGATAGGTCGAATAGAATATTTGGATTGAAGAGAAGTTGAGCGACGGCGCACTTCCTGTAAACTATGCCAACCCCGGGCGGGACGAGACCCGGGGTGATCTTTCATGAGCGGCACCGACACAGAAAAATTTCAACGCGCAACAATCACCAAGCGGGTCGACCTCGCCCCCGAACTGTGGACGATCCGCATCCAGCCCAACGGCGAGTTCAAGTTTGCTCCCGGTCAGTACGCAACCCTGGGCCTCGAAGGTCTGGGCAAGCTAAGGGAGCGCCCCTACTCCATCGTGTCGGCGCCTCACGAGAACGAACTCGAATTCTTTTTCGAACTCGTGCCTCCCGGAGATCTGACGCCTTTGCTATACAAGCTGCAGCCCGGCGACGAAGTGCTCATGCGAAAGCTTCCTAAAGGGCGCTTCATGCTCGATACCAAGAGCGGCCGTACCAATCACTTTTTAGTGTGTACGGTAACCGGCGTCGCTCCTTTCGTAAGCTACGTCCGCACTCTTTATCGAGACTGGAAAGAAGGCAGGTTCGCGGGAGACCACAAATTGTTTCTGCTGAATGGGGCAAGCCGCTCGTGGGAGTTCGGATATCTGGAAGAGTTGCAGAAGTTCGCGCAGGAGGCACCCTGGTTTAAGTATGTCCCCACGGTCAGCCGTCCCTGGGACGATGAAAAATGGACCGGCGAGACCGGACGCGTCGATGACATTCTGCGGAAGTACACCGACATGTGGGGTCTCGGGCCTAATGCGATCGCGTATTTATGCGGGCATCCGGCGATGGTCGAAAATAGTAAAGGAATTCTGAAGCGTATCGGCTTCACTAAAGAGGGTTTGAAAGAAGAGATCTATTGGGTCCCGTCAAAGGAGAGGCATGCCACTTCTCCCGCTTAGCTTTTGAAAGCCGCCCTAAATGCCCACAATCGAGCTTCGGCGTTCAAGCAGAAGAACGTCCCTCCAAACGCCGCCTCGCTGACCCAATTTTCTGCGTAGTCCGACTTCGCGGAATCCGCAGGACTTATGCAACGCAATGCTCGCAGCATTCTCTGGGAAAATTCCAGCTTGCAGCGTCCACATCCCGCAACGCTCCGAGTGTTCGACTAGCGATTGCAGCAACATCTTTCCGACTCCGCGGCCTCGTGTTTCGGCAGCCACGTAAACCGAAACCTCAGCCACACCGGAATAAACCCGACGGCTGGATACTGGACTGAGCGCTGCCCATCCCAGAATCTGTTCACTGTCTTGCGCAACTGAGCGGCAGTCCTGAAGGTGCGCTTGGTCCCACCTCGACCACTCTGGAATTTCCGTTTCAAACGTGGCGTTACCAGTCGCGATGCCTTCGGAATAGATGCTTCGCACCGCAGGCCAGTCATCACTGCGCATGGCTCTGATGTCGAAGCCCATATTTGAATTTGATCCAGGCATGCTGCCAAAGGTCGCGGCAAACCAGAAGAACTTTCTCGCTATTCGCTTTCCGCTGGGGCGAAAAATACGAGCACGGTTAACTCCTCCGTGATCTCGTAGAATCGGTGCTCCACTCCAGCCGCAACAAAGATGACGCTACCTTCGGCTACTGCTTGATCCTCGGAGCCGGCCCGCATGCGGCCTCTGCCCCGAACCACGTAGTACATCTCGTCTTCTTTGTGGGGTGATTGAGGGTCGGGGCTTCCAGCGGACAAGACATAAACTCCGGCACTCATCGCCGGAGCACGCAAAAACTCGAAGTAACGTTTCCCGGATTGCTGGCGCTGTTCGTCTACATCTGCGATGTTAAAGAAACTTGCCACTTGCACCATGGGTACCTCCGCTACATGAAACACTGTATTGCGTCTTTGTTCTACCAAAGTCAGAATTTATACAGCGCCACGATCCGATGGGCGGTGAATTTGGATCGTACGCCTCGTTTGATAGACGTTCGCCAAATCGGGCCGGGTAGCGAACGAGACATTTCAGGCCGGTGCTCCGCATGTGGTGTGGTTCTGATCGCCCGGCTTGATAACCGGGAGAGTTCTAACCTGGAGGCGCTAAGAAACAAGCTCGAAAAATTGTTCGCTCGTCACCTTGATGAAATTGCGTGCGGGAGTCCGCAGAGTCCGGACCCAGAGTAACCCCGTTGGTTGCGCCACCCAATACTAGAGGCCAGTGATCGAAATTTTTACCGCTGGTAGAACATTCTTCCCACTTGTCAATCCAGTTTGCAGACTTCATCCTCCTGCAGGGCTCTTTGATTCAATAATTTACGCAATCTGGCACGCCTGCTGCTCTACCTACATCCAAGTAGTGAAATACTAAGGAGGCTGTCGTGAAAAAAATACTCCAAAAAGTTACTCAATTACTGTGGATGCTGCTGGTGGTTTCTCCATTCTTCCTAGGCCCGGTATTTCCAGGCTCATACGCGTACGCCGAAAACCAAGTGATGGGGGAGATTCAGTTTGAAGGAAAATCCCATGTCGAAAAGACATCCGGGGTCTGGGTTGACGGGCAATATGTGGGCTATCTGAAAGAACTCAAGGGAT
>Ga0209275_10000442_pt1 | contig 16165 bp, 13 predicted proteins | sample HubBroMetageREF2_FD_188344 | JGI IMG/M metagenome (GOLD analysis project Ga0209275, IMG submission 188344) | Reference soil microbial communities from the Hubbard Brook experimental Forest, New Hampshire, USA - Hubbard Brook CCASE Soil... | ecosystem: Environmental > Terrestrial > Soil >... | reverse complement strand
CAATGACAATTTCGCGCTCCATCATCAGGTCGGCAATGTACTTGAATCCGATGGAACACTCATTCATTTTGCGGCCGTGCTTTGCCGCAATGCGATCGACCATGCGTGTGGTGTTGAAGGCACGCACAACTTCCCCAGGCCATTTCTTTCGTACAAGGAGCCACTGCAAAAGGACGGAGAAAATTCTGTGGGAATCCACAAAGCTGCCATCCTCGGCCACGGCGCCGATGCGATCGGCATCGCCGTCGGTAGCAAGCCCCGCGTCGCAACCTTCTTGTACTACGGTTTGCTGCAACTTTGCTATGTGGGGAATGATCGGTTCAGGATTAATCTCCGGAAACAATGGATTCAATTCCTGGCGGATAGCGACGTGTCGAATCCCACGATCCTTGAAAATGCCCGTTAGAATTCCGCGGCCGGAGCCGTACATCGAATCGATTGCGAACTTGAAATTTGCCTTGGCAATTGCCTCAAGATCGGCGAAGCGGCAAATAGCCTCGATATACGGTTTCTTCAAATCAACTTCTTCAATCGCGGTCTTTGGGGCGCTCGGCATCGCACCCATACCCAACTCGTCTTCGATCACTTTCATGATCGCAGGCGTGCCCGAGCCGCCAAACTTGCCTTTGAATTTCACTCCATTCCAGTTAAACGGATTGTGGCTTGATGTCACGACCACGCCGCCAGCGGCGCCGAGTTGCTTTACCGCAAAGGAAATCGCGGGCGTCGGCGTGTAATCATTGGCCAGCTTGACTGGAATGCCTGCTCCGGCCAAAACTTCGGCCACGATTCGCGCAGCCTGCGGAGAGACAAAACGAGTGTCGTAACCGACAATTACGCCGCGGCGCGCGTCTTCGTGTTTGAGAACGTAGGCAGCAATCGCACCCGCGACACGGCGCACATTGTCAAAGGTGAAATCATCCGCGATGATGCCTCGCCACCCGTCGGTGCCGAATTTGATGGAAGTGGTCATTAGGACCGGTCGTTCGCCACCTGCTTGACGACTTCTGTTCTATACCAACTTATGCAGCTTCTTTTCATCCAGATACTTCACGATCTTTCCCACATCCTGCGTTTGCTCGCGCGTTGTGATGAGCAGCGCGTCGCCCGTTTCTACGACTACTAGGTTATTCACTCCGACAGCCGCGACGAATTTGCCTGGTGCGTGAACGTAATTTCCTGTCGCGTTTAATGTGAAAGAACCTTCGCCCGAAATCAGGTTTCCATCGGAGGGCCGGCTCTTCGTGACGTGGTGCTCGTGCAGCGCGGCCCATGACCCTAGATCGTTCCATCCGAAATCTGCCGGCAGGCAGAAAATGTTTGAATTCTGCTCGCTTTTGGACGACCGCGGCTCCAGCACAGCGTAATCAATGCTGATGTTTTCGCACATTGGGTACAAGCGTCGAAACGTTGCAGCAAACTTTCGGGTGCCAAAGGTGCGCGCAATCTTTTCAAGGAGTGCCGCGGTTTCCGGCAGATGTTCGCGTAAAGCCTCGGCCAAGGTTCGCGCACTCCAGAGAAACATTCCGCTATTCCAGAAATAGTTTCTCGCAGAGACAAACTGGGTGGCGCATTCAGCGTCGGGTTTCTCGGTAAATCGGCGCACCCGAAACGCTCCTCGCTCCGCCGTTTCTTTCGCTTCGATATAACCGTATCCCGTCTCGGCGCGGGTTGGACGAATGCCCAGAACTACGATATTTTCGCCAGCAGCGGCAATCTTGATCCCTTTTTGTAGGATATGGCGATAGCGGCTTTCGTTCACAATGACATGATCTGAAGGGAACAGTCCGATCACGGCTTCGGGATCGGCGCCGAGCAGAATAAAGGCGGCCAAGCCAATGGCCGGCGCAGTATTTCGTCCTACAGGTTCAGCGATGATTTGTTGTTTGCTAAGCCGCGGAATCTGCCGAGCGATCTCGCGCTGCGAATCTTCATTCGTAATAATCCAGAAATGTTTGGCCGGCGCGAGCGGCAGCAAGCGCGACACCGTCTGCTGGATCATGGTCTGCTTGCCATCAAGCGCCAGCAGTTGCTTGGCGCGGCGCTTTCGGCTCAAAGGCCAAAACCGCGTCCCGCGTCCACCGGCGAGAATTACGGGATAGAAATTCGCGTTCTTCCTCAATGCGGATTTCACCAGGCCTTTTCTATTTTCCGTCATATGCGGGTTGCGGGCTCCGGCACTGCACTGCCCGGCAGAGCTGCCTTCAAGAATTCTACTGCCCACTGCGGGCGCACCCTGAAGCCATCGATCGATGCAGGCACGACCACCGCATCTCCCTTAGCTAGAGTGACCGGTTCGGAACCGTTCGTTTCGATCACGGCACAACCCTCGACCGCGACGAGGATCTGGACTGAGCTCTTTTCCGCGCCGTTTTTCATCTTGAACTCCTGAGGCTCTTTCAACTCGAACATTTCCACCACGAAAAACGGCGAAGCTACCAGTGGCGACCGGCGATTGTTTGTACCATTTATCGTTATCGGCGCGGGACGGATCACTTTGCCAGAAGGCACATCCTCTTTCACTGCCGCCAGACCTTCTTTCAAATGCAACTCGCGTGGACGGCCATAGTCGTATAAACGATACGTTGTGTCCGACTGCTGCTGGGTTTCTACGATGATCGAGCCCGGGCCCAGCGTGTGCACCGTTCCCCCGGCTACATAGATCATTTCGCCCGGGAAGATATTGATCCAATTCAGCAACTCTTCCGCACGCTGCTGATAGATCGATTCCTCAAATTGCGCCCGCGTGACTCCCGGCTTTAGGCCTAGAGCGATCTGCGCTCCGGGCTTGGCGTGCGCGACATACCAGCACTCCGTCTTGCCGCAGGGTTGACCCGCACGGCGGGCAGCCTCGTCATCGGGATGAACCTGTACCGAAAGTTTCTCATGCGGGAATAGAAACTTTGTTAGCAATGGGAAGCGAATGGAATCTGTAGCCGCTTCCCCTACCAGTTTCTTCTCGTATTGCGCGCTCAATTCGGCCAGTGATTTCCCTCTCAAAGGTCCGTTTGCCACCTTGCTATTATCCCCGGTGAGCCACGCTTCTCCGATCTTTTCCTCAAAGCGATGGCTGGGATATATGGGAGATAAGTCGTCTGTGCCCCACGGGCGGGGATCGAAGATTGGTGACATCAAGAGTGGGTAGAGATCGGGCATGCATTGATGATGCGGCACTGAACGGATTTACAAGGTACAACCGGCAAGATCAGCGACCAGGAAAATCAGTAGTCGGTTTTTCAGTTCCCGGTTCTCAGAGTCGCGGCGTAATATTTGTTCATAGTGCCGCGAGAAACTTCCGCATGCGCTCCAACCCACGATCCAGTTCCGTGATCGAGGTGGCGTAAGAAACGCGAATGTGGTCGCGGGTTCCGAAGCCCTCACCGGGAACCGTGGCAACATGGGCTTCGCGCAGCAATTTACCAGCAAGGTCTGAAGCCGACTTTACTCCACCGCGCCCGAAGAACGCGGACACGTTGGGGTAGGCATAGAACGCTCCCTCCGGTAACCTGCACTTTACGCCGGGAATCGCGCGCAGGCCGTTGACGACATGATCGCGCAGTTTGATGTACTCTGCCCGCATATCGGTAATGCATTGCTGCGGACCTTTCAACGCCGCCACTGCCGCCTTCTGCACAATCGATGTTGGGTTCGACGTGGATTGACTCTGCAACTTTTGCATGGCGCTCGTGACCGCGCCGGGCGCCAACGCGTAACCCAACCGCCAGCCCGTCATCGCGTAAGTCTTGGAAAGCGACCCGATGATCACCATGCGTTCGCGGAACTCGCGCAACGCTCCCACGGAGAATCGCTTTGAGGTGTAGTTCAAATACACATAACACTCATCGGAGAGCACCCAGATGCCCCGCTCGTACGCCAGACGAACCACTTCCGCCAGGTCTTCCGGCGCCATAACTGCGCCCGAAGGGTTCGACGGAGAGTTCAAGATAATGAGCTTGGTCCGCGGAGTAATCAGTTCCTCGATCATTTTTGCAGTGAGCCGGAAACCTTGCGTTTCGTCAGTTTCCAGCAGCACGCAATTTCCTCCGGCGTAGCGGACGATATCTTTGAACGAAACCCAGTACGGAACCGGGAGAATGACTTCGTCTCCATGGTCGACCAGAACCTGCACCGCATTAAACAAAGCCTGCTTGCCGCCCGTCGACGCGATTACCTCTTCCCGCCGGTAATCCGAATCGAAATCCGCGGAGTGGCGCTGCACAATGGCGTCGCGCAATTCCGCCGTGCCGGCTACCGCTGTGTATTTTGTGAAGTTGCTTTGAATGGCGGCAACGGCGGCGTCCTTGATGTGCTGCGGCGTCGCAAAGTGCGGTTCGCCAGCTCCAAAATCGACCACATCAATTCCCTGCTGCCGCAGCTTGTCAGCCTCAGCCACAACCGCCATCGTGGCAGAGGGTTCGATGCGGTTGATACGCTCGGTGAGTTTCAAGGCGAAAGTTGTTTCTGTCACTGGAGTCATCTTCGTTTCCTGGGCTTCAGTTTTCTGGCATCTGCAAGTTTAACGGCTGGATCGAGCTTTTCCTTCAGCCGTTGTTCAACCAATTCCGGAACCAGCCCTTTGACCGAGCCGCCCAATTGAGCGATCTCCCGCACCAGCCGGGAACTGAGGTAAGAATACTGCTCGGCCGGCATCATGAAAACGGTTTCCAGGTCGGGCTGCAATTTGCGATTCATCAAAGCCATCTGCAATTCGTACTCATAATCGCTGATGGCGCGAATCCCGCGCAGCACGGCGCTGGCCTTGACTTTGGCCGCGTACTCGACCATCAGTCCATCGAAGCTTTCCACGCGGACATTCTTGAAGTCCACGGTCATGGCTTCCAGCATCAGGAGCCTCTCCGACAAGTTGAAGAGCGGAGCCTTCTCGGCGTTGCGCAGAATGGCTACCACCAGCTCATCAAAGATCTTGCTTCCTCGGGCAATCAAATCGAGATGCCCGTTGGTCGGCGGGTCGAACGAGCCCGGATACATCGCAATGACTTTTTTCAAGAAGCCTCTTTCAGTTTCGGTAAGAGAGGATTCTATGCGTCCTGCGAAGGCCAATGGCAATGCCCGTTTCCCGGGATTGCCTCGCCTCGCTGAACGCCGCAAGACGTCGTAAAGGCTCACCCTTCCAATAGTACAGGTAATCGCTCTGGCAGTTACCCCGTCTTCTGATATAGCACAATGGTGGTAGTTCGTAACTTGTCACCAGGCCGCCTCAAAACTAGCCTGATAGCTGATGTCACCAGTCGCTTTATTGTTCTCTTCTGACGAGGAAACGTCGCTCCAGGTGGTTCAGGCTCTGAGCGAACTTGAGCTTGAAATCGAACGCTGTCCAGATATCTTTACTGCGATCGAATGGCTTACCAGCCGAAGCTTTGACGCTATCGTGGCCGATTGGGACAGTGGACCGGAAGCAGCATTCCTGCTGAAGAACGCTCGTGAGCTGAAGCTGAATAAGGCAGCTTTCACGCTTGCTTTTACCAGTGGAGTATCGAATCTCGCGGATAAAGAAAACAGTCCTGATCTGATCTTGACCAAACCTCTGCTTCCCGATCAGGTCAAATACGCGGTGCTGAGCAACGATCGTTTTCTGGGTTGCATGAAAGCCTGGATCGCACGGGGTGACTTTGCTCAACCTGAGCGACCAACGCCGGCAGCAAGAAGCGGCGAGAATGTTATTGAACAGCGGCAGCAGTTGGAGCCCTCCCCCACGCCACCGGCCGTCCGCCCGGCTCAGCGTTCCCCAGCGTCCGGCTACGCCTGCAGCGAAGTGGGGGCGCCGCTGCATCTCACGTTTGCCAGTCTGGACCGGCAGCTGTTCCGGGCCATGAACCGGCAGAGTCATGGAGGGAATACATCGGGCAAAATCAAGAGGTACATTCGCAATCGGTTGCTGTGGGGATCTATCCTGACGGTATCCTTTGTTTCCGTCGGCTTAATTTTTGGCCAGCCTTTGCGGATTCAAAGTGTGTTCGCCAGCGTGGCGACTGCCTATAAGCAAGCTCTGGAAATGAAATCGAGCAAGTTTCCGTCATCCGAAAGCGATACCAGTTCGGACTCTGCTCCTCAAGCCCAGCCGGCAGGTTCGCAAGTCTTAGCTTCTGGTAGACCTCGGCGCGGCATTCCTGCTCTGCCGATGTTGCTGCCCGACGAAGTTCCGGACCCTCCGGCGGAAACGCTTCAAGACGACCTGGATCAGAGTCGTCTCGTTACGACCCCGTCTCAGATTCGAATTCCCGAGAGTTTGAAGACACCTCTGGCGGAAGCTGCAAATCTCCAAACTGTAAGTCTCAGACGCTCCCCATCGCTGCTGAGCCAGCTAGAACCAGTCAGTCTGCCGGAGGATTTGTCGCGAGCCTTGCTTCTGCAGAAAGTAGCGCCAAGCTATCCCGAGCAGGCTTTGAAAGCAGGACTGCAGGGTGCCGTGGTTTTGCAGGCATGGATTGGCAAAGACGGCAGCATTCGAGATTTGAAACTGATGGACGGCTCCCTGCTTCTGGGGCAAGCTGCGGTCAAGGCGGTGAAGCAATGGCGATACAAACCGTACCTGCGGAACGGCATAGCCGTCGAAGCCCAGACCTACGTGACGGTCAATTTCCGGCTACCGTAGAATTTCTCGCCTTTCCCCGCTGCTACGCATCCCCGGCCTCGCGCCCTGAGAACCGATGAATTCACAACTTTTTACTTGTTTTTACTGCAGATTGACACATGCCCTTGCGTGTTCAACTATGTTTGTTTCGGGGCTGATTCAGAATCCTCAGATTAAGAGAGCATGATGAAATCGAAGCGGCGTTGGAACGAGCGAACCCGGTTGATGCTGACCCTGGAGCTCGCCGTGGTCTTGCCCGCCGCCGCCCTGGTCATCCTGAGTGCATTACACCTAACTGAGATTCAACGCGATCGCGGCGTGGAAGCGGCCTTTCAGCGCGACTTCAACCAGGTCCTCGCGATTTCCGAGAAGCACATCAACCAGAAGGCATACGACTTGACCGATGACGTCCGAAGCGAATTCCCGAGCGCAGGCGACGCATGCAGCGAAACGATGGACAGGATTCTGGCCACGCATCCGTATGTTGCTCACGTCTTCGTCTACGAACCGAACGGTAGATTGACATTCCGCTCGCAACCTTCGCGAGTCAAGGGTGCTTCGTTTCAAGCCGAAGGCGACTCTCTCGCCAGCATGACCACCGGATGGATGCAGGTTGAATACAAAGATCAAGTAAAAGAACTGGGAGAAATGTCGAAGAAGGGGAAACCCTATTACTTCTTCGACAATTGGGCACCGCGCGGCGACAAGAAATTGTATCAATCCGTCGCTATGTTTCTGGTGCCTGACGTCACGGGAGAGCGCAAGGCAATTGGGGGGATGGCATTTGACGCCGAATATCTACGTGACCAGTTCTTTCCCGAAATGTTGGACTCGCTTTTGAGCCATCAGGAAGAACGAGGCGAAAAGAACCACGTCGTAATGATGGTCCACCCTAAGCACGAAGCGACGCCGATGGCGGCTTCGGCGGGGTGGGATGGTGGCGAACCGGAAGTAGAACGCAATCTGGAAGGTGCCTTCCCCAACCTGACGCTCGCAATCAAACTGCCCGGCACCACGCTGGCCGCGCTGGGCCAGCACTTTGTTCATACTAGCTTTTTCATTCTTGGGGCCATCTCGCTGCTGCTGACGGGTGGGATCGTCATGACTCATCGCAACATTTCGCGGGAAATGGCGTTGGCCCGGCTGAAGTCTGATTTCGTATCGAACGTCTCCCATGAGTTGCGGACCCCGCTCTCGCTGATCCGGCTCTACGCGGAAACTCTGGAAATGGGCAGGCTCAAATCGCCTGAAAAATATCAGGAGTATTACAGCATCATCCGCAAGGAGAGCGAACGGCTCAGCGCGTTGATCAATAACATCCTGGATTTTTCGCGCATCGAAGCTGGCCGCAAGGAATACGACTTCCGACAAACCGATATGCGCGAACTGGTGCGCAACACGCTCGAATCTTATCGCTACCAGATCGAGCAAAGCGGATTCGCTTTTGAGGAAAAGATCGCCGAAGACGTGCCGCCCCTCAGCGTGGATCGCGAAGCTATGGCGCGTTCGCTGTTAAACCTGGTCAACAATGCGCTCAAATACTCTCAGGACCAGAAATACATCGGAGTGAATCTTTTCCGTGACAACGGCTCCGTCAAGCTCGAAGTGGTGGACCATGGCATTGGCATTCCTCAGATCGAGCAACAAAAGATCTTCGACAAGTTTTATCGGGTGGGAGATCCGCTGGTCCACAACACTAAGGGCAGCGGTTTGGGATTGGCATTAGTTCGTCACATTGTGCAGGCGCACGGCGGAGAGGTTTCGGTGGATAGCGTGCCGGGTCGGGGCAGCAAGTTTACCATCAATCTGCCGGTAACCTTGCGGTCGAACGCAACGAAAACAGCAACGGCATAAAGTTCGGAGTCCAAGAGCATGGCGAAAATTCTCATTGTCGAGGACGAGCCCAACATGGTGGCGGGCTTGCGCGACAACTTCGAATTCGAAGGACATCAGGTCATCACCGCGGGCGATGGCGTAGCAGGCTTAGAGCGCGCGATTGCAGAATCGCCCGACCTTGTCATCCTCGATGTCATGATGCCAAGGATGAGCGGGTTGGACGTTTGCAAGCAGCTTAAGTCGAAACGGCCTTCGATTCCAATCATCATGCTGACTGCCCGAGGACAGGAAGTCGACAAAGTGGTCGGACTCGAACTGGGCGCGGACGACTACGTCACCAAGCCATTTTCCATTCGTGAGCTGCTGGCGCGGGTAAAGGCGGTCCTGCGGCGTGCCAAAACCGCTCCTAAGACGGAGGAGAAGTATTCCTTCGGCGAGGTCGAGGTGAATTTGCGCAGTTGCCAGGTTTCCCGCAAGGGGCACGCACTGGATTTTTCATCGAAGGAGTTCGAGCTATTGAAGTATTTCCTGATTCATCCGGGCGAGACCCTAAGCCGCGATCGGCTGCTTGAGGATGTCTGGGGATACGATCGTTTTCCAACCACGCGCACCGTGGATGCGCACATTGTTCGCCTGCGGCAGAAGGTCGAGCCCAAGCCGGAGGAACCTCGATTCATTTTAACCGTGCACGGCACGGGCTACAAATTCGTTGGCTGAACCGTTTCTTGCGGAGAAGAAAAAGTGGAAAAAGTCTTACAGCTTCGAAGCCAGCATCGACAAAAGGTGGGCCCTGCCAGCGTTGATGATACGCAGCTTATCCGGGGGGCTCAGTTGGGCGATACCGCTTCTTTCGAAGAGTTGGTTCGCCAGTACGATCGAGCCGTGCTTCGATTGGCGGTTCATCTCACCGGCTCGCAGGAAGATGGCCAGGACATTTATCAAGAGGCCTTCCTGCGTGCCTACATCAACATCGGCAGCTTCCGGTTTGAGTGTTCTTTCTATACCTGGATCTACCGCATAGTGACCAATCTGTGTCTCGATCACTTGCGAAAGCGGTCGTCCCGTTATCGAGATCTGACGACTACGATTTCCGCCGACGGGGAGGAAGAGCAGGTGCTCGATCGCGTTCCCGATAAGCGGGCTGGAGCCAGTCCGGAGCGCAATATGGCCAGCCGTGAACTACGAGGCTACATCGTGCGCGCCATGCAGAGGCTCTCGCCGCGCGAGCGAGTTGTGTTCGAGTTAAAGCACTACCACGGTTTGCGACTGCGAACTGTCGCAGGCATTCTCAATACCAGTGAAGGCACCATCAAGAACACGCTGTTCCGCGCCACCCATAAACTGCGCACGCAATTAGCGGCCGTGCGGTAAAACCGCGAGACTTATTATCTCTGCGTATTCTGCGTTTTAGGGTTTTACCGGCTCGCCCAACGCCCTAAATCGCAGAGTACGCGGAGAAACGCCAACATAAGCCCAATGCGGGTTTGGACTCAAGCCAAGTACCCTTTTGGCGTCGAAAGACTTTGCGCCTCTGGGACTTCAAGCTCCAACTGAATATGGTAGATTGAAAATCTGTTGCGGATTTTCTTTCACTCTTCGGAACTGCCCCGGCTGCGCTGCATCGAGCAACGCAGTTGCGGGTTTCCAGCCCCAGCCAGTCTCTTACTGGTCACCGTGCTGGCGACCCTTAGCTTCGCAGACGGGGGTTCGTCCTCGCCACCGGTTCTATCCGCAGAAGTCATCGTACAAAATTTGATGGCCGCGAATGCACAGCGTTCCCAGACTCTGCGTGGATATAGCGGCAAGCGCGTCTACCATCTGGATTATCACGGTATTTTTGGAACTCACGATGCCGACATGCAAGTGGAAGCAACGTACACCGCTCCCAACCGGAAAGACTTCAAAATTATTTCCCAGAGCGGCTCAAAGTTGCTGATCAACCATGTGCTGCTGAAACTGCTTAGCAGCGAACAGGATGCGCAAGAAGAACAAAACCGGAAACAGCTGGAAATCAGTCCGAGAAACTATGATTTTTCCCTGGTGGGGACCGAACACAGCGCAGACAGAGACTTCTACGTTCTCACTGTAAGGCCCAAGGGCCCTAGCAAATACCTTTACCGGGGGAAAATGTGGGTCGACGCCCGGGATTTCGCCGTTGCCCGCATGCAGGGCGAGCCCGCCAGAAATCCGTCCCTCTGGGTCAGCCATACGGAAGTCGAATATCGTTGGGCGAAAATTGGCGAGTTCTGGCTTCCCGTCCACAACGAATCTGAAACCCAAGTGCGCATGGGAGGCAAGGCCGTCCTGACCATCGATTACACCGACTATCAGGTCACTGGTGCAAATCGAGCCGGCCCGCGCAGCCCTGGCGAAACCTCCACTTTGCCAAATCCTGGCGCCGTATCGGCTGATCCGCATTAATCCTGAGTCGAGACATTCCAGAGCTCATTTAAGTCCTTTTTTATCAGCGTCAACGGAACGATCGCGAGCCCGCGATGACTTCTCCGTTCGGCTCCGCAACGCTCGGCGGCCAATAGTTACCAACGGGCACGATTTTGGCGAAGCAAACTCTGAAAAACCAGCATCAAACCAGATATAATGCAAACACTTCCTAGGAAGTGACTTCCTCTCTGAGAAAACGAATCCGATGTCGACAAAGACCAAAGCTGTAGTTCTCGCTTCGTCCGCGGTTGTGCTGCTGTTCATGGTGGTTGGTGGAATGGACGGCGTTCGCGCTTCGAGCAACGACGGTGCTTACCGTCAGCTGCAGGTGTATAGCGAAGTGCTCTCTCGTGTGCGCAGCGAATATGTGGAAGAGCCCAACATTCCGGTCGTGACCGCAGGCGCTTTGCATGGATTGCTCGAGTCGCTGGACGCCAATTCCAGCTATTTGAGCTCGGCTGAGTACGCCGAATACAAAGCTCATCAGACCGAGGGGAAGGCCGATATTGGAGCCGCAGTCTCGAAGCGATTTGGTTATGCCTCGGTGATCTCGGTCATTCCGGGTGGACCGGCGGACAAGGCCGGGCTTCAGGACACGGATATCATAGAAGCGATCGAGGGCAAGAGCACTCGTGAAATGTCAGTTGGCGAAGTGCGAAATCTCCTCTCCGGAGAGCCAGGGTCGAACCTGACAGTTTCACTAGTTCGCGCTCGCCGCGCTGAACCACAGAAAGTCGTGATTACCCGCGAGGTCGTCGCTATTCCGCCGGTGACCGACAAGATGTTGGAAGATGGCATCGCGGTGATTCAGGTAGATGCCTTCACCAAAGGCAAGTCCCAGGAGATTGCAACCAAGATTAAAGCGGTGCAGAAATCAGGAGCGAAGAAACTCATCCTCGACCTGCGCAACTGTGCCGAGGGTGATGAAACCGAAGGCATCGCGACAGCTAACCTTTTGCTGAATCACGGCACGATCACCTATCTGCAGGGCCAGAAGTATCCGCGCGAAGCTTTTAACGCCGATCCTTCAAAGGCGATCACCAGCCTGCCCGTGGTTGTGCTGGTGAATAAGGGAACCGCAGGGCCGGCAGAGATTGTAGCTGCCGCGGTTCTTGAAAATGCTCGCGGCGACGTTGTCGGCGATAAGACCTTTGGAGACGGTTCGATTCAGAAAACCATGGAACTTCCCGATGGCTCTGCCTTGATTCTCTCTATCGCCAAGTACTACACGCCTACGGGCAAAGCCATTCAGGATACAGCCGTGACCCCAAATGTAATGGTCGCTGACACCGAAGAAGATGGGCCAGTCCCCGACGAGGACGAAAATGCCACTCCCGCGGACGACGCCACGAAGAAGGTCCAGCCTCCACAGCCGGACCAACAGATGCAAAAAGCTATCGAGGTTTTGAAGAGCAGGGCAAGCTAAGTCACATTGGGACAGCCGCCCTTGGCTGTCCCAACGTGATTCCTGGAAAACGTCGATTCCGGCAAAATCTTGTCAAGCCCCCTGAGAGGTCTAATTCCCCGTAACTGATTGATTCTATTACTAAAATAAAGTTCAAAAGCATAGCATACTTACCCCCTCGAATCTGTCACACTAGAAGTAGGGAAGTAGAAGAACAATCCTAAGAAGCCGTTCCCTCCGTAATCCCTAGAATAATTTGCCAGACTAGGAGACCGCCAACTGTGGGCGAGCTTTTCGCCGATTTCAGGCCACGAGCTCGCCCGTTAATTAGCCCGAGGGTATTCAGTGAAAGGTCCAACATGCTAAGAGTGCAGCACCACACGCCCCGGCTCGCGATTGCTTACAAGAATTTCGCTGCCGCCCAAAATGTCAGTCACATCGGCCTGGGAGTCAGCGCCACCCAGAATGCTAAGGCGCTACGCGCGGCCGGTTATATTGTCGAAATCTGGCCTATTAGTTCCTTTACCGACTTGCAGACGCTGATGAATGCCGAACTTCAGGCGCGAACCCTGGCCCATCATGTCCCCCTATCGCATCTGGTGATCAGCGCGCCCTGGATCCCAACCGCGAACCTGGCAAGTCTGGCGTCACGAAATCCCGACCTGGAAATTGTCGTGGTGAGCCACAGCAATATCGGATTCCTGCAGGCTGATCCTCGTGCTATCGAACTGCTCCGCCAGGGCGCGGAACTCGAGCAAGGATGTCCCAACTTCCACATTGGAGGCAACTCGCAGCGCTTCCAGACCTGGTGGCAGGCCACCTACTGCACCGCGATGACCTTGCTGCCGAATATGTATCCCCTGGGCCCTGCGTTGGTACGACCAATGTGGCAACGAGGCACGCTGCGCATGGGATGCTTCTGCGCCATCCGGCCGTACAAAAACGTGCTCACTGCCGCAGCGGCCGCACTCGAAGTGGGACAGCGACTGCGCGTCACGGACTTAGAATTCTGGATCTCGGGAGGCCGGCGCGAGGGCGGCGGGCAGACCATTCTCGCCGCCATGCAGCAGATGTATCTGAATGTGCCGCGCGCCAAAGTGGTCGAGCGCAACTGGCAATCGTGGCCGCAATTCCTGGCCACGGTCGGATCCATGGATCTGCTGCTGCAACCCTCTTATACCGAAGGCTTCAACATGGTAACGGCAGACGGTATCGCCCAGGGGGTTGCCTCGGTGGTGTCGGACGCGATCGCGTGGGCGCCGCGCAACTGGCAGGCGGCTACCGACGATGCTTGCGATATTGCCAACAAAGCAGTCGGGCTACTCCATGATCCCGCCGCAGTGCAGGAGGGCGTTACCGCCCTCACGACCCACAACGCCACAGCATTGATCCTGTGGGAAAAGTTCCTGCAGTTGTTTCCGTAAGGAGATATGGCTTCCGACCAGTAGCCTAGGTAGTTATTTGAAATGCAAAGCCGATTCGGTTTTCTTATTGGCGCTAGGCTTCCACGCTTTAACTTTCGGCATGCCGTATTTTGGTTTGATCTCGTGGCAACCGGAATCGCAGTAGACACCTCCTGCTGCTGATTCCGGCTCCGGCATGGGTGACGCAACCGCGAAGTCTCGATCAGCTTCGAGTTCGCGCTCGACATCGGCGATCAGCTTTTCGTTTTCCTGCGAAGTCAGCCACTTTTTACTCAACAAATACTTTTCAAAGCGGCCAATGGGGTCACGTTTGCGCCAGTACTCGAACAGCGGCTTGGGTACATAGTCCGCGCCGTCATGGATGGCGTGGCCCTTCATGCGCATCATCTTTGCCTCGATGAGTGTCGGGCCTTCGCCACGTCGAGCGCGTTCGCAAGCCTCGTGGGTCGCGTCGTAAACCTGGCAGGCGTCGGTGCCATCGATAATTAGGCCCGGAATTCCATAGGCAATGGCGCGCTCGGCCAAGTCTTTGACGCGGTATTGCATTTCCGACGGCGTAGAGTACGCCCAGAGATTGCTTTCAACAATCAGCACTAGGCCAAGGTCCTGCACGGCGGCGAAGTTGATGCCTTCGTAAGTGACGCCGGTGGACTGGCCTCCATCACCGATCCAGGTCAAAGCCGCGATGTTACGTCCTTGCATGCGCGCACCGAGCGCCACGCCTGCCATGACGGGAATGAGATCGCCGAGCATGGAGATTGGCGAAACCATGTTGCGCGCCCCGATGTCGCCAAAGTGTGAAGTGCCGTCGCGTCCCTTGGTCGGCGAGCCAGCCTTGGCCATGTACTGCATCATGGTGTCCGCGGCGCGGAAGCCTCGCACCAGGAGCGCTCCCTGATTGCGTATCATCGGTGCAAACCAATCGTCTTTCTGGAGCGCGTAGGCAGAAGCACAAGAGCAGGCCTCCTGACCGAGTCCGAAATAGACGCCGCCGACGACCTTGCCTTGCTTGTAAAGATTTTCGAGCGCGATCTCCATCCTGCGGTTGAGCAGCATGTAGCGGTAGATCTCGATGACCTGCTGCTTGTTCAGATACAGCGAGTCGCGAATGGGCGGGACGGGCGCGCTTAGGTCGCCTTCCACCTCATAGAGAACCTCGTCGCCTTTTCGGACTTGATGAACACTGAAGCTGGGCTTCTCCAGACGGTGATCGACAATCGTGTATGTGCGCTGCGACGAGTTTGGAACAGCGGATTGCGGAACGCGCAGGCCTCGGCCATTTGAACTAACTCGGGCGGGAGCTTTCGAAACTATCTTTTTCTTCTTGGCCATTTGTTTGATGACGCGTGCGATTCGTTCTCAGAAGAATCCTAAACCGGGTCGGCGGATTTCACCAAACGTCTGCGAGCACTCGCCCCCGTAAACGTCAAGCCTGGAACGTATCGTCTTCACCATGCAATTGTCGCAATTCATCCGGACGCTTCATCGGCACACCGACCGAATGAGTGAGAAAATCATCCAGACTTTCCAGCCACAGCATCTGACTCTGAAACACAACGCCAAAATTGCGCGACGCCGAATGCGCAACTTCCTGAAATGAGAGCTGCTGACCCAATTGCTTTGCCATCGAGGTTACAGGTTTCGATGTAATGCCGCAGGGAACAATCAAGTTGAAGTAATCAAGATCAACATTCACATTCAAAGCGAAGCCATGCGAGGTAACGCTACGCGAAATATGAACGCCGATCGCAGCAATCTTGCCTTCACCGTCGCTCGTCCATGCTCCCGTCAATCCCGCCACGCGCTCAGCCGGAATACGAAAATCAGCGCAGGTACGGATCAGAACCTCTTCCAACCGCCGCACAAACTCCACAGCGCCCAACGTCTTTCGTTTTCCATCCGTCGAAGCAAAACCGCGCAAATCGAAGATCGGATAACCGACTAGCTGCCCCGGACCGTGAAAGGTAACGTCGCCCCCGCGATCACACTTGAAAATCTCTACGCCACGCTCCGCAAGTTGCTCGCCGGAGGCAACAACGTTAGCAACTTTCGCGTTTCGTCCGAGCGTGATGACCGGGGAGTGTTCCAGCAACAGGAGAACGTCGCCGATAAGGCCATCTTTGCGAAGCTGGACCAACTTCTGCTGCAGGCGTAAGCCAGTCGTATAGTCAACGGTTCCCAGTGTGAGAATAGAAATCATGGAATCAGGGGATTGAGCGATTTCGCAACTGCGCAATCCACCACATCCAGTGTAAAGGAAGACGGCTCCATCCTGAACTGCAGGTTACGGCCTGAATTACCCCTTAGTTACGGCGTAAATTCGAAGACAGCACCGAAATCATAATTGCCGCCGTTCTCTGCTGTCCCGTACAACTTCCCTTTCGCGTCGAAGATCAGGCCAGCTCCAGGAGACGTCCCGTCCTTCACGTAGAGGCTCCAGTCAAAAGTGTGTACAACCTTCTCCGT
>Ga0209275_10000439_pt1 | contig 16203 bp, 14 predicted proteins | sample HubBroMetageREF2_FD_188344 | JGI IMG/M metagenome (GOLD analysis project Ga0209275, IMG submission 188344) | Reference soil microbial communities from the Hubbard Brook experimental Forest, New Hampshire, USA - Hubbard Brook CCASE Soil... | ecosystem: Environmental > Terrestrial > Soil >... | reverse complement strand
CCTAGGCGAGCCTTGCCTCGCCCAATAGTCCGCTAATAAAACGCGCGCAAATCTGGCATGTGCGGCAATTCCACGTCGAGCGCCCGGCCGTAGTCTCCCAGCGTCAACTTGATCATTTCCGCCGGCCCCACATCGCGCACGGTCCACGCATTCGTCGGCATCACGCGCGACGCCACAAATAAATCTCCACTCTCAAAATCCGTCCCCTTCGCCTGCAAGTCCGAAGGAAACACGTAGTAAGCAACCTTGCCCTTGATGTCCAGCGCCACATAACGCCGCCCCAGCTGCACCAGCACCAGGTTTGTCTGTTTTTTCTTTTCGGTTTGGTACACGTTCCACGCCAGCGGCGTCTTATCTTCCAGCTTCAATTGCGCGCGCCCCACCGCTTTCCACAAAAAGCGCTCGTTGTCGCCAGCACCGGCGCCGGCGACAAACGCAACAGCGCAGATCAACAGCAACATCCGCGCCGCCGCACGATTGAACGCATGCACAACGCGCCGCCGCGACAATTCCAGGCGCGCATTCACCGTCACCAAGTTCATTCCCATTTCACGCGCACTTGTTTCGCAGAAATCACCACGAATCCCTTTGCTCGCCCGTGCTCCACCACATCGCGCAAGATCGCCACATCCTGCTCGCAATATTCCGCAACGCGATCTTTCTGCCCCGCGCGCCACCACTTCACAGCATCGAGCCCGTCTCCGCTCTTGGCGGTCCCCAGCGTGTCTTTCGCCAATTGGTCGAGCTTCACGCGATGCCCCAGCTGCTTGTGCAGCAATTCGTGAATATCCAGCGACCGCTTGCGCAAACCTTCGACAGGCGCGTAAGCCCTCAGCACCTCAATATCGAAGCGATTGCCGTTAAACGTAATCACGTGCGTAAACTGTTCCAGCTCCGTAATCAGTTTCAGCGCGTCCTCTTCATACCATCGCCGGAACGCATTCTCCTTGTCCCAAGTGATCGCCACCGCCAACCCGAACGCGCGAATATTCCCCCACCCACCATCCACCTCGCTCGAAAGCCGCAACGTCTCAATGTCCAAATAAATTTCGCGATCGAATAATCCAGCCAGGTAAGTGTCCTCTCGTAGCCCAGGTTTTTGAATTGTAGCGGCCACCCCGCCATGCGGGATGGGCGACGTTGACTTGCTTTCGGTAGCAGATTCCGCCGTGCCAACCGCGCTAGTAAAGACTCGACTCCCGCTTCCGCCCCGTATAGTCAATGTAAACGATCTTGAGGTCCGTGTAAAAATCAATCGCCGCATGACCAACTTCCCGCGGCCCCACGCTACTATCCTTCGCCCCGCCAAACGGCACGTGCGCCTCTCCTCCCACCGTCGGCGAATTCACATGCGTCATCCCGGTCTCAATCTTATCCACAAACTCAAAAATCTTGTTCGAGTCCGACGAATAAATCGAACTAGAAAGCCCGTACCGCACCGAATTCGCCACCTGAAGCGCCTCGTCAAAGCCCTTCACGCGGATCACGCTAAGCACCGGCCCAAAAATCTCCTCCTGCGCCAGCTTGCTGTCCCAAGCGACGTGATCGAACACCGTCGGCGCCACAAACCAACCCTTATCGTAACGCGCCCCCGTCAACCGCTCGCCGCCGCACAAAAGTTTCCCTTCGCCCTTCCCAATCTCAATATATTTCAGCACCGTGTTGAACTGGCTCTCATCCACCGACGGCCCCATGTCCGTCCCTGCCTCCAACCCGTCGCCCACCACATATTTCTTCGCGCGCTCGACGAGCATCCCCACGAATCTATCCGCCACGCTCTCCTCAATCACCACGCGGCTCGTCGCCGTGCAGCGCTGTCCCGTCGAAGCAAACGCCCCAGACAGCACCGACTCCATCGCCAGCTGCAAATCCGCATCCGCCAGCACCACCACTGGATTCTTCCCGCCCATCTCGCACTGAATCTTCTTCAAATGTGCCGCGCCCGAAGCATAAAGCGCGCAGCCCACTTCGTTCGATCCGGTAAACGAAAGCCCGTGCACGTGCGGATTCTGCACCAGCTCGTCGCCCGTCTCGCGCCCCGACCCCATGACCAGATTCAACACGCCCGCCGGCAACCCCGCCTGCTCGAAAATCTCCACGATCTTCATCGCCGTGAGCGGCGTCAAAGTCGCCGGCTTGAACACCACCGTATTCCCGCACACCAGCGCCGGCGCGATTTTCCACACCGGAATAGCGACCGGGAAATTCCACGGCGTGATCGCGCCCACCACTCCCAGCGGCTGGCGTATCGTGTAGGAAAAATTCTTGGGCAGCTCGCTCGTCAGCGTTTCGCCATTCAACCGCCGCGCCTCGCCCGCCATAAATTCCAGAATGTTGATCGCCCGCTGCACCTCGCCCAGCGAATCCTTCAGCGCCTTGCCTTCCTCTCGCGTCAGCAGCCGCGCCAGCGCTTCCTTCTGTTCCTGCATAATCCGCGTGGCTGTAAAAAGTAACTTGCCCCGGTTCGGCGCCGGAGTCTCGCGCCAGGCAGCAAAGGCCCCCTTTGCCGCCACGATAGCTTCTTTCATTTCCTGCCGCGTCGAAAGCGGTATGCGAGCCACTACCTGGTCGGTGTTCGCAGGGTTCCGCCGCTCCACAATCTTCGCGGACCTCGACTCCACCCACTCCCCATTGATGTAATTTCTGCAAAGCTGATCTGTCGTTGTCGCCGTCGGCATCTAGCGAACCTCGCCAAGAGATTTATCCAGCAACCGAATCCCTTCGTCCACATCCGCCTTCGAAATATTCATCGGCGGGGCCATGCGAATGACGTTCCCATGCATCCCGCCCTTGCCCACCAGCAATCCATTCGCACGCGTGCGTTCCAGGATCTGATTGGTCTCCTGCGGCGCCGGCTCCTTCGTCTCTCGATCCTTCACCAGCTCCAGCGCCTGCATCATCCCCATCCCGCGCACGTCGCCAATCAAAGGATACTTCTGCTGCAGCTCTTCCAGCTTGTTGCGGAAGTATCCGCCCACCACAAAAGTATTTTCCCGTAGATTTTCTTCCTCGATCACTTCAATCACCGCCCGCGCGGCCACGGACGTCACAGGATTCCCCCCAAACGTAGCAATATTCAATCCCTGAAACTTGTCTGCCAGCTCCGCGGTAGTGATCGTCAAACCAACGGGCACGCCATTCGCCATGCTCTTCGCCGACGTAATGATATCCGGCGTCACTTCCCACTGCTCGATCCCCCACCATTTCTTCCCGGTGCGCCCCCAACCAGTTTGCACTTCATCTGAAATATACTGTCCGCCGTAATTTTTCACGATGCGATAAACAATCTTGAAATACTCCGGCGGCGGCGTAATAAATCCGCCCACGCCTTGAATCGGCTCGGCAATAAACGCCGCAATAGACCCGCTGGTGGTCGTCTGAATCACGCTCTCCACATCATTCGCGCAAGCCACGTTGCACGATGGATAAGTCAGATGCAGCGGGCAGCGATAACAATACGGATTCACCGCGTGCGAAATCCCCACGCTGATCACTCCGCCCTTGCGCCATGCCGATTGCGCCGTCACCGACTTCGCCAGCGCCGATCCCCCCGAATAAGCATGCCGCAGCGCCACAATGTCGTAACTCGGCGAAGCCATCCGCGCAAGCATGATCGCCGCCTCATTCGCTTCCGTTCCCGAACTGGTGAAAAAACTCTTCTGCAATGTTCCCGGCGTAATCTCCGCCAGCTTTTCAGCCAACGCGACCACCGCTTCGTTTGGAAATAGCGTCGAGGTGTGTTGCAGCTTGTCCACCTGCGCCTTGATCTTCTCCGTCACCTTGGGATTGCAATGCCCCACGCCAATCGTTACGATACCGCCGAAAAAATCCAAATACTTGTTCCCCTCGATATCCCACAGGTACTGCATGGAAGCGTGATCCGCCACCAAGGGATGCTGGTAGTAATTCGCAACCGACGGCCAAATAAACTCCTTATGCTTCCGCACCACCTCTTCGCTTCGTGTCGGCATCACTTTCGGCGTAGTAGTCATCTCAGTTGGCCTTTTCCTTTGGTGGCGTGCTTTTTCCCGTTCGCTTAATCTGCGGCATCCACCGCTTTCGCACCAGCATGCGTCCGCGTGATCTCCCCATACGATTCCGGCCGACGATCGCGATAAAACTGCCATGTCTGGCGCACCTTATCCATTTCCTCTAAGTCCAAATCCGCCACGAGCACTTCGTCTTTGTCACGGCTGGCCTGCGCGACAATTTTCCCCCGCGGATTGCAGAAGTAACTCTTCCCATAAAACTCGCCGATATTCCAAGGCGCCTCTTTCCCCACGCGATTAATTGCACCCACAAAATATCCGTTTGCCACCGCATGAGCCGGCTGCTCCAGCTCCCAAAGATATTCGCTTAGACCCGCCACCGTAGCCGACGGGTTAAACACAATCTCCGCGCCATTCAATCCGAGCACCCGTGCGCCCTCAGGAAAATGCCGGTCGTAGCAGATATAAACACCAATCCGCGCAAACTTCGTCTCAAACGTTAAATAACCAGTATTCCCCGGCGTGAAATAGAACTTCTCCCAGAACCCCGGCGCGACCTGCGGAATATGATGCTTGCGATATTTCCCGAGATATTTTCCATCGGCGTCAATCACCGCCGCCGTGTTATAAAAAAGCCCGGTCATCTCGCGCTCGTACACCGGTACAATCATCGCCATCGAATATTTCTTGGCCAGCTTCTGCATTCGCTCAACCGTAGGCCCATCCGGCACAGGCTCCGTCATCTCGTACCAACGCGCCTGCTGCTCCGCGCAAAAATAAGGCCCGTTGAAGAGTTCCTGCAAACACAGAATTTGCGTTTTCTTCTTTGCCGCCTGGTGGATCAGCTTCTCGTGCTTTTCCACCATCTTCTTGGAAATGTCGCGTATCGAATATTTCTCCGGCGACCACTCACAATGGACCTGAATCAACCCACAACGCACCATACGAGACATCAAATTCCTCCCGCACGCCGCAAATCGCGCCAATCGTCTGCAAAGTTTACTCTGCAGCGCGAAAAGCGGCAAGCGAGCCGCGTTTGTTCTGGTTTAGGGAACGTCGTGCCGAGTTTTCTTTCCTCCGCAGTGCACGTTGGCGTAGATTCGTCGCATGCACTCAGTGCGTCATTCCACCATCTCGATCGCCTTGGCATTTTTCAGCGCCGCAATATTGAGCTCATGCACTGCCACACGCCCCGGTCCAAAACTCGTCGAAGCCGACGGTGTCGCCTACAGCGCGGGCGGCGGGACGCTTTGGTTCGAGGACATGAGAGAACCCAAAGACAATGAACCGCGAACTTACGAAGTCATCTACAAAGACCCGCAAGGTAGCAAGCACCAACTCACGAAGGTGAGGACGCTCAAGATTACCGACCTGCCAGACAACACGCCCTCCTGTTCAAGTCCTAAATAGCTCCTCTCAGAAATCCCACACGATTCGTGCGCACTAACCGTATAATCTCGCGGACGACCTAATGGACCGACTACTGAAAAATTTATTCCGTGGCCTGGGCCGCATCTTTCCAGATTGCATCACTCTCAGCCAAGCCATTGCCTTCAACATGTTTCTCGCGTTTTTCCCCATGCTGCTTCTCGCGCTCGGCGTAATCAGCAGCACGGCCTCCTTCCACGGCGCGCTTCGCGAAGTCCCCGAGCGCCTGAGGCTCATTCTTCCGCCCGGCAGCGACGACGTCGTCACCCAATATTTCGTGCGCAAAGGCGAGCATCCCTGGAAATGGTTCCTGCTCGGATTAGGCGGCACGCTGCTCGCCGGCTCGCAGGTCATGGTCGGGTTCATCGAAGGTTTCCGTATCATCGAAGGCGACCCACTGCGCGGCGGCTACTGGCGCGTCCACCTGCGCGCGCTCCTTCTGCTGTTGCTGACAATCGCTCCCACCGTCGTCGTGGTGATTCTCACCGTCTTTGGCAAACAAGCACGCGCGTGGCTCGTCCGCCAATTCGGCCAGCCTCTTCTGATTCACGAAGTGGAGGTCGTATTCCAAGCAATAGTCGTCTTCGTCCTATCTATGTTCGCTCTGGTCCTCCTCTATCGTATCGGCCGCCCTGGCCATCGCGGATTCATGAGTTTGCTGCCCGGCGCAATCGTCTCGACGGTCCTGTGGTGGGTCGTTGACGTAGTCTTCGGATTCTACGTGCGCAGAATGCCCTACGACGTCGTCTACGGCGGCCTCGCCGCAGCCATCGGCTTGCTTCTCTGGATGTATTTGACCGCAGTAGTAGTGCTGATCGGCGCCGCCTACAACGCTGAATCGTATAAGTCCGCCGAATCTCTCCAGCGCCTCAGCCACACCTTGCTCGGCTAAGCTCTATCGGCAGCTTCGTCCGACAAATGCTCCGCCGCTTGTTGACCACTAGGCCCCCGCCCGCAACTTTTGCACGCCGCCAGGGTTAAACTAAATGCAAGCAACAAAAGCCATTGCTCTTTCTCAGCGCATCGTGCGCTCCGAGGCCGCTGCAGTGCAAAAAGCTCAGATCCTTCAGACCAGCAGCCGCCTGGACGCACCCGGCGCCGCGCTTCTCGCAGCCGTTCTGGGTCTTGGCCTCGCAATATCGGTCCCGCACGCCAGCGCCGCAAACGAAATTCAATCCGGCACCCAGTCCGCGACGAATTCCAGCGCCACCCCCGATCACATCGCGCTAGATAAAAAATTCAAAGGCAAGCTGCCCATCACCGACCTCACCGAAGACGAAGCTATCCTCCACGCGATGAATCGCCTCGCCTATGGGCCGCGCCCCGGAGACGTCGAACAAATCCGCCAAACCGGCCTGGAAAAATGGATCGAGCAGCAATTGCATCCCGAAACGATCAATGACGCGGACCTGAATCTGCGTTTGGAGCGCTATCCGACGCTCGCCATGTCTTCCAAGCACCTGCTCGAAGAATTTCCGCGCCCCGATCAGAACGCCAAGCAACAGGGCCTGACGAAAGAACAAGCCAAGCAACAATACGAAGACCAACTGAAAGCCAAGCAGCAAACAGCCGAGTCGCAAATCATCGTCACCGGCAACGACAACCTCGATAAAGCCCAGCAGCAACTAGCCAAGCTGCAGGGCCCGAACCGCATCATCGCCGAACTCTCCATGGCAAAAGTGGATCGCGCCGTTTACAGCAATCGCCAGCTACAGGCCGTGATGGAAGATTTCTGGTTCAACCATTTCAATGTTTTCGCGAACAAGGGCGATGACAAGTGGTTCCTCACCGCTTACGAGCGCGACACGATTCGCCCGCACGCCATGGGCAAATTTTCAGACTTGCTTCTTGGCACCGCGAAAAGTCCCGCGATGCTTTTCTTCCTCGACAATCACTTGAGCGCCGATCCCGCCGCCGTCGCGCGCATGGAAGCCGAGAAGAATTTTCGCCGCGCGCGCTATCAGGGCGCGTTCGCCGGCGGCTCCATGCCCACTCCCGGCACGTTTCCAGGACCAGCCACCAGCGGCCCTCCCCCAGCGAGTAACGCCGCTGCGGCAAAAAAATCCGACCGCGGCCTGAATGAAAATTACGGCAGGGAAGTGATGGAACTTCACACCGTCGGCGTGGACGCCGGATACACCCAGCAGGACGTGATTCAAATGGCCGAGTGCCTGACGGGCTGGACCATCCACGAGCCGCGCAAAGATCCGCAATTCTTTTTCGACGAAAAAATTCACGCTCAAGGCAAGAAAGTCGTGATGGGCCGCACCTTCAACTACGGCGGCGAAAAAGACGGCGAAGAAGCTCTGAAAATGCTCGCCAGTCAGCCGGCCACCGCAAGATTCATATCGACGGAACTCGCACGGCATTTCGTTTCCGACAATCCACCCTCTTCTCTGATTGACCGCATGGCGAAAAGTTTCACGTCGAGCGGTGGTGACATTCGCGTCGTCCTCAAAACCATGATTTATTCGCCCGAGTTCTGGTCGAGGGAAGCGTATCGCTCGAAAGTGAAGACGCCCTTCGAACTAGTAGCCAGCACGTCGCGCGCGCTGAATGCCGAATCCACCATCTCTCTGCCGCTCTCGCAATGGGTCGGACGTATGGGCGAGCCGCTCTATCTCTGCCAGCCGCCCATTGGATATTCCGATAAAGCCGAAACCTGGGTGAATACCGGCGCGCTGCTGAACCGCCTGAATTTCGCGCTCGCTTTTGCCGGAGACAAAATGGGCGGCGCCACGGTAGATCTAAATCCCATGCTCGGCGAAGAAGCCTCCAAAGATCCCAGCGCGGCCCTGGCTCGCTCGATTCAAATTTTTCTGGATGGCCAGATCACGCCATCCACGCAAGCAACGCTCGAAGCGCGCCTGAAAGATCCGCAAATTCTCCAAGCGCGACTGGATGATCCTGTAAAGCAAGTGAACGAAGGCTTGATAGTAGGCCTGGTCCTAGGCACCCCCGAATTTCAGCGCCGCTAGCGCGCACGCAATCTAGGAGCACTGTAATGACGATCTCACGACGCTACTTTCTCAAAAATGGCGGCGTAGCCATGCTAGGAATGGCCGCCCTGCCATCCTTCCTACAACGGGCGGTGGTCGGCACCCCCGCGCCCAACAAAAAGAAAATCGTCGTCCTCTTCCAACGCGGCGCCATGGACGGCCTCAACGTCGTAGTCCCCTTCGGCGAACCAAACTATTACCGCATGCGCCCCACCATCGCGATCCCACTGCCGCGCCAGGGCGGCGCCGATGCCGCGCTTGATCTTGACGGTTTCTTCGGCCTGCATCCCAGCCTAGCCCCGATGCTCCCTCTTTTCCGCAACGGACAACTGGCAATCGTCCAAGCCGTCGGCTCGCCCGATCCCACGCGCTCCCATTTCGACGCGCAAGATTTCATGGAGTCCGGAACCCCCGGCCGCAAAGCCACCGACGACGGCTGGCTCAATCGTGCGCTGCAAATCATGCCCGAAGAAAAACCATCGCCGTTTCGCGCCGTCGCATTCGGACCGTATCTCCCGCGCACGTTGCAGGGAAGCGCTTCAGCAGTCGCCATTCCCGACCTGAAGCAATTCAAAATGAACGGCCCGCAGCAAACCACCGAAGGCGGATTCGAAGCGATGTACGCGCAAACTATCGATCGCGCCCTGCGCGGCGTCGGCAACGAAACTTTCGAAGCCATTGACCAACTCAAGAAAATAAATCCCGATAAGTACCAACCGGAAAATGGAGCGGAGTATCCGAAAAATCGCTTTGGCCAAAGCCTGCAGGAAATTGCAGAGCTGTTCAAAGCCGAAGTCGGCCTCGAAGTCGCATTCTTAGATAGCGGCGGCTGGGATCATCACGTCAATGAAGGCGGCGTGCAGGGCCAGCTTTCCAATCTACTGCGCGATCTGGCACAGGGAGTCGCCGCGTTTAATCAGGACATGGGCGATCGCATGGGCGACGTAGTCTTCGTCAGCATGTCCGAATTCGGCCGCACCGCCCACGAAAATGGCAATCGCGGCACCGACCACGGCCACGCCAATTGCATGTTTGTGATGGGCGGCGACATCAAAGGTGGGAGAGTCTACACGCGCTGGCCCGGCCTAGCCGAAGGACAGCTAAATCAGGGCCGCGACCTAGCAGTAACAACGGACTATCGCAGCGTCCTGGGCGAAATCATCAACAAGCATCTGGGCGACCGCGACCTAAACACAGTGTTCCCCGGCTTCGCCAATGACCCACGCCAATTCCTAGGCCTGGTAAAAGCGTAACGTCGGAAGCGAGCTGAAGCGAGGAGGCGAAGTCCGCACCCTGCGGTGGACCTCGGCGTTCTGCAATTTTGGGCGCACAATGGCGTCCATGAGCAGAGAAGTAACTGAACTTCTGAAGAAGGCGCTCGAACTCTCGGTCACGGACCGCGCAGAACTAGCCGGTTCCATAATCGAGAGTCTTGACCAGGCCGAAGATAAATCGGTTAAAGATGCCTGGGATGCTGAAATCCTTCGTCGCATGGAAGATCTTGATTCAGGCGGCGTCAAGCCAATTTCTCAACACGAAGTTCTCCGGCGACTCGCTTCCGCAGTCGAATGAAAGTCAGGCAGGTCCGGTGGCATCTCGAAGCCGGCGCAGAGGTTGAGGCGGCGGCTCGCTGGTAGCGCGAGCGAAGTGCCACAGCTGCAGAAAGATTCGTCAGAGAAATCAAGAGAGCTATCGAATGAATCCTAGAGGCTCCGCAGCGCTGGCCAACGGGAGTTCGTGGGACGCGAAAGGTCAAGCTCCCTTCGTTCCCATTCCCCATCATTTATCGCGAGTCGGATCACACCCTCGCAGTCTTAGCTGTCGCGCACGGACGCCGCCGTCCCGGGTATTGGCAGGAAAGGGCGTAGCGACGCCAGTTCTACTCCGACCCCTTAATCCGCATCCCGTAAAACGATCGGTAAACAAAGAAGAACGAAACCAAGAAGAACGCCGCGGCTAGAATATGCGTCAAATTCCCGCCAGTTTCAGCCGTCAACTGCACTGCCAACTCCACAGCCAACAGTCCAAATAAAGTAGTGAACTTGATCACCGGATTCAGCGCCACCGATGAAGTATCCTTGAAGGGGTCACCTACCGTATCGCCCACTACGGTAGCATCATGCAAAGGCGTGCCCTTCTGCTTCATCTCCACTTCCACGATTTTCTTCGCGTTGTCCCAGGCTCCGCCCGCATTCGCCATGAAAATCGCCTGGTACAAACCAAAAATCGCGATCGAAATCAAATACCCGATGAAAAAGAAAGGCTCGATGAACGCAAACGAAAGCGTCCCAAAGAAAACCGCGATGAAAATATTCAGCATACCCTTCTGCGCGTACTTCGTGCAGATGGCCACCACCTTCTTGCTGTCTTCCACCGACGCCTTCTCTACGCCTTCCAGCTTGATATTCGCCTTGATGAATTCCACAGCGCGATAAGCTCCTGTGGTAACGGCCTGCGTTGAAGCCCCCGTAAACCAATAAATCATCGCGCCGCCGGTCACCAGCCCCAGAAAAAACGGCGCGTGCAGCAACGAAAGCTTGTCTACGTTCTCCGTAATTCCATTCGTCAACGCCATGATGATCGAAAAAATCATGGTCGTCGCGCCCACCACAGCTGTACCGATCAATACGGGCTTAGCCGTAGCCTTAAAAGTATTGCCCGCCCCATCATTCTCTTCCAGCAATTCCTTCGCGCGCTCAAAATTCACATCGATATTGAAATCCTGCTTCAACTCCTGCTTGATGTTCGGAATCGTCTCAATCAGCGAAAGCTCATACACCGACTGCGCGTTGTCCGTCACCGGCCCGTACGAATCCACCGCGATCGTCACCGGACCCATGCCCAGAAATCCAAACGCCACTAAACCAAATGCAAACACCGGCGCCGCAATCATCAGCCCGCTCAGCCCCTGCAAACTCACCAGGTAGCTGATGGACATCAGCAGTACCATCGCCAGCCCAATGTAATAAGCCGAGAAATTCCCAGCCACAAACCCCGACAAAATTCCCAGCGACGCTCCGCCTTCCTCCGCCGACGCCACCACTTCCTTCACGTGCCGCGATTCCGTCGAAGTGAACACCTTCACCAACTCCGGAATAATCGCCCCGGCCAAAGTTCCGCACGAAATAATCGTCGAAAGCTTCCACCACAGGCTCGTGTCGCCGTTCAGCACCGGAACGATTTTCCACGAAATTGCGAAAGTCATCGCAATCGAGACCAGCGAGGTGATCCACACCAGCGAGGTCAGCGGGGACTCAAAATTCATCTTGTCCGCGGCAGCAAAGCGCGCCTTGGAAATAAAATCATTCAAAAAGTAAGCCGCCGCGCTCGCCACCAGCATCGCGATGCGCATCACGAAAATCCACACCAGCAATTGCACCTGAATCGTCGCTTGCACCGCCGGGTCCGCATTCTTCACGCCCAGCAAAATAAACGTAATCAGCGCGACGCCGGTCACTCCGTAAGTCTCAAACCCGTCCGCGCTCGGCCCCACTGAATCGCCCGCGTTGTCACCCGTGCAGTCCGCAATCACGCCCGGATTCCGCGCGTCGTCCTCCTTGATCTTGAACACAATCTTCATCAAGTCCGAGCCGATATCCGCGATCTTCGTGAAAATCCCGCCCGCGATGCGCAGCGCCGCCGCTCCCAGCGATTCGCCAATCGCAAATCCAATGAAACACGGCCCCGCGTAATCTCCCGGAATGAACAGCAGAATAAAAAGCATCATCAGCAATTCCACGCTGATCAGCATCATCCCGATGCTCATGCCCGCTTCCAGCGGAATGTGATAAATCGGAAACGGTTTGCCGCGCAGCCCCGCAAACGCCGTGCGCGAATTCGCGAACGTGTTCACGCGAATCCCGAACCACGCCACGCCAAAACTCCCCATGATCCCAACCATGCTGAACGCCAGAATAATAATCACCCGCGCCGCTTCGTAGTGCAGCAGCACGCCGAAGTACAGCACGATCACCACGGCGATAAACGCTTCCAGCAGCAACAGGAATTTTCCCTGTGTGATGAGGTAGGTCTTGCAGGTCTCGTAAATCAATTCGGAAATTTCGCGCATCGCGCGATGTACCGGCAGATTTTTCAGCTTCGTGTAAATCGCCAGGCCGAATGCCAGCCCAAACACACAAAACAAAATGCCAAATAGCAAAAGCTTATGCCCATTTATTCCTAGAAAATTCACCGAAGATAAATCCGGCAACTTCAGATTGGCTTCGCCACCCGCCGTTTCCGGCGCCGTGCGCGCCTGCGCCCCGGCCGCGCTAAATAAAATCGCGGTACACCCCGCCGCGCCCACTCGTCGGGCCCGACATCCCAGCTTCCACAGCATTTGCAGCACTTGCCGCATTATTCGCCCCCCGCCATAGGCACTTTGGCGCACATGTAAGCCCGTACTTGTACCGACATTCTTCCTCCGGATGAAGACTCCTTAATCGGGGAGCCTGCTGACAGCGAGAAGTTACAGACCAGAATGGCCTTTTGTATCAGGAAAGCCGGCGCACGTCAAGAAATGAAGGATTTACGTCGAGAAAGCTCAAGGCGTCCTGGCGCGCGACCTGATATCAGGGAACTGCTGGAAGTGTTTCAGGTTCCACGTGTAGATCACATCCGCCTCGGCTTTCATTGCGCAACGGGCCAGCAAAGCGTCGTAGATCGTCGCGCCGACGATCTGGTCTCGAACGGCGTCCTGAATCGTCGCTACGTACTCGTCTGGCGCCAGCGTCACGATTGAGAGGCTTTCCAGAATGTCGCCAACCATGAGCAGTATTTCGCTGCCGTCCAAGCGGAACTTCCTCGGCACGCGCGTAAATGTGGAATAAAACTCGGCCAGGCTATGTCCTCCGCAGCTTCGATCCTCGCGGCGGCCCTGCTGATAGACTGCTTTACTGGCGGCGTGGTGTACGTGTTCCGTGATGAAGGCGGGGACCAGGACCGAAGTATCGAAGAATAGTCTCACTCCAGCTTGCCAAGGATCTGTTCGTCTCGCTCTCGACGGACGGCTTCGATTGTGTCCTCCAGCATATTCTCCGGTATCAGTTGACCATAAGTGACTACCCACATTCCGTCTACTCTCTGCATACGGGCCTTTGCTCGGACAGGTCGTAACGTGATTTCCTCGCCTGAAGCTTCAATTTCCAGAGAATCGCCCGCCTGCAGCTGCAGCTTGTCGCGCAACGGCTTCGGTAAAACGATGCGGCCAGCCCTATCGACGGTTATCGTGGCATTCATGTTCCCATTCTACCATACCATTTACCATTTGCAAATGGCATTTCCGTTGAGTCCTGGGGCACTTCCGATCCCGAATCCGCAGCGTCCCTGCCTATCCCTGGTATTGCCACAAATATACCGGCAACGAATCCAGATCAAAATACATCCGGTAATAATAATCCGGCCCCACCGCGTAAAACGGCCGGAACTTCGCCATCACGTGCTTCCCATCCGGTGGCACCACCCGGTACACGCTGGGGCCCTCCTCATCCGCCACCAACCACTTGTTCAGGTCCTCATCATTGTACGGAAGTCTGAACACCGGCTCATGCACTCCGCCGTCCTGCACCAGCACCACCGGCCCGCGCACAATCGCCACGCGATGCGGATGCTGCGCATCCACCGGCAGCATGCGCAAGCGCAAAGGAATCGTAATCTCCACGCGGTCGCCCGAGCTCCACTCACGATCAATCGTCGCCCAGGTTCCCGGCGTGCAACGAACCTGCGCCGCGGTCCCATTCACTTTCAGCGACGCGCCCTGCGCCCATCCCGGAATCCGAAAACTCAACGGGAACTTCGCGCCATTTTCCAGCTGCAGCGTCAAAGTGCTAGTCTCCGCTTCCGGATATTGCGTCAACTGGGTCACCTTCACATCGCCGCCCGCCCGCTTCCACGTAACTTCCGACGGCATATACAAGCTCACATACAAACCCGCATTAGCCTTCGCCGGATCATCCTTGTAATAAATCAAGTCGTGGAAATTCACCACATCCTGAATGTAAGTCCCCGAGCAACACGTGTAGGCATTGCGGCTGAAAATTTTCACTCCTCCAGCCATTCGGTAATCCGCATAATAAAAATGCCGTCCTGGACCATTAATTTCCAACGACGCCCCAATCCCGTTGTAAAGCAATCGCTCGGCCCAATCGCCATATCGCGCCTGTCCCGTAAACTGCGTCAAATAGCGCGAGAGCTTGAAACCAGCCCACGAACCGCAGGGCGCCTCGAAACAGTTCTGCTGATACTCCAGCGCCTTCCCCAGGCTGCCCGCCGGCATAATCCGCTCCACCGGCCCATATCCGCCCGTCGCATAAGCCTGCGTGTTCTGCAAAAAGTCGTAAGCGTTCTTGATAATTTGCAGATATGCCGGATCGTTCGTCACCACATAAGCCATCGCTGCGCTGCTGAATGTATTCACGTGGCTATAAGCATGCACACCCGACGCATCCGTAGGCGCCGGCGTAGCAGCAAATTTGTTCCAGTAAGAATGATACAGCCACACATCCGCAAAATCTTTGTACTGCGCGTTTCCCGTCAACGCATACGCGCGGAACAGATTCTCCGGCAACGTGTACCACTCCAGCGGCTTTCCCGAATGCATTTCCCACGGCTCCGGATTCGCCGGCGCCCGCGTGCGATCGAAAGTCTTGCTAGCATAATCCGTCACCTTAGAAAGCAGCGGCATCGCCTCCGGGTGATTCGCATACTCGTGCATATCGGTCAGCCCGCATGTCAATTTCTCGTACGGATAAGGCCGCATCCGGCAATCGCCGTTCGCTCCCACGGTTTTCGCGAACTCGGTCAACAGGTAAGAGGACTTGTCGCGCATCGCCGTGTCACCCGTAGCCCGATACATCCGTGACATTCCGCTCAACCACTGCCCGAACACCGTCGCGCTGTCCTTCTCGCACCATCCGCCCAATGGTTTCCCCGGCGCCGGCAGTCCCGCCGCGGCCCGAAAGCCCTGCAAAATATCGTCGTTGGAAACGTTGAAATAAAAATCGCGCGCCCGCAAATACTGGTCGCCCCATCGGCTCTTTCCCAAACTCACGCTGTCGTAATTAAACGTCTGAATCTTGTTCTGCGCAGTCGGCACAGCCCCCGCGCCCACAAACGATCGAGCCGCGCTCGCACGCGTTGGCGACACCGCTACCGACGACCGTGGCGCACCCGTGAGTGATCGCGACACGCCTGCCAGCACACCCGTAGCAGCCACACCCTTCAAGAACTCCCGCCGACGCAGTGACTTTGTCATTTCAGAAGCCCTCCTGCACGCACACTGGATAAAGTATACGTAACGCCGCAGCCTACGTCTGACCTCCCCCACTGTCAATCCGCTTTTTCATGCTTTTTCATGCTTGAATCACGTCGCCTGGGGTACCACTCACACGCATCCCAGCGCCCGCCACGCTGTGATTGGGGTAAAGATGGGGATTTCTTACTGGGATGGACTCGCAGGAGCTTGCGCAACCTTGCCAAACCTCACTTCGTAAAACATGAGCGCCTTCTTCGAGGCAATCACCGACGCATCCGGCACATAGAGCACCGCCGTATCTGCCAGCGCCATTTCATTATTCACATTGAAATACAAAAATCCGTGCAGCGCTCCCATCGGCGGCACCACGTCAGCATCCAGCGTCAGCGGACGCAAAATTTCTGCCAACTTATCTGTCTTCTTGTCGCCGCTCGGCAAAGGAATCCCTGCGATGCGCGGCCGGTTCGAAGGAGTCACTCCGCCAGGATGCGCCACCAAACCAGCCACATCCTCCGGAGGCAGCCAGTCAAGTTCC
>Ga0209275_10000438_pt1 | contig 16205 bp, 13 predicted proteins | sample HubBroMetageREF2_FD_188344 | JGI IMG/M metagenome (GOLD analysis project Ga0209275, IMG submission 188344) | Reference soil microbial communities from the Hubbard Brook experimental Forest, New Hampshire, USA - Hubbard Brook CCASE Soil... | ecosystem: Environmental > Terrestrial > Soil >... | reverse complement strand
TTACCACCTTCCTGACGCCCATCTGCGTCCTGGCTTCCTGGCACGGCGTGCATCATCGCATCAAAGAATTCCACGTGATGCTCCTGCTCCTTGAAGTAGGCGTGGTTGGCGTCTTCGTGTCCCTCGACCTGTTCCTCTTTTTCTTGTTCTGGGAAATCATGTTGATCCCCATGGCCTTCCTTATCGGCATCTGGGGCCACGACCGCCGCATCTACGCCGCCGTGAAATTTGTTCTCTACACCATGGGCGGTTCGATCCTGATGCTAGTCGGCATCGTCTGGCTCTATAACCTCACCGGCACATTCGATCTGCCCGCCATCCAGCAAGCCCTCCAGCAAGGCGCCTTCACGCTTTCTGCGGGCCAGGAAATGCTCCTCTTCCTCTCGTTCTTCGTGGCCTTTGCCATCAAGGTGCCGCTCTTCCCGCTGCACACATGGCTGCCCGATGCCCACGTCGAAGCGCCCACCGCCGGCTCTGTCATCCTCGCTGGCGTGCTCCTGAAAATGGGCACCTACGGCATGATTCGTTTCTGCTTGCCGCTGTTCCCGGAAGCCTCGCACCGCGCCGCACCCTACGTCGCCGTACTCGCCATCATCGGCATCATCTATGGCGCACTGGTTGCCCTGGTTCAACCCAATCTTAAAAAGCTCGTCGCCTATTCTTCCGTCAGCCATTTGGGCTTCGTCGTCCTCGGCATCTTTGCTTTCGAAAACATTTCCATGCAGGGCGCGGTCTACCAGATGCTCGCCCACGGCATTTCCACCGGCGCGCTCTTCCTGCTCGTCGGCATGCTCTACGATCGCCGCCATACTTTCGAAATCAGCGAGTACGGTGGTTTGGCCACCCCCATGCCCAAGTTCGCCGCCTTCTTCCTGTTCATCGTGCTCTCTTCCCTCGGCTTGCCGATGCTCAACGGCTTCGTCGGCGAATACCTGATTCTTCTCGGCACTTTCCTCGCGCACTGGACCTGGTCCGCCTGGGCCGCCACCGGCGTGATCCTTTCCGCCTGCTATCTGCTGTGGTCCTACCAGCGCGTTTTCTTCGGCGAAGTCACTCACCAGAAAAATCGCGAACTTCGAGACGTCGACACCCGCGAACGCTGGATTCTCGTCACCATGTCCGTAATCATTCTCTGGATGGGCATCAACTCGCCGTTTTTTACCAGGCGCATCGATGCATCCTCGCAATCCGTGCTGCAGCAAATGAATCGCAGCGCCGAGCATGAAGCAGCAATCCCCACAGGCGCACCGCAGCCGCAGCCTGCCGCGCCCGCGCCGCAATATTCCGTTAGAAGGGCGGTTTCCCAGTAATGAATCCCCCGCAGATGGCTGATATTCTTCGCGTCCTGCCCGAGCTAGCTTGGTGCGGCTTTGGCGTGATCCTCATGCTGCTTCAGCCCTTCGTGAAGTTTCGCCAGGCCATCACCTTCATCGCCATGATCGGCGCCGCGCTCGGCACGCTGCTCACCTTCTTCCGTATTCCCGGCCCGGGTTTCAGCGGCCTGATCCAAAGCGATGTCTATAGCCTGTTCTTTCACTGGCTCGTCGGCCTGGTAGCATTCCTGGTCATCCTCGCCTCCGATTCCTATCTTGAACGCGAGAATCTCGACGCCGCCGAATTTTATGCTCTCATCCTGTTTGCCACCGCTGGGATGGGCGTTCTCGCTTCCGCTCAGGAATTGCTTACCGCCTTCATCGGCCTCGAAATGTCTTCCATCTCCAGCTACATCCTCGCTGGCTACCGTCGCGACTCCATCAAGTCCACCGAAGCCGCCGTAAAATATTTTCTGCTCGGCTCCTTCGCCACGGCCTTCTTCCTCTACGGCATTGCGCTCGTCTACGGCGTCAGTGGCAGCACCAACCTGCAGGACCTGGCCACCGCCAATCCTTCCAGCATGCTGTTGCGTCTTGGCCTGACCCTGATTCTCGTCGGCCTCTGCTTCAAAGTCGCCGCTGCGCCGTTCCAGATTTGGACGCCCGACGTCTACGAAGGCGCGCCCACGCCCGTCACCGCGCTCTTTGCCGCCGGCCCTAAAGCCGCCACCTTCGCACTTCTACTGCGCATCTTCACCACCATCGACGCCGCTACCAGCTACTGGTTCTGGGCTTTCTGGATTCTCGCCGCGTTCACCATGTTCGCCGGTAATCTCGGCGCGATCGTTCAGACCAACGTGAAGCGCATGCTGGCTTACAGTTCTATCGCGCATGCGGGCTACACATTAGTCGCCTTCGCCGCCGTCACCTCCATGAAGTCCGGTCCCGATGGCGGCGCAGCAGCGGCCTATGCCGCGATTCTTTTCTACCTGCTCGGCTACGCCCTGGTAAAAGTCGGCGCATTTACGATTCTTTCCGACCTCGGCGGCCGTGGTGAACGCTACCTCACCCTCGACGATTTCGCCGGTCTGGGCACCCGCCAACCCTTCGCCGCCGCTGCCCTGAGCCTGTTCCTGCTCTCACTGCTCGGCTTGCCCATCACCGCGGGTTTCTTCGGCAAGTTTTACGTCTTCAAAGCGGCCATCAACTCCAACCTCATTTGGCTCGCCGTGATCATGGCCATCAATAGCATCATCGGCGCCTATTACTATTTGCGAGTTATCGTCGTTATGTACATGCGCGAGCACAAGGGAACCGTGCCAGCCGACGCGCCCGCCAGCTTGAGCCTGACTTCCGCGATGGTCGTCGCCGTCACCACCCTCGCCACTCTCTACCTGGGACTCTTCCCCAATCACGTTCTCGGCATCGTCCTGTCCCAGAACCTAATGCTCTCAGCACGGTAGGGGCACGATATATCCGTGCCCCCGTCTAACTCCACCCCCGTTCACAACCAGCCCAAGCTTCTCGTCGTCAGCCAGCACCTCCGCTCCGTCGTCATCATAAATCCCGCAACTCTCGAAATCGAATCCACGGTGCCCACCTGCGGCGATCGCCCCCATGAAGCCGTCGCCTCCGCCGATGGCCGCTTCGCCTACATTCCCATCTACGGTGATGGCGGAGTCGGCACGCCCGGCACCGATGGCCAAACCATCGAAATTCTCGACCTCGCCACAGACTCTATCGTCGACGAGATAGACCTCAAACGCCCATCCCGCCCGCACTGCATTCGCCTCGGCCCAGACGGTCTCCTCTATCTCACCAGCGAAGTGGCTCGCACCGTCGACATCATCGATCCCGCCACCCGCCAACTCATCGCCTCCATTCCCACGCAACAAGACGAATCCCACATGCTTGTCCTCACTCGCGACGGCAAGCGCGCCTACACCTCCAACGTCTGCGCCGGCTCGGTCACCGTCCTCGACCTCCAGAAACGCCAGCCCATCACGGTGATTCCCGTCGCCAAGTCCATCCAACGCATCGCCATCTCCACCGACGACTCCATGCTCTTCACCACCGACCAGCACGCCCCGCGCGTCGCCGTCATCGACACCAACACCAACTCCATCCGCGGATGGATCCCGCTTCCATCCATCGGCTACGCCACTCTCACCGCCTCCGATGGCAAATCGTTGCTAGTCACCCTGTTCCAGTCCAGCCAGGTAGCCAAGGTTGACCTCGCCATCATGCAAGTTGCTGACCTCATCGACGTGCCCGCCGGCCCCATCGGCGCACTCTTCGACCCACTGCGACCCCGCGCGTACATCACCTGTTTCTTTGGCGGCAAAGTGGCCGTTCTCAATTGGCAAGAATTTAAGTTGGAAAAATTAATCGATACCGAAACGGGCGCAGACGGCCTCGCCTGGGCGCCAGCAATTCAACCCTAACTAGACTTCTTAAACCTAATGCCGGTTCACCGGATTCTCCGTGTTCTCTATCCGCCACAGCGTCAACGCCGTCAGCGTCCGCGCGCAAATATCTTCCGCGGTGCCACTCGCCGCCACCGGAATCAACAAGCCCAGCCGTCTATAGAAATCAATCAGCGGCGCCGTGCTTCTACTGTACGCTTCCAGCCGTATCTTGATCGACTCAGGCCGGTCATCTTCCCGCTGGAACAGCGCGCCCCCGCAACTGTCGCAACTACCAGCCGTTTTGGGTGGCCGCCCCGTTACGTGAAACACCGCTTTGCACTTCTCGCACGTCCGGCGCCCGCTCAGCCGCGTCACTATTTCCGCCAGCGCCAATTCGTAATTGATTACCGCCGTCAGCGCAATCGCGTCCTTGTCCAATTGATGTCGCAGAGACTCAGCCTGCGCCAATGTTCGTGGGAAACCGTCCAGAATGAACCCGCCACCGCACCGCAGACACCCGCTTCGCTCCCGCACCATCTCCCACACGGTCGAGTCCGGCACCAGTGCGCCTCGCCGCATATAATCCAGCGCTTCTTTCATCGCTGGCGTCACGTCGCATTCCGCCTGCTTCCCCGCCGCACGGAAGACGTCTCCCGTAGACAGGTGACATGCATGCAGTCGCTGGTGCAACAGGTCCGCTTGCGTACCCTTGCCCACTCCCGGCGCGCCCAACAGCACCAGCCTCCACGGGGCAGGAGCCGAGCGGGGCGTCAGGTCGCACTCCGCCAGGGGCCCTTTTAACCATGCCGCGCGTTCGTTAGAGGCAGCCACCCTCCCGGTCTAATCAATCGTCGCCAACCGCGCAGTGATTCGGGTCACACCACATCGCCCAGCCGCCATGGCCACACCGCCTAATAAGACTCACACCGTACCAAACGCTGCGCTATTCCCTTTCGCCAACTCGTTTGCACCCGCCGCGAGCCGTTCTTCACGTCCAGGGGTACTCTCCACCGTCGCCGGCAAAGGCACTTTGCAATGTATTTCCGTACCCTTCTCCGCCTTGGACTTAATGTCGATCGTCCCGTGCACCAACCCAATTCGTTCCCGCATGCTGATCAGCCCCAGACTCCGATGATTCCGCGCCGCTTCCGCATCAAATCCCACGCCCTCATCGCGAATCCGCAACTCCACGCTGCCCGCTGTTCCCGTCAATTCCACGTAGAAACGCTCCGCCCGGCTATGTCTCACGCCGTTGCGTAACGCCTCTTGCGCGATCCGAAACAAGCAAATCGCAATCTCTCGTGGCAGCCCGCGCGGCACATTCTTCTCCGCAAACTGAATCTTCACCTTATGACTAGCCGCAATCTCTTTGCAAAGTCCCCGCACCGCTCCCTTCAATCCCAGCAAATCCAGCCGCGATGGATGCAATTCGTGCGAAATGGCAATCACATCCTTCGAAATTTCCGATACTCGCTCCTGCAGTTTGCTCACTTCCTTGCGGACCGCCGCTACCGTCTTCGGAGGCTCATCGCCCATCTGCTCCAACTCGATCGCCAGCAACGCCAGTCGCTGGCAAATGTTGTCGTGCAAGTCTCGCGCGATTCGCGTGCGCTCCTCTTCCTGCGCCTCGATTAGCCAGCCGCCCACCTTCGCTAGCGTTCGCTCAGCCTTCTTGCGATCTGTCAGATCCACAAAGCTGACCAGCCCCGTCTCCCCAAACGACGTGAAATGAAACTCGATGTACCTCCGCGATCCATCTTTGCAGCACACTTCCGCTTCCATTGGCGCGATTTCCGAACACGTCTCGATGGCCTCCGCCACTCGCGCTTGCCATTCCGCCTTCAGCGTTTGGCGGTACGCGGCATTCGGATAAGCCAACTCCCACCATTGCGCCACGGTTGGCACATCTTCCTTCGAATATCCAAACAGCGTTGTGAACTTATCGTTTAGCAGTTCGTTCACCTGCTCCAATCCATGCGTGACGATCATCGCTACCGGCGAACGCAACACGATTTCTTTGCTGTGCTCTTCGCTGGCTCTCAGTTTCTCCTCGGCCGTCTTGCGTTCGGTGATGTCCGCCGTCATCCCCACCAGCCGGGTCATCTTTCCAGACTTATCAAACGCCGCTTGTCCGCTCTCTTCCAGCCATAGCTGCGCGCCGTCGCTCCGCAATCGCCGGTACTCGGTGCGATACGCTGGATTCTCTGGCGTCAACGACCCAACCAGTTTCCACAGCGCCGTTTTATCTTCCGGATGCACGTAGCTGAAATATTCCGAGGCGACCGAAATGTCTGGGTCATTCACCCCAAGAATTCCGGCACATTCCGCCGAGCGCCGCACCGAGTCGGTCTCCGGATCCCACTCCCACGCATACATCTTTCCAACTTCGGCCGCGACACGTAACCGCTCTTCGCTCTCCCGCAATTTCTTTTGTGCTTGCAGAATGTCGGTAACGTCGTGGCCCATGGCGCGGACGAACGGCACCGCAACGCCCTCGGTCCGGAGCGTATTGGTGTATTCCCAGACGCGCGGTTCGCCGCTTTTGCTGCGCAGCCTCACAAATCCACGCGCCGCGCCTTTTTCTCGGATCAGCGCCAGGTACGCATCCAGTTCGTGGTGGAGTTTAGGACTGATAAAGTCGCGCAGGTGCCGCTGCACCAGTTCGTGCGGCTCAAAACCTAATATGCGCGCTGCCGCCAGGTTTACACTCAGCAGCACGCCATTCAGGTCGTGCGTGGTGATCAGGTCAAAACTGTTCTCGACCAGGTCCCGGTAATGTTCTTCGTTCTCAAACAAGGCGAAGCCCAGCTTTCTTGCGACAATCTGCAACGGGGAGCGCCGTTGAATTTGCGCAAGAGTATACCACCGGCTCCGCGCCGATCTAAGAAGCCATCATGACGGTTTCCCGGGAATTTCCGGCAGCGAACTTGCGGCAGTCATGGCAAAAAAAAACGGCCCGCTCAGACTTCTCCGAGCGGGCCACAATCCCATCGGTCGTGCTTATATTTTCCAGGCGATAATTGCGAAAGTGAAAAGTGCCAGGGTCTCGACGAACACGAGGCCCAGAATCATAGCAGCACGAATGGCCCCCGCTGCCCCTGGATTCCGTGCAATGCCCTCGCAAGCCGCCGAGGCCACTTTTCCCTGCCCGAACGCCGCGCCAAACGCCGCGATCGCCATGCCGAAGCCTGCAGCAATGGCCAACAAACCCTTGCCACCCGCCGCCGAACCGCCTGCATCCTGCGCAAATGCGGTCGGAGCGATGATCATCATCAACGCCGCGAACGCCACCATCAATACGACTGCCTTCTTCATACTGCCTCCTTGAAATTGCCGCCAGGAGGTGGTTCCCGGATTTACGCCCTACAACCGGTCTCACACTGGAGCGGCATTACAAAAATCAAAATAATGTTAGTGCTCGTCCGCCGTAGCAATTCCCAAATAAATTGCCGGTAGCACCGTGAATATATACGCTTGAATCACCGATACAAAGATGTGCAGGGCAATAAAAACGAGCGGAAACAATATGGGGAATACTCCAATCGCCACACCCAAAATAGGATTCTTCGCCCAGCCCCATTGCGCCGGTGCAACCAACAGGCCCAGAAAAATCACGTAAATTAAGTCGCTAGCGAAAATGTTGGCCCATAGACGAAGGGTAAGTGAAAGCAACCGAGCGGCGGTACTAACAAACTCAACCGGGAACAAGAGAACGGCTAAGATCCAATCTCCAGCTGACTTAGGCGAGCCTGCAAACGTCAAAAGGTAGTGTCCCAAACCGTGATGGCGAACACCTTGCCAATTAAAATAAATGAAAGTCAGAATGGCGCAAGCCAGTGGCACGACCGCACTCCCGGTAGGAGAACTTAAGGAAGGGAGTAGACCCAAAAGGTTGGCCAGCAGAATGAAGATAGAAACGGATCCAGTAAAGGCGATAAATTTGTCGGCTTCATGACCCACATTCTCTTCCAGCAAATCCTTAATACCGAATCCCATCGGATTGGTCAGCAGCAACTCCGCAGTCTGCTGCAACGGTCCGGGCCGATCCACGGAAAGCCGCGCACGCAGGACTAGAGCGATCATCGTGCCGACCACCAGCACGATTAACGACATCACCACATACTCGGGAATCGGTGCATCGTAATTCGCCGGCTGAATCCGCAACGCGTGCAACAGAGACAGCGCCAACCGGCCAGACAGATGGTTGACCCAGTGCGTTATGCCGCTTAGTTTTTCTTCCATTCGTCAGTCCACGGGGTGAAAGATTTCGAACACACTTACTACCAGCGCAGCCGCTCCCAGAGCGAGCAAACCAACCACCATACTTAGAGCGGGAACGTTAAGATATTTAAAAATAACACACACCGCTAACCCTATCAACCCGTAGCGGATTGCCGCCATGAAGTACGTGCCCAGCGGCACCTGCGCGTTCTGCTGGTTCGCCTGCGCTACCGACGCTTGCGTGAACGCGTCCATTCCCTGCCGCAGCCACCGAAAATTAAACCACGCCAGAATCGCCCCAATCAGTATCCCAGTTCCCCATCGGAACATATGCCAGTGCGCAAACGGCAGCGCCGCCACCAACCCAAACACCAAAGTAATCTGCGCAATCCTCTTCTCCGACTTAGCATAAGGCGCAACTTGCACCGCATCCTCTGGCACGTTACCCACCTGCTGTCATCCCGTTTATCCTGAGCTTCCCCCACCGGGCGCCCCAGACTTGGCTGTTACGTGTGGGGTTTTTGACTTTCTCGCTGTCATCCCGACCGAAGGGCCGCGCCTTACGCGGCCCGCAGCGGAGGGATCGTGGCAACATTCAAACTCGCTTCTGCTACAAGACCAGCGCCGGAGGCGCGACATAGGTTAGCCCAGTGCGTAAGCACTGGGAGAAACGCAAGGCAACCCAAGCGCCGTAGGTGCGACACTTCTTCCCACCAATTCGCCTAAGCTCATCCGCATTCCCATCAACCTCACTCCCCGTAATCGCCGCTACCCAAAACCACCACCGCGCCCCCTACTTATCCGCCGTCCGCCGCAACACATCCCGAATCCCCACCGCAAACCCCAATCCTCCAAAAATCATCATAAAAATCGGCTTGGTATGCAGCCAATAGTCCAACCCATACCCCATCAAACCGCCCACTCCAATCGCCGCCACAATCACAAACGGCAACTCCATCGCCATCGCAAACTGCTGCGAATCATTCTTCACCTGCTTTCCAGCAGGCGAAAGCTCCGGCTTGTCCGGCTCTTTATTGTCCAATGGCATAGCGCGCCAATCGTGTGAACGGCTCAGGATACAGTCCGGCCGCCAGCGTGACAAACGCCGCCACCGTAAGCGCAATCAGTTGCGCATCGCTGATCAGCGGCACCGCCGCATCGCCCGGCTTCTTAATCCACGCATGCACCACCACGCGGAAATAATAATAAAGCCCCGGCACGATATACAGCGCCGCGAACACCGCGATCACCGGATGATGCGTCTCGATCAGCGACTGAAAAATAAAATACTTTCCCATGAAGCCCGCCGTCGGCGGAATCCCCGCTAGTGACAGCATGAACAGCAGCAGCAACACCGCCGCGTACGGGCTGCGTTGATAAAGTCCATTCAGATCATCCAGTTCGTCGCCGATCAGCCCGCGCTGCCGCAAAATAATGATGATCGCAAACGCCCCCAGGGTCATAAATGCATACGCCAGCAGGTAATACACCGCGCCCACCAGCCCGGTAACATTCCCCGACACCAGCCCCAGCAACACGTAGCCCACGTGCGATATCGACGAGTACGCCAGCAGCCGTTTCAGATTCGTCTGCGTCAACGCCGCCAGATTGCCCCAGGTCAGCGATGCAATCGCCACGCCCCCCATCAGAAACACCCACGTCGGCTGCGACCCGCCAAACACAATCACCATCAGCCGCAGCAGCAGTGCAAAACTTGCCGTCTTCGAAGCCACGCTGATGTATGCCGAAATCGGCGTAGGCGCGCCTTCATACACATCCGGCGCCCATTGGTGAAATGGCACTGCCGCAATCTTGAAGAACAGTCCCGCCGCGATGGTCACAAAGGCCAGCACCACCAGCCAATCGGTCACTCCGTTCCCCGACGTAAGTTGAAACCGCCGGTCCAGCGCCAACCCGATTTCGCGGATGTCTGTGGAGGCGCCGCGCACTCCATAGGCTCCACTGACCGCATACAGCAGCGAAAATCCGTACGCGAGAATTCCGGAACTGAACGCCCCCAGCAATAGGTATTTCAACGCGGCTTCATTCGAACGCTTTTCCCGCCGCAGGAATCCAGTCAGCACATAAAAACTCAATGCCATCGTTTCCAAGCCGAGGAACTGCACAATCAGATCGATGCCCTCGGCCATAAACATCATCCCGATGCACGCGAACAGCAGCAGCGCGTAGTACTCACCCTGTTGCTCCGCCTCTAGATCGAGATACCGAATCGACAACAGAATCACCAGCGCCGTAGCCGCCAGGAAAATCGCCGCGAATACCAGAAAAAATCCATCCACCACGATCGTCTCGTGAAATCCCAGCAAGCCCGGCGAATCAAGCCCAGTGGCGCGTTCCGCATTAAAGTGCTGCGCCTGTATTACGAGTCCGGAAACCGAACACGCAACCCCAACCAACGCCAAGTAAGCGTTCCAATGCCTCTCTCTTTCGCTCAACAGGAAATCAAAAAGGAGTATTCCGAGCGCAAAAAGCAACAACTCCATTTGCGGCAGAATGGTCAACCCATCGCCGTGAATGTAGTTGAGTATGGGATCGAGTAGAGAATGCATCAGAGTTGGCTACTTAGCCCCCGCATTGCTAGAAGCTGGCGGAAGCGCCTGCGCGTCGCTGGTTAAAGATGCCGTTGACGCTCCAGAGTCGTTGCCCAAAAACGCTGGCGTCTTATTCTCAAGCGCGCCAGTCGCGTATCCATGCGGGAAAAATCCGGGATTCACCTGCTCAATAATTCGTTCCACCGGCTTCTCAATCACCGCAAAAAACGGCTTGGGATAAATTCCCATCCAAAATGCAATCACCACCAGCGGCACCAACACCGCATATTCCCGAAAATTTAAATCCGGCAGCGTCTTATTCACTTCGTGCGTCACATTCCCAAACATCACTCGCTGGTACAGCCACAACAAATACGCCGCCCCCAGAACTATTCCCAGCGATGCCCACGCGGCCCACGCCTTGTTCACCTCAAACGCCCCCTGCAGAATCGTAAATTCTCCAATAAACCCATTCAACAGCGGCATTCCCAGCGAGCTCAGCGTAATAATCAAATACAGCGCCGCGAAACTCGGCATCGGTGTCGCCAGCCCGCCAAACTCCGAAATCAACCGCGTGTGCCGCCGCTCATACAACATGCCAACAATCAAAAACAGCGCGCCCGTCGATATCCCGTGATTGATCTGCTGCAGCACACTTCCCGACAACCCGTGCGGGTTCAACGCAAAAATGCCCAGCGTGCAGAATCCCATGTGCGACACCGAACTGTACGCAATCAGTCGCTTCATATCCTTCTGCATCAGGCATACCACCGCGCCATAAATGATGCTGATGATCGACAGCACCACCACCACATGAATGATCTTCGTCCGCAGAAACGGATCGCGCGGCAACATCGGCAACGAGAATCTCAGGAACCCATACGTCCCCATCTTCAGCAGCACGCCGGCCAGGATCACCGATCCAGCCGTCGGCGCCTCGGTGTGCGCGTCGGGCAGCCAGGTATGAAATGGAAACATTGGCACTTTGATCGCGAAGGCAAAAAAGAATCCCCAGAAAATCCACGCCTTCAACGAATCAGGAAAAAGCTGCGCGCTCGCCAGCAACGACGGAATATCAAACGTCTGCACTCCGGTCAGCCGCGTCGCATTGAAATAAAGCGCCAAAATCGCCAGCAGCATGATCACCGACCCCGCCAGCGTGTACAGAAAAAACTTAATCGCCGCATAGAGCCGCCGGTCGCTGCCCCACACTCCGATCAGAAAATACATCGGCACCAGCATCACTTCCCAAAAAACGTAAAACAGAAAAAAGTCCAGCGACATGAATACGCCCAGCATGCCGGTCTGCAACAGCAGCAGCAGAATGTAATACTCCTTGGTGCGCATCTGGATCGCGCTCCACGACGAATAAATCGCCAGCATGCCCAGGAGCGTCGTCAACATCACCAGCAGCAGGCTGATCCCGTCGATGCCCAGCGAATAGCGCGCCCCAATCGACGGAATCCACTCCGCCGTTTCCTTGTACGCATACCCCGCGGTGCCCGTCGGAAAATGGCGCGCCAGAGGAATCGACACCACAAAACCCAGCACGCCAAAAAGATTACCCACCAACCGGTGTAGCGCCGACAAATTCCGCGGCACGCAAAGCACCAGCAGCGCGCCCACCAGCGGCGTGAACAGCACCACGCTCAGCAAATGATTCGAGAAAAACTCCATCCGATTTGCCTTTCAACGCAAATTGCGCACCCAGCTCTGCATGTGATGGCCGTAGTATCCGAGCAAAATCACCAAGCCCAACAAAATCAACGTGGCGTACATCGAAAACATTCCGGTCTGCAGCATTCGCACCGGAACACTGAATCCGCTGGTGATTTTCGCCAACAGATTCACCAAGCCGTCGACGATCCACTTGTCCCACCACATCGACATGCGCGAGAAAACGCGTGTCAGCGTAGCCGTGCCGTCCACCGCCACTCCGTCGATCACCTTCGCGTCCAGAAATCCCAGCGCCGTGCTCAGATCCTTCAAGCGATTCACAAACAGCGCTTCGTAAATCTCGTCTACATAATATTTGTGCGTCAACACCCGGTGCAGCCGCGGCCAGGCCTCCGCAATCTGCGTGTGCAACTTAGGATTTTTCAGAAATAGTTTGTACGCCAGCCATAATCCCAATGACGCCATCGCCACCGAAGCCGTCATCAGCAGGTATTCCTTCAGCAACGGATGTTGTCCCAGTTGCACTGTTCCCGTGTCTGCCTCAACGCCACCTAGCGTCGGCGCAAGAAACTCCGCAAAGTAATTTTTCTCGCCCCACAGCACCGGCAGCGCGAACCACCCGCCAATAATCGACAGCAGCATCAACACCGTAAGCGGCAAAGTCATCGTCAACGGCGGCTGGTGAATGTGTTCTTCCACATGCGTGGAAATCCGCGAACGCCCGCGAAATGCCAGAAAGAATAGCCGGAACATATAGAACGCCGTCAGCCCCGCGGTTATCCATCCAACAATCCACAGCAGCAGATACCGATCCAGCATTTGCGAGCGGTTAAACGCATGGCTCAGAATTTCGTCTTTACTGAAAAATCCCGCCAGCGGCGGAAATCCCGCAATCGCAAACGTCGCCACCATGAACGGCCGCGACACCCTCGGAATGGTGTTATACAAGCCGCCCATCTTGCGCAGGTCCTGTTCACCCGAAAGCGCATGAATCACCGCGCCCGCACCCAAGAACAGCAGCGCCTTGAAAAAGGCGTGCGTCATCAAATGGAAAATTCCCGCCGCGAACGCGCCCACCCCCAGCGCCAGAAACATGTACCCCAATTGGCTGATCGTCGAATACGCCAGCACTTTCTTAATGTCCGTCTGCACCATCGCCATCGAAGCCGCAATCACCGCCGTGAGCGCGCCGCTAATCGCCACCACATCCATTGCCACAGGCGCCATCTGATAGATCGCGCTCATCCGCGCCACCATGTACACGCCCGCTGTCACCATCGTCGCCGCATGTATCAACGCGCTTACCGGCGTCGGCCCTTCCATCGCATCCGGCAGCCACACATACAGCGGAAATTGCGCCGACTTCCCTGTAGCTCCCGCAAAAAGCAACAACGCAATTGCAGTCAGCACCGGAGCGCCGTACGCCAGCCGATGCTGATCAATCAGCGCCCCCAGCGTCTGCAAAATCCCAGAGAACGCCACCGGATCGCCCAACCCGCGCGAGGTGAATCGCACCGTCCCAAACGTCGTGGCAATCAGAAAAATTCCCAGCAGAAATCCCGCATCTCCAATGCGATTGACCAGGAATGCTTTCTTTCCCGCGTTCGCCGCCGACTCCTTCTTGAAATAGAAGCCAATCAGCAGGTAGCTGCAAAGCCCCACACCTTCCCATCCCACAAATAACAAAAGCAAATTATTCGCTAGCACCAGCGTCAACATCGCAAACATGAAAAGGTTCAAGTAGCCGAAATACCGGTAGTAGCCATCATCCGCGTGCATATACCCCACGGAATAAATGTGGATCAGTAGCCCCACGCCGGTAACGATCAGCACCATCACGCTCGACAGCGGATCGAGCAGATATCCCCAGTCGGCCACAAACTGCGTCAGTCCTCCTGTGGTCGCAAACGCTCCTGGCGTAATCCATTCAAACAGTATTTGCTGATACACCCGCTCCTGGGGCGCAGCTGCCAGCAACTCCAGCACCGCTCCCGCAGCGTAGAGGAACGACAGCGCCACGCTTCCCACGCAAAGAAAACTGACTGCCGCCTTGGGAATCAGCCGTCGAAAAAAGAACATCATCGCCGCGCTGATCAGCGGAAACAGCGGAATGAGCCACAGATGCTCCAGGAAATATCCGGTCGGCATCACGCCACCCGCCCGCAAGGAACATTGAGGCGCACACTTACCATTTCAAAATATCCATTTCGTCGGCGAACACCGTTTCCTGATTCCGGAAAAACGCAATGATGATCCCCAGCCCCACCGCCGCTTCCGCAGCCGCATCCGCAATGATGAACAGGGCAAACGCTTGCCCAGCCACATCGCCATACAACCGCGAAAACGCCACAAGATTAATATTCACTGCGTTCAGGATCAGCTCGATGCACATCAACACGATAATCACATTGCGGCGCGTCACGACCCCGATTGCCCCAATCAGGAATAGCGCCAAACTCAAAAACAGATAATGTCCCGCAGGCATCATCGCGTCCGCCCTACCTCTTCTTCGCCATCACAACTGCGCCGACCATCGCCACCAGCAGTAAAACGCTAACAATTTCAAATGGCAGCAAATACGAACTAAACAAGCTCTGCGCCAAAGCCTCGCTGTTCGGTGGAAGCCTGTCCGCAGGAACGGCCCGCAACACCAGCGACCCTTGCCCCGGCAGTCGCCGCAGCAGCAAAAACGTCACCGCCACTTCCAACACCAGCGCCAGCGCCACAAACGCCGTCACCCAACGCTGAAACGTGAACCGCAATTCCTGCAGCGGCGCATCCAAACGCACCAGCATAATCACGAAAATAAACAGCACCATGATGCCGCCCACATACAAAATGATCTGCACACCAAACAGAAATTCCGCACGCAGTTGCAGAAAAATTCCCGCCGTCGCCAGCAATGTCGTAATCAAAAACACCGCGCTGTGAATCGGATTCCGCCGCGTCACCATCATCGCCGCACAAACGATCGCGATGCCCGCAAAAAAATAAAATAAAACACTATCCAGCATAAGAATCCGAACTTGCCGCCGAAGCCGCATTCGCCGCCGCGGTCCGTTTATCGCTCGTCGCCAAAAGGAAAAGCGCCACGCCCAGCGTCACAATCAGCGTAAGCGCCACCGCGACCCACCGATTCCACCCAAATTCCAACTCCAGCATCATCGCCGACCCCACAGAAAACACATTCACCAGCGCCAGCGGAATCAAAAAGTACCATCCCAGCCGCATCAACTGGTCGAAGCGATATCGCGGCAACGTAAATCGCAGCCACATGAACGTGTAAAGATACCCGCCCACTTTCAGCAAAAACCAAAATGCGCCATGCAGCCCCGGCACCAAAAATCGCAATGGTGCCAGCACCAGCGGCACAGCCAGCAGCGCCGCCACCACAAAACACGCCGCCGCCACTGCCCACATAAACAAGCTCTGAATTCGTACCGTCTGCTTCCCTGCCCGAAACACGCAATACGCGCCAATCGCCGCCACTAGCAGCGCCGGAACTGCGTCCAACCAATTCAGCCAATGCACATTAGGAAAGGGCCGCAGCCACCCACCCAGAAACAACGTAGTCGCCACCGCGCCCACCACAATCATGTTTGCGTATTCGGCAAGGAAGTACAGCGACCAGCGAAACCCACTGAACTCCGTCATGTATCCCGCAACCAACTCCGATTCTGCTTCCGTCAAGTCGAAGGGCGCGCGATTCGTTTCCGCAATCGAAGCCACCAGATAGATAAAAAATGCCACCGGAGCCAAAAAAATAAACCACACTCCAAAATGTTGCTGTGCCTCGACAATCGCGCGAATTTTTAGTGTCCCAGCCAGCAGCAAGCCGCTGACAATCGCCAACCCCGCCGCCGTTTCGTAGCTCACTAGTTGCGCAGTGCTGCGCAGCGCCCCCAGCAACGAATAGTGGCTATTCGACGCCCACCCTCCCAGTACAATTCCAAACAATCCAAGCGAGCTCACGCCCAGCACAAAAAGAATTCCCACATTAATATCGCGCGCCACCTGAAAATTCGGCCCGAACG
>Ga0209275_10000437_pt1 | contig 16209 bp, 11 predicted proteins | sample HubBroMetageREF2_FD_188344 | JGI IMG/M metagenome (GOLD analysis project Ga0209275, IMG submission 188344) | Reference soil microbial communities from the Hubbard Brook experimental Forest, New Hampshire, USA - Hubbard Brook CCASE Soil... | ecosystem: Environmental > Terrestrial > Soil >... | reverse complement strand
CGTGCTAAAGCCTTTCTCGAATGAGAGCATCAGCGAAGCCCTGGATCGGGCCTCTCGGAGGGCAAAGGGCGAGCGCGCCGCGAAATTGATCGAATCTTTGCCGCAGTTGCAGAAGCTATCTCGTGCGCAGTCTCCGCGGATTGCAATCAAAATTAAAGGAAGAATTCTCTTCATCAATCCTGTAGATGTGGTCGCAGTTCAAGCCGAGGGCAATTACGTGTTGCTGCGCCGGGAATCTGACTCCTATCTGCTGCGCGAGTCAATCTCGGTGGTGGCAGAAAAGCTCAAACCATACGGATTCATTCGAATCAATCGTTCTGCGCTGGTGAATACCTCGTTTGTGGTAGAGATCAAGCCATACTCGACCGGAAAGTACGGTCTCCGCCTTGAAGGCGGCAAGGAATATGCAGTTGCCCGCGGTTACAAAAAGAATCTCAAATCCCTCACGGAATTCCAGATCGGTAGCGTGCTTTCCTAACGGAATAGCCTGCTCCTGACGCAGCGTCGACCTTCCCGGCGCTCGGGTCAGCCAACGGCCTTCTTTGGTGATCCCGATGGGCACGACTGCGTGTTTGTCCTTGTCAATCGCATTGAGAACGGACGCAGCCGACAGGAGCGAGACTTCGTGCTCGCCGCTGCGCCCACCAAGCAAGATGCCAACCCAAAGTTTTTACATCCCTTTTCCATTCGCCCGAAACGCCCGCTTACGTTCCAAGAAACTCGAGCAGCGCCTGGTTAAACTCTGCAGCCTTCTCGATCTGCGGAACGTGGCCGCAGTGCTCGACCACGAGCAACTTGGCTCCAGCTATGCCATCACGAAGTTTTTCGCCGCTGGCCAGCGGAATTAATTCGTCCTGCCGCCCCCACACCACCAATGTGGCCGCGTGAATGGAGGCCAGATGTCCATCTTCAAATTGGGGCGAGGCAAAGCTGGCCACCGTGCGCTCGATTGTATATCCGTCGTTGTTGCGCATGTGCTGGGTGAACGCCTGCATCACACCTTCATCGCTCACCATCCTCTTGTCATAGAAAACCAATTCGATCAAAGTCCGCCAACCCGCTATCGTAGACGGATTCAAGTCGGGCAGAGGCCGCTGCCAAGTCAAACCCGCCGCATCCACCAGCACCAATTTGTCGACCATCTCCGGATGCTGCACTGCAAAGTCGGTGGCGATCCATCCGCCGAACGAATTCCCTACTAGCGTTGCTTTGGCAATCTTCTCTCCCTGCATGAACCCGTGGAGGAAGTCAGTGAAGGTTGCAACCTTGTAATCAATGAGCGGCTTGTCGGATTGGCCGAAGCCTATCTCGTCGATGGCGTAGACGTGGTACTTGGGGGCGAGAGCGCCAATATTCGCGAGCCAAAATTCTTTAGCCCCTCCGAGACCGTGCAGAAGAATCACTGCGGGGCCTTGGCCGACCTCGAAGTAGTGAATGTTCTGCCCATACACGGCGGCGACTTTTTCCTGTGGCAGACTGGAGTTTTGTGAGAAGCTGAGCGGCACCACTACTATCAACACCATGGCAAACAGAACGGAACGGAGATAGAGCTTCATAGAGCCTCCTTTGATCTAAATCCCTCGAGAATCTTCTTTCCGAACACCGACAGCGCCAATTCCACGGCCAGGTCGGCTTCGGTTGTGTTCATCGATCACCGGATTCACTTCCACAATCTCAAAGCTCAACATGCGCCCGAGCCTTAAAATTTCGCCGTTCTTATTCGCACGAGTGATGACATGGATTCGCCTTCAGTGAGCATGATCGCCCGAGTCCGCCGGCGTTCCGTCCGACCACTCGGACACCGGAACGATGAACTCGGTTATTGGCTCCGGAGCACCATTAAAGTGTGTAGCGAGCAGAACGGGGGCGTCAGTGCCAAGCGGGGCTGCGCCCCAACTGTGAGCGTCTTTCACGGGAACATAAAACATGAGATGGGGAGCGCAGTTGCCGCATCTGCTGTTAAGGAATCCCTGCTTCGACAGCATATAGGCCATCGCGCCAGGCTCGAGGGCCGGCAGTTCCCCTTTTTCAATCGCGTCCTTCATACCCTCGTTCATTTCAGCTTTCGATTTTCCAGCCAATGCCAATCTTGTCCTAATCAGAAGGATCGGCAGCACCGTCCTGGCAGCCGGCGGGTTGTAGCAATCCGGACCGAGCCTCTTAGGGTTCCAAAACTCGGGACTGTTTTCGAATTGGTCCATCCATGGGCGTTCTACGACGCAGACAAAGCCGTTCTTACCTTCGACTGCAGTTTCATAGCCTTGTTTGCCGAGGATCATGACGGTGGCATCGTCGGAAACAGACGGTGGAGCTGCGGTTCGCGCTAGGGCGATTTCGGCGTGGCGGTCCAAAAAGTATTTCTCAAGGGGCGCCATGCTGGGGTAGGGATTCTTGGCGTCTTGCGCTTGCGCGTGCCGGGCTGTACTCAGGGCAAGGGCCAACGCAAAGAATCCCAATGCGATCATCTTGACTGTCTTTGGTTTCACGTGTTTTTCTCCTTGTGATCCGTCTAATGCAGATCTTAAAAGTATTGCGCCGAACCTAAGATCGGCGAGCACGGTTGATCGACCGAAGCTTTCCTTTGTCGTGAATACTTTTCAAATTCTTCGCGTGCTTCGTAGCGCTCAGGCCATCCTCGGTCATAACGAGGCGTACCGTTCGATAAGTTGAGCCACGGCCTCGGGTTGTTCTTCTACAACGTAATGCACGGCGTTCTTGATGACCTCGACCTTGACATTTGCGCAGCCATGAGACCGTAAAGACTCAGCGAAGCTCGGCATGAGTTTCTCGAAAGGCGAGTTTTCCCCAGGAGCCAGAACCAACGTCACCCCGATCGCGCTCTGTTGCGCTGCGTTGAATTTTTCGTTCACTGGGAAAGCCCGATAGATCTCCAACGCCGCGCGCAGATGGTCAGGAGCGGCATAAGCCCGCGCGTACCGGGCGACATCCGCATCGCTGAAGGTGTCGGGATCGAGGAAATGGCGCAAGTAAATGGCTTCGCGGCCGGCAATCAGTTGCTCGGGGAGGTCCGGCGTCTGCTGAAAATTGATATGCCAGGTAATGGGACTGGCTTTGACTACATCCCACGGACCAAGACCTGGCAGCGGTGCGTCGAGCATCATCACCCCGCGGCTAGTCTCCGGATAACGGCGGGCGAAGGCATACGCAACCATGCCACCGATATCGTGCCCGACCACGTAAACGTGCTTCAAACGCAGATGTTCCGCCAGTTGATGAATGTCCTCTGCCATATTTGCGGCATCGTACCCACTTTCAGTCGGGATGGAGTCACCCAGGCCGCGTAAATCAACGGCTACGATTGTGAACTGCTTCGCCAACAGCGGCATGACGCGGTGATACGCGTACCAGTCTTCGGGGAAGCCGTGTAACAGAATGACAGCGGGCCCAGTCCCACCTCGAACATAGTGGAGGGTTGTTCCGTTCACCTGCGCAGTGTCGGAGACAAACCCGCCTCCCAGCGTAGCCAGCCCTGGATCGATCAGTTGCCTTAGCGCTGACTGGCCTTGGGTGACGGCGCATGCCGCCACCACAAAAACCGCCAAACGCTTCAAAATCCAACGATCATAGATCCGCATTTCCACGCCCTGCTTGCTCCACTGAAACCGCGTCGTTGTTTCTCATTGAGACATTCCTACATAGCCGGTGCGGCCGTTCCATCCGACCATTTGCCAACAGCAATTACGAACTCGGTGATCGGCTCTGGACCGTCCCGAAACTGCGGATTCAGCGTAACCGGCGAGTCGCGCAGATCGGCACCCCAGGAGGATTTGTCTGTCAGTGGAAAATAGAACATCAGATGAGGTACGTAGTGCCCAAGGGCATCATTAAGGTAGCCTGCCCGCGACATCATGTAACACATCGCGCCCGGCTCCGGCCTTGGTAGCTCTTTGTTGTCGAATCCGGCCTTGATGCTGTCGATCATCTGAGCTTTCGACAGCCCGGCTAATACCATTTCCGTCCGCTTGAACGTGAGGGGCAGAATGGATCGCGCAGCTGCCGGATTGAAACATTGCGGCACACGCACTTTGGGGTTCCAGAAGTCAGCGGAGTTGAATGGGGACATCCATGATCGTTCCACCATACAAACAAAACCGTTCTTTCCTTCGTCGGCGGTCTCATAACCCCGCCACCCGAGAACCAGGATCTTTGCGTCGCTGGATATAGCTTCTGGGGCAGCGCTTCGCGCTAAGGCAATCTCGGCATCGCGATCCGGCATCAGGTATTGCTCTATCGAAGCCATGCTCGGATACGCGGTCGAGCGATCCTCACTTCGATTGTGGCTCGTAAGTGTTAACTTCAGTCCCACGACCACGCAGACGATAGCCAAGGCCCCGGCCCAGACCCAGCGGCTTGTGATCACTCTGTTTTCCAATCTCGACGAAGTGACCTTTGCCGCTTGCCGCTTCTGGAGGCGCTCCCCAAGCGCCGCGTTGAGCTCCGAGGAGATGCCTACTTCTGGTGACTCAACTTCCCAAGCCAATAGTTCTTGGGAAACGCCCCGGAAATCGGCAGCAAGGGTCTGGCACTCCGGGCACAGTTCCAGGTGCGACAAGGCCTCGGTGGCTTGGTCGGCGGACAGTTCGCCGTCGAGATAAGCCATGAGTTCTTCCTGTTCGATCGGATGTCTGTTCGTGCTCATTGCATGCCTCGTCTTCGTGGGTGTGGCTCCCAGGCGCTCGCTCTCACCCCACGATTGGTTTTTGCCTCCGACTCCAGGTAACTCTTCAATGCGAGACGCGATCGAAAAAGCCTGGACCGGACCGTATTTACGGGAATTCGCAACAGCTCCGCAATGTCGGAGTAACTCAGTTGTTCGTATTCGCGCAGCATCAGGATTTCGCGGTCCGGCGAATCGAGTCTTTCCATGGCTTGCCGGACCCAGAGCACGTACTCTGGAGTTCCGTCAGTCTTAGGCTCCGTAACGGACTGTCCTAATGTGCTACTCGTCGAGAACTTCCGCCGTTCCGCAGCCAGCAGATTCAACGCAATGCCATACAGATAGGTTCGAACCAAGGCTCGTGGCTCATAACGGGAGGCTGCGCGGATCACTGCAAGGAAAGTTTCCTGGACGAGATCCTCCGCCCGCTCAGGATTATTCAGCCGGCGCCCGAAGAAGCCGTAGAGTGGCCTGCGATAGCGGGCAAACAGTTCCTCGAAAGCTGCGCGTGATCCGCCCTGAAATTCCAGCATCAGAGCTTCGTCGCTAGTCATGGTCGGTGCGCCAGCTGAATCCGCGGAAACATTCTGCCGTGTTTGTTCCCATCGTTCATGCTTCTTTAATGTCACAAGAAAGCCAAAAGTTCCCGCTCCGTTCCATTCTTCCTGTGTTTTTTAATCTCATCAAGAGGATCTTGCGACGGTGGCCTGACCTCTGACACAAAATGAACTAGATCGGCCAGGTGTTGCGCCATGATGAAGGCTTTACGGCCCAGGAAAAAGGCCGGCTAGCTCCGGCCTCCCGCTCGCACCCGGCCGTCCGCGTGACGCAGCGAATCCAGATGATGAAGCCAACATCTCTGTCCGCGCCGTACGCCACTTACAACTTCGACGCACCCTCACTACGAGGTGAGCGACCATTCCCATCGGTATTGGTCCATGCCCATTGCCGTCTCCCTGAGGCGGCTACAACACTGCGAACCTCTCCATAGGAAGCGAGCCGACTCAGGATCGAGCACACGGACGCCATCGGATTTTTCTGCCGTTGTATCAATGTGACATCCGCCGCTCTTATGCCTTCGACCAATTCATGGGCCGTCAGCGGCTCAGATGCCGTGGCCAACACGGCACGACAGATCTGCGTCAAGCTATTTCCCCGGTGCCGACGAGGTGGCTTTGCCAAATCGAGATATTCTTTATTTACGCCATCAGCGCCAAATATTTCGATCAGGCCAGCGATGGTCTGCTTGAGAACTGTCATGCGCTTGATGATTGCCTCACGTTGTCGCATCAGCCCGCACAATTCGCTGTGCGCCAACTCGATCACTTGTCGGGCTCCAGTAATATTCGAAGGCACGGACGCCATATGATTGAATGGTTCCAAGCTTGGTGGAATGTTTTGGTCAGACGGGAGAAATCCCATGGGAAGAACCGGCATGTCAGTACTCGCAGAATTCATAGTGCAAGTCGCATGATGGATGAAAGAACAGGCGGTCTTGAGTTCCAAGACCGCCTGCAAAGGAAAAGCGCAATCTAGAAGTTCAACTTTGCGGTCAACTGGATCAAGCGCGGGGCAGCGTCGCCGCCGAGGAATGAACCCAGAATGCTGGTTGGGGTGTTGACCATCCGCAGGATCTGGCCGAACTGGCCCGAGCCGTTGGAAATGTCGCGCACCGGTTGGTCGAAATTGGGGTGGTTCAGAATGTTAAAGAACTGAACCCCCAGCCCGAGTTTTGCGCTCTCCCAGTGCGGGATACCGGTGTACTTCATTACGGTGAAATCCGTGTCGAAGTATCCCGGACCGAAGAACTGGTTACGACGCTGGTCGCCAAAATTGAAGAGGGGAGCGTTGGTAGTGGCACCAGACCCCTGGATGATGGGTGAAAAGTCCGCTGCGTTCAAACACGGAGTTTTCGCGCCGCCGTTGGTAGAAGATGCCGCTCCGACGCCGCAGCCTCCCTGAGCCGCACCGTTGTAGCCGGCAAACATAGTGTCGGCGACTCCGTAGCCGCTGGAGCTCAGAACGTTGTTCACACTTGCGCTATCAGTGACCGTGTAAGGTAAACCGCTGCGCGCAAAAGCCGTTCCGGAGAGCTGCCAGCCTTGCATGAGCGATCTCGGTCCGAAGCGGAAAGGCACTTCGTATACGTAGCTCAGGCTGAAGTACTTTCGAGTATCGTAGTCAGCGTTGCCATACATCCGCCGGATGTTATCGGGTTCGATCGGAAACACCGGGCTGGCGTTGGTATCATCGGTGAAGGGAAGGAAGCCGCCGTTGGAGACTTCGTCCATGGCGTGGCTCCAGGTGAAGTTACCCTGCAACTGCAGACCATGGTTGAAGCGATGCTGCACCGACGTGGTCAACCCGTTGTAATTGGAGATTCCGATGGACTGGATCTGATCCACGGAATTGAACCGCGGATCCGGCGCTACAGACGGAAGTCCAGCGAAGCCGTTCGGGCAGTTTGCGACCGAGCAGAAGCCGTTAACAGCCTGATTGTTGACGGTTTCGTGGTAGCCGTGGTTGCCCACGTAGTTGATGGTGATCGACGTGTTGGCGCCGATGCCTTGCTGTAACTGAAGGTTCCACTCCGCGTACATCGGGTTTTTGACGGTGTTGACGGTGTTGACGCTTGGCAATTGGAAGCCCGCAGGAAGGTCTCCGACGGTTCCTCCGTTAGCGAACACGGTGGTGAACGCCGCGTTGGTCTGGGCAGCCTGGGTGAAAATACTGCCGGGAACATTGGGTGCCAGAGCTCCACCGGAAACAATTGCGAAACTGTTAAAGTTCGGGGGGTTCAAAGCGGCGTTGTCGGCGACTTGTCCGGGGAAGGTATCGGCGAACAAGCCGATGCCGCCGCGGACCACCGTGTTCTTTAATCCGAACGGTGTCCAGGCAATACCGAGGCGTGGCTGCCACATGATTTTGGTAAACGAATTTACGGCTTCGTGCTGACCGCTGATTATCGCCTGGTTGTAGGGGATCGCGGCGCTGTGATTTAGATCTGCGAAGTCTGTGGCCAGGTTGGAAAAGCAGTCGGTTTGGCAGACTGGAGGGGAGTTGTGGTCCATTCGCAGATCCAAGGTCACTTTCAGAGTGGGAGTTGCGCGCCATTCATCCTGTACATACCATCCGATCCCATAAATTCCGACGGGAACTGCCGCGGACGTTGCGAAATTCTGCTGCAGTTCGGTACCCGTCGTCCCTCCGGCATAGAAGGAGCCGATATTGAACGGAATTAGCAGCCCGATGGAGCGGTTGCCGAGATCGTGGTCTCCGATGTCGTAGCGGTGGAAGTTTTCGCCTAGCTTCAGGGTGTGTTTAGTGCCCAAAGTGTAGGAGAAGTCATCCACGAACTGATATTGGGTGACATTGCGACCCTGTGGGAAATTGAAGTTTATGCCGCCCAGAGCGGTCCCTTCGAAGCTGTTGGCAAATGTGCCGTCTCCCACCAGTAGGGTTGTTGGATACGCGGCCAGAGAAGCTGCTCGGTTGGTGCTGTTGAAGATCGCGCCGTAATACGTGAATGCCGCGACCAGGTTGTTCACAGCCTTGGTGCCAAAGCTGTGATTCCAACTCGCCTGCGACTGATATTCAGGCTGGTCGCTGGAGGAGTTAAACAGCGGGGTAATGGGGTCGGTGTAGGTGGCTTGGAAGCCCTTGTCTTCCTGGGCACGGATAAAGAGTTTGTCGCTGTTGGTAAGGTTGACATCGACTCTGCCAGCCAGCAGGTACTCGTGCGTCAGAGAACTGTCTGCCGCCTGGAAGCTGTTCGCGCAGGGAACCGCGCTGCCAAACAACGGAGCGCCGGGAAGCAGAGAAGCAATGCCGGTAAGTCCTCCAGCGTTTTGCGTCGAGCAACCGCCATTAGAGGATCCGCCGAGCGGAATGGGGGTCGAACGGCTCGCGCCGGGCGCGTTGTTCCAGAGATTAAACATGTTCTGGAAGTACGGAATCTGAGCGCCCTGTCCGATTGCCGTCAAGTTAGCCAGCGTCGAAGTTTGGAATTGCGGGCTGGGATAGGTGACCGTCTGGGTCGTTGGAACCAGCACCCGCAGGCCTTCGTAATTGGCAAAAAAGAAAGCTTTGTCCTTCTTGATCGGTCCGCCGAATGACGCTGCCCATTGGTTGGCGTTGTCGAATGTCTTCGGGGTTGCCGGCGTGGTGTTGTTGTGGAACCAGTCGTTGGCGTTCATGGACGAGCCGTTCCAAAAGTAATTTGCGTTGCCGTGGAATTGGTTCGAGCCTGACTTGGTCACGTAGTTCACAGTCGCGCCCGCAAAGCCGCCGAACTCTCCGGAGTAGCCGTTGCTCGTTACTGTCGCTTCTTGAATCTCGTTGTTGCCGAGCAGCAGGTTGGTTGCGCCCGAGTTATTCAGGTTCAGGAACGGATCGTTGTCATACATGCCGTTCATGGTGAATAAGTTTGACGTTGCCGAAATACCGAAACTGGAGAAGTTTCCGAAACCGCTCTCGGTGTTCATTACGGAACCGGGTGCGGTCTGGGCAATGAAGCTCAGATCGTTGCCGGGGTTCGGCAAGCTCTGAACCGCCAGAGTATTCATCGTGGTGGAGATTTCGGAGCTGTCCGCTTGCAGCAGCGGGGCATCTCCGCTGACCTCAACGGTAGTTCCGGTGGTGCCAAGTTCCATCGTGATATTGGTGATCGCGACCGCACCTACAGCGACTGGTTGGGTCACCGTGGTCGTCTTGAATCCTGACGCTGTCGCGGAAATTGTGTAATTGCCGGGAGCTAACAGTGAGAACCGATACGCGCCCTGCGAGTTGGTGGTCGCAGTCTGGGTGTATCCTTTCTCGATGCTCTTTAAAGTAACTGGGACGTTGGCTACTACGGCGCCGGACGGATCGCTAACGGTTCCGCTAATTTCGCCCGTAGTCGCCGACTGGGCTAGCAGCAACTGACTCGCAAAAAGACAGCATGCTGCAGTCAGAACAACTACAAAAGTTGAGATGCGTTGATAATACATTCATCCTCCTCTGAGTTGCGGAACCCGCTTGGAAAGCCGGCTTCGCGCGAACTAGAAGATTGCAAGACGAACGCCAAAGGGCAGTCATCAATCCTTCAAGCAGTTACAGCAATCATTGGGTCCGCGCTTATGAGATTCCGGATGCCACCTCGCCTTGCTCAGAACGCATCTCGGTCGCGTGGCAACGCTTGTTGGCGAGGGTCGTCCCGCTGATTAGTCGAGACATACCAGACAGAAAGCGAGACCCCGAAAACTCCGAGATTCTGGAGATTCCGACGCTGTCCGTGCCATCGGCGAGCGAGAACCACGACGCGGGCATCAATTCAACCGTGACAATTTGACCAACCAGACGCTCGTCTGATCTTCTTCGAACAGATAGACGTGCATCATCCAGTTGAAGACTGCGGGATGGGAGGTTTCGCCCTCGGCGTCGCAGGCTTCTTGCGTGGTAATCGATCCGCATGGAGCAAACTGCGAACGCAGCGCCAGAGATTTCTTTCAGTGGTTGGTGAGTGGGTTACCAAAGTTACATGCTCGTGCCATCGCGCGATGCTCGTCGTAAGCTTCCAATGCGCTTTTGCTACTGGACGTGTACGGTCGTTGTATTCGTCTGTGAATAACATGAAGCCGGAAGTTGTGCCCGAAACAAATTCTCAACGACCTTGATCAGAAGTCGGTTTCGGGGTCGTTGCCTCTCAGCTGTATTCCAGTCCGAGATTGCTATTCACGGCATGGCCGAGTGTCTGCTTGCTATACGGCGTCCAGCAATTCCCGCTGGCACGCTAAGCGCTGCTCACGATCTTCTGCGAAGCGCTGAATGCCTGCGAAAATCGCCGCCTGATCTAGGTGGGCTTCCGCAATCACGTCCGACTCTAGACCGCCGGTCAGCCATTGATTGTCCCAATCGGAGGTCAGAGAATATTTGTCAGTGAGAGGGCCAACGTCGCGGACGGGCCAAACACGGCGTGTACCGGTGCTGATCACCATCAGGTCAAAAAGAGCCTCGGGAGGCAGCACCATTCGGCGGTAGCTTTCGGGCTGCCTATCGAACAAGTCTTCGCTTACGGCGGAAATGATTTTCACGTTGATTCCACGCTCGTCCAAGTGCGGCAGCTCTTTCAGGACATTCACGGTCGCGCTGGCGCCCTGAACAATCACGTAGCCCTGACGAGGCCGGTTCGGGGCAAAATCGCGAATCACATAGAGTCCTTTGGCGGCGGCTTTTAGATCGGAATCAGCAAAACGGCTGCGGTCGGCCACCGGAGAATCGGGCCGTGCCACCTCAAGAATGATGATGCCCACGTCGGGCTCACGCGCAGCGATCTCCGCTGCGGCAAAATACCCTGGCGCGACATCGTTGTAATCCCAGAAACTCAAGTGGATGGTTTGTCCGCGCGGAAAAAGCTTCCATACCTGTGGAGCGAAGATGCCGAAGTGCGTGCGTGCATCCGCCGCCGTTTCCGGTCCGGAATGCGCTGCCAAAATGTGAAGCACGCCCATGCGAAACTTGCTGTCCTGATTCTGTTGGCTCCATACCCGAGCGGGCGTGTACATCAGCGGAGTGAACGCACCGTAGGTCCCACTGAGCGCCCACACTCCGGCAAATTTAGCGGGGTCGACGGAGGCACTCTGGCTCACAAGCCCGATAGCGGTAGAAACGTTCCCTGCTTCTTGAATGGCAGCTTTCAAGCGCGTGCCGAGCGGGTTTTTCTCGGGATCGTAATGACCCCAGAAGCTGCCGTGCTCGACGTTGATCGACTCGGAGAGATCGGCGGCTATGGTGAAGAACCGGTTATCGGTCACATAGTTCATCCACTTAATGATCTCCGAAATGGCCCGCCTCGCTCCCATAGCTTCCCCGGGTTTGCGAAAGAGCGTAATGCCGACTTCCTTCTGTTTACCCGAAATTGGATTCGTTACGGAAAGCTTCTGCTGCTCGCGCGGCAAATTTGCTACTCGCAAGCGATCATCGAGGAAGGGATCGCGCTTGACATCAATGCGAACGGGAACATCGTCCTTGACGGTATCGCCGATCTCTACCAACCGGTCCGCCAGCCAGTCGCCCAAGCCGTTGTGATCGAGCACCGACATGACGATGTCAATGTTGGTTTTGAACTGGATCAGGCGCTCTCTCGGATCCGTCACGGGCCCCTGGCGGATGCCTTTGAATTCGACACCGTATTGGCGCTCGAAGGTCTCTGCCAGGGCAACAAAATACTCCGAGTTCATCTTCAGCGAATAAGGATGGCTGGCGTAACCAACCACCTGGGGACCGTAATTGGGGATCTCGCCGTGAATCGCAGCGGGCCAGTAGCCCTTGATGGTCTTGCCAATCGCTATCATCGGGCGCCGATCCGCCGGGTCCCATTCCTCCATGGCTTTCAGCACGGCAACAACTTCCCCGTAATCGTTGCCGTCCTCCATCATGAATACGTTCCAGCCATACGAAGTCCACTGATCGATGATCCGGTAGCCGTCGTATTTTTCGGCAATAACGCCACCGAGCAGGGAGTCGTCGATGCCGCTGTTGTTAAGGGAGAAGAGAACTCGCAAACGCTTGCCGACTTGCAGTGCGAGCGCCTGGGTCTTCAACTCCTGGGCATGGCCCTCGGTCAGGGCAAATTCGCCTTCGAAAGCGATCACCTTGGGGGAACCTGGGGCGCCGATGAAATCCCAGAATGCGGCTTTCCCTGCGGCTGTCGCGATGCCAATGCCGGAAGGGCCTCCATTCACATCGTTGGTAAGATCTGTCGATTCGGCATGGCCAGCCAAGGCGCGAATGCCGCGCCCCTTGGCTTGGGCAAACAGTGGGTGATCTTCCAATCCCAAGCTTTGCAAGAGGGTTTTTAGCGCTCCCGCGCCCCTGCGGAACCCAAGAGCATCCACCGGGAGCATGGCGACAAGCGGATCGACTTTGTAACGCAGGTCCCCAGTCATCTCGAACTTCCGCTCCAAGGCCTGACCCATGATCATCCACAAGGCATAGCAGGTCGGAATGCAATGGCCGCCGGCCAGCATGAATTTATCCCCATAAGGATGTTTAGGGCGACGGTAGTCGTAGCGTAAACCGCCCAGCTCCGGTCCCGCGAGGTGCACGGCAACGTTGTACGGCGTGTAGGCCAGAGGCCCGCCGAAATGGCCCGTTTGCGAATAGTTGCCGAGCATCACCAGGGCCATGCAGGTCATGTACCCGATATCTTCCATATGGCGGTCATACGCCGCGGGAACGGGAGAAATGGGCGATAACTGTGTCTCGATGGTTGTCAAGCTTAGCTCCTAATTTTTGGAATCATCCGACGACTGCGGCCCACTTGACGCCGCAATCTGACGCCTGAGTTGCGAAGTACTGCAGACCGCCATAGAAGTTTACAATTACTCACACCAAAAATACATCCGCACGGTTCCTGAAAGTTTGTACGTTGCGCAATCTTGAATTACGAATTACGTGCGCTGCTGACTTCCAGCCAGATGTATACGATAAATGCTGGAATGCATGGATATCGAGATTCGTTTCAGATGGAAGGTTGAATGTTCACACGCTGGTTTCAAACGCCCTAAGCGTAAAGGAGCACAAATCGAGGTCGGTCGCTACCGGGGACGGGCACCGTTTGGAGTGACTGGCCGTGGGAATCGACGTTAGTATCTGCGCAGGAACCGCGCAAGGTAAGATCAAGACCAATCTTAGGTCAAGACGAAGATAACAATTCCGGCCTGCATCGTGGGCGTATCACAGCGGTGGCAAGAACCAAGTCGGTCGCATCTATAGCGCCCAGGGATTTGAGTTTGATTAAACCAACTTGCCGCTATACTGGCTTTGCCGAGCAACCGCTCAACGGAGAAAGTATGTCCAGTCTGAAGGAATTCCAATGCGAGATTTGCGGGATCGTGAGTGACAATCCGATTCGTTGGTTTGTGATCGAATGCGGAGATCAGAAGCTGGCGGTCATCAAATGGGATCTGACCGCTGCCAACAGTCCCACCGCCCGGCATTTTTGTGGCGAGGCCCACGCCCAGGTGTACATCAGTCGCTGGTTTGAATCCATTTGTGCACCGCCCAAGTCCGCTTTCAGGGCTTCGTAGGTTATACGGCGGGGTGACCTCTGCCGGATTAAATCTCGAACCGCTACGACAGGTTCACCCCAGGGTGAAGCGGGCGGATCATAGCTTAGCCTTTTTTCAGGGAGGTCCTAATGAAGCGCTCTGCATGGCCCCGTAGGACTGGTGAACTTTCCGATTCAATCCGTCGACACCTGGCAGTCAAATCGGGCGGGTCGAAACAGGCCTCACTTAGGGCAGAAGTAGGCGCGATCAAACGCGGGTGAATCCTCTTTATGCCGCGATATCGAATTGCTAGAGATATTTCCGATGCGCGTGAGAAGAACTATGCGTTGGACGGTGGCCGGACTGGTCTTCTATCGTCACGCTGAGTGCCCACGATTCACCGAGTTTGCACCTAGATAGAACGCGGGCAGAGTTGTGAAATCAGCGCGTTCACCAGCTTCGAAGATTTGGCGTAGGATTATATGAATCGCGATGACCAAAATCGAAGCAATCATCCAAGTCTCCAAGCTGGAAAGCGTAAAAAGTTCGCTGCACGAGATTGGCGTCGAAGGCATGACTGTGCTTGAGGCTCGGGGGCATGGAAGACAGAAGGGGCACACCGAGTTTTACCGAGGACGGGAATACACCGTCGATCTTATTCCCAAGATCAAGGTCGAGTTGGTGGTCGCTGATCCGATGGTTGAGAAAGTTGTGCAGGCAATTTCCGTGGCTGCTCGCACCGGCAACATCGGTGACGGCAAGATTTTTCTCTCGCGCATTGATCAGGTCATTCGCATCCGCAACGACGAGCGCGGAGAGGACGCTCTTTGAACCAACGAGAGCAAGGATCAGGGCTCGACTCGACATTCCCCTAGCCACAAGAACGCTGCTGAGTGCGTAAAGTTCGGCCCGGTAAGAGATTGCACATCATCTCTGGAAAGAAATCTATCCAGCGAAATTCGGTTTACAAAAGTCTGCCCTTGTCGCCCTGGGCGGATTCGGGCGCAGTTGGCTTTTTCTAACTCCGATATTGATCAATTATGGACTTTGACCAGCTCGTCACATTTCTGCAAGTCGCCAAGCTCGGCAGCTTTTCGCGTGCCGGACAAAAAGTCTTTCGCTCACAATCGGCGGTGAGCAGTCAGATTCGGTTGCTCGAGCAGGAATACGGAGACAAACTTCTCGACCGGTCGGGAAAGTCCGTACGGCTCACGCCAGCGGGAAGAGTACTGTTTGCCTATTCTGAGCGACTCTTGCGGATGCGCGATGAGTCCCTACTAGCAGTCGCCGACCAGGGCGCAACTCCCCGGGGCACGCTCTTAATCGGCGCGAACGAAGCCACCTGCCTGTACGTTCTGCCGGAAGTATTCGCTGAATATTGCGGACTCTATCCCGGAGTTCAAATCAGCATCTACCGCAATTTCAGCTACAAAATCATCGAAAAGCTGGAGAACGGTTCTATTGACGTTGGTATCGTGACTTTGCCGGTAAAATCCCCGAGCCTGAAGGTGCATTCGATTTTTCGTGATCAGCTTATGTTGATGGTCAGTCCGCAGAATCCTCTGGCGAAGCACAAGCACGTATCCGTGCAAGACATCATCACACAGCCGTTGCTGCTACCGAGAACCGGATACAGCCGCCGGGTAATGGATAAGCTGTTCCGGCCTTACCGCTCTCAATTGCAAGTCAGAATGGAATTACCCAGCATTGGAATGATCAAAAGCTTCGTCGCCGCGGGACTGGGCGTGTCGCTGATCAGCGCGAGCTTTGCCCGAGATCAGGTGCTCGCGGAACGAGTCAAGCTGATTCCTCTGCAGGACGTAGAACTGTGGCGCGAACTGGGGCTGGCTTACCGTCGTGATCGAACCCATACGCGGCCCACGACCACATTCATCGCTACGGTGAGACAGCGTTCCGCAGGCGCAAAATAGTCCGCTGCGATTCTCCGATCGGCCCATGAAAAGGGCACAACGTGTGTGCCCTTTTCTGAGAAACATGGACTAGACGAACCGAATTGCTTTCCTCACTGCCCGATGAACGTCATTCCGTGTGGGCTAACCATGCCGGTTACTACCGGAGTGAGCAGGCCGGTATGAGTGTTCAGCCGGCCTACAAATGTCGGACCTGCAGAATAAGCTTCGCTTGGCCCGAAAAAAGGCGCGGTGATGGAGTAAACGGTCTCGCCACCCCGATCTGAAACCAGAATCACGCCTTGCGATGAGTATGCCAGGACCGTATCGTCAATTTGAGCCGAAGTGTGCCCGGAGGTAAGCGCCAGGTGAAACACGCCCTGATCCGTGAATCCAGGGTGATGAACGAAGATCAGTTCGGCGTCGGCCTGACTGTCAAGAATCAAGTCGCCCTCCGGATCAGTAGTCATGGAATCTGGGTCCTGGAGATTGAGTTGAATCGGGTGGCCGGAGGTGATGTCGGTGGCGATGGCGTTACCGAGAAGCACCGGGGTTACAGCAACTCTGTCGCCAACCAGTGTGGCCTTGACAA
>Ga0209275_10000436_pt1 | contig 16213 bp, 14 predicted proteins | sample HubBroMetageREF2_FD_188344 | JGI IMG/M metagenome (GOLD analysis project Ga0209275, IMG submission 188344) | Reference soil microbial communities from the Hubbard Brook experimental Forest, New Hampshire, USA - Hubbard Brook CCASE Soil... | ecosystem: Environmental > Terrestrial > Soil >... | reverse complement strand
AAAAGCCGCCCGAGGCGGGCGATCTGAGCAACGCCCTGCGCGAACCGGTGTTGAATGCGCTGGCAGGCGCCGGGCATCAAATGCTGGTTTCGATGCTGGAAGGCGGCGATTGGCTGATCGAAGGCAACGAGTTGGTAATCAAGGTAGCCTCGTCGGCGACCGTGGTTGATATGACATTAGGAGCGGATGCGAGACGTCTGGCGATCGCGACCGCCAGTGGAGTTGCCGGACGCGCGCTGAAGCTGAAGGTGATTCCTGGTAACCCGACGACGAACGGAGCGACGAACCGTCCGTCTTCAAATGGTGGAGGACGCAGCCGTGCGGAACAAGATCCGATTGTTCGACGCATGAAGGAAAAGTTCGGCGCGGAAATTCGGACAATTATTGATTACAAAGAAAGACGGTGAGATTTCTATCAGGCCGTACGGGCGAGGATGCCCGCGTCTACACTATCTACTCGGAAGGATGCAATGGGCGGATTCAACATACAGGAATTGATGTCGCAGGCGAAGCGGCAATATGAAGTGCTGCAAAAGAAGATGGAAGAGACCGTGGTCGAGGGCTCGGCGGGCGGAGGAAGTGTCGTAGTCAAGATGGACGGCCGAAAACAGCTACTGAGCCTAAAGATCGATCCCGAGGCCGTAAAGAGCGGCGACGTCGAAATGTTGCAGGACCTCGTGACTGCGGCGATCAACGGCGCAAGCCGAAAGGTAGACGAAGCCATGCAGTCGACTATGGGTGGAATGCTCGGTGGGCTGGGAATTCCGGGGATGTGAAATGCAGTGATCTCCGTGCTATCTAATATCTCAATCACACAATTACCAAATCGCACAATTACCTAATTACTGTATGTCTAAATTTGCGGAGCCGATGGCGCGGCTGATCGACGAACTCAAGAAGCTGCCGGGGATTGGCAGCAAGACCGCGCAGCGGCTTGGGTTTCACATCCTGCGCGCGAATGATGAGGATGCCGAGGCCCTGGCTGCGGCTGTCCTCGACGTCAAAGCGAAGCTGCGTCTGTGCTCCATCTGCAACAACATCACAGATGTCGATCCGTGTGTCTACTGCAGCAGCGCCACCCGAAACCAGCGCATGATTTGTGTGGTCGAAGAGCCCACCAACATCGGAGCCATCGAAAAGACAAAACATTTCAACGGCGTTTATCATGTTCTGCATGGATCGATTTCCCCGTTGCACGGCGTGGGTCCGGAGCAACTACGCATCTCCAATCTGATGCGGCGGGTCGAGGACGGCCAGGTCGACGAAGTCATTATTGCCACCAATCCGACAGTCGAGGGAGAAGCGACGGCCACCTATCTTTCTGGAAAGTTGCGGCGGGCTGGGCTTAAAGTGACGCGAATTGCCATGGGCATTCCGGTCGGCAGCGACATCGAATATGCCGATGAGATTACTATGCTGAAATCGATGGAAGGGCGGCGCGAATTATGAGGGCTCGCGGTTCGGCATAGCGAACCTCCAAGATGTGCAAACATTTGCACATGAGCCAGACTTGGAGCCCTGCACCGTAATCATACTAACCTTCCCTGAATCAGCAGTTTACATCTTGCATATAAAGTTGGCCTTAAACCTGCACTTATCCTGGACAAGTTTTGCCATCGTCTTCTCCGGATGTTGGATAGAGATTCTTGACTGACTCGAGGGTGATGTAACCGCATCTCAACTCGAAGGCTTTAAGAAGCCGGGCCAACCAGCCCGGTTTTCTTATTGGTCCGGAAAAGCAGCCGCGATCTGCACGGATTCTCACAAATGACGAGGATGCGGCCAGGCATTCAATTAGAGACAGCGTCGGTTTCCAGGAAAAAGTTCGGCTCTTCTTCAGTCGGCACAATGCCTTCCGGCAAAGTGCCCTGGTTGTACTCGGCCAGACGATTCTTCCACTTTAAAAACTCAGTGAGCTTCCGGGGTTCGATGCGTATCTCCACCCGGCGAAGGCTGGCAAGCAGGAGATTCATTTCGTAGCGAAAGCCGGTCGCCGTTCGAAGATTCTTTGCCGCAGGCCGAAGCAGTTTGATTTTCCGGTTGTGCAACTCGAGCAATCCCCACCCAATCGGTATTTCTTCCGGACGAAGCATGCCCCCAGGCGTGAGATAGAAGCGCTCGCATCCCAATCCGAGTTCCTGCCTCTCGCGAAAGGGCTTCTCGCGGTCGGCGAGAAAGTCGGCGCGAGAGATCTTGCATTCGACGAGGACAGAGTGGCAGGCTCGCTTCCATCCGATGGCGTCTGGCATTTCACCGCTGAGGCAGGCCTGCTCGGACAGAACTACTCCGCAGCGGTACGAGCGCAGCCATGCGACGGCCTTCTGAACCAACTGAGCGTGCGTCATGTAATGCTTTTGGTTGTACTTGATAGTCGACGCAGACGGAAGTGGCTCGAAAGCTTCTAGCTTCCAGCCACGAGCTTAAGGCTTACAGCTCCGAGCGCTTTCACCATCACCGGTCGTCGATAAACAGTTTCGAGCAAATGGCGTGCGGCGGCAATGCCTTCGGCCATGCGGTCGCGAGGAGAGTAGCCCTGCGCGGCAATCTCAAGAAAACCGTTTTGCTCGCGGACTTCGAGCCGCTGTATGCGGCCATCGCGATCAGCATCAAGGGCGTTGGCGAGGCGTAGAATTCCCGCCACGCGCAGGATATTTTGCCTCTGACTTTCGCTTAACCCCATCAGCGTTTTCTGTCCGGCCCGGGGCAGCGCACCGCGATGAAAACGGGCGACGATGCCCACCCAGCGCAACTTCTCTTCGTTCCAACCCAGTGGAGGCCTCATCCGTCGAATCAGGTCGTAGGTGGCCTTGTGATGATTTTTCTCCTTTCGCGACCGGCCAACCTCGTGCAGTAGAGCCGCGACCTGCAAGATGGTCCGTTGATCCCCCAGGTCTGATTCCATCGGCGTCCGCTTGACCGACAACCCGTCATAAAGTTGAAGGGCCAGTTGAGCGACGTGAGTCGAGTGCTTGAAGTCTGGATCTAGCAACGACGCCCATAGCTTGAGACGGCTCAGCGCGGCCGACTCGACCTGCTTTCCAGCCGGCAATTGTGCCCGCCAAACCTGCCATAGAGAATCTTTGCCCAGCATTTTGGCTCGGTATTTCTCGATCCTCCTGGTACGCTCCTCGATAATCCTGGAATGCCACTTTGACCGCGACTCGACGTCCGGAAAGGCGTTCACTTGAAGAGCAGTCGTCCAAAGTACATCGAGGTCGTGAACCTCGCCGAGTGTGTCTTGTAATTCTTTGAGATCACCGCTCCACGCGGCGTGTTGCTCAGGCAAGAAGTTTTCTACAATGTAGCGAAAGCGCTTCAGCCCAATCCGCAGGCTGTGAAACGCGACGTGAGATCGATTGCGCAACGCCCGGTGATGCAAGTCATAGGCTTCCGTCCAGCGCTCAAGCGCGAGATGCTTAAACACCACACTTCCCGGCCTCATTTTGGCTGCGCGGCGGGGCAGGGACGTGCTCCATCGCTTCCACTGTTTACGATCGAATTCCTGCAGGCCAACCGCCGCTTGTTGCTTGAGACCAGCCTCACGGCCGCCCAGGAATTGCAGCAGTGCGACGGCTATGGGATCGTCGGCCCCGCCCAAAGCACGCACCCACTCCTCCATCACCTGCGCATCCCTCAGTTCTCCTAGTTCGCGAAAAAGTTGCCTCCCTGCTTTCTTCATCGCTTTCCACGCGGGATCGGGATCCATCACGAGAAGGCCATCCGCCATGGACCGGCAGCGGCGCAACGCCACTCGCAGATCGTGGACGGGATCGGCGCTAAACGTCACGCTGGCACGATCACATTCTTCCAGCACCCGTTCCATCCACAGGGCAAGGCCGGCTTTTTTCTGCGCCTTTCGTGCGGTGGCGACGGCTAACGAGAGAGGCATCGTACTTTCTGAGTCTGCGACATGAGCAACCATTTTCGCTGTTGCCGCTAATTAATTCCAGTACTGAACGCCTACGGTCCTCGTTTGCTATCAACCGCCCCTTGGCCGCCCTCCGACCGAATGGCAGGGCGGATTGGGCCCGAACCTCCCCGAATTCGCGTCCGGCCTGGCGGTAGAAGCATCCTGACCCGCGACCAGAGGCCAATTACCTCCGTAACATGCATCCACTTACCTTGTGCATTAACCTTACATCGGAGATTCAGGAGCCACGTATTTCGACTGCCGCCACAACCAGAAGCCAGGACCGGAATGCCTCCGCTCGCGCTTTTATTCACAGCCTGAACATTCTGGTGAAATACGTGCGGCTCTATGGCTTTCAACACAAGCGCACGGAAGGGCAATTCGAAGTCACTTGGAACGAGTTGCAGCACGGCTTGCCTGACGCTGGGTTCCTGCTCGGAGTCTCCGAGAACCGCCTCTTGCTGGACGGCGTGGCTCTAGAAACGGGACAGGCTGAACGCAGCTTTGCTCAGCTCTTGACTGCGGCCGGCCTCGCCAGCATTCATTTTTCCAAGGGCGTTACGGTCGATGATTTTGCCCGGCTGATTCGAGCCTTTGCCGCCGGTGGTTCCAAAGCCCAGGACGTTGTCCAGCAAATCAAAGACACCTTTGGAGACAACAAACAATCGACCATCCGGATCAATGAAGTCAAATTTGTAGCGGCTGATCCGGGCACGGCCGATGTGACTGTCGCGGCACAGATCGCGGCACAGACTCTGGGTCCCGAATTCAAAGAATGGCTGAACGATCCGCAAAAGCTGCTGCAACTCATCGCGGCAGCCGAGGGCTCCCGCTCCGGTGGCGCGGGAGGAACGGTACCGATTGGCAGCGTCCCGAATGTCGTTGCGAATGCCCAGGGCACTCCCAGCGAAGCAGGCAGCGGTGGCGGAGGAACCTGGGCGGGCGGAGTTGTGCCGCTTCAGGAAGAAGAGGTGATGCAGGCAATCCGCTTGCTAACCAAATTCGGGGAAGTCGGCGCCGATCCAGGGGCCAAGACAGAATCGCTGCAGAAAGAACTGACCCAGGCCGACCCGAATACCAAACTCAACCTGCAGCAATTGCTGGAAACTCTGGCGGCAAAGAATCCCGCGGAGAAAAACGATACACCCCTTTTGATGAAGGCGGCCGAGCACATGGCGATCCGCTTCGCCATGGAGCGCTTCCAGAAGGGCGACATCAAGGTTAACGCTGTGCACCAGATGCTGGAACATATGAGCCGGCAGATGGAAACTCTGCGGCAAATTCTGCGTGTGCACGAAGACAAAATGAGCAAGGCGGGGATTCTAGTTGAGTCCCATGCCGACATTCTTGACCGGATGTTCTGGGCGGAAGTACCCGAGGCCGGAAAGAAAAGCGTTCTGCTCTCGGGCGAAGCGCCCTGTGTGCCGCCGCGTAATATTCGCCAGTTCATCGAAGTCTTGCTGGAGCGTGGAGACCTCGAGGGCGCTACCGCAATCCTGCAGAATTATTCGAATTGCCTTACGGCGAAAGATGCGGATCCGCGCCGCAAGGCGGCCATCGGCCTGAGTCAGTTGGCCGACTTGTTCGCCGTCTCCGGCATCGATTTGATCGGACCCATTGTTCACAAGATCGGCGAAGCTCTGGTCCGAGACACTGATCCGGAAGTGCAGAGTTTGCTCAGCGCGGCTTTTGTTCGCTTGAGTTCAGAGGCTGGAAATCGTAAACAGTTTGCTGCCTTAAGCGAAGTTTGCGCAGCCATCGAAAACGTAGCCAAACAACGCCCGGCCATGGCGAATGAGTTGCGCCCACGCATCGGCGTGGAGAATCGCCTGCCCGAGTTCCTCGAAGAGGCGCTGCGTCTTCCGCAGGTTCCGCCCGACCTCATCCTGGTATTGCGGCGTACTTCGCAGGCTGCCGTGGAACATCTTTCCGACCGCTTCTTTCGCTGCATGCGGCGCGAAGAATGCGATCGCATGGTTGAAATCGCACGGGAACTGGGCCCCGAGGCATTGCAATTGGCGCGCGAAATGTTGCGCATGGGACCGGTTCGCCAGGCCACATCGGTGGTCGGGCTGCTGAGCCGCCTGGATGTGCCAACTTTGCTGGAGTTGTTGCCCTTACGCTTGAAGGAATGGAACCGCTTCTACCACGATATCGTGGTTCGCCAAATAGCCTATGGGGCTGCTCAGGATCGCGGACGTACTTTGTTAGAGATTCTGGAACATTTGGATGCACTGGTTCTTCCTCAAGCCATCGATGAAATCGGAATGAGCGGCGACCGCACGACCGTGCCGCCGTTAATGGTCATGGCGGAAGCCGGCGAATCCCAGGGCCGCTCCGCGATTATCCAGATCAAAGCAGTCGAATCGCTGGGAAGGCTGCGCGAACCTGAATCGATTCCTGTGCTGCGCAATCTGCTTGAAACCAAGAAGATATGGAAGTGGTCCAATCATCGCGAGCTGCGAATTGCGGCTGCGCAGGCTTTGGCCAAGATTGATCCGCGTTACGCGGCGCAGGTTATGTCAGATAGTGGATTGGCACCGGGCGAACTCGCAATTGCGCCCCTCGATGCAGCTCCGGCTTGTCCCTGGGTGCGGCAACGGCGTTACGAACGAATCGTTCTGCGAAAAACCCTTTCAGCCATCATCAGCAGCTCCTGGGGTAAGTCCAGCATCTCTCTTCGCGAGCTGAGTTTGGGCGGTGGCATGGGCACGAAAGAAGACAATCTCCGCGTGGGCTCGGAAGCGAACATCGATATTTCGACCGGAGTCCGCCACATTCGCGGTCAGGTATTGCTGCGCCGCGCTCGAGTCAACGAAGTGGGATTTGAAATTGTGAATACTGATATGGAAAGCCGTCTGCGTTTACGTGGAATCCTGATGGAAGCTGTCGAGCGCGCCCCAGAGATACGAGGCGCGGAATGGCAGGGCGAGCGCAAACCCTAATTTCCCAAACGCCCAATCGAAGAAAAAGCCCCGGCTCATCGAGCCGGGGCTTTTGCATGTCCTGGAATCCTACTTCACTTTGGCAAAGATGATGACCAGCGTGTACAGCGCCAGCGATTCGATCAGAGCCAGGCCAAGAATCAGCGCCAGCTGAATGCCGGGCCGGGCTGCAGGATTGCGAGCCAAGCCCTCAGCCGCCGCAGCCGTGGCTTTGCCCTGCGCCAACGCGCAAATGCCGGAAGCAAACGCCATGGAAAATCCCGCGGCAATCGCAACCCAGTTAACTCCGCCGGCAGCTTCCCCGCCCTGTGCGAACACAGGGACGGCAAAGCACAATAATGACAACACCACGAACAGATTACTCAGTTTACGCATCGTGTTTCTCCTCGTGACTATGAATTACCGCCAGTGGGTGGTTGACGCCGTACCTTGCAGACGCCCTCACGCTGAACGGTGGACAGCTGAAACTTAAAGCTGATCTAGCAATACTTATTTGTCATCCCGACCGGAGCAGTGCGATCGGCTTTATCAACCGCACAGCGGAGTGGAGGACCCTGCTGTTCTCACCACCCTCACTACTTTTAATGCTCTTCTGCCACAGCGCCAGCCAGATACACAGTCGTCAGCAAAACGAAGATATACGTTTGCAGCAGCGACACACCGATGTGCAATCCAAGAAATACAATCGGCACTCCGATCGGAACCAGCGAAAAGAAAACCAATGTCACCATGTCGCCAGCGAACATGTTTGCGTACAGACGGATGGTCAGCGACAGCACGCGGGCCAGGTGGCTGATCAGTTCGATCGGCACCATCAGCGGCGCAAGGGCAGGCATAGGTCCAGCGAAGTGCTTCAGGTAAGCGATCCCCGCGTGTTTGAACCCTTGAGCCTGGTAGTACACAAACGCGCAGATCGCGCAGCCCAGCGGAACCACCGCTACAGCGGTTGGGGATTCAAAACCCGGGATCACGCCGATCAGGTTGCACATCAAGATGAATAAGCCGAGCGCCATCAGAAAGGGTGTGAAGCCCTCGCTGTGATGACCAATAATTTCTTGACTTTGGTTTTCGACGAATCCGTGAGCGCCCTCGAAGATGTGCTGCAGTGCGCCCGGCTTGTCGACCGAGAGCCGCGATCGCACCATTGCAAACACGATCACGAGAAACAGAAATACCAGAATCTCCATCGCCACCGAATTCGCAATGGGTGCGTCCGGATATTTCGGTTCAATGTGAAGGGTGCGCAGCAGCCCGGTAACCGGGCTGGCGAAGAGGTGATTCAAGAAGGCTGTGAACCAAAGTTGTTCGTGCATAGTACAGCTTCTAGCTGTCGGCTCCTGGCTTTTCCGAAACTCCGCAAGGGATGCTCAGAACCCGCGCGCCAACGCCATGTAGAGTTCGTAGGTCGCTTCGCACGCAATTCCCCCTACGGGCAGAAACAGGCCCGCAAACAGCCCATAAAGGCTCGCGGGAGAAACACTGAATATAGCATAGCCAGCCGCAGCCATCAAAAAGTAGCGCACCAGAAAACGAAACACGATTCCACCGCTCGACTGCTTATATGCAGTTTGCGTTGCGCGGTCCGCCAGAGCCATTACAACTCGCTCTAGCCAGTGAAAATTGAGGTAGGCGATGGCGCATCCGCAGGCGAAGCCAAGCGCAACACGCCAGCCAAAATGCAGCCATCCTGCCGCGCTAAGAAGCAGCGCCAGAGCCATCATGAAGTGCGGAATGCGCTTCAAAGCGCCGGAGTAAAATGCCTCGGCTCGGCCCTTGTCATCCTCGCTCATAAATTCTTTGAGGAAGTGACGGTCCGAATCAATTCCACAAATCCAGCAATAATACCTACGATCAGTCCTGCTAAATAAAGCCACGTCGTGTGCAGCCAGTGGTCAAGCGCCAGACCGACCAGCCATCCGGCGACCGTTGCGGCAGGAAAAACAAATGCCAGCTGACTGTAGTTCGCCAACTGTACCAGTGTGCTTTTCTTTTCAGGAGGGCCGCTATCAGGGGGAGGCATAGGTTGCAGACTTCCTAACCTGGATATAGCTCAGGAGATGTTATAAGTGGCGTCTGTAGAAATATTGCTTGCAACGTTTCCCACTCTAACCCATGCCCATCGACCAAGTCACCACGCGTATGAAACGCTCGGGGAAGATGCCGATAACGACGGTGAAAAACGCGGTCACGCCCAGCGCAACCCGCATCGCGATGCTGATGGGAAGCCGGCCTTTGTCCAGAGCCTCGCTCATAAACATGGCATTCGCGATCCGCATGTAGTAGTAAAGCCCGAAAACGGCGTAGAGCACGGCTAGCGACGCCAAAATATAATGCCCGCTCTCCATCAGGCTCAGGAAGATGAAATACTTCCCGTAAAAGCCCGCCAGCGGCGGAATTCCCGCCAGCGACAGAAGGAAAATCAGCATCAGGGCGGCTTCGGTCGGGGCGCGGGAAAAAAGTCCCGCAATGTCGTCGATCTCGTCCCCAATCACGTTTCGCTGTCGCAGCGAGGTGACCACCGCGAAAGCGCCCAGGTTCATAAAAGTGTAGACCAGCAAATAGAGCAGAATTCCCTTGAATCCGTCAAAGAAAGCGGGCGCAGGATACTCCACCGAAGCCAGCGCTACCAAACCTAAAAGCATGTAGCCGACGTGCGCGATCGAAGAATAGGCCAGCAACCGCTTGAGGTTGTTCTGCGTAAGCGCCGCCAAATTGGCACCGGTCATGGTGATGATCGAAACAAATACGAGGAGCGGCACGTAGACCGACCGCAACGGATACAGGCCCCAGAGAAGGATGCGCAGCAACATCGCCCAGGCGGCCGCCTTTACCGCGACCGACATAAATCCGGTGACGCTGGTAGGCGCGCCCTCGTAGGCGTCCGGTAGCCATTGATGAAAAGGGATGGCGGCAATCTTGAACAGCAATCCGGTTGCCGTAGTGACCAACGCAATGACCGCGACCGGGCCGACACGATTCCCGTTCTGCGCAAGCTGGATGGAAAGCGCCTGGCGGATCACGGTTAGGTCCGTAGATCCGGAAAGGCCGTACAGAAGAGACAAGCCATAAGCGAAGATCCCAGACGAGAATGCTCCCAGCAACAGATACTTTAGCGCTGCTTCATTCGAGCGCCGATCGGTCCGCAAAAACCCAACCAGAACGTACGTTGAAATCGCCATCAACTCCAGGCCAATGAAGATCAGCACAATGTCGAAGCCCGAGGCCATGCACATCATGCCCACGACCGAAAACAGGATCAGCGAGTAAAACTCGCCGTGGTTTTCATGCTCGATCTCGAGGTAACGAACTGACATCAAAATAGAGAGACCGGCCCCGGCGAGAAAGAGGTAATAGAAATAAATCGAAAAGTGGTCAAGCACCATGGAGTGCACGAAAGCAACTTCCAGCGAGTGGCCTGCTTTTGCCGCTTCGAATTGGGCATACTGAATCTTCACTACTCCAGCGGCGGAAAAAAGCACCCCCATAAACGCAGTCACCGCGTTCGTCCACTTCCATTCCGGCGGAATCATCAAATCGATCAGCAGAATGCCCAGCGCAAACACCGTGAGCATGAGGATAGGAAGGGACAGCAGGTAATCCGTGCCGGTGAAGTATTGTGGCATGCCTGGCACTTATTTCGTCCCCTTGGCAAGGCTGGAAGTCACCGGAACTGCGGCCGCCGCGGCGTTCGCCGTGATGGGTACCGGCGGCGGAACGGATGCGTTCACCGGCCCGCTGATCCCCGGATAATCGGGCCGAACCGTTAGCACCAGCTGATTGACGGGTTGCTGCAGGATTTGAAAAAACGGCTTGGGATACAGCCCAATCCAGAATGCCATAATGAGCAGCGGCGCAAACGTCAGCACTTCGCGCGGAGTCAGATCATGCAATTTTTCGTTCTTCGGATTAGTCACGGTCCCGAAGAAAACCCGCTGGTACAGCCACAGTAAATAAGCCGCCGCCAGGATCACACCCGGTACCGCCCACGCCGCCCACTTCCAGTTCTCCATGAACGTGCCCTGCAGGATGGTGAACTCGCCGACGAAACCATTCAGCAGCGGCAGGCCCATCGACGACAAAAACATGATCATGGTGATCGTGGCGTACAGAGGCATCACGTTGGAAATGCCTCCGTACTCGGAAATCTCGCGCGTATGCCGGCGTTCATACAGGATGCCGACGATCAGGAACAGCGCGCCGGTCGAAATTCCGTGGTTGATTTGTTGCAGCACTGACCCGCTCAACCCCGCCGGATTCAGGGCAAAAATGCCCAACGTGCAAAATCCCAAGTGGCTGACCGACGAATAGGCCACGAGTTTTTTCATGTCTTTCTGCATCAGCGAAACCAGCGCGCCATAGACGATTCCGATAATAGACAGGAAAATCATCCAGAATCGCACCTTGGGGTGCATCACGACATCGGGAAAGAAGGGGAGGGCAAATCGAATAAAGCCATAAGTTCCCATCTTCAGCAAAACGCCAGCCAGGATGACCGAGCCGGCAGTGGGCGCTTCGACGTGAGCATCAGGCAGCCAGGTATGGAAGGGGAACATCGGCACTTTGATGGCGAACGCGACAAAAAATGCCAAGAACAGAAGGATGGCAAACGTCGAACCATAGGCCGGATCATGAAAAATATGGGGCGCCGTCTGATAAAGCGCCTGAATGCTAAACGTGTACTGGCCCGTCTGGCGGAAGTTGTAGAAATACAGAAATAGGACGGACAGCAGCATCATTACCGACCCAAGCAAGGTGTACAGAAAGAACTTGATGGCGGCATAAAGCTTGCGCGGACCGCCCCAGATCCCAATCAGCAAATACATCGGCACCAGCATGGCTTCCCAGAACATAAAGAACAGGAAAAAGTCGAGCGCCATGAAAACGCCGAGCATCCCAGTCTGCAACACCAAAAACCAGATGTAGTATTCCTTCACCCGGTTCTCGATCGCGGTCCACGACGAAAGGATGGAAATCCATCCCAGCAGCGTGGTGAGCATGATCAACAAAAAGGAAATGCCGTCGATCCCGAGCACGTATCCAGCGCCAATCGACGGAATCCAGTTGTTAGGCGCACCCTCCATGAACTTGAATCCTGGCTCATAGCGTTGCGCCCAGAACCACGGCACCAGCGGGATCGAGACCAACAAGCCAGCCAAAGCGAACATGTTTGCGATCCAGCGAATGGCATTCTTTTGCTCTTTCGGAATGAATATGAGCAATAGAGCGCCAACCAGAGGCGTGAATAAAATGATCGAGAGAATATGGCTTTGCATATTTAGGTCAAAACCCGTGTGGCGCGGACTCTCTTGTCCGCGTCGTCTCTATCGCCACGCATAGTAGGCGACAAATCCTACCAACCCCAACACCATAACCAGCGCGTACCATTGCACCAATCCCCACTCCAGCAAACGGACGGGATATGACATCATCCGTGACAGAATAGCGGGACCGTTGACCAGCACGCCGTCGATAATCCACTTGTCGAACCAACTCGACACAGTGCCCGTAACTCGCGTGATCCACCCGCCGCCATTGACGATGCCGTCAATCACGTGCGAATCAAACCATGACGATGCCTCTCCCAACCCCATTACGCCCAGGCGCACATCTCCCACCTTGCGTCGGCCGGTGAAGACATAGTCGTAACCTTCGTCGACGTAATACTTGTTGTAGAGCACGTCGTAGAGTGGCGGCGCCGCAGCCGCAATGGGCTCGACGTAACCCTTATCAGCTTGCCGATATGCGCGCCAGGCCATGCCCCACCCCACTACCGCCGCTCCCACTGAAAGGAACATCAATCCATATTCGATTGGACTCGTATGTTCCTCTTCCCTCTCGCCGGCCGCCAACTGCGCGGTCTTCCCTTCTTCTTGGAAGACCCTTGCCTCGCGGGCAAATACTGGGTCCAAGAACTTCGCAAAATGATCGGACCCGCCCAGGCTGTGCGGCCAGCCGAGCCAACCGGCGCCGACCGCGCAGATCGCAAGAATTATCAACGGCACCGTCATCGATTTGGGAGATTCATGGATGTGGTGTTCCACGTCGTGGCTCATGCGTGGACGCCCATGGAACGTCAAAAACATCAGCCGGAACATATAGAAGGCGGTCATCAACGCAGTGATAAAACCTATCAGCCACAACAGTCGATACGCCCCGCCTTCAGAAGACCACGCCTGCCAAAGAATTTCGTCTTTCGAGAAAAATCCTGCAAATGGCGGAATACCCGCAATCGCGAAAGTCGCAATGAACATGGTCCAATGCGTAATAGGGATCCGTTTATGCAGGTCGCCCATATTGCGCATGTCCTGCTCCCCGCTCATGGCGTGGATGACCGATCCCGATCCAAGGAAGAGCAGCGCCTTGAAAAAAGCGTGAGTGAATACGTGGAACACGCCAGCAGAAAATGCGCCTACGCCCAGAGCAAGGAACATGTACCCCAATTGCGAAACCGTCGAATACGCCAGCACCCGTTTGATGTCGTTTTGCACCAAGCCAATCGACGCCGCGAAGATCGCCGTAACCGCCCCGATGATGGCAACCGTCTTCATCGAAGTGGGCGCCAGCACGAACAACGCATTCGACCTCGCCACCATATATACGCCCGCAGTCACCATCGTCGCCGCGTGGATCAGCGCGGAAACCGGAGTCGGCCCCTCCATGGCGTCGGGCAGCCAAACATAAAGCGGAATCTGTGCCGATTTCCCGCAGGCGCCGACGAACAAGAGCAGAGTCGCAGCCGTAATAATCGGATCGCCAATAGCGAAATGCCCGCTGCGCGCCAGATGCGTTACCTCAGTGAATCGCAGCGATCCGAAGTACCAGGCGATCGTGAACATGCCCAGCAGAAAACCCGCATCGCCAATACGGTTCACGATGAAAGCCTTGTTGGCGGCAGTGCTGGCGGAATGGCGATGGAAATAGAATCCGATCAGCAAATACGAGCACAGCCCAACGCCTTCCCAGCCAACAAACATCAGCACATAGTTGTTCGCCAGAATCAGCGTGAGCATGGAAAACATGAACAGGTTGAGGTATCCGAAGAATCGGTAATAGCCATGTTCATGCGCCATGTAGCCCGTCGAATAAATATGGATGAGCGCTCCGACTCCGGTCACAAACAAAAGCCAGATGCCGGACAGCGGATCGAGCAGGAATCCCACGTCAGCCTGAAATGGAGCCGGCATCCCATCACGCATCAGGAAGTTCATCTGGCCGGTATCGGTTCCCAGCCAGGTGTAGACAATGGTCTGGTAAGGCTTACCAGGGTGGTCGTGGGCGTAATCCGTGTATTGCCAGACCGCGGCACAAGTAAACAGAAATGCCAATACGACAACGCCGACACAGACTGCATTAATGGTCGTCTTCTGCAGCTTGCGGCCAAAGAAAAACATCATCGCCGCGCCGAAAGCCGGCAAGAGAGGAATCAGCCAAATGTGTTCTAAGAAAAACATGTCGTTGGTCGTTGGCCGTCGGTCGTTAGCTCGTCTTCTTCTATTCCTGTCATCCTGAGCGTAGCGAAGGATCTATGAACTTTGCCGGACGTGCCCAATCTCCACGCCTCGCTCGATTAGACAACTAATCAAAACTCACCACTTCAACAAATCCACTTCGTCCACATTTACTGTTTCTTTATTCCTGAAGAAAGCGATCAAGATTCCCAGGCCAACTGCCGCTTCCGCTGCTGCGTCGGTGATTACGAAAATCGCGAATACCTGACCATGCAATCCCCACAATCGCGAAAACGCCACCAGGTTAAGATTGACTGCGTTCAGAATTAGCTCAATCGACATCAAAATAACAACCACATTACGCCGCGTCAGCACACCGATCACGCCCAGAATGAAGAGGGCCGCGGCTACGACGAGATAATGAAGAGTACCGATTGGAGCCATAATCACTCGCTGTAGAGACGTAGCCAGCTACGTCTGCACCGATCAAATTCTTTTCTTCGCCATCACCACTGCGCCGATAATCGCGACCAGCAGCAGCAGGGACGCGATTTCGAACGCGAACATATATTGCCCATAAAGCATTACGCCAATCTGCTGTGTGTTGCTGTTTTCAATCGGCTGCGCAATACGGTACGGAAATAACGCTTTGCCCTTCACGTAGACGATTACGAACAGCACACCCAACGCAACAGCCGCCAGAAGCCCAATGACCCATTGATTATTGAACTGTTCTTCTCGTCGCGACCGTTCGAGGTTCACCAGCATGATCACAAACAGAAACAGAACCATGATGCCGCCCGCATAAAGAATGATCTGGACGCCGGCGACGAAAGGTGCATAGAGCATTAGGTACAATCCCGCTTGCGCAAGCAGCCCGAAAATCAGCGCCAGAGCGGAATGCACCGGGTTCTTGCGCGTGATGACGAAAACGCCGCTGACCAAAGTAAGCCCGGACAAGAAATAAAAGAAGAAGGTAGTCGCGACGGGCTGCATACCGGGTTGGACCACTTGTTGCATGCTAGAGCACTACTCCCAAAACAGCCGTGAGGATAAGCACGCCGATCCCGATCGGCAACAGCACCTTCCATCCTACTTTCATGAGTTGATCGAAGCGGTAACGCGGGAACGTGGCGCGATACCAGATATACAAATACATGAAGCCCCCCACCTTCGCGACGAACCAGAAGATATCCTGAATGCGATCCCGTACCGGAGGCACGAACAAGATGAGGCCGATGAAAGCCAGCACGGCGCCGAATCCGGCCAGGCCAATCGTCTGGACTCGAAAGTAAGGATGCTTCGGCATCCGCCGAACGCCGACGAGGGCAATCACTGCCAGGCCCAGGAAAGTCAATCCCGGAAAGAGCGAAAATACCAGGTCCCAAGTCTCACCGGTCAATGCGTTGGGAAAAGGCCGGTACCATCCGCCAAGCCAAAGCGTCACGGCGATCGACGACACCGCAATCATCGCGGCATACTCGCCCAGCATGAAGAGCGACCAACGCAGGCCGCTGTATTCGGTATGGAAGCCAGCGGTTAACTCCGATTCGGCCTCCGGCAAATCGAACGGCGCTCGATTGGTTTCCGCGACCATGGCGATGGCAAAGATGCCGAATGCAATAAATCCAAGAGGGAAAAACTTGAACAGGAACCACACGTGCTGCTCCTGCTGGGCTTGGACAATCCCAATCATGCTCAGCGTTCCTGTTCCCGAAGTGCCGACGCCGACGCCATAAGGTCCGAGGCCATGAAGGCTGGTCATGACGATCGCAGAAACCACAGCCAGCCCCATCGCAACTTCGTAGGAAACCATTTGCGCGCTGGAGCGGAGTGCACCGATCAAAGGGTAATGCGAGTTCGATGCCCAACCCGCCATCACGACACCCAGAACGCTGAGCGAGGAAACA
>Ga0209275_10000431_pt1 | contig 16240 bp, 15 predicted proteins | sample HubBroMetageREF2_FD_188344 | JGI IMG/M metagenome (GOLD analysis project Ga0209275, IMG submission 188344) | Reference soil microbial communities from the Hubbard Brook experimental Forest, New Hampshire, USA - Hubbard Brook CCASE Soil... | ecosystem: Environmental > Terrestrial > Soil >... | reverse complement strand
GGTTGCTGCTCGCGAGCGTGGTAGCGTGCCTGGCAGCGCTGCTTCCATTTCGGCTGAGCCGTAGAGAACTGCGAGTTCCCTGGGAAATTTGGCGTTACCGTTTTCTTTTGTCCTGGCTGCTTTTTCCAATCCTGCTCACGTTGGCGCTGTCATTGGTCAAACCGCTCTTTGTTCCCCGGTATTTTATTTTTTGTTTGCCCGCGCTCTTTCTGCTTGTGGCTTGCGGAATTGCCCGCCTTCGTCCTGCCGCGCTGCAAGCGCCCGCTGTACTGTTTTTCCTGATTCTTTCTTTTCGGGGAACAGCCGGTTATTACAAGCAGGACTTGGACATTCAACGCGACGACTGGCGAGCCGCGACACAATACTTGTTGAGCCATTCGCAGCCTGGCGATGCCTTGCTGTTTCACGTCCCCATGGGACGGATGCCGTACGAGTTTTATCGTTCACTGCAGCCGCTGACGCCGGCTTCGGCTGTGCTTTATCCACACCACGCTGATCGGCTGACATTCCTCGATTTTGTCGAGAAGCCTAACGACGTGGAGCTTGAGCGCTCATTTCCGCAACATGCTCGGGCATGGCTCGTCCTCACTTATGCGGAAACCCAGTCGGGATTGCCTGACGCCAGATCGGTTGAACTCAACGGATTGCTGCATGACTTCTATTCCAACGTCGAGCAACGCGATTTTCCAGGGATCGAGATTTTGCTCTATTCGAACGGGAGCGTTGGCAACCAGCCAGTCGCTCCGCAGGGCTTGGCGTATTAAGATATCCCCATGCCTCTCCCAGCCACGACCGTGTCTAAGCGCGAGGCGCTCGACGCCAGGATTCGTAGCTTGGGTCGAACCCTGGTCGCGTATTCCGGCGGCGTCGATTCGGCTTTCCTGGCCTGGGCCGCCTACAAGGTGCTCGGCGCTGACATGCTAGCGGTGATTGCCGATTCTCCCAGCCTCGCCCGGACCCATCTTGCCGACGCTACCGCCTTTGCTCTTGAACAACGTATTCCGCTCGAGGTCATCTCTACCAGCGAACTCGACCGGGCCAAATATGTGCGCAACGACGCCTCCCGTTGTTTTCACTGCAAGGATGAACTCTTCACGGTGATGGAAACCTTTCGCGCCACGCATGGATTCGACGCGATCGCATACGGGGTCAATATGGATGACCAGGGCGACTTTCGCCCCGGGCAGGCCGCCGCCCGTCAGCACCGCGTTGCCGCTCCTCTGCTCGAAGCCGGATTGACCAAGCAGGAGATTCGAGAATTAGCGCACGACGCCAACTTGCGGATTTGGGACAAGCCGGCTTCGGCTTGTCTGTCGTCGCGTATCGAGTACGGGCGCCCGGTCACGCGTGAGGCTCTCGCCACGATCGAGCAGGGCGAGGACGCGATTCGCGCGCTCGGATTCCAGCAGTTCCGAGTGCGTCACCATGGCGAAATCGTCCGCATCGAAATCGCCAACAACGAACTGCCGCGCGCGCTCAGCTCCGAGATGGCAGCAGAATTCATTCGCATTTTCAAAGCTCTCGGTTTCAAGTTCGTGACCCTGGACCTCGAGGGATTCCGCTCCGGCTCGATGAACTCTCTGCTTCCAGCTGAACAACTCTCCCGCAAGGCTTGATCGACGCATACTGTCCCTCTGAAGAATGCTCGCAAAACCCGCATGACTAGCCCCTCCGCTGCGCTCCGTATGAGATAATCTTTACTTATTCCCAATGTGCAGGCGGTTCTTAGTGAAGCTATTACGACGTTCCATTCTTGTTCTCGTGCTGGTTTGCCTGGGCTGTTCGGCTCAGTTAGCTCCTCCTTCTCCCGAACTCACCGCAAAAATCGAGCGGCAAGTGCGTGCGACTTACAGCGTCCCGGATAGCGTGAAGGTTCTCATCGGCCAGTTCCGACCCAGTGACTTCCCGAATTACGATGCCGTGACCATCACCATCGACGGCGGCGAAAAAAAATCGACCTACGAATTCCTCATTTCCAAGGACGGTAAGACTTTGGCCCGGCTGACCAGGATGGATCTGACCAAAGATCCTTATGCCGAGAACATGAGGAAGATCGACGTGAACGGACGGCCTTCGCGCGGCAACAAGGATGCCAAAGTCGTGGTCGTCAACTTCGATGATTTCCAGTGTCCATTCTGCTCCCGCATGCACCAGACGCTGTTTCCCGAACTGCTGAAGGAATACGGAGACCGCGTACAATTCGTGTACAAGGATTACCCCTTGTCGGAGATTCATCCTTGGGCTATACGCGCGGCAGTGGACGCGAACTGTCTGGCTGCGCAGAACAACGATGCGTACTGGGATTTTGCTGACCACATTCACGCCAACCAGCGGGAGGTCAGTTCAGAAAAAGGGCGGGATGCCCAGTTTGCTGCCCTGGACCGCTTGGCCCTCGAGCAAGGGCAGAAGCATAACCTCGATCAACCCAAACTTCAGGCCTGCGTCAAGGCGCAGAATGAGGACGCAATTAAGGCTTCGATGAAGGAAGCCGAAGGCGTGGGTGTGAACGCGACGCCGACCCTGTTCGTCAACGGAGAGGAAATGGATGGAGCGCTTCCCATCGGCGAATTGCGAGCTGCCCTGGATTCAGCTTTGAAGCAGGCCGGCGTACCGGTACCGTCTCACCCCGCAGAAGCTTCGCCTTCAAGCGAGTCACAACACGAGTCACCATCCCCCAGCAGGTAGTGCCGAGAGGACCACTTTGAAGACTAATTCGCGATTTCGTCTCTTCCTTACAGTACTGCTTGCGGTTCCACTTCTCGCGGTGTCCCTGGGTTGTGGGACCAAAATGGCGGGTGACGATGTTGCAGCCACGGTTGATGGCCGCAAGATTACCCGCGCGGATCTCGAGAAGTACTACGAAAACCAGACTGCGGGTTCCCCGCAGCAGCCTTCGGGAGAACAAGCCACCAGCCTGCATCTCAGCATCTTGCATCAACTGGTAGATTTTGAAATCCTGATGCGCCGCGCCGAGAAACTTGGGCTCCTGGCCACTGATGACGAGGTCGAACGCAAGCTGAACGAGATCAAGTCGCCGTACACAAAAGAGCAATTCGACGCCCGTCTGAAGGAAAAGAAACTCACGCTCGACGACTTCAAACGTGACCTGCGCCGGCAGTTGACGGTGGACAAGGTTCTGAACAAAGAGGTGACGTCGAAGATTAACGTTACCGACCAGGACATCGCTAACTACTACAACGCACATAAGTCGGAGTTCAACCTGGTCGAGCCTCAATATCATCTAGCCCAGATTTTCGTAACCACGGCGCCGAATCCCCAGGTCCACAATCTGAAGAACGACAAAGCGCAAAACGAAGCTGATGCGCGCAAGAAAATCCAGATGATCGTGAATCGCCTCGACAGCGGCGACGATTTCGGCACCTTGGCAATGGAATATTCCGAGGACACGGAAACTTCAGGCAACGGCGGTGACCTGGGCTTTACCCCGGAATCGGCCTTGAAAAACACCGACCCAGTTACTCGCGATGCGGTCACGAAACTGAAGCCCGGCCAATACACCACGGTGATCACCGTCATTAACCCGATGACCAAACAGTTAGTCGGCTTCCGTATCGTGAAACTGATTGCCAAGGAGAGCGCGGGACAGCGCGAATTGTCAGACCCTCGCGTCCAGGAAGCCATCCGATCACAGCTCCGCGACCGGCGGGAACAGCTTCTGAAAGCAGGGTACTACGAAGTTCTGCGCGATCAAGCCAAGGTACAAAATTATTATGCCGAGAAAGTACTGGAAGGGAACGGCACCGCGAACTAGCTACGCGTGACACTGGGGATTTAACGAACAAGCAACTAAGAGCCAAAAGTTCCGTTACTCCACAATTGCCAACACGTCCCCGGCATTCACATTGGAGCCCTCAGCGGCCACGATTTTTTGCAGGGTCCCTTTCTTAGGTGATTTGATCTCGTTCTGCATCTTCATCGCTTCCACGACCAGGATGCTTTGTCCTGCCTCAACCGCCTGCTGCTCGGCAACCAGAACGCGCACTACCTTGCCGGGCATTGGAGCAAACAGTTTTTTCGGACCTTTTTCGTCAGCCGCTGAACCCTTGCGGCTTCGCAGCGATCTTGGATCACGGAGTTCGGCGGCGTAGCGGACGCTACCGACCCAGAGATGCGTCTCCTGGGCAATGTGCTCCCGCTTGATCTCATAGGCTTTCCCTGCGATCAAGATCGAAAGCACATCTGGGCGTGCCAGGACTGCGTCAATCTGGATTTCGCGACCATTCAAGCGGCATCGCCAGCCGGCGTCGACTCGCTCTAATTCGAGCCGGTAATCCTTTCCGTCGATCGTAACGTTATAGAGCATAAGAAAGTTGCGGGTTGGTCAGAAGCCAGCGGCTGACGTTCCTACAAAGCTTGTCCAACTTGCAGTTTTCAATCCAACGCTTCGACCCTTGCTGCCTTCTTCCAGCCCGATACGGCAACTCCGCCGATCGTTTTGTTCCCAGGATTCGGAGATAAGTTTCCGTTGCCAACAACCGATGCTGGATCCAGGATTGCGAATATCCCTGCGGCGATGGCTGCGACTTCCGCATCTTCACCCATGACTTCGGACGCCTTCGACTTCAGCAACCGACCCAGGTAGCCGGTATCCACCTCCCCAGCCTGAAAATCCGTATCGGTCAGAATGCGGCGGAACAGCGAAATGTTGGTCTTGATACCACCCACAAAGTACTCGTGCAGCGCCCGCGTTAATCGCGAAATCGCCTGCCGACGGTCAGTTCCGTACCCGACCAGCTTAGCCAACAATGGATCGTAATCGACAGGCACCGTCCAGCCTTCATACATACCGCTATCACGGCGGATGCCAGGCCCTGAAGGAGACAGCAACAACGTGATCCTCCCCGGGCTCGGAAAATAATTGTTATCGGGATCCTCCGCGTAGATGCGGCACTCAATGGCGTGTCCGCGGATACGGATGTCTTCCTGGACAAACGGCAGCTTCTCGCCAGCCGCGATCCGAATCTGCAGATGGACCAGATCCAACCCCGTGATCAGTTCCGTCACAGGATGTTCCACTTGAAGTCGCGTGTTCATTTCGAGGAAATAAAAATTCTTCTCCTGATCGACGAGAAATTCGACCGTTCCCGCATTCGTGTAGCCCGCCGCCCTCGCCACTCTGACCGCGACCTCGCCCATGCGCCGTCGCATATTCGCGTCGACGATCGGAGATGGCGACTCCTCCAGCACCTTCTGATGCCGACGTTGGATGGAACACTCGCGCTCGCCCAGGTAAACCGTGTTACCGCACTCGTCCGCTAACACCTGCATTTCGATGTGCCGCGGATTCACGATTGCCTTCTCGACGTAAACTTCGCGGTCGCCAAATGCCCGCTCGGCTTCGCTCTGTGCCGCTTGCAGAGCGGATTTCAACTCTTTCGGCGTATGCACAAGCCGCATGCCCTTTCCACCACCGCCCGCCGCCGCCTTCAGCATTACGGGATACCCGATTTTCGCCGCCACCTGCTCAGCCTGCTCGGGCGACTCCAACCCTCGCGATGTCCCAGGCACAAACGGAACCCCTGCTTTTTCCATTTCTTGCCGCGCCCGCGTTTTCGATCCCATCATTTCCATCGAGGCCGGACTCGGGCCAACGAACTTCACACCAGCATCGCCGCAAGCCTGCGCAAACTTCGAATTCTCCGAGAGAAACCCGTACCCGGGATGGATCGCATCCGCTCCGCTTCGTTTCGCGACGTCCAGGATCTTCGCGATGTTTAAGTAGGATTCCGCAGCGGCCGGGGCTCCAATGTGGTAGGCCTCGTCAGCCTTGCGAACGTGCAACGATGCGCGATCGACGTCGGAATAGATAGCAACGGAGATGATGCCGAGTTCGCGGCAGCCGCGGATTACCCGGACTGCAATCTCTCCGCGGTTGGCGATTAAAATCTTCTTGAACATGCCTGTCAGCTCTCCAGCTTCTTGGCAAGCAACTCATTCACCATCTGCGGATTCGCTTGTCCCTTTGAGACCTTCATCACCTGGCCAACGAAAAAGCCGATCACCGTCTTCTTCCCTGCTCGATACTGTTCGACTTGCTTGGGGTTGGCCGCGATAATCTCGTCGATAATCTTTTCGATTGCGGAGGAATCAGTAATCTGCTGTGGTTTTTCCTTTTCGTAAACTTCGCCGAAGTCCTGGTTGCGTTCGAAGGACAGTTCGTATAAGTCCTTGAGCATCTTGCCTGAAATCGCGCCGCCCTCCACCAGGTCCGCCGATAACGCCACGCCTTTCATCGAAATGGGCGACTGCTCAATTTCCAGGCCCTTCGCTTTCAGTCGCCCCATCAGCTCGCCTTGTACCAGATTCGCAACGCGTTTTGGATTCTTCGCGGCCTTTGCCGCCGCCTCGAACTGGTCGGCAAACGACTTTGTGGCGGTCAGCACCCGCGCGTCGTAGTCAGTGATGCCGTGATCGGCGACTATTCGCCTACGACGTGCCTCGGGCAGTTCGGGAAGTGTGCCGCGAATTTCCGCTTGCCACTTCTCGTCTACGACGAGCGGCGAAAGGTCCGGCTCAGGAAAATAGCGGTAATCATGCGCCTGCTCTTTCGAGCGCATACCATAAGTTTTGCCTTCTGCCGGATTGTAGAGCCGGGTTTCCTGCGTGACTTTGCCGCCTGACTCGACAATCTCGATCTGGCGATCGATTTCGTACTCCAGTGCCTCACGAATAAACCGGAACGAATTGACGTTCTTGATTTCTGTCTTCGTGCCAAACTCTTCCTGCCCCCGAGGCCGCACGCTGACGTTGGCATCGCAACGCAATGAACCCTCCTCCATATTGCAATCGCTGACCCCGGTGTACAGAATGGTTTCCTTCAATCGGGTGAGGTATTCGTGGGCTTCCGCGGGCGAAGCGATTTCCGGCTCGCTGACGATTTCGATCAGCGGGACTCCGCTGCGGTTCAGGTCGACCGCCGTAGTCTCGGCAGAATCTGCGAAGCCTTCGTGCAGGCTCTTACCCGCATCTTCCTCGAGGTGCAGGCGGGTGATTCCGATCTGCTTAGGTCCGGCGGCAGTGACAATGTCGATCTTGCCGAACTCGGCCAACGGCTTGTCGTACTGCGAAATCTGATAGCCCTTAGGCAGGTCAGGATAAAAATAATTCTTGCGCGCGAAAATTGAAGTCTGGTTAATGCGGCAGCCGAGCGCCATCGCCGCCAGTATCGCGAAATCCACCGCTTTGCGATTTAAGACCGGCAGAGCTCCGGGGAGGCCCAGGCAAACCGGACAAACATTGGTATTAGGCGGAGCGCCAAAGCGCGTGGAACACGAGCAGAAAATCTTGGTCACCGTCAGAAGCTGAACGTGCACCTCCAGCCCGATCACAGGTTCGTACTTGGCGCGGGACCGTACAGAAGTATCCGGCGTGGTGGCCATATCCAGCGATTATAAAGGGTGGGAACGCTGAGCCGCATCCCGCGCGCGATCTACCTACTTCTGCTTTTCCGGCGCACTCAGATATTTTTCGAGCGGGACTTCGAAATACATCAATTCATTTCCCTTAGCATCGCGCACGCCGGTCAAATAGAAGTGAGCGCCCGCAAGCGGGTTGGAAATGTCTGACACATCAAAGAACATGAAGCCCGACTGGGTGCCGTGAGGTTCGACTGCCTTAGCGGCAAATTGTGTGTTCTGAATCTCCTCCATCGCGTCCTTGCTGATGCTTCCCTTTGCCTTCTTGGGCCAAGGCAGCGGATTCGGAGAAATGGTCCCCGTAGGCCGCGCGATGCGCCGGTAAATATCGTCTTCTGTAGCGGGTGGAATCTTAGTCCGATTCACCGTTATGAGTTCCGCCTTCATCCCTGAAAGCGCGACTGTCTGGTCGCCGTCGTTGGTGATCACTACGAAGATCGGCATCAGGCCGATGTCGCTGTAGCGAATGGAAAAAATATTAGCCTTGTCGGGCAAATCATAAGGATCAAGCCCCAGCGTGACCGATTCGCTCTGATGCGCATCGTCGTGGGCGGGATAGGTCTTCGCCGGCTGCGCCGCTGGCATGACGAAATGCTTCCCAAGGCAAACGACCGAAGACACTACCAGAACAAAAACTGCGGCCAAGTTTCGCAGCAGCAGAGAGCGAGTGACTGTGCAGGACATGATTCTCGATTATAGGATGCACGCTCGTTAAGTGGTGGTGCCTCGGGCGCGACCTATACAGGTAGAATGTCCCTTCCTGCATGTATTTGATCTACAGTGCGCTGCTGGCAGCGGCAATGCTGCTGACCCTCCCCTATTGGCTATTGCAGAGGATGCGACACGGCAAGTACCGCGCTGGCTTGGGTGAACGGCTGGGGAGGATTCCGCGGCGGTTGGTTGCTCAGCCCGCGAGGCCAACGATATGGATACACGCGGTGTCGGTCGGTGAGGTTCTCGCGATCAGCGGTTTAGCGACAGAACTTACAAAACGATTTTCGCAACATCGAGTCGTCATTTCGACTACGACGGATACAGGCCAGAAATTGGCTCGATCCCGCTTCGGCGCGGAGAATGTCTTTTACTTTCCGCTCGACTTCGCCTTTGCGATCCGGCCATACTTGCGATTGCTGCAGCCCACGCTGGTTGTGATCGCGGAAACTGAGTTCTGGCCAAATTTTCTGCGCCTTGCCCATGCCAGCGGCGCCCGGATCGCCGTGGTGAACGCACGCATCTCGGACCGCTCCTGGCCTGGATACCGGCGCTTCCGGCGTTTGCTGACGAGGGTTTTGCAGCACGTGGACCTTTTCCTCACTCAGACAGCAGAGGATGCTCGTCGCCTCGTGGAAATTGGAGCGCCCCCTGAGCTCGTCCTGGCAACTGGAAACCTGAAGTTTGATGTGCCTGCACCGGTGGCGCCGCCGATCATCGCCAGCCTGCGCGCGGCGTTCCAACAAGCTCAGACCGGCCCCGTGATTGTTTGCGGAAGCACGGTTGAGGGCGAAGAGCCTCTGCTGCTGCAGGCCCTCACAAATATTCTCGCGAGCCATCCTCGCTCTGTGATGGTTTTGGCGCCTCGCCATCCCGAGAGATTCGGTGAAGTGACTGAATTACTCAACCAACTTGGGATTCGATTCTGGCGTCGGTCTCTGTGGGGGGGCGACCCGATTTTGGGCGGCGTCCTACTGATCGATACGATTGGCGAACTCGCGGCGATCTATGCGCTGGCCGACGTGGCGTTTGTCGGCGGTAGCCTCGTTCCCCGCGGCGGACATAACATTATCGAGCCTGCACTGCATGGAGTTCCCATTGTGGTGGGCAATCACACCGAGAATTTTCGCGACATCGTAAGCTTATTTCAGAGTCGCGACGCCGTGCGCGTGGTCGGCCCGGCGGAGCTTCCGCTGGTGCTCATGGATCTCATTTCTAACCCAGTCGAACGTGCCGAACTGGGTCGCCGGGCAGCGGAAACCCTCCGCGCACAAATGGGAGCAACGCAGAGGACCATGCAAGCGTTGGAGAAACTGTTGGTGCCCGTCAGTGATCGTGTGGGAACGGGTCGTGAATGAATTTCTTGTCCTCTATCTTCGGAGTAGGCGTCCGAGGGCGCAACGCGCTCTACGATTGCGGCATCGCTCGCGCACGAAAATTACAAGGGCCGGTCGTAAGCATCGGAAATTTATCAGTTGGGGGATCAGGAAAAACGCCCTTCGTACTGGTTCTCGGGGAACTGCTGACGGCTCGCGGGGTGAAGTTCGACATACTCTCGCGCGGCTACGGTCGCAGAACACGCGGTGTGGCGCGCGTTGATCCCGGAGGCTTACCCCGCGACTTTGGCGATGAGCCTTTGCTCCTGACTCGACGCCTCAGCCTGCCAGTGATTGTGGGCGAGGATCGATACGAGGCTGGGCGGTTCGCGGAAAAAAGCTTTGGCCCACAACTTCATCTGCTCGATGACGGCTTTCAGCATCGTGCCTTGGCACGTGATTTCGACATCGTGCTGGTTACGCCCGAAGATGCCCGCGACTGTCTGCTCCCTGCAGGGCGTTTGCGTGAATCGGTTGCTTCACTGTCCCGTGCCGATGCGGTTGTACTGGCCAGTGGTGCTTCACCGCAATCGTTTCCCTTGAACGGCAAACTACTATGGCGAGTGCGACGGGGTATTTCCGTGACGAATGTTCCCGCCCGGCCGGTAGTTTTCTGCGGGATCGCACGACCGCAGAATTTCCTGCTGCAATTGCGTACGGCAGGCGTTGAACCTGTGGCGCAAGCTTTGTTCCGTGACCACCACGCCTACACCGAACGCGACATCCAGGACTTGTTGAAACTCCGCCAGCAGAGCGAAGCAGAGGGCTTTGTCACTACCGAAAAAGATGCCGTTAACCTCGCCGGATTTCTCGACGTATTGCAACCCTTGGCGGTGATTCCGGTGAAGATGGAATTGATGGATGCAGCTAACGCTGTCGATACCATGCTCCGGATGATTGCGGAACGAAGAGCAGGGCATGAGAAAATCGGTGCCTGACGGCTGAGATAGTTCCAAATGACCAAACACCCAAAAGAGGCGGAACGCCTGACGAAGATCGTTGAGTCGTTCTCCAAGATCACGATTACCGTAGTCGGTGATCTGGTCGCCGACGAATTCATATTCGGGGAAATCTCGCGCGTGTCTCGAGAAGCTCCCGTACTGATTCTGAAACATCGCGAGCGAACCGTGGTGCCGGGAGGCGGTGCCAATGCGATCAACAATCTTGCCGACCTGGGAGTTAACGTTCTTCCGGTGGGAGTGGTGGGCGACGATGAAGCTGGGCGCTTGCTGTTGAAAGCTTTTCGCCGCAAACATATTCCCGTGAGCGGCGTTCTCAAGGACAAGAGCTATACCACTGTGACCAAAACGCGCATCCTGGCGGGAATGACGCACAACGCGCGGCAGCAGGTGGTCCGCGTCGATCGCGAACCGGAAACGGAGCCCAACCGTCACTTGAAGCGCGAACTCGTCCTGGCTGCGCGACAATACGCCCGCGCCTCGGATGCCCTGCTGATCTCCGATTACGGCTATGGCGCGGCGAGTCCTGCGGTTCTCAATGCAATCCGCGAGCGCGGACGTCTCAATGGTGTCCCCGTCATCCTCGACTCACGGTACCGCATGCTGCAATATTCTGGCGTGGTCGCTGCCACGCCCAATGAACCGGAAGTCGAAGCTGCATTAGGCGTTCGCATCGGTGACGATTGGCCGAGTTTGTGCTCCGCCGGCGAGCAAGTCATGAGTCGGATGATGCTGCAGTCGCTCGTGATCACGCGCGGCCGCGATGGCATGGCAGCCTTCACCGGAAAACACAAGCCGGTGGACATTCCAATTTTCGGCTCCGATCAAGTCGCGGATGTGACCGGAGCAGGGGATACGGTGATTGCCACTTTTGCAGCCGCTTTTGCTGCCGGGGCCAGCACGGAAGAGGCGGCTTACCTGGCGAACTATGCAGGTGGAATCGTGGTAATGAAGCGCGGAACCGCAACCGTATCGCGGCAGGAACTGCTCGATGCGCTGGAGCAATCACCGCCGGCAACAAGAGCCCACTGAATGTCGACACAGAAAATCCTTGGCCGCGAACAACTGCAGCAAAGCGTCGCCGCCTGGCGCCGGGCGGGCGACTCCATCACCCTCGCCAATGGCTGCTTCGATCTGCTGCACGTCGGCCATGTGCGCTACTTGCATTCCGCCAAGCAACTCGGGGGACGCTTGATTGTGGCGATCAACTCCGATGAATCCGTGCGTGCTTTGAAGGGAGAAGGCCGCCCGCTGATGCCTGCCGAAGAGCGCGCTGAAATTCTTTCGGCGCTGGCTGACGTCGATGCTGTGGTCATTTTTCCTGAGCGTGATGTACGAGCATTGATCCACGAAGTTCGCCCTGACGTTCACGCGAAAGGAACTGACTACACCGCCGACACGGTGCCAGAGCGGGATGCGGTCGCAGCGTGTGGTGGCCGGGTGGAAATTGTGGGCGATCCCAAGGATCACTCGGCAACCGAGATCATTCGTTCGCGGATCGGACCGCAGCGTTCGTGAACATGCAACCGCCGGTTTCGTCCTTCTCGGAAAATGCTTTGTTCACTCCCCGGAGCCTGCTGATCGTGCGCTTAGGTTCGATGGGCGACATTATTCATACGCTTTCTGCGGCCACCGCGTTGCGAAGAGCGTTTCCTGAGGTGAGCTTGGGCTGGGTGGTTGAGGAGCGCTGGGCAGAGTTGCTGTGCACCTTGCCCGAGCCCCGCTCGGGGCCACGCTCACCGAGAAGGCCGCTGGTCGATCAGGTTCACACGGTGAATACGAAGGCTTGGCGCAGATCCCTGTTTTCCTCCCAAACCTGGGAGCAAATCGCAGCTGGGCTCAGCGAACTCCGTGCTCAGCGATATGACGTCGCAGTCGATTTTCAAGGCGCGGCCCGATCCGCAATCGTGTCGCGTTGGTCCGGAGCCGACGTGGTATACGGATTTGAGCAGCCTCGCGAAAATGTTGCAACCATGTTCTATACCCGGCAGGTGATCGGGCGTGGCGGCCACGTTGTCGAACAGAATCTTTCGCTGGCGGAGGCCGTTGCTCGTCAGCCATTGGCGATGCCGAGGGTAGAATTTCCGTGTCACGAAGCGAGCGAAAGGGAATGCCAAAACCGATTGGCGGGTGTTGGCGATTTCGTATTGCTCAATCCAGGTGCGGGCTGGGGCGCTAAGCAGTGGCCTGCGGAGCGCTACGGGGAGGTCGCCAGGCGATTGGCGGAAGATGGTGTGAAATCGCTGATCAATTTCGGCCCTGGCGAAGAGCCTCTGATGCGAGCGGTCGAGTCGGCCAGCAAGGGCATGGCAAAGGGGGTTGCCAGTTCACTCACAGAATTGATTGCTCTCACCCGCCGCGCGCACCTTTTCATCGGCGGCGATACGGGCCCAATGCACCTCGCTGCGGCGCTCGGAGTCCCTGTGGTTGCGATCTTCGGCCCCACGAATCCTGCGCGCAACGGGCCATTCGGGACTCGCAGCATCGTGTTGCGTAGCCCTATCAGCCCGACCACACACTCCCGCCGCGCACAACCCGATCCCGGCATGCTGGAAATCAGCATCGACGAAGTTGTTGCTGCCGCCCGCAAGCTGTTGAGGAGCAACCGTGGCTAGCTTTACCTGGACGAAAATCGCGCGTCGGATCCGCGTGCCTCTAGGATTCGCTTTCACCGCGCTCTATTTGTGGCTGGCAACACCCACAGCCGCATCCATGCTGATCGGCTCTGCCATGATCATTCCCGGACTCGCGATTCGTGCTCTCGCATCCGGGCACGTGCAGAAAAATGAGCAGCTCGCGACGACAGGGCCTTACGCCTATACACGGAACCCACTCTATCTGGGGTCGCTGATTCTAGCTGTGGGCTTTGCCATTGCTGCTCGAAACTGGTGGATCGGGGCAGCCCTGGTTTTGATTTTTCTGGCGATCTATTTGCCTGTGATTCGCGGGGAAGAATCATTTCTGGGAGAACATTTTCCAGAATTCGCGGAGTACGCGCGACAGGTGCCCCGGCTGTTGCCTCGGCTAACCTCGTTTGAGAGTGGCCGTGGAGCGTTTTCATGGGACTTGTACTGGAAGCATCGCGAGTACAATGCGACACTGGGTGCAGTGGCGATGTTGGCAGTGTTGACAGCTAAGATGCTATGGTTCCGCCGGTGACACATCTGCAGAACCGTTGCCAGAACGCGCGTTCAGTGTCTTATGAGAAACTGGAATTGTTGGTCGAAGAGACATGCATATTTTAGGAAAGTTCAATCCGGCGTGGTATTTATTCGCACTACTTTCGGTTTCATTGTCGCAAGGGCAGGCTGCCCCGTCGGTGCCGCCCAACCAGGCTTCACTCCCGACAATTAACGCCTCGCCGTCGGCGCGGGTCGTTCCTCCGCCCCCGAACTACGCTTATCCGAATGGGCAGACCTATGTGTATGGCGTCGAATGGCACCTGTTCAACGCAGGAACGGCTAGAGTTACGCTCGGACTCGACGGCGGCCAGGAGCACATCACCGCAGTTGCAAACTCCGCCGGGGTGGTAAACGCGCTGTACAAAGTACAGGATCGTTTTGAAGCATTCTTCGACCCGCGCACGTTTTGCTCACTTCGAGTTTCGAGGAATACAGAAGAGGGTTCGCGCTCCCGCCAGACCGAGCTTCGTTTCGATTACTCTCGCAACAAGAGTGTCCTCGATGAAAAGAATCTGAAGACTGGCGAGGAGAAACACGTGGAAAACGATCTTCCCGCGTGCGTAACCGATGTGGTTAGCGGGTTCTATTACCTTGCGTCATTGCCTCTGCAATCGGGCAATAGCTATACATTCCCAATCAATGACGGCAACAAAGCAACCGAGGTCACGGCGCGCGTAGAAGCCCGGGAACAAGTCAAAGTACCCGCTGGCACGTTCCAGACCGTCCGGGTAAAGGTGGAAGCGATTTCCGGCGCTTTGCAGGGCAAAGGCACGATCTGGGCGTGGTTCACAGATGACGTCAACCACACTCCGGTGCAGATGCGATCGAAATTGGGGTGGGGAACTCTGCTGTTCCGCTTGCAGACGATAGAAAAGCAATGAGCGATTCTGGCGCTTGAACTATTTCTGCGCCAGCAGCGACTTAGCCCGGCTGAGTTCGGGCCGATCTGAATTCGATCCATCGCATATCTTCACCAGCCGAGCGTAGTACGAGTTCGATTTGTCGCTCTTGCCCGCCATCTCTGCTGCCCGTGCTGCGCCGTACAATCCATTGAACCGATTCGGATTGAACTTCAGGTCTGCCTCGTACTCCGCCAGGGCTTGTTCCGGATGATTCATGTCGAGCATCATATCGGCCAGCATTTCGCGCGCAGGAATCGCTAAAGGCTCGTCGCCTTCCGCCTCTTCCTTCTCCGCTATGGTGCGCAACGTTTTGATGGCCTCATCATTGTTGCCTTCGGCGTGAGCCACCCAGGCCGCGGCTTCCTGACGATCCTGTTCGACAGACTCGGCAAAGCTCGTTTTCTTTTGCTTCAGTAAGGTGGCGTGAATTCTGTCAATTTCAGCCACATCTTTACGTGCGTCGGGCAAATTGCCAGATCGGGCTGCGCCAATGGCGCGCGCCCAGTAAGTAATCGAGCTGTCCCCAGTTTGCGCCCCAGGAATCACCTCCAGTGAAGCAGCCTCCGTCCAGTGATGCATCTCGAGCGCATACCTCGCGGTGAAAGTTACCAGCGCATCCGTTCGCGGGTCGAAGTCCATCCCATACATGTCATCCTTCTTTGCGGGCATGGCCTTCACTTCGTCGATCACTCGCTGCGCATCCGCTTCGCGCCCGCTTTGCAAGTATGCGTAGACCAGAAAATCCATTGCGTGAAACTGATGTCCCTCGCCGCCCATGTGCATGGCTGCGGTTTTGCGCGTAGCGGCAATCGAAGCGAGGTTGGAATTGATATCGTCCTGCCACAGGCCTAGCCGGGCGAAGATGTGCGATGGCATGTGCAGCGCGTGAGGAGCTGCCGGGGCAATCTGCGCGTAGCGTCGAGCGGCGGGAAGTCCGAGTTGGGCCAACTGCGGCTTGTCGTAGCTGTGAATCAAGTAATGCGCCACGCCAGGATGGTCGGGCTCTACCGCGAAAAGCTTTTCCAGAATCGCCGCTGCTTGCTTTCGATTGGCAAAGGTCGTGTCATTGTCCGGCTCGGAGGCGAGCAGCGATAGCGCATAGAAGGCCGCTGCCTCGCGGTCATCGGGATAATCCTGGTGGGTCGTTGCCATAGCTTGGCAGTATGTGCTGGCTCGATCGTGGTAGTCGCGCCTCTTGCCGCGGTAGAACTCGTCCATGGCGGTGATGTAGTCGCGCTCGCGATCGGTCTTGGGATGCAGCGATCTCGCGCTCTTGACCTCGTCGTGTCCCAGCTTGATCGTACCTGCGTCGGGATGGTTCCAGAGCTGATGCCAGATGCTCATGGCGATTCCCCAATGCGCCATCGCACATTTGGGGTCGTCCTTCGCGATCTGCTCGAATTCTTTCTTCGCTTCCTCATACCAGAAAGAGTGCAGCAGCGCGACACCGCGTTCGAAGGGCTTCTGCACCTCCGCCGCGCACGATACCGGGAAATGTACCGTGCCCAATTGATCGGTCGTCAGGCCTTCGTGGTGATGGCCCTCATCGGCCGAAGCACCGAATGAAAATAGCAGCAACAAGGTGACGGCCAACGCGACTCGCTTCATGGAACACCCCGCTGAATAGCGAGTCTAGCCGCTGCGGGTAAGGAGGGTCAAACGAATGCGACTCTA
>Ga0209275_10000430_pt1 | contig 16260 bp, 19 predicted proteins | sample HubBroMetageREF2_FD_188344 | JGI IMG/M metagenome (GOLD analysis project Ga0209275, IMG submission 188344) | Reference soil microbial communities from the Hubbard Brook experimental Forest, New Hampshire, USA - Hubbard Brook CCASE Soil... | ecosystem: Environmental > Terrestrial > Soil >... | reverse complement strand
GCTTCCATGGGCGATCAGGACCCGGCGGCTCGCCAGCTGCCCGGCAGGCTCACCGTCCGGCAGCCACGGCGCCAAGGCCAGCACGGTGCGCACCGACTGGTCGCCGCCCATCCGCAGCGCGGCCCGACCGCCCATCGAGTGCCCGAGCAGCACGACCGGCACGTCGCCGTGCCGCCGCCGCGCCTCGTCCAGCGCCCAGCTGATATCGGCCAGCGGGCTGGCCTGCTGCCCGTTCCACCCCCGGTACCGGTAGCGCACCAGCCACACGGCCAGCCCGGCATCGCGTCCGGCCCTGTGAATGCCGACGGCAAACGGGCGCATCCGCAGTGCGGTCAGTTGCCGCGTTGACGCCGGCTTTACGCTGGTGGCCTGGCCGCCCGGCAGCACCAGCATGACCGCCCTGGTTATGCCCGCCGCTGGACGCTCCGTCAAGCCGGGCACGTCGGTCACAATTGCATCCTTCCGCATCCTGGCCACGGCAGCCTGCATTCGCTTCGGGGGTCGGGCCTACCGGGAAGGATCGGCGGATTCGGTTACTGCCCTCATCCTTTCCAGAGTGACCCGCATGCCGTCGAGGTTGGTGCGGCCGCGCGCAAACCCGGCCACCATCCAGTACAGGCGCAAGACCGGCGTGTCGGCCAGTTCAAACGACTCGGTGACCTCAGTTCCCGCCGCGCTGGGCTCCAGTTGGTAGCGCCACGTGTTCACGGTCATCCCACGCGGCCCGGTCACCGCGAAGGCGAACTCGCGACCCGGATCGCACGCCACCACCGTGCAGGCAGTCCAGTACACCGGCCCCCGGCCGTTGCGCCGGACATGACCGCGGAAACGCGCCCCCACTGCAGGCCCGCTGACGCCGCCGAGCCATTCCGCCTCAAACGTCTCGGGACTGAACTCCCCGACCCGGGTGATGTCACTGACCAGGTCCCAGACCCGGTCAGCGGATGCCGCCATATGAACCGTGACCGAACCACGCATCACTTGAGCGTACGGGGGCCACCCAGCAGGCGTCCGCCACCGTCCTGGCACCAGCCACTCCACCCGACCCTGCGCACGGTGTCGGCCAGGGCCGCTATCGTCCGTTCAGGCCGAGTGCCTCCCCCAGCGCCGTGATTCCCGCGATATCGGCGAAGGCGAAGCTGAATATCACTTCGTCAGCGCCGGCCTCGATGTGCCCCGCGATCAGGCTGGCAATCTCGTGCGGCTGGCCGACGGTGAATCCGGCGATCTGTTCGGCCGAGCCGGCCGCCGCCAGCATCTCGTGCACCTCGGCGGTGTTCTGGCTGGACGTGGTCAGGATCAGCGGGGTCATCCACGTCACGCCGACCTCGGCCGGGTCCCGGCCGACCTCCGCGCAGTGGCGGCGCAGCACGTCGATCTTGCGGGCCAGCGTGTTCACGTCGCCGGTGACGTTGCACTGATCCGCGTACTGGGCCACGAGCCGCAGCGTCCGCTTCTCGCCCCCGCCGCCGATCATGATCTTCGGGCCGCCGGGCTGTACCGGCCGGGGCAGGTTGCGGGCGTGATCGAGCCGGTAATGGCGGCCGGTGAAGCTCACGTCGTCGCCCGTGAACATGGCCCGGCATACCTGGACCGCCTCCTCGAGCATGTCGAGGCGGACCCCGGCGGCGGGAAAGCCGATGCCGAGCCCTTGGTGCTCAACGTCGTACCAGGCGCCCCCGATGCCGAGGATGGCCCGGCCCCGCGAGATGACGTCGAGGGTCGTGACGATCTTGGCCAGGATGCCGGGGTTGCGATAGGTCACGCCCGTGACCAGCGTGCCGAGCTGCACCCGCCGGGTGCGGGCCGCCAGCGCCCCCAGCAGGGTATAGGCCTCCAGCATCGGCTGGTCCGGCCCGCCCAGAGGCGGCAGCTGGAAGAAGTGGTCCATGACCCACACCGAGTCAAACCCCGCTTCTTCCGCCGTCGTCACCAGGCCGGCAACGTGATCAAACAAGTCAGCAGGGCCAAATCCCGAAAAGTTGGGCAGCTGAATACCGAATCTCGTCATAGCGCTCACCGTAGCCACTCCCAAAGGACAGGCGACAGCCTGCGCATGCTCCGCTGTTCCCCCGATACGAGAACGGTGAAGGCCAACTGCCGGGAGCCCCTGGATGTATCAGGGGCAGCGTCGTTGGCTCCGCATGTACGTGACGACAGCTGGGCTTCATGGGCGCGGGGGCGTCCGGCGTGGCGGTCTGGGGTTGAGAGCACGGGAGGACAGCTATGGCTAACGGCAATGCGACTGACCAGTGGTGGGAAGGCGGCCTTTCCGTGCCGGTTCTTCCTCCGCAGGTCCCTCTTTTTGACAGCGCGGCAATTGTTGTCGCCCAGCAGTCTGATGATCAGTCGGGCGTGGCTGTCTCGTACGGCAGGGGAATCTTTACCAGGCAGGCCTGGTCCACGGGACACCCAGTTCCCGGGGTCATCGAGGTGCTGAAGCCGCAGGAGGTCGAGCAGATCCGTGACCAGGTCCGCGAGCAGCTTGACCGTCCCGGAGACGGCCTGGACCACCTGCCGCTGCGGGCTTTCGTGACTGCGGCCGATGTGTATCTCGACCCGGAGCCATCCCATCGCTTCCGCAGGGCGGTTTTCGGGGCCATCGCCCAGCAGGCCCCAGGCCAGGTGTCGGGCGCAGTCGCCTGCCCGGACGGTGTCGTCGGCACCATCGTCGGCAGCGATGCCGGGGTTTCCGGGGAGTCGCATCTGGCGCCCTTCCCCCCGGGCTTCCAGGCGCCGTTGCGGGCCGGCGACGTGCTATCGCTGATCCTGAGCCTGGAGAACGCGCTGGGCGCCGGAGGCATCGATCCGCTGTGGCAGCAAATGCTGACCTTCGCGCAGCAAGCGGCCGCGTAGCCGGCGGCTCAGCGTGCGGGCGCGTCGGGTGGGTACTCGGCGGGATAGGGCTCGGCGTAGTCGGCCGACCGGCTGACGTTCTCCCACGCGGTGGCCTCGGCGAGCTGCCGCCGCGAATAGCCGAGCGCCATCTCGACGGCGTTGACGCCGAGCAGCAGGTGCGAAGGCGGGTTGTCACGCTTGACGGTGTTCACGATGATCTCGGCGGCGCGCTCCGGGTCGCCCGCGGGACCGGCCGGGTTGCGGCGCATCCGCCGGTCCATCTCGCCGATCGTGGCGTCGTAGCCGGCGGGGATCTCATGCACCGTCATCGAGGAGCCGGCCCAGTCGGTCGCGAAACCGCTGGGCTCCACGACGATGACCCTGATGCCGAACGGCGCGGTCTCGACCGCGAGCACGCGGCTGAACCCGTCGACCGCGAACTTGGCCGCCTGGTAGCTGGCGATACCCGGCGAGCCGCCGACGCGCCCGCCAACCGAGGAGAACTGCACGATGGTGCCGCCGCCCTGCGCCCGCAGCTGGGGGACGACGGCCCTGGACACGTTGTAAACACCCCAGAAGTTGGTCTCGAACTGGGCCCGGAAATCGGCCTCGTCGCCCGTCTCGGCCGGCGCGACGTTCGCGTACCCGGCGTTGTTGACGACGACGTCCAGCCGGCCGAACCGATCGGCGCCCGCCGCGACGGCGTCACGGACCGCGCCGGCGTCGGTGACGTCGAGGGCGAGCGGCAGCACGCGGTCGCCGTAGCGCTCCGCGAACTCGGCGAGCTGCCCGGGCTGGCGCGCCGTGGCGACAACGCGGTCACCGGCATCGAGGGCGGCACCGACGAGCGCGCGGCCGAAGCCGCGGGAGGAACCGGTGATGAACCAGACTTGCTGCATGGAAATCGCGTACCCCATCTGGTCTCCGCTGAACACCTGAGCACCATGCATACCAGGGGCGGCGTCCGCCGGCTGCGGCGGCGCCGGTCATCGGGCCGTAAATTCTGTTGACCCCGTCCTGCCAGCACCGGGACACTCGGCCCATGCACGCAGTGGTGTCCACGGTCCGCATCGAGGACGTGGGCGAGGCTCGCGGGGCGCTGCCGGAGCAGAGGCTGAAGCTGGTGCCGAGGGCACCGGGTTTCGTCAGCGCCTACTGGCTGGAGCCGGTCGACGGCATCGGCATGTCGGTGATCATGTTCAAGACCAGGGAACACGCAGAGGCAGCCGTCGCGTATCCGGTCCCGCCGCTGCCCGGCGTTACGCTGCTGACCGTCGACATCCGTGAGGTATACGCCAGCGCCTGAGCAGGCGTTATGCCCTGGCTGAGCGTCGGCGCGACCCCGCCGCGATATACCCTACGGGGGTATAGTATCTTGAACGGGTCGTCCCGTGGATACTGGGCACCGAACGGAGGCCGGAGTGTACGGATACACCGCCAGCAAGGATGACTACCTGGTGCGGCTGCGCCGGGTCGAGGGCCAGGTGCGGGGCCTGCAGCGGATGGTCGAGGACGACAAGTACTGCATTGACATCCTCACCCAGGTGTCCGCGGTGACGCGGGCGCTGCAGTCGGTGGCGCTTGGCCTGCTGGAGGACCATCTTGGTCACTGCGTCGCCCAGGCCGCCGCCGAGGGTGGCGACGTGGCGGCCGGGAAGCTCTCGGAAGCGTCCGACGCGATCGCCCGCCTGGTGCGGTCGTGACAGCAACGAGGTCCGGTCCTGCAGCAACCAGATTCAGTCCTGACAGCAACGAGAGTAGGAGTGAGCCATGGCATCGGTGACATACGCGGTCACCGGGATGACGTGCGAGCACTGCTCACGAGCGGTCTCCGCGGAGCTGGAGAGCCTTGTCGGCGTCTCTGATGTGCGGGTCGATCTGGTCCCGGACGGCCGGTCATCCGTGCTGGTCGTCAGCGACGCGCCGCTGGCCGTGCAGGCCGTCGCGGCCGCGCTGGACGAGGCGGGCGGCTACCGGCTTGCCGGCGGCGAGGCCGGCGAGCGGTAGAGGAGCGGCGCGAACATGAGCACGGTTGCCACCCGGCGTCCCGCCCGGCCGGATGCAGGCGAGGTGCGCACCGCCGAGCTGTCGATCGGCGGGATGACCTGCGCCTCCTGCGCGGCGAGGATCGAGCGAAGGCTCAACCGGCTCAGCGGTATTGCCGCGACAGTGAACTTCGCCACCCAGACCGCGCGGGTGAGGTTCCCCGCCGCCGCCACGGAAGCCGCCGACCTGGTGGCAGCGATCGAGCAGGCCGGTTACACCGCAACCCTGTCGGCCGCGGCCGATGGCACGTGGGCGCCCACACCCGCGGAGGAGGAGCGCGCCGCCGCCGAGATGAGTCGGCTGCGGCGGCGGCTGACCGTCTCGTTGGCCCTGGCGGTCCCGGTGGTGGTGCTGGCCATGGTCCCGGCGTGGCAGTTCCCCGGCTGGCAGTGGGTCAGCCTGGTGCTCGCCTCGCCGGTCGCGGCCTGGGGAGCCTGGCCGTTCCACCGCGCGGCCGTGCGAGCCGCCCGGCACGGCGCGGCGACGATGGACACGCTGATCTCGGTCGGAGTCGGCTCCGCATACCTGTGGTCGCTGTACGTGCTGCTTTCCGGCGCCTGGCTGACACGCGGCGGCCGGCCCGGCGAGACGTACCTGGAGGTTGCGGCGGGGGTGACGGCGCTGGTTCTGCTGGGCCGCTACCTCGAGGCCCGGGCGAAGCGGCGCTCGGGGGAGGCGCTGCGCGCGCTGCTGTCGCTGGGGGCCAAGGACGTCGCCGTGCTGCGCGGGGGCGGCGAGGTCCGCGTGCCGGTGGCGCAGCTCGCCGTGCGGGAGGAGTTCGTGGTGCGGCCGGGGGAGAAGATCGCCGCCGACGGAGTTGTCACCGGCGGCAGCTCGGCGGTGGACACCTCGATGCTGACCGGCGAGCCGGTGCCAGCAGAGGTCGGCCCCGGCGACGGCGTGACCGGGGGATGCGTGAACGCCAGCGGCATGCTGGTGGTCCGCGCCACCAGGGTGGGCGCGGACACCCAGCTAGCGCAGATGGCCCGGCTGGTCGCCGAGGCCCAGGCCGGGAAGGCGCCGGTGCAGCGGCTGGCGGACCGGATATCGGCGGTGTTTGTTCCTGTGGTCATCGCCGTCGCCGCCGCCACGCTGGCCGGCTGGCTGGCCGCCGGACAGGCCCCCGGTGCCGCGTTCACGGCGGCCGTCGCGGTTCTGATCATCGCCTGCCCGTGCGCGATGGGCCTGGCCACGCCGACCGCGATCCTGGTCGGCACCGGGCGCGGCGCACAGCTCGGCATCCTGATCAAGGGACCGGAAGTGCTCGAGTCCACGCGCGCCGTCGACACGATCGTGCTGGACAAGACCGGCACGGTCACGACCGGGCGGATGAGCCTGGCGGCCGCGGCAACGGCATCCGGCGAGGACTCCGGCCAGGTGCTGCGCCTGGCCGGGGCGGTCGAGGCCGCGTCCGAGCACCCGGTCGCCGCCGCGATCGCCGCCGGCGCGCGGGACCGGCTCGGCGGCGCCCTGCCGGCCGTCACACAGTTCGCCAGCGATCACGGGCTCGGCGTCCGCGGGGTGGTTGACGGGCACGCGGTCATGGTCGGCCGGGCCGCCTGGCTGGAAAACACGTGGGCGCGGCCGGTCCCGGCGGAGCTGGCCGCCCGGGCGGCCGACGCGGAGGCGTCCGGGCAGACGGCCGTGTTCGCCGGCTGGGATGGGCGGGTCCGCGGCGTCCTCGCCGTCGCCGACACGATCAAGCCCACCTCCGCGGCCGCGGTCGCCCGGCTGCGCGGCATGGGCCTGCGGCCGGTGCTGCTGACCGGGGACAACGAGCGCGCGGCCCGGGCCGTCGCGGCGGCCGCCGGCATTGGCGAGCTGTACGCCGGGGTGCTCCCGGCGGGCAAGGCGGATGTGGTCAAGAGCCTGCAGCGGGCCGGGCGGGTGGTGGCGATGGCCGGGGACGGGGTCAACGACGCGGCCGCGCTCGCCCAGGCCGACCTGGGCCTGGCGATGGGCACCGGAACGGACGCCGCGATCGAGGCGGCCGACCTGACCCTGGTGCGCGGCGACCTCCTCGCCGTGCCGGACGCGATCTTGCTGTCCCGGCGCACGCTGGCCACGATCAAGGGCAACCTGTTCTGGGCGTTCGGCTACAACGCCGCCGCGATCCCGCTGGCCGCGCTCGGGTTCCTCAACCCGCTCATCGCCGCCGCCGCGATGGCGTTCAGCTCGGTATTCGTGGTGTCCAACAGCCTGCGGCTGCGGCGCTTCAGCCCGGTTCGCCCGGGGCGCCCTCTCCGCCTGCCCCGCCCGTAGCCCCTGCCCCGCCCGCGGCTGAGGCGACGGTTCGCCGGGTAATGCGCCAGGTCCCGCCGGTGCGCCGCACCGTCTGGGTGATCGCGGCCGCCGTCCGGATCGTGATCGGCGTGGCCGGGTCGACGATCAGCAGGACCGAGCTGACGACGGCCTCGTCCGGCTCGGCACCGGGGTCGATGACCGGATTCAGCGTCAGGTGCAGGGTGGCCGGGCCTTCGGCGGCCCAGATCGGGCCGACCGCCGAGCGCAGTTGCGCGGCCGGGTGGACACCCTGTGAGCCGTCCAGCACAGCGTCGGCCGTGAACAGGTCCGCGTAGGCGCCGGCGTCCCTGCGGGTCGCAAGCTGGTCGGCGCGGCCGATGAGGTCCAGGATGGCGAGCCGGTCTTCGGCGGACAGCGTCATGCCGCCGTTCCCGCCGGCCGCAGCCAGGTCATGCCGCCGTTCCCGCCGGCCGCAGCCAGGTCATGCCGCCGTTCCCGCCGGCCGCAGCCAGGCCCCGATCCGCTGCTGGATGTCCGCCGGGAACACGTTCTTGGGAATGACCGCATGCACGGCCTTGGGCGGGATCGAGCTGTACGCCGAACCGGTCTGGTTGGCGTACTGGGTGACCCGGAAGCTGAACGCCATGCTGGCCAGCGCATACACCTCGGGCTCGGTGATCTGGGCCGCGGCGGCCAGCCAGTGGATGGTCTCGCGCAGGCAGGCGACGAGCGCGTCGTCCAGGCTCTGGCCGAACCCGATGACGATCCAGGAGCCGTCGGTCTCGCCCAGCGGGCCGCGCAGCGGCACCGACTTGTGCAGGTCGTAGCGGACTTCGAGGTTCTCGGCCGCGGATTCGATCGCGGTCTGGTCGACCACCCCGTCGCCCTGGAGGGCGTGCACGTCGCCGTTCCACACCCGGGCGCCCGGCTTGGCGACGGGCAGGAACAGGTGACTGCCCGCGGTCAGGTCGCGCAGCACCAGGTTCCCGCCGTAGCCGCCCGCCAGGATCGCGCTGACCGGGTCGTCACCGGCGGGCTCGACGCCGACGACGCCCAGGAACGGCGCCATCGCCAGCTTGATGCCGTGGGTGAACTCCGCGGTCGTCCGCGCGTCGTCGAAGGTGAAGTAGTGCAGGTACGGCTCGGTGAAGTCGTGCGGCAGCGCGCCGACGCCGAGCGGGAACGAGTTCCAGCCCCAGCCGATCGTCCGCAGCGTGGTGATGCTGCACTCGACCACGTCGCCCGGCTCGGCGCCGGTGACCTCCACCGGGCCGAGCATGGAGTACGGGCCGTTGGGGTAGCGGTGGCGCAGCGGCTCGCGGTCGGCGAACGTCATGCCGTAGACGGCCTCGTTGCCCCAGTGCGTCCAGGTGTTGGGATATCGGACCGTGTCCCCGGATGCAACCGTGGCGACCGGGCTGGCAGCGGGGTCCAGAAAACCAGAGCGCACCGTCTGGGGCGTCGACTCGACCGTGTGGATCGTTGCCACGGCGTCTCCGTTCCGTTCAGGTGGATCGCTTAGTTATCCCACAGTGTGGCCCGCTGGGATCCGCCGCCCTTGTCAGCCGGGATCGCCCGCTCCGAGTGATGCCAGATCGCCCCCTCGGCGCAACGGTAGGAAGCGAGGAGCCGCTCACCGGAGGGTGATTTGGAATGCTTTCTCCAAGGTCGATCCTTGATGAGATTTTCGATAACGACGAGGCGTTCCAGTTGTTTTGCTCCATCGCTGCCAGCGACGAGTCGCAGGGGGGATGGGAGAACGGCCGGATCGCGGCTCTGGTGCCCCAATCCGAGCGCGACCTGGCACCCAAGATCGCCCGGCATGGCGCCGATGAGGACAAACACGGGCGTATCTTCAACGCGCTGCTGCGCAAGCGCGGCCTGCAGCCGGTGGACGTTCCCGCGGATACGGACTACACGGTGCGGCTGGAGCACGCCGGCATCGGCCTGGCGCACGCCCGGCTGCGGCAGGAACAGCCGCTCACCGAGCAGGACATCGTCGTCTATCTGGCGCACAGCCGGGTGACCGAGCAGCGTGCCAGCGAGCAGATGCGGACATTGCGGAAGTATGTGGGCTCCCGGCCGGACGTCGGCCGAGCAATCCGGATGATTTCGGACGACGAGGACAACCATCTGGCCTACTGCAACGAGGAGCTGCTGCGGCTGGCCGAGGCCGGGCACGAGGACGCCATCCGGCGCGAACTGCGCGAGACCGCGATGGCCGAGATCGCTGTATACCGCGACGTGACCACGGCGGTCATGACGCACCTGGGGCAGATTCTGGGCTGGCCCCGGTCCAAGCTGGCACTCCTGGCCGCGGGCGCGCAGGCCGTCTACGCCTACGACCGGCTGGCCGGGTGGCGGCGCATGGTGTCCCTGCGCATGCCGGCCCGCCGCAACGCCTTGGGCAGCCCGGTGCCCGCACACACCGCGCACGAGTTAGCGCCCCGGGCGCACCGATATGGGCGAACCGGTGATGGTATGGGCTAACCCACTCGGCCGTCCTGTTGGGAGTCCCGTTGACCGCCGCACGCCGCTATCTGAATCTGAACGTCTACCTGCGCAACTCGGGCTATCACGAGGCCGCCTGGCGGGTCTCGTCCGCTGACCCGGCCAGCGTGCTGGATCCGCGTTACTACATCGGCCTGGCCAGGACCGCAGAACGCGGTGTGCTCGACTCGATCTTCCTACCGGACAGCCCCGGCGTGGCCGAATTCCGGTCGGAGTACCTGCCGGGTGCCGCCCTCGACCCGCTGCAGCTGCTGTCGTCGGTGGCGACGGCGACCGAGCAGGTCGGGCTCATCGCGACCGCGTCCACCACCTACAGCTACCCGTGGGACGTGGCCCGGCGCGTGGCCACGCTCGATTTCCTCAGCCACGGGCGGGCCGGATGGAACATCGTCACCACCGTCGAGCCCGCCGCCGCGGGCAACTTCGGCGACCAGCCCCATCCTCCGGCCGCCGACCGGTACGAGCGGGCCGGCGAGTACGTCGAGGTCGTGCTCGAGCTCTGGGACGCCTGGGACGACGACGCCGCGGTCATGTCGCGGCAGGCCGGCGAGTGGGCCGACCCGGCCAGGCTGCACCCGCCCCGGCACCACGGCACCCACTTCGACGTGGCCAGCTACCTGCCGTTTCCGCGCTCGCCGCAGGGGCATCCGTTCCTCACCCAGGCCGGTTCCTCGCCGCCGGGCGTCGCCCTCGCCGCGCGGTACGCCGACGCTGTGTTCACACCGCTGGCCAGTGTCGATGCGGGCGTATCGTTCCGGCAAAACCTGCGGTCCCAGGCCGCGGGATACGGGCGCGACCCCGATCAGGTGCGGGTCCTGCCCGGCCTTTCCTTCCTGCTCGCGGGCACCGACGCCGAGGCCGCGGCGCTCAAGGCCGAGCTGGAGGCGGCTGCCAGCAGCGAGTTCCGCTGGCGGAACCTGGCCAACCTGGCCGGGCTGGACTACACCGCAATCGACCCCGACGTACCGTTCCCGCCCGGGCTCCTCGCCAGCGCGCCGAAGACGAGCTTCGGCGCCTCCATCTACAAGATGGCTGCCGAAGACCCTGCCGCCACATTCCGGACCGTGGCGCAGCGGCTGTCCGCCCTGCCCGGCGGGCTGGACTTCACCGGAACGCCGGAAGGCATGGCCAGACTGATCACCGAATGGTGGGAGGCCGGCGCCTCCGACGGGTTTACGATCATGCCCAACGTGCTGCCCGGCCAGCTCGACGCGTTCGTCGATCACGTCGTGCCCATCCTGCAGGGGCAGGGCATCGCCCGGACCGAGTACGCCGGAACGACCCTGCGCGACCACGTCGGCCTGCCCCGGCCCGCAGCTCACCGCCGAGCGGGAGAGTGACATGAGCCCTGCGTTCTTCGCCGACGTCCGCGACACGGTCGTGCCGGACCGCAACGGAAGGCACGGCCCGCTGCCGCCGCTGCTCGTCAGCATGACGCTGGTCACCGGGCTGGTCGACGCGTTCTGCTACCTGGTTCTCGGGCACGTCTTCGTGGCGAACATGACCGGCAACGTCGTGTTCATCGGGTTCGCCCTGGCCGGGGTGCCCGGATTCTCGGTCGCGGCGTCCCTCGCCGCGCTGGCCGCGTTCGCCGCAGGGGCCGTGCTCGGCGGGAGGCTCGTCGCGCGGCACCGTGACCACCGGGCCCGCCTGCACTCGTTCGCGGGTGCGGTGCAGGCGGCGTTCCTCGTCGTGTCGGTCGTCCTCGCGATCGCCGGCGGCGGCGCTCCGGCGGCCGGGTACCGGTACTCGCTCATCGCGGTGCTGGGTATCTCGATGGGCGTCCAGAACGCGGCCGCCCGCGCCATCGCGGTACCCGACCTCACCACCACCGTGCTCACCCTCACGATCACCGGGATCGCTGCGGACAGCGCCCTGGCCGGCGGCCCCGGGTCAAAGGCGGGCCGCCGTCTGGTCCCGGTCATCACCATGCTGGTGGGCGGTCTCCTCGGCGCGGTGCTGATCCGGCACGCCCAGGGCTACGACGCGCTCATCATCGCCCTGGTCACGATCGCCGCCGGCGCCGCGGTGAGCCACCTGGCCGGACGGGCAGACCCGGGCTGGGTGCACGCGCACGCCTAACCGCTGGAGAGCTGGATGAGCCGGTCGTTCAGGGATCGGCGTTCGGCATCGGTCTGGGCGAGTTCGAGTGCGCGCCCGTATGCGTGGCGCGCCTCGTCGTTTCGCCCGGCGCGGCGAAGCAGTTCGGCGCGGGCTGAGTGGAAGTAACGGTAGTGACCGAGTTCGAGGCCATCGAGTATTGCCAGGCCGGCGTCGGGACCGTCGAGTTCGGCTACTGCGATGGCCCTGTTGAGTTCAACGACGGGGGAACCGGTCTGAATGGAGAGAGCGTTGTAGAGGGCCGCGATCTGCCGCCAGTCGCGTGGTTGTTGCAGGTGCAGATCGGCGATGGCCGCCTGCACGGCATAGGGGCCGGTCTCGCCACGCGTGATCGCCTGCTGGAGCAGCTCTCGGCCTTCACTGATCTGCTGGTCGTCCCACAGCGCACGGTCCTGGTCGTCGAGCAGGACGATCTCACCATCGCGGATCCGGGCGTCTCGCCGGGCGTCGTGGAGCAGCATGAGGGCGAGCAGCGCGAAGATTTCACCCTCGTCGGGCATGAGCTCGGCCAGGGCGCGGCCGAGCCGGATGGCCTCGGCGGCGAGGTCGACGCGGCCAGCTCCCCAGCCCTGGTTGAACACGAGGTAGATGACGGCGAGGACCGCCGCCAGCCGGTCCGGGAGCTGATGATCAGGTGGCACCGCGAAGGGGATCCGTGCGTCGCGGATCTTGTGCTTGGCCCGGGTCAGCCGTTTGCTCATCGTGTCGGCCGGGACGAGGAAGGCGAGCGCGATGTCCTCGGTTGTCAGGCCGCCGAGGGTGCGGAGGGTCAGCGCCACCTGTGCCGAGCGCTAGGGCGGGGTGGCAGCAGGTGAAGATCAGTTCCAGGCGCTCGTCAGGAAAAGCGGCCGACTCGTCTGGCTCGTACACGGTCGCCTCCGATTCGGCGCTGAACTCGCGTGCGAGCAGCCTGGTCTTCTCGGTTAGCACGCGTTGTCGGCGAATGTGGTCGATCGCCCGGTTGCGTGCGGTCGAGATCAGCCAGCCGGCCGGATTGTCCGGCTCCCCGTCGCGTGGCCAGCGTTCGGCAGCGATCGCGAACGCCTCTTGCGCAGTATCCTCGGCCAGCTCGATGTCGCCGAAAATCCCCACCAGGGTGGCGAGCACCCGGGCCCAGTGATCGCGGAAGACCCCGTCAAGTGCCATGGAATGACGCCTCGAGGATCGGCCGCACCTCAATCGCACCGCTGGTCCGGGTGTCCTGTAGTTCCTGCGCGATCGCGAGCGCGGCGTCGAGGTTGTCGGCCTCCACCACGATGACTCCGGCCAGGAACTCCTTGGTGTCGATGAACGGGCCGTCGGTGAGCAGCGTCCGCCCTTCGCCGTTTCGCACGGTCGTGGCCGACTCGTCCGCGTGCAGACGAGCCCAGCCGGTCACGAACGGCCTGGCAAGCACGTCCGCAATGGCGGCGTCCACTGGGTTGGCCTGGGTCCGCTGACTGCCGTAGGCAAGCAAGGCGTACTGCATTAACTCCTCCAGGCGCTGACGGATACCGGTTCGAGTATCTGACGAACGGCCCCGGCTCCTGCGGACAGAACCTGCCGAAAAAATCCCCGCCGAAAGAAATCTTGCCCGCGCTGTCTGTCGCGGGCAGGGCCGTTCGTCACTACGGCATACCCGCCCGCAGCGGCGGCTCAACTCACCGAAAGGACACCGCAATGCCCGACATCCTGCACCGCATCACGATCGACGCCCCGCGCGAAGATGTCCACGAACTGGTCGCCACCACCGAAGGCATCGCGCGCTGGTGGACCGGCCGCCCGCTTGACGGCTACAGCGCCGTCGGCAGCCGGTTCAGCGTCTACTTTGGCGACCCCGACAATCCATCCGCTGTCATGCAGATGCAGTCCGCCGGGCCAGACCAGGTCGTATGGCGGGTGATCGAAGGCCCCGATGCCTGGATCAACACGATGATCACGTTCGCGTTCCGCCCTTCCAGCAGCGGCGGAACGACACTGCTGTTCACGCACGCCGGCTGGGCAGAGGCGAGCGAGTTCATGAGCGGTTGCAGCACCAACTGGGGCTCTTACCTCACCAGTCTCAAAACTGGCGCCGAAGGCGCCGGGTTCCATCCCTACCCCGAAGGCGAGATCAGCCGCTGGTCGTGAAGACATCGCCGGCCAGGGCACAGAGCTGTCTGCCCGCGCCGGTGCGGTTTTGCCAGTCACGTGGCGGCGCGCACGGGCGCGCCGGCTCCCGAAAGGACTATCGACATGGCGAAGTTCATCTACCTCTACCGCGGCCCGGCGGCTGTGACGTCCGGCCTCACGCGGGAGCAGGGCGCCGAGCGGGCGGCCGCGTTCGGCGCCTGGATGGAGAAGGCCGGCTCAGCGCTCGTCGACGTCGGCAGCCCATTCGGCACGAGCGCGTCCGTTCGCGATGACGGCGCTGAAGGAACAGCCGGCGAGCTAATCGGCTACACGATTGTCGAGACCGACGACCTCGCAGCGGCGAAGGCGCTCACCGACGGCCTCCCGTTCCTGGCCGGCAATGAGGGGAAGTGCGCGGTCGAGATCTTCGAGCTGCTGCCGATGTAGCAGGACGGTCCAGCCGCACCCGGACCGGGCCGGTCAGGCCGCTGAGCCGGATGCGGCGGGCCGCGGCCCGCCCCGGCGCTGGGAATAACCGGAGCGCCCGGTTGTTCAGATACATGCAAACGCATATATTAGCGCGGGAGGCAATGCCATGCAGTTCGGGATCTTCTCGGTGAGTGACATCACCCGCGACCCGGTGTCGGGGGAGACGCCGAGCGAGGCTGAGCGGATCGACGCGGTCGTGCAGATCGCGCAGAAGGCCGAGGAAGTCGGGCTGGATGTGTTCGCGATCGGCGAGCACCACAACCCGCCGTTCTTCTCGTCCTCGCCGACCACGCTGCTGTCGTTCATCGCGGCGACCACCGAGAGGCTGATCGTGTCGACCGCGACGACGCTGATCACGACCAACGACCCCGTCCGCATCGCGGAGGAGTACGCGATGCTGCAGAACCTGTCGAAGGGGCGGATGGACCTGATGCTCGGGCGCGGCAACACCGCCCCGGTCTATCCGTGGTTCGGCAAGGACATCCGGGAGAGCCTGCCGCTGGCGCTGGAGAACTACAACCTGCTGCACCGGCTGTGGCGCGAGGACGTCGTGGACGCCGACGGGAAGTACCGCACCCCGCTGCAGGGCTTCACCTCGATCCCGCGTCCCCTCGACGACGTGCCGCCGTTCGTGTGGCACGGCTCGATCCGCACCCCGGAGATCGCCGAGCAGGCCGCGTATTACGGGGACGGGTTCTTCGCCAACAACATCTTCTGGCCCAAGGAGCACTACGTCCGGCTGATCCGGTTCTACCGGCAGCGCTATGCCCACTACGGCCACGGCACTGGCAAGCAGGCGATCGTCGGCCTCGGCGGGCAGGCGTACATCGCGAAGAACTCCCAGGACGCCAAGCGCGAGTTCCGGCCCTACTTCAACGAGGCGCCGGTCTACGGGCACGGGCCGTCGATGGAGGAATTCGAGGAGCTGACGCCGCTGTCGGTGGGCAGCCCGCAGGAGGTCATCGACAAGACCCTGACGTTCCGCGAGCACTTCGGCGACTACCAGCGCCAGCTGTTCCTGATGGACCACGCCGGCCTGCCGCTGAACATGGTCCTCAACCAGCTCGAGCTGCTCGGCGGTGAGGTCGTGCCGGTGCTGCGCAAGGAGATCGCGGCCCGGCAGGACCCGGAGACCCCGCAGGCCCCGACCCACGCCAGCCTGGTCAAGGCCAAGTACGGCGACCAGCCTCCGCGCCAGCCGCGCCCGAACGCCAACCGCGGCGACAACGTCACCGGCGGGTCTCCGTACCAGGACTCCGCGCCGGAGACCGAAGCCGAGTACCCGGACCTCTGATGGCCGCCAACCGTCATCCCGCCAACGACGCCTGGGAGGCGCTGCTCTCCGCGCACGCCGCGCTGATGAAAGAGTTCGCCGCCGAGGACATCTGGGGAGACCTGTCGATGCGCGAGTACGACGTGCTGTACACGCTGTCGAAGTGCCCCGAGCCGGTGCGGATCGGCGAGCTGAACCGGCACGTCCTGCTCAGCCAGCCCGCGCTGTCCCGGCTGGTGGACCGGCTGGCCGAGCGCGGCCTGCTAGAGCGCAAGCCCGATCCTGCCGACGGGCGCGCCATCCGCCTGGCGCTCACGGACGCGGGCCGGGTGCTGCAGCGCCAGGTCGGGCTGCAGCACGGCAGCAGCGTCGCCCGCGCGATGGCGGCCCGGCTGGCGCCCGGCGAACTGCAGCAGCTGGAAACGATTTGCCTGAAGCTGGCCCGCGAGCCCGCTCTTGCGGGCCAGCCGGCCAACGATACGAACGGAACGACACACCCATGAGCACCCCTGAGGAACCGCAGCAGTTCAAGCTTGTGGTGGTCAGCGCCGGGACCGGGGATCCGTCCTCGACCAGGCTGCTGGCCGACCGCATCGCCGAGCGCGCCTCAGCCATCGCGGCCGGCCACGGCAACACGGTGACGGTCA
>Ga0209275_10000428_pt1 | contig 16314 bp, 11 predicted proteins | sample HubBroMetageREF2_FD_188344 | JGI IMG/M metagenome (GOLD analysis project Ga0209275, IMG submission 188344) | Reference soil microbial communities from the Hubbard Brook experimental Forest, New Hampshire, USA - Hubbard Brook CCASE Soil... | ecosystem: Environmental > Terrestrial > Soil >... | reverse complement strand
TCATAAGCAAATTGTAACAGAAGAAGCGAGCGCTAAGATTGCGGGTGCACGGCAGGAACGAGCCAACTTGGCCGCAATCGTAGCGGTGCAATTGTGTGTGATACTCTTTCGCGGATTCGGAGGAGCTGACTTGATCAAGCGTTCTTACGTGTATCGCGCGTGTGTTATGGCGTTTTTGTTCGCGGAGGGATGGACCCGGGGATTGGCGCAAAGTTCGCAGGAACCGGTGCGGATGTCGGTCGATTTGCGCGAGGCGGCGCAACATATTTTCCATGCCAGGTTGAGTTTTCCGGTGAAGCCCGGACCGCTGACGCTGGTGTATCCGAAGTGGATCCAGGGAGAACATTCGCCGACGGGGCCGATCATCGATTTGACGGGATTGAAAATGAGCGCTGCGGGCAAAGAAGTGGCGTGGCGCCGCGATGATGTAGATATGTTTGCGTTTCATGTGAATGTGCCAGAGGGCGCAAGTACGCTTGAAGTCAGTTTGGATTATTTATCGCCGGCGGAGGCGAGCGGCTCGCGGGAGCGCCCGGCATCGACAGCAAAGATCGCAGTGTTGAACTGGTATGTCGTAACACTTTATCCGATGGGGCCAAAGACGGACGATTTGATGTACACGGCGAGTTTGCAATTGCCCGCGGGCTGGAAATACGGGACGGCGCTGCCGGTTGCGAAACATAGTGGCGGAGAGATCGAGTTTGCGTCGGCAACGTTGACGAGACTGATCGATTCTCCGGTGGTTGTCGGGGCGTTTATGCGGGACATTGATTTGTCGCCGGGACAAAATCCAGCGCACCACTTGCACGTGGCGGCGGATAGTGCGGTCGCACTGGAGGCAAGTCCTGCTGAAGTGCAGCACTTGCGGCAGTTGGTGGCGGAAACGGGCGTACTTTTTGGAGCGCGGCATTACCGGCACTACGATTTTCTGCTGACGCTGAGCGACATTTTGCCGCCGGATGGCGTGGAGCATAACGAGTCGAGCGACAATCGCACGCCGGAAGCGCTATTTCTCGATCCGGATGTGCGCGAATCTCAGATGGATTTGCTGGCGCACGAATTCACGCATTCGTGGAATGGAAAATATCGTCGGCCGGCGGGACTGGTGGCAGATAATTACCAGACGCCGCTGAAGGGCGAATTGTTGTGGGTGTACGAAGGGCTGACGCAATACTACGGCGTGATGCTCTCGGCGCGCTCGGGTTGGTGGACTCCAGAGAAATTTCGCGAATACCTGGCGGTTACGGCGGCTTATCTGAATGACGACCGGCCAGGACGCATCTGGCGCGACTTGCAGGACACCGCAGTTTCGGCGCAGATCCTGTATAGCTCGCCAGTGGCGGGATCGGCGTGGCGGCGCAGCGTGGATTATTACGACGAGAGCACGCTGATCTGGCTGGAAGCGGACACGATTATCCGGCGCGAGAGCAAAGGCAAAAAATCGCTGGATGACTTCTGTAAGAAATTCCACGGTGGGGAAAATACCGGGCCGAATGTGGTGCCGTATACCTTTGATGATGTGGTCTCTGGGATGAACGAAGTTTACGCGTACGACTGGCGGAAATTTTTCATGGAGAGGCTGGCTTCGCATGGACCGGGGGCGCCGCTAGGCGGCCTGGAAAACAGCGGATGGAAATTGGTCTACAACGAGACTCCGAACGAGCACCAGAAGGCGGAAGAACTTGTAGAACAGACCGCGGGACTGGAGTATTCGCTGGGGTTCGAGGTGCACTTGCCGGCTGGCGAGGAGAGCGACCGAATCTTGGATGTGATTCCGGGATCTCCGGCGGCGAAGGCAGGGATGTCTGCGGGAATGCGGCTGGTGGCTGTGAATGGACGGAAATGGACGCCGGAATTTTTGCGAGCGGCGATTCAGAGCGCGAAAAACAGCAAAGAGCCCATCGAATTGCTGGCGCAGAATGGCGATTATTTTCTGACCTACCACGTGGATTATCACCGAGGCGAGCGTTATCCGCACCTGGAAGCGATCAGCGGGAAGCCGGACGTGCTTGCACAAATCGCGCGGATGAAGGCGTCGGCCGTGGCGCTGCCAACGAGTTATTAGGAGAGGAATGGCGCGGGTGTGACGCACAGCTCGCAAGGGCTGGTACGGACAATTGGGCGCTGGAGCCTGGCGGCGCTGATGGTCAACATGATCATCGGCGGTAGTATTCTTCGCTTACCCTCGATTCTCGCGGAAAAATTGGGAGCATGGAGCCCGCTGAGCTGCTTGGGTGCGGGCGCGGGCATGCTGGTGATTGCCGGATGTATCGCCGAAGTTTCTTCGCGGTATGACGAAACCGGGGGGTTGTATTTATACGCGCGAGACGCGTTTGGGCGCTTCGCGGGATTGCTGGTGGCGTGGCTGACATGGCTGACGCGCATTGCGGCACCAGCAGCGGGCGCGAATCTGTTTTGCACGTACGCGGCGCAGTTTGTGCCGTACTTTGGGACGCGTCGAGGCGAGTTGCTGCTGCTGGCAACATTGATTGGGCACTTGGCGGTGTTCAATTACATCGGAGTAAAAACCGGAAAAAATCTGAGCAACGTGTTCACCGGAGTGAAGGTGGTTATTTTGCTGTTTTTTGTGGTGGTAGGATCGCTGGCACTGCTGTTGCGTCCGGAAGTCCGCGTACCACCAATATTCCCCGTGACGCGATTCAGGGATTGGCTGGAGCCGATGCTGATCCTCGTGTATGCGTATGGCGGATTCGAAGGTGCGCTGTTTGTTGGCGGCGAAACGAAGAATCCAAAGCGGGATGTGCCCGTGGCGTTACTCGTGGCTCTGGCGGCGGTGTGCGTGATTTACACGGCGATTCAGTTGGTGACTATGGCGACGCTGCCGGATGTGGCGAATTCGGTGCGGCCCTTGTCCGATGCCGCGCAACGATTTATGGGATCGGGCGGCGCCGTGTTCATGGGGTTGGCGGCGCTCATTTCGATGTATGGATACTTGAGTGCGAATTTGCTATCGGTGCCGCGGATTACGTTCGCACTCGGAGAGCGTGGCGACTTCCCGCGATTTTTCGCGGCTATTCATCCGAAGTATCGCACGCCGTATGTTTCGATCGTCTTGTATGCAGTGGTGCTGTTTGCGTTCGCTGCGCTTGGAACATTTCAGTGGAACGCAATTTTGTCGGCGGTGTCCCGGCTGGCGGTTTATGGAGCGATGGCGTTGGCTGTTCCCGTGTTGCGGAGGCGACGAGACGATAAGGCGCAATTTTTGCTTCCCGTGCCGTACTTGTTTTCCGCGGCAGGGATTATTTTTTCCGTGGTGCTACTGACGCGGATGGGACGAAACGAATTTCTGGTGATATTTGCCACGAGCGGCATCGCGTTGCTGAATTGGATGCTGGTGCGGAGAAGAACGAGACCGACGAGTACCAGCGCCCCAGTTTGAGGCAGGCGCAAAAGACTACGGCCTACAGGTCGGGGAGTTAGCTGAGTAATGCCTGGAAGCGGGAGTCGGTACGCAAGGAATCGAGATCGGAATCCTTGGCCGCCCAATTCTTGAAGAAAGTGCCATGAGCCATGGCTTTACCGAGGCAGGCTAGAGCCTCTTCGGTGCGCCCCAGCAACGAGTAGACGCACGCAACGTTGTAGAGAATGGAAGTTTCTTCCGGGTCGATGGCGAGAGCGCGGCTCGCCCAATCGAAACTACGTTCGTGGTGGCCCATACGCGCCAGGATGCCTGCGCCCAGATAAAGCGAACGCGGATCGTCGGGATGGCTATCGATGTATTTCTCGATAAGTTTCAGAGCGCGCTGCTCGGTGGCCGTAGCCTCTACCGGCCGGCCCAACCCGTGATAGACGGGAACGAGTAAACTCACAGCCTGATAATCGTCGGGATTAAGTTTTGAGGCTTGCTCGTAAAGCTCGGCAGCTTTGATCAGGTCGCCGCGCTGAAACGAGGTGCGCGCATAGAAGTAAAACGCCTCGTAAAGTTTGGGGTCGAGGCGAATGGCCGCTTCAAATTCCTGCTGCGCCTTGTCGAAGTTTTTCTTCAAAGCAAAGGCTAAGCCACCGGCGGCGTGGGCTTCGGCAAGCTCGGGATCGAGTTCCAAGGCCTTGCGACTGGCGGCTTCGGCTTCGTTCAGATTGTCTTCGCTGCTGTCCCAGTACATGTAGAGGAAGGAACAGCAATCGGCGACGCCGGCGTAGGCGCGAGCGTATTGCGGATCGATGACGATGGCGCGCGCGAACATCTGGCGGGCAAAATCGAAACCCTTCTTGCGGAACTGATGGAAGAACTGGCGTCCGCGCAGATAGTAGTCGTACGCCTGGGGATTGTCGGTCTGCTTGCGGGCTATGGCCTTCTCTTCCTGCGGAGAAAGCTTGATGCGCAGAGCCTGGCTGATGCTGCGGGCAATTTCGTCTTGAACTTCGAAGACGTCTTTCAGCTCGCGATCGTAGCGTTCAGCCCAGATGGAGTGGCCAGTTTGCGCGCGGATGAGTTGCGCAGTGATACGCAAACGATTGCCGGCACGTCGCAGACTGCCGCTGAGAACGCAGGCGGCGTTTAGTTCCTTGCCAACTTGAGGGCCGGTGACGGGCTTATCTCGGTAAGCCAGAACGGCAGAGCGAGGAAAGATTTGCAGCTCTTTGATCTTGGAAAGTTCGGTGATGATGTCTTCGGTCATGCCATCGCGAAAATATTCGTCGTCTTTACTGCCGCTGAGATTTTCGAAGTAAAGGACGGCTACGGACTTCTCCGACGCGGCGACTGCGGTCTCGGGTGCAGGAGCTTGTCTTTTCGATTCGGAGATGCGGCCGGAAGAATCGCGATCGCGTTTCAGGCGCTTCAGGTCGGTTTTGATTTCGGAAGCGGTCTGATAGCGAAGGTCACGATCTTTTTCGATGGCCTTGTTGATAATGCGCTCTAGTTCGGCAGGAATTGCGGTGTTCAGCGAGGTGACGTTACGGGGAGTGCCATGCAAGATAGCATCGAAGATGGCGGCAGAGGTATCGCCATTGAAGGCGACTTTGCCAGTGGCCATTTCGTAGAGGACGGTGCCGAAGGAGAAAAGATCGGTGCGTGCGTCAAGATCCTTGCCGAGCGCCTGCTCCGGGGACATGTAGGCCATGGTGCCCAGCGCGGTGCCAGGGCTGGTGAGGAAATCCTGATCGGCTACTGTGGCTTGCGCGGAGAAATCTCCCACGACCGCTGGCGAGCGGCGTGCTGCCATCTTGGCGAGACCGAAATCGAGAATTTTGGTTTGTCCTCGTTGCGTCAGGAAGATGTTGGCCGGCTTGATATCGCGGTGAACGATGCCTTTTAGGTGTGCGGCGGCGAGGGCATCGGCGATTTCGATACCAACCTCGAGGATGGTATCGATCTCGATAGGGCGGCCGTTGATGCGATGCTTCAGGGTCTGACCTTCGAGCAACTCCATGACGATGAACGGTCGATGATCGTATTCGCCGACATCGTGAATAGTGCAGATATTGGGATGGTTCAGGGCGGATGCGGCGCGGGCTTCTCGCTGAAAACGTTCCAGGGTCTGCGCGTCGGTGGGCGTATCTTCGGGAAGAAATTTAAGAGCCACACTGCGATCGAGGCGGGAATCTTCGGCGCGATAGACCACGCCCATGCCGCCACCACCTAGTTTTTCGTGGATGCGGTAGTGAGAAAGAGTCTGGCCGGAGAGAGACCGAGGTTCGAGCATCGCTGGGTCATTCTAGGGGCGCTGTGGAATCAAGTCAAGATTCGTGGGGGGCAGCGTGAAACACGATAATTTGCAAAGAGGCAATTGTTAGCTAGGAAAGTGCATGGAAATTTGCGGGCCGTTGTTGGCCGAGACGGTGAATGGCGTCTTGGATAGCTTGGATTCACAGGGTAATCGTGACATTATCGAATGTTTTGAAAGCACAGAAAGAGTGAGTTGGCGACGAGGAGAAGCGCATGAGGCTAGGCGTGTGGACGGGCGGGATTCTGGGAATTGTTTTTGCAGCGGCGACCATGGGACAAGCGCAAACGACGGCGGAGAAACATCCACTTGGGTTCGATGATCTGATCAAGATTCACCGAGTATCGGCGCCGGAAATTTCTCGCGATGGGAAGTGGGTGGCGTACGCGATTGCGACGCCGGACATGGACGCGAACCGCAATGCCAGCAATATCTGGATCGTGCCGACTTCGGGCGGAGATGCCATGCAATTGACGCAGAGCGGCAAAGATTCCGCACCAGCCTGGTCACCTGATGGCAAGACGCTGGCATTTCTTTCCGCGCGCGACGGAATTTCGCAGATTTATTTGCTGTCGATGGAAGGAGGCGAAGCCAAGAAGGTGACTTCCCTTTCGTCGGGTGTCGATCTGTTCAAGTGGTCGCCGGATGGAAAGACTTTTGTGTTTACATCGCCGGTGTACCCGGATTGCAAGGATGACGCGTGTAACAGCAAACGCGATGAAGAAAGGGAAAAAAGTAAGGTCAAGGCGCGGATTTACGATCATTTGCTGTACCGGCATTGGGATCACTGGTTGGAGGGCAAGCGCAGCCACTTGTTTGTAGAGCCCGTGGATGCAAGCACTGCGGCGCGAGATCTGACTCCCGGGGCCGAGTACGATGTCCCTCCCGACGAACGCGGGAGCAGCTCCGACATTAATTTTTCGCCGGATGGAAACGAAATTTGTTTTACGGCAGTAAAGGATAAGGTAGAAGCGCTGAGCACGAACGGCGACTTGTTCCTAATTCCAATGACCGGCGGCGACCCGAAGCGGATTACCACGAATCCAGGATTTGATGGCAATCCTGTGTATTCGCCAGATGGCAAATACGTCGCGTATCACGCGCAAGTCACTCCGGGATATGAAGCGGACCGGTGGCGAGTAATGTTGTACGACCGGCAAGCGGGAAAGGCTGAGGACATATCGTCGGGATTCGACCGAAGCGCCGTCGAGTTGACCTGGTCTCCAAATAGCAAGTCACTTTATTTTCTGGCGGAGAACGAGACACTCGAGCCTTTGTATGTAATGGAAGCGCACGCGGGGGCGGCGCCAAAGAAAGTTTTGGATGGATTCAACAGCGCGTATTCCTTCAGCGGCGATGGGAAATTGCTAGTTGCGGAACGGACCAGCTTGACGATGCCGGGCGAGCTGTTTGTGGCCGCGGGCGATGGAAGCGGATTAAAGCAGGTGACGCACGCGAACGATGCGCTGCTGGCGAATGTGGAGATGAACGGGCCGGAGACGTTCTGGTTCGAGGGCGCGGAAGGCACAAAAGTGCAGGCGATGATCGTGCGGCCACCACAATTTGTGGCGACGAAGAAGTATCCGATGCTGGTGCTGCTGCACGGTGGACCGCAGACGATGTGGTCGAATGCGTGGGGATACAGGTGGAACGCGGAAGTATTTTCTGGCGCGGGCTACGTGACGCTGATGATCAACCGCCGGGGATCGACCGGCTACGGTCAGAAGTTTACGGATGAGATCACCAATGATTGGGGCGGCAAAGCGTACACGGATGTAATGAAAGGAATCGACGCGGCGCTGGCGAAATATTCGTATATCGATAAGACAAAATTGGCGGCGGCAGGTGGATCGTATGGTGGGTTCATGGCGGACTGGCTGGCAACACACACCGGGCGGTTTAAAGCGATTGTGAGCCACGCGGGTGTGTATGACATGACTTCCATGTATGCGACGGAGGAGTTGTGGTTCGAAGAACACGACATGCAGGGAACGCCGTGGGCCGCGCCGGAGAATTACAAGAAGGCGTCGCCTTCGACGTTTGCGGGGGACTTGGGAAAGTACAAAACGCCAACCTTAGTGATTGCGGGAGAGAGGGATTATCGCGTGCCGTACACGCAGTCTCTGGAGTTTTTCAATACACTGCAGCGGCTGGGCGTGCCGTCCAAGTTGGTTGTTTTCCCGGATGAAGGGCATTGGGTGCTGAAGCCGCAGAACAGCCAGCTTTGGTATAAGACATTTTTGGATTGGTTAGCGACGTACGTGAAGTAGAGGACGGATGTCCTCGAGTGTTCTGGTCAGAATGACAAGTAAGCGGAGGCGCCGGGCGAGATTGGGCTCGTGTGAACGGCGGCCTGAGGATCAGATCTCAGCGAGTTTGTTGAGAGTGCGGCGGAGGAAGCGGAACAGGTGGTAGAGCAGGAAGAGCGAGATCGCGAATAGCACGACCACCACGATGATGGCGGCGGTGGGATGAGCCGTTGCAAACCACGTTAACCAGACGGAAAGAACATCTTCACCAAAACTGAGGGCCCAATTGCTGGCCGGCTCGGGGCTCATATTAGCCGCGGCGCGCGCGCTGGCTTTGGTGCCATGCGACGTGAGGGCGATGCTGCCGGCAAGCAGTGCGGCACCCCAACGCCAAGCCTCTGGCGCTGAAGCCGTGGCGCTGAAGGCCAAGAGCGCTGCGGCAGGTGGGCTGATGAAGGTGTGAATGGCCTGCCAGACCGAATCGATGTAGGGAACCTTGTCGGCCAGGAATTCAACCAGGTAGAGCACGCCGGCGATGCCGAGGACCAACGGATGAGATAAGACCTGGAGCTGCGCAGGCAGGTGAATTACGCCAAAGCGCTGGAGAAGGCCCAGAGTGGCCACGGTAGCGTAAAGGTTGAGGCCCGAAGAAAAACCCGCGCCAAGCACGAGGCTAAGTGTTTGCAGAGGGTTCATGGCTACGCGTCCAAAGGGGCCGCTCGCGGACTGGCAAGCTTATTTACGTTAGCACGAAATGGGGCTCGTGGCGCGAGCGCGGCGCCGGCGGAAAAGCAACCGCCCCGGTAGACACACCGGGGCGGTTGCGAAGGAAGCTAGTTAACCAAGTTACTGGTTCAAGTTCGAGTTGGGCTCCAGCAAGCGAGTCCAACCGGTCACGTTAGTATCGCGGAATAGAGGCGTCCGCGGTGGCAGCAACGCAGGAGTCAGGAAGTTGGTGTCGAAATTATAGCCGCGGGTTGGCGGGCTATAAACCGTGGTACAGCACTTGAAAACGCCGTTGGCTTGACGACTGTAGAAGAGATTGACGATCGAGCCTTCGTAGTTGAGGGTGCCGTTCCAAGCCTCGAGATAACGGAGGAAGTTATGCACTCCGCCATCGGTACCGAAGTCCTGGCCGGTACCGGTGGGTTGGGGGAAATAAGGAGTGGATCCGCCAATGACCGCGACGCGATACCAGGTGGTGACGCCGGAGCGCGCGTTGGTGCTATACGGGCTGGAGAAGGAGTTGATGTCGTTCCAGTTGTTAGAAAGCAGAGTTACCGCGTCGGCCGCAACGGAAGCGGCAACCGTGGCGGGTGTGGCGCCAAAGCCAATGCCGCCAAAGTTCGCGTTGAAGTCGCCCTGGATGTAGGCAGGATTTTCTGTGGCGATGCTCAAGCCGCAATTCACGCCGCCCGGGCAAGTGCCCACGGCTGAGATGTTCGAGCCGTTGACGATCTTGATGGCACGGCGGAAGAACAGCGCGGGGTTTTCGCGGGCAAGAGCGGCGTTATACGCCACCATCATGGGCCAGATGCCGTCGGTCGCGTAACTAGGCACGGTCGCGCACGTTGCGTTGGTTTGCAGCGCTACCGCATTCAATCCAGCAAAGAGACCAAGCTGGCCCGGAGGCAAAGGAGTTCCAGGGGGCGTTGGGTTCGGCGAAATGTATTTCGCGCCGATGGCGTGAATGTATTGTTCGTTGGCACCGTAGTAAAACAGGCTGTTGGCGCTATCAGCGTCTTCACCAGTGTCGAGAGCGTTATTGGGGCAACCATTCGAGCTGGTGCTATTCACGAGGTCGTTCCAGCCATATTCGCCGGTCTCGTCTTTGGTATAGGAAAGCGGAGGCCAGCCACCGGTGATGGTCTGCGATTGAGAGTAATTACCGCGGCGATCCGAGACGTAGACCAGGAAGTTGTTCGGAGCAACGATAGGATCCTTGGTGCTTTGACCGGAGGTGATCAGCGTTCCGATCTTGCCACCAAAGAAGCTGGCAAGATTTTTCGCGTCCAGTTCGACGTAATGCATTACGCCGTTCAGAGTGGGACGAGCTGGATTAACCAGGTTCATCGCGGTGTCGCGCAGGGTGCCTTCGCGCGTATCGAAAAGGGTATTGGGCCAGAAGTCGTACGGCTGGGGAAGCCATGTGTTACCGGCGACTCCACCCTGCGCTGCGCCGGCGTTGCGGGTCGTGGTCAGAGGAGTAGTGGTTGCGGTGACGGTGGAGGGATCGATGCCGCAAACCTCACCCACCGTGGATACGAATGGCAATCTGATAGGAGCAGTCGTCTTGATAGCTCCGGTGTTGTAGTAGACCGAGGTTGGATTGTCGCGAATACGCTCCAATCGGATTATCGCCAGCGGATGAGGATCCAAACACGTACCGGTCGCCGAATTTGAGGAATTGATCGCCGTGAAATTTCCAGCAGCGAGAGCAGGACCGTTCTGATAGGCCATCTGAATCGGTTGGGGCTGAGTGGTCATGGGAACCGTTGGCCACATGGGAGCTTTGCCTGTTTCCATGGTGGTCGGAGACTGCGCCCATTGGAGGTTCAGCGTGGCTCCATCCAATGATTGAGAGACCGGGTCTATGTTTCTGCCGACGTATCCGTAACTGAGTACTTCGACGGTGACGTCTTTCCAAGTGCCGCAAGGATTTCCGTAGGCGATCTGTTCTTCAATCTTCAGAAAACCTTTGATGATGGGGTAACCTTGAGGTTGAAAATAGCCATCGCCAATGTTGAAAGGAAAACCGCTAGCAAAAGTACTGGAAGAGCCAGAGGCAGCGAGTGGGAGCGGAACGACGTTGTTGGCCTTCATCGCGTTCCAAAGATTTTTTGCGGGCGTATAGTAATTTACGCTTGTCCACGGCGCGCCGGTCACCGGGTCTGGAGTGACGGCAAGCATACTCAGATCGAATGGCTGCGTGCCGCCATCGATGCAAGGCAGGTTCATGATGTCCTGCGGATCGTCGGAGAGAAGAATTTTAAGGCTAGCCTGAGAATAATAGCGCTCGGCCTGAATGTTAGCCGCTTCGCCACTTAGAGGGCGACGAAGAAGATCGACGGATTGAGTAGCGCCGCTACCGATGGTCACAATGCCGAGATTGAGCTGTTTTGCGCCGGTCTTACCATTAATGGCGTTGCCGTTGTAGTCGGTCGGCGCGCTTCCCAAAGAGATCGTCGGCCAATTCGGATTTGCGGACGAACCCACGGTTCCGGTGAGGCTGCCCTCGTTCATAGCCATTGCGCGGTAATTGGTGCCGCCCGGTTGGGTAGTGATTTGCACTGTGCCCGTATAGTTGGTACTGGTTGGCCAGCCGTTCTCCAAATTGGTGCGAATGATGTCTTTGTAGGCGTCAACCTTGTCCGCCAGGGTGAGGGTGGAGCCGGCGGCCAAGAAAAGATTGCCATTGGTGTGAGTGCGGCCGCCGAAATTGAAATTGGGGCCGGGGAAGAAACTGAGGTCCGTGTCGGAAAAAATGCCGAACTGGAACATCGGGATGCCGACCGTCTGCGTGGTGCGCTGCAACTTCACTTCGCGTCCCGCGGTGGTGCGTGCGTTCACCACCATGGTGTATTCGGTGAGCAGCGCGGTCATACCAGCGTAAGTTCCGGACTTGATGGTCGCGATGGTTGGTGCAGGATTCCCGAAAGCATCGGTGGCGGCGGGGGTGATGGTGTAGCCGCTCGATCCGTTGCCATTCAGAAACTGTATACCGGTGATCAGGGGCGGATTGAGCTGAATGTTGTTGATCTGCGCTTGCGTCGGCGAATAAGTTTGGGCAAAGAGGTCGCCAAGGTTCGCAGTCATCTGTTCTAAGCCCGCTTCCGCGCTATAGAAAGCGGTAACGTCATCATTGTTGGAGCCGGCAAGCTGCTGGTTAGAGACCAGCAGAATGCAGAAGCCAACCAGCAGGCTGGACATGAGAAAGAGCAGGAGCAGCGAAGTGATGAGGGCAACGCCTGCGTCTTTAGGAAAACGCCTCGAGTTTTTGAACAAAGGTGTGCTCATTGCTGGCTCCTCTTATTTGTAACGATTGATGGCAGACAAACTGCGAAGGCTGACCTGAGTCATGAGATTGGTGCGCGCGTAAATCGACTTACTGCCTTGCCAGACAGGACGCGCGCCGCGAGCGCCAAGATAAACGTTGACCGAGCGAATATTGGACTCAGAGTTCCCGGTTGGCACTGTCACCTGATTCGAAGGGTTGGTCGCTCCGTCAATAAAGTTGTATGTGAATTGCAAGTTTTCCAGGGTTTCACCGACGGGCGTGGGGGTATTGAAGTTAACTTGGCGAATCAGTCGCACATAGGGAGGGCTCGAAACGTTATCCAGGTAGTAGCTGATCATCCAGATTCGGGTTGCGAGCGTAACCGGGAAGACCCCGCCAGATTGAAGTTGGTTGATAGTGCCACCTGAATCGGTGCGGCCATTCAAGTCAAAAGGATCGCCGGATGAAAAGGTTATGGTGTTCGCGCCAGTATTCACGGCGCTGACATAGAGGAGGGCGTTTCCCAAACTATTGCTAAACATAATAAGGTCGCCGATGTTGATTTGGACGTTATTGGCGTTGTTCTGAAGATTCAAGCAGGTAGGATCAATGGTTACGACCAGTGTAGTACCGCTGAGAGTTAATTTGCCATTCGGACAGCCTGGATTAGCTGGAGGTCCCGGAGTTGCGGGCTGGTTGATCGGCAGACCATCGAGGCCCGCGGCGTTATCCGCGTATAGCATGGTCACTTCATCGGTAATGCTGTTGGGGTTGAGAGGCGTCCCAGAACTGGCGTCGGGTGCGGTGATCGCGGGACCCATCATATTGCCTGGCTCAATCGCCGGGATCGTCGACTCGCACGTGGCGCCAGGATACGGGAAGGTCATACCCGCCGTCAGCGCCGGACGGTTAATACGCGGCGTGGTGCCACACGGTGCAGTGTAGGGGATGTTAATCCCGCCGGTAGGTATTCCGGAGCCTACCTGTTGCAGGTCGAGTTGAATCATGTTCAAGCCAGCGCGAAAATTCTCGCTCATGTCTGCCGCTTGCGTAACAACTTGATTCGAATTCGAGGCATCGCGGAAGACCGACACCGCCGCATACAGCAGCACCATGGTCACAGCCATGGCGATCATTAACTCGATTAAGGTGAAGCCGGCGATATTTTTCTTGGGTTTGTGGTTCATCATAGGCCTCACTGGAAATTGGAGATGAAACTGGAGATGGAATACTGGAAGGCGCGGCCTTCCGAGGTCCAATTCACTGTGACTGTGATGGATTGCAGGTTCGGCGTGTTCGCCACTGGAATGAAGGTAATCGTGCGCGTCATCCAAGGGTTTAGGTTCGTGCCGACATCGTCGCTGGTTCCAAAAATGTTATCGGGTCCGGGGCCGGTGATAACAACGTCGGGGGTGGTCAAATCATCGTCGGAAGTACCAAAGAGGCCATCGGGCCCAGGAGCGCAAAGAGGTTGCGCACCGTCTTTGAAAATTCCACCGGCGCTGATATTGCCAAGCTGAGACCAGGTGATGAGTCGCGTGTCGCGCGACGTGAAAATGGTTTCCATCGCCTCTTGTGCTTTTTGCTGAGCGATGTATTGGACCTGGGTTTGATTGGAAGCGACCAATCCTTGGGTGAAAACCGTGACCAAAGATAAGATCCCGAAGGTCATCACTGCCATGGCAATCATGACTTCGACTAGGGTGAAACCGTTCTTACTTCTCGATATTTTCTTTTTCATGCGCCAGCTCCCTATTCGATCCACGTCTGAACAGATGATCCGCCGACCGGGCCGATGAAGGTGTACGGCCGGACGCGCCCGGTATTGCCCATAATCGTGACCGCACGTGCGGTAGCAGGTTGGCTAGGCACGCCGATGAAGATTGTTCCGTTCGCCGCTGCACCGGTCGAATCCGTCAGTTGGCCAGTTGGCGTGAAGAATGTTGTCATGTTTCCAGTGCCTTCGAGGCACACGGCTGAGTTACCTGAGCAGGTGCCAAAGCCCATCGGCGTGTCAGGCACACCGCTTTCGAAAACAAATTGAGTTTGATTTGGCAAGGGCATGGAAATCGCGGGTCCGGCAGCGCCAGCATTGACTAGCGTACCTGGTTGGACCTGATAGACAACCGTTTGCGGAGAGCTCGCCGTGTTAAACGTGACTTTTACGCTGCGTCGCTGACTGATTGCGATCTGCCGGGCGACTCGCAATTGACTGGCGACTACGTCGAGGGCAGCGTTGGCTTTGTAACTTTCCATCGTGCCGAAACTCTTGAGCAAGGTGATACCAGCCAGGATGGACATGACTGCGATCACGATGAGGGTTTCTAGGAGCGAGAAGCCCTGCTGTTTTCGAACTTTGCCAATCATGGGCGACTCCGATTCAAGTGAGTAAGACATTCGACTTTCAAAAATGTGACGCCGATAATCCTTGAAGCTTCCGGCCACAAATCCCTGCAAATACGCCAGGTTAAGTGGCTAATGCCAGACTGCAGCGCCGGATACACCCGCTCCGCCGATACTCGGTCCTACATAAGAGTTAACTCAGTCCTTTGTGAGCCAACAACTGGACGAAGGGACGGGTTCAGAGCAGTGGGGTGCCACCCGGCCTGGCGTGCTAGCGGGACAGTTACCAAGGTTTCCGGATCACGGAGGTGAGGAGAAGCGCTGCGGGAGCTCCGCTAGGTCAGCAAATACTTCACGCTTAGAGAGTTACAGGCGGTTTGACAACGTTACGCCGGCGAGATGAGAAGTTGTGATAAATTGCGAGGAAGGCGATTTTGAAGTCGAAGTTCCAGCGCCGATAGTACTTTGGATGTTGGCAACTCGACACAAAATCGAACGTTTTGGGACGGGTGATGGAAGGAGATGACTCTTGGAGTTGAAGCCAGATGGCCAGGCACACACATTCGCCGATAGAACGCCGAGAGAATATGTGGTCAACATGAATCGAAATCAGGCCGCGAGCATTCGCTGGCTCTTACTGGAGAGCTACTATAAGCTGAGCGGGAATGCTACAACTTCTGTTAATGAAAAAGCAAAAATCCAGTTCGGACTTGCTACTAGCTTCGCTGGACGTGAATGATCTTCCAATTCTTGTAGAGCAGGGCAGCCCTTTTGACGATTAAAACCGAGATTTCTTGGACCACCAAAGTTGCGGTCTGGATGGCGATGCTTGCGGCCTGGCTGTCCCGGGCTTTTGCGGCAAATCATCCACTGGCCGATGCGGTCTCTTACCTTGATATAGCGTAATCCTGCCTTTCCGGAAATTGGCACGCACTGGTTCATGGTTATTGGAGCCCGGGCTACCCGTTTCTGTCAGCGCTGTGGCTGCGTCTGTTCCAGGTCAGCCCGTACCACGAACCGCTGGCCGTACACTTGTTGACGGTAGTCAGTTTGATGGTGGCGTCGGCGAGCTTCGAATTTTTTCTTTCCGCATATTTCAGTACGGAGAAAAAGCCTCGCGAAGATGTCGTGACCGGACGGCAAGGGTTCCTGGCAGAGAAAGATCTGGGGCTTCTTGGCTACGCGCTGTTTTTTTGGATTACGACCTTTCTCACGCCGCCGTACCTCGAGCAACCGGACATTTTGGTATTCATCCTGTACCTGATTGCTGCTGGGCTGTGTTTGCGAGTGGTCTCGAGCACGAAAGATTGGTGGCGCTACGCATTGTTGGGCGCAGTGCTGGGAACAGCTTATTTAGTGAAGGCGGTGATGTTCCCGCTGGCTTTCAGAGGTCCCAGCAGAATCTCCGAAACGGCGGTATAACCAATGTTCCTTTTTGGTGGAAGTATGAAACTCAAATTTACGCTCGTTCTGTTCTTTCTCGCGGTTTGTGGAATCTGGTTTTCGCAGACAAAGCAATCCGAAGAGCAAGACATTAGTCGGTTTGTAGAAAGGTACGACAACGCCTGGAACCATAAAGACACTGCCGCTATCGAACGCATCCTAGCCCCTGACTACGTTTATTTTTCCTCGAAAGGTCAGGTGAGGTCTCGGCAATCTCTCTTAGAAGAGCTCTTATCTCCGAAGTACAAGTTGGCTTCCGCGGAGCGTACTGAGGTCAAGGTATATCTCACATTGGGTACAGCGGTCGTAAGCAGCCGATGGAAGGGCCATGGGACCTATGACGGTCAGGAATTTCACGACGACCAGCGCTGCAGCATTGTTCTTGCGCTAGGGAAACAGGGATGGTTGGTTCTATCAGAGCATTGCACGCAGATTGTTGCTCCCTGATTGATCGAGACGCACGCCAGGAGTGCCGGAAACCACACCGGTAACCGCTTCTAGCAGTTTGTTGAAGAATCGGCCTTCGAGTATCGCTTAGCTCTAAATTTGATTTTTGGCGGTGAGGGGAAGAAGTGATTTGGCCGTTCTAGTTGCC